>Ga0308161_1000687_pt1 | contig 48241 bp, 46 predicted proteins | sample PhyFR2_FD_201034 | JGI IMG/M metagenome (GOLD analysis project Ga0308161, IMG submission 201034) | Phyllosphere microbial communities from UC Gill Tract Community Farm, Albany, California, United States - DLSLF.R2 | ecosystem: Host-associated > Plants > Phyllosphere > Unclassified | place: USA...
CTCCCCGACCCCGCCGTCTACGTCCTCGCCGCGACCATGTTCATGGGGCGCATTGGTACTGTGACACTCGCCGCCGCGGTCGCGGCCTCGTCTCGATCGCAGCTGTACGCGCTGCCCGTCGAAAGGCCCATCGTTGGTTGAACGCATCCGCAGTGACGCCCCCGTCCTGGTGATCGGCCTCGGGCGCTTCGGTGCCGCGTGCGCCGGAGAACTCGACCGACTCGACCGCGAGGTCCTCGCCGTCGACGGCAATCTCGAGCTCGTGCAGAAGTGGTCGGAGCGCGTGACCCACGCCGTCCAGGCCGACGCGCGCAACATCGACGCGCTGCGTCAGATCGGGGCGCAGGACTTCCAGGTGGCGGTCGTGGCGGTGGGCTCGCTCATCGAGGCATCCGTCCTCATCACCGCGAACCTCGTCGACCTCAAGGTCCCGCAGATCTGGGCCAAGGCCGTCTCGCAATCGCACGGCAAGATCCTGGCTCGCGTCGGGGCGAACCACGTCATCTACCCCGAAGCCGAGGCCGGAGAACGCGTCGCGCACCTGGTCAGCGGGCGCATGCTCGACTTCATCCGCTTCGACGACGACTTCGTCCTCGCGAAGATGTACCCGCCCAAGCTCATCCGTGGCGTGGGCCTGAACCAGTCGGGCGTGCGCACGAAGTACAACGTCACGGTCGTGGGTGTGAAGAGTCCGGGCCGGCCGTTCCGCTACGCGGAGGCCGACACGGTCGTCACGAACCACGACCTCGTGATCGTGTCGGGCACGAACTCCGACATCGAGCGCTTCGCCGCCCTCGACCGCTGAGGATCAGAGCTCCCCGCCTCAGCTCCCCGCGGCGAGCTCTTTCGCGCGCGCGAGAGCGGCTTCGGCCGCCGTCGTGAAGGTGTCGTCGAGGTGTGCGTCCTGCAGCACCGCGACGGCCCGCTCCGTGGTGCCCTTGGGGCTCGTCACCCGACGGCGGAGCTCGGCCGGATCCACGTCCGAGGCGGCCATCAGCGCGGTCGCCCCCGTGAAGGTCTCCTCCGCGAGCAGGCGGGCCTGGGCGTCGTCGAACCCCATCCGCACGGCGGCCTTCGTGAACTCCTCGATGAGCAGGAAGACGTAGGCCGGCCCCGATCCCGAGATCGTCGACAACGCGTCGATCTGCGCCTCCGGGACCTCCAGCACGACACCGACCGTCTCGAACAGCGCGCGCACGACGGCGACGTCGTCGGCGGATGCCGCGGGCCCGGCGGCCAGTCCCGTGACGCCCTTCCCCACGAGCGACGGCGTGTTCGGCATCGAGCGCAGCGTGGCGACCCGGTCGCTGAGGTGCTTCGCGAAGGTGTCCAGCGTGACGCCCGCGGCGAGGCTCACCACCACCGCCCCCGGACGCAGGTGCGGCGCGATCTCGTCGAGAAGGTCGGGCACCATGGCCGGCTTGACCCCGATGAGGACGATGTCGGCGGATGCCACGGCAGCGGTGTTGCCGTCGGGAGCAGCCTCCAGGGCGACGCTCGTCACCCCCTCGAGGTTGGCGAGCTCGGCGGCCTTCGCGATCGAGCGGTTGGTCGCGGTGACACCGCCGCCGGTGAGCCCGGCCGCGACGAGTCCGTGGAGGATCGCTCCTCCCATGGAGCCGGCGCCGAGGATGGCGATCGGGGGCAGCGAGGTCGTGGCATCCGTCATGTCCGACAGTCTACGAAGCGCACCGATCCCTTTCGGGGCAACCCTGAGTGCGACCGAAAGGGGCGCGCGTTAGAGTCGGATCGCGGGCGTACCGGGGCACCCGCGAGCGACACGGAGGACCCTCTCATGACTCTCTTCGACGGCATCACCGCGCGTCTCGTCGACACCGATCGCCTGAGCGTGAACGTGCTCGAACGAGTCGGCGACGACCCGGCCACCGCGCCCGAGCACACGGTGGTCTTCGTGCACGGGAACGTGTCGTCCTCGCTGTTCTGGCAGGAGATCATGCAGGACCTGCCGAGCGATCTGCGGGTCCTCGCGATCGACCTCCGCGGCTTCGGCGGCACCGAGCACATGCCGGTGGACGCCTCGCGGGGCGTGCGCGACTTCAGCGACGACATCCACGCGACCCTCGAGGTCCTCGGCATCCCCTCCGCTCACCTCGTGGGATGGTCGATGGGCGGTGGCGTCGTGCTGCAGTACGCCCTCGACCACCCCGTGCTCTCTCTCACGCTGCAGTCCCCCGTCTCGCCGTTCGGCTTCGGCGGCACGCGGCGCGACGGCTCGCGGCTCACCGACGACGACGCCGGCACCGGGGCGGGCGGGGCCAACCCCGACTTCGTCCAGCGGCTGACCGATCGCGACACCACCGCCGACGCACCCACCTCGCCGCGATCGGTCTTCCGGTCGGGCTACGTCGCCGCGGGCTACGCGAGCGAGAACGAGGACGTCTGGGTCCAGTCGATGCTGTCGACCTCGACCGCGGGCGGCAACTACCCCGGCGACGCGGTCGCGAGCCCGAACTGGCCGGGATTCGCCCCGGGGACGAGCGGCGTCCTCAACACCATGGCGCCGAAGTACTTCAACGTCTCGGGGATCGTCGATCTCGCCGACAAGCCCCCGATCCTCTGGATCTACGGGACGGCGGATGCCATCGTCTCGGACGCGTCCTTCTACGACCTCAACCACCTCGGCGCCCTCGGCGTGATCCCGGACTGGCCCGGCGAGGAGATCGCTCCCGCGCAGCCGATGGTGTCGCAGACCCGCGACGTGCTGTCGGCGTACGCCGCGGCGGGCGGCGAGGTGACCGAGGTTCCGGTCGACGGAGCCGGTCACGCGGCACACCTCGAGCGCCCCGCGGCGTTCCGTCGGGCTCTGCTGACCCACATCGGGTACGTCGGTCGTCCGGCGGACCCCGCGCCCCCGACCGAGGCGATCATCCTGCGCTCCGCCGACTGACGCGTCCTCCTTCGCTCCCGTCCCGCACGCCGCCTCGCGCCGACCGCCGGCCCGCCTCCCGCCTCCCGCCCGAAAGGCCACCGTGGAATACTGCCTGTTCACCGAACCCCAGCAGGGCTTCTCGTACGACGACCAGCTCGCGTTCGCGCGCTCCGCCGAGACGCACGGCCTCGACGGGTTCTTCCGCTCCGACCACTACCTGCGGATGGGCGAGGGCGACCCGCGCCCCGGCCCCACGGACGCGTGGACGACCCTGGCGGGCCTCGCGCGCGAGACCTCGCGCATCCGGCTCGGCACCCTCGTCTCCTCCGTGACCTATCGGGTGCCGGGGATCCTCGCGATCCAGGTCGCGCAGGTCGACGCGATGTCGGGCGGACGCGCCGAGCTCGGGCTCGGCACGGGCTGGTTCGAACGCGAACATGAGGCCTACGGCATCCCGTTCCCGGCGAAGCGGTTCGATCTTCTCGAAGAGCAGCTCGCGATCGTCACGGGCCTCTGGGCGACCCCGGATGCCGAGACCTTCACGTTCGAGGGAGAGCACTACCGGCTCGACGCGGCGCCGGCACTGCCCAAGCCCGTGCAGGAGCGGATGCCGGTGATCGTCGGCGGCGGCGGGCCCAAGCGCACGCCCGCGCTCGCGGCGCGCTATGCGACGGAGTTCAACATCGGCTTCGTTCCCGAGGAGGTCGTCGCGCAGAAGTTCGACGTCGTCCGAGCCGCGTGCGAAGACATCGGGCGCGACCCCGCCACCCTGAAGATGTCGGTCGCTCTTCCCACGATCGTCGGGGCGGACGACGCCGAGATCGAGCGACGTCTGGCCGCCATCGCCCAGAGCCGCGAGCAGTTCGACAACGGCGCGAACATCATCGGCACGCCCGAGCAGGTCGTCGAGAAGGTCGCTCGGCTACGCGATCTCGGTGCGAGCCGCGTGTACTTCCAGCTCCTGGACCTGCGCGACGTCGACCACGCCGACCTCCTGGGCACCGGGGTCGTCCCGCACCTTCCGCGCTGACGCGTGCGCTCGTCCGCACCGCCGTACGCGGTGGCGGGCGCGGTGGCGGGCGCGGTGGGCGCGCTGTGGGTCAGTCCGCGTCGCGCCGGACGTCGAAGAACGCCTGGAGACGGGCGGATGCCTCGCCTTCGGCGACCCCGCCGACCACCTCGACCCGGTGAGGCAGACGTCGATCGCGCAGGACGTCGTACATCGACCCGGCGGCCCCGGCCTTGGCATCCCACGCTCCGAACACGACCCGCGGGACGCGCGCCTGCAGCACCGCTCCGGCGCACATGATGCACGGCTCCAGGGTGACCACGAGCGTGCAGCCGGCGAGGTGCCATGTGCCCAGGGACTCGGCCGCCCGACGGAGAGCGACCACCTCCGCGTGGGCCGTGGGGTCGTGCGTGGCCTCGCGGAGGTTGCGGCCCTCGCCCCGGACCGTCCCGGACGCATCGACCACGACGGCTCCGACGGGCACGTCGCCCTCCGCCGCGGCGGCGTCGGCCAGGACCAGCGCACGGCGCATGGCGGAGAGGTCGAGGGCGGTGGGGGTCACGGGCGCTTCCGAGATTTCCGGCGGAGTCGTCGGGGTCGAGCGACTAGCCTTGAGCCTATGCGTGTCCACGTCGCCGATCACCCGCTCATCACCCACAAGCTGACCGTGCTGCGCGATGAGCAGACCTCGTCGCCGGTCTTCCGCCAGCTCACCGAGGAGCTCGTGACCCTGCTGGCCTACGAGGCCACGCGGAACGTCCGGGTCGAGACGATCGAGATCAAGACCCCGGTCACCCTCACCGAGGGCGTGAAGATCAGCGAGCCGCGTCCGATCGTCGTCCCGATCCTGCGGGCCGGTCTCGGCATGCTCGAGGGCATGGTGAAACTCCTCCCCACCGCCGAGGTCGGCTTCCTGGGCATGGTCCGCGACGAGGAGACGTTCCAGCCCACCACGTACGCCGAGCGCCTCCCCGACGACCTGAGCGATCGTCAGTGCTTCGTGCTCGACCCGATGCTCGCCACGGGCGGCTCGCTCGGCGCGGCGATCAAATTCCTCTTCGCGCGCGGGGCGCAGGACGTCACCGCGATCTGCCTGCTCGGTGCTCCCGAGGGCGTCGCGGCGATCGAGAAGCAGGTCGAGGGTCACGACGTGACGCTCGTCCTGGGCGCTCTCGACGAGCGCCTGAACGAGAAGGGCTACATCGTGCCCGGTCTCGGCGACGCCGGCGACCGCCTGTACGGCACGGCCTGACGCGGGCTGCTCACTCGCCGTCCCGTTCGGGGCGTGGGGCCCGAGACGCCCCGCCGCCCGCGCCCGACGGCGGGCGGCTGAACCCACGAGTCCCCTGCCCCGTGCGGGGGCGAAGGGCGTCTCAGTCGGCCTCGGCGACCAGCCGCGCGAAGGCGCTGAGGCGCGCAACGCCCTCGGGCGTGCGCGGCAGGTCGTCGAGCAGCGACGGGGAGTACACGACATAGGCGGCCTGCATCGCGCGCGAGATCGCGACGTTGATGCGGTTGCGCAGCAGAAGGAACTCGAGGCCGCGCGGCGCTTCGCGCCCCGATGACGCCGCGAGGGTGAGGATCGCGACCACCGCTTCTTTGCCCTGGAAGCGGTCGACGGTCCCCACGGGGACCTCGGGAAAGCCCGCGGCCGCGAGAGCCTCTTCGACAGCAACCTGCTGCGCGTTGTACGGCGTGATGACGATGATGTCGTCGGCCCGCAACGGTCGCGGATCAGGCACGGTCGCGGAATCGCCCGCGCCGCCCTCGGCGCCGGTCCACGCGCGCCCGATCAGGTCGCCGACGAGGCGCGCGACCTCGGCGGCCTCCTCGTTCGAACAGGTCGAATTGCCGTGGTGCCGCACCGGCACGACGTGGACGCCCGGATCGACGCCCTCGAGCCGGCGCAGGGCGGTCGACGGATGCGCCGCGAGACGCCCCTCGTACGAGAGGCGCGAGACCGGCCCCGCCACCGCCGGGTGCATGCGCCGGGTGCGCGCGAGGAAGTAGCCGAGTTCGGGAGGGACGACCTCGGCACCGTCGATGATCCACGCCAGCGCCGAGGTGTCGACCGGCTCGGGGTGCGTGCCCTGACTCACCTGCGGGAGCTGCTGCGGGTCGCCGAGAAGCAGCAGCCGCTGCGCAGAGAGAGAAACCGCGATGGTCGACGCGAGCGAGAACTGCCCCGCCTCATCGATGACGAGCAGGTCGAGACTGCCGCGCGGAATGCGCGTCTCGTGACTGAAGTCCCACGCGGTGCCGCCGACGACGAAGCCGTGGGCCGCGTTCTCGGCGGTGAAGGCCGCCACACCGTTCTTCGGCAGCACCGTGAACGCGTGCGGGGCACTCGGGTCTTTGGGCGCCTTGCCGACACGGGATGCCGGCACCCCGGCCGCGATGACCTGGTCGAGCATGTGCTCGATCGTCGCGTGCGACTGCGCGACGACTCCGATGCGGTATCCGCGCTCGGCGACGAGACGCGCGATCACATGCGACCCGACGTACGTCTTGCCGGTGCCCGGAGGGCCCTGGACGGCGAGGTAGCTGTGCTCGAGGTCGGCGACGCTACGGGAGATGGCCGTGACCTCGTCGACACCGGAGAGGCCGTCGAGGGCCGTCACTCGCGCCAGGGCGCCCGAGCGGGTGCGAGGAGGCACGCGCCGCAAGATGTCGGCCGCGGGGCTGGAGGGGATGGACGGGGCGGATGCCAGAACAGCGTCGGCCCACGCGTCGATCGCCTTCTGCTGGTTGCCGGCTCGGGGCGGGGCGGGCGGGGTGAGCGCCAGCGGAAGTTCGTCCCAGGTCACGCCGTCGGCCGCGATCTCCTCCACGATCGCGCCGTCGTCGAGGACTTCTCGCACGGTCACGCGGCGCGCGCCGTGGATCCACCGCGGGCGGGTGTCGAGCGGGAACGGCGCCGGCAGATCGTAGACGGCGAAGGGCTCGGCATCCGGAGTCAGGCGGGTTCCGGGAGCGAGCTCGCCGCGCAGCTCGATCAGACGGCGTTCGGAACCGCGCCCCGACTCGGCGATGTGCCAATCGGTCACGACGCGCGAGCGGGCGGTGTCGACCACCACGACGTCACGGGTCTCTTCCCAGACGGACACGGGTTCGCGCAGGCGCAGGAAGTGTGTCGCCCAGTAGGTCTTCTCTTCGCGCGGGTAGTAGTCGATCGCGGCGGCGGCGAGCCGAAGCGCGGTCGCGTCGGGCTCGGAGGCATCGGCCGCCCAGCGCTGCAGGGCTGTCGCCCGCGGGGACGGCTCGTAGGCCTGCTCGTCGGGCTCCGCGCCGCGCGCGGGCACGGCCCCGGATTCGCGCGCGCGGTCGACGAGCCAATCGCGCAGGCGCCGCGTCGACACGCAGTCGTAGCGGTTGTAGTCCGCGAGGTCGTCGAGCACGCGCTGGGCCGCCTCGGCGTCGCCGTCGGCGGCGAGCGCGCGCGCCTCGACGTACTTCACGATCGAGTCGTCGCCACGCTGGACGTCGCTCGTGCGCACCTCGTCGCCCATGTACAGCGGCTCGAGCTTCTTGATCGAGTACGACCGCGAGCCCACGCGGAGGGCCCGTCGCACGACGGGGTACAGGTCGACGAACACGCCATCGCGCAGCAGCCGGTCGACGTCGGCCTCGCGCACGCCGTAGCGCGCCGCCATCGTGAGCAGGTGCGTCGGTTCGTACGGGGCGTAGTGGTAGATGTGCATGCCGGGGTATTGCTGACGGCGCAGAGCCACCATGTCGAGGAAGCGCTCCAGAGCAACGCGCTCCTCGGCGAAGGTGTGCGCCCAGATCGCGCCGTAGGTCTCGCGGGTGTCGACCCAGCCGAAGAGGTAGTCGATGCCCCAGTGCTCGCCGACGCCCTCGGTGTAGAGCGGGTCGCCCTCGAAGTCGAAGAAGAGGTCGCCGTGGTCGGGGCGCGGCAGCACGCCCAGCGACTTCGGCGCCACCACCTCGTACGTGGGCACCGCGTGCGCGGGGGCGTCGTCGCCGGGAACCCCCGCGAGGCTGTCGAGCTGCAGCCGAGCCTGCGTGCGCAACGACGCGAACGTGTCGGCACTCATCGCCGCGGGGGCGGCGGGTGCCACGGCGAGGTCGTCGATCGTCAGGATGCCACCCGCCCTCAGCCGGTCGCGCTGCACAGGACGCATGCCGGCGACGAGAAGCAGGTCGCGATGCGCGATGACCTCGATCTCACACGTCGCGCACCGACCGCACGCGACGACATCGAGGTCGCCGCGCGCGTCGCCCCAGGCGATGGGCGGCCCGGCGACCCCGAGCTCGACACGGCGGTCGACGATCAGGGAGCGCAACCGCGCGCGGCGCAGGCCGAACACGGGGAGCAGGTCGTCGACGCGGTGCGTACTCGTCGTGCCGTCGCCGAGGAGCAGCTGCACCTCGTCGGAGCGCGGGACGCCGAGCAGGTCGAGCTGGTCGACGTAGGCCGCCAACTGCATGAGGGCGGTGACGCGGGCCCGGCGCGCGAGCTTGGTGTCTTGGACGATCCAGGGGCGCTTCCCGTCGGATCGCGCCTCGGGCTCGCGCACGAGGAAGTCGGCGAAACCGACGAACTCGTCGGTCGCGAAAGCGGCTTGGTACACGACCTCGGCCGACGGGTCGGCGAGGGCCTCGTCGGTGAGGCGCACGGCTTCGGCGAGCGCTTCGGCGTCGGAGGAGCGCGCCGCGGGGATCTCGCGCACGGCGTCGCCGAGGCGCTCGCGGTACTCGTCGAGAACGCGGAGCTCGTGCGCGGTCCCCAGGCGCGCGGCCCGCTCAAGGGTGGCGTCTTCGGGGTCGTCGACGGCGGCGATGCGCCCGATCTTCGCGTCGATGGCGCGCAGCCACGCGAACTCGCACTCGGCCGCTGACTTGAGGTCGCTGGCGCTCCAGACGATGCGCGCGTCGCGCTCGATGTACCGCATGCCTCCACGCTAACCGCGACCCCCGACATCGCCCGCCGGGCGTCCACAGGACCGTCCCCGTCCGCGATCCGACCGCCGCCCTGTCGCCAGGGGCCTGCCAGACTGGAGGGGTGATCACCGACCTGCCGTTCGAGAGCGTCTACCGGCACGGGTTCGCGCGCGTCGCCGCGTGCACGATCCCCGTGGCGATCGCCGACCCCGCCACCAACGCCGATGCCGTCCTCGAGTCCGCACGGGCATGCGACGCCGAGGGCGTGGCGGTCGCGGTCTTCCCCGAGCTCTGCCTCACCGGGTACGCGATCGACGATCTGGTCATGCAGGATCCGCTGCTGGACGCGGTCGAGACGGCGCTGGAGCGCGTGGTCTCGGCATCCGTCGATCTTCTGCCCGTGCTGCTCGTGGGGGCTCCCCTGCGGCACGGCAACCGCCTCTTCAACTGCGCCGTGGTGATCCACCGCGGCCGTGTGCTCGGCGTCGCGCCGAAGGCGTATCTGCCGACCTATCGCGAGTTCTACGAGTCCCGCTGGTACGCCCGCGGCGACGATCAGGCCGGTCAGCACATCCGGGTCGCGGGAGAGACGGTGCCGTTCGGTCCCGACCTGCTCTTCGACGCCGTCGATGTGCCCGGGCTCACCGTGCACGCCGAGGTCTGCGAGGACGTGTGGGTGCCGATCCCGCCGTCGTCGGGGGCGGCGCTCGCGGGCGCGACCGTGCTCGCGAATCTCTCCGGCAGCCCGATCACGATCGGGCGGGCCGACGACCGGAACCTGCTCTCGCAGTCGCAGTCGATGCGGTGCCTCGCGGCCTACGTGTACGCCGCGGCCGGCCAGGGCGAGTCGACGAACGACGTCTCGTGGGACGGCCAGACGATGATCTACGAGGGCGGGCAGCTCCTCGACACAACGGAGCGCTTCCCGGACGGGCCGCGCCGCAGCATCGCCGACGTCGACCTCGACCGCCTGCGGCAGGACCGCATCCGTCAGGGCACGTTCGACGACAATCGCCGCACGACGGCACCCGCCTTCCGCACCGTGTCGTTCGAGCTGGCTCCGCCCGCGACCGACATCGGGCTGCGGCGGGCGCTCGACCGCTTCCCCTTCGTCCCCGATGACCCCGCCCGCCTCGCGCAGGACTGCTACGAGGCGTTCACCATCCAGGTGTCGGCCCTCGTTCAACGCCTGCAGGCGATCGGCAACCCCCGACCCGTCCTGGGCGTCAGCGGCGGTCTCGACTCCACGCACGCTCTCCTCGTCATCGCCCGCGCGATGGACCGGATGGGGCGCCCCCGCAGCGACATCCTCACCTACACACTGCCGGGCTTCGCGACGAGCGAGAAGACCAAGCGCAACGCGATCGCCCTCGCCGAGGCCGTCGGTGCCTCGATCGAGGAGATCGACATCCGGCCGGCGGCATCCGAGATGCTCTCCCGCATGGGCCACCCCTTCGCATCGGGCGAGCCGGTGCACGACGTGACGTTCGAGAACGTCCAGGCGGGGCTGCGTACCGACTACCTCTTCCGTCTGGCCAACCAGCACAACGGCATCGTGGTCGGCACGGGCGACCTTTCCGAGATCGCGCTCGGTTGGTCGACGTACGGCGTCGGCGACCAGATGAGCCACTACTCGGTGAACCCGGGCGTGCCGAAGACGCTCATCCAGCACGTCATCCGCTGGGTCATCTCCTCCGGAGAACTCAGTGCAGAGGCCGTCGAGGTGCTCCAGGCGGTGCTCGACACCGAGATCAGCCCCGAGCTCGTGCCCGCCGGGCAAGACGGACGCATGCAGTCCACCGAAGACCGCATCGGCCCCTACAACCTGCACGATTTCACGCTCTACCACGTGCTCCGCTTCGGCTTCCGACCCTCGAAGATCGCCTTCCTCGCCGCGCACGCCTGGTCGGATCCGGATGCCGGGTCCTGGCCGGCGGGCTATCCCGAGGGTGAACGTCCCTCCTACGATCTCGTGACGGTGGCGAGGTGGCTCGAGGTGTTCCTGCAGCGCTTCTTCGGCTTCGCGCAGTTCAAGCGCACCGCCATCCCGAACGGACCGAAGGTCTCCCCCGCGGGTTCTCTGTCGCCGCGAGGAGACTGGAGAGCACCCTCAGACGGGAACGCGCGCGCGTGGCTGGCCGACCTGCACGCGGCGGTGCCGCAGGCCTTCCGGCCGTGAGCGCGGTCATCGCGATCGACCTGACGCCGCGGTGACGCCGGCGCTCCCCCTGCGAGACCGCCGCGGGGTCACCAGCCCATCGACCCCGGGACGCCCTTGAACGGGCCCGCGAGATCGCTCGTGACCCAGCCGCCGTAGAAGCCGCCCGGCTGCGGCTCCACGGTCTCTCCACCGAGGATGACGCGATCCATCGGACCGGCGTAGACGGCGACGCGGTCCGCCAGCTCCTCGTACCCGGGCATGGGACTCGGGTAGTTCCAGGCCGCGCGCGGGGCGACCGCTCCCCCGCCGCCGTGCACGTCGAAGTAGCGCGCCCCGCCCTTGAACTCGCAGAACGACGCGCCCTGCCCGAGGGTCAGCGCGTCACCGAACGCGGCGATCGGCAGGTAGTACACCGGCGGATGACTCGTCTCGAGCACACGGACGACATCGTCGGTGTCGGCGATGCGCACCCCGCCGAAGTCGATCTGCGCCCGTCGGCGGATGTGCTCGACGCGCGGCGGCCGCGGATAATCCCAGACGGACTCTTGGCCGGGACGGACGGGGTCGGGAAGAGGGCGTGCCATGCGCTTACGCTACGCCCCGCAAAACGTGCTCGGATCGAGATCGGATCATGCGCTCACCGTCTCAGGAGACACTCAGGATTTCGGTAGGTTGGAGGGCAGGGGGTCGTCGTGAGCGAACAGGAAATGCATCACGGTACGTCGCGATATCGCGTGTACCAGGTGATCGGCATCGTGCTGGGTGTGCTGTTCATCGCCCTCGGCGTCGTCGCATTCCTGTCGGGCGGGGGGCCCATCATCGCCGCCATCGCCGCCATCGGAGGTCTCGCCGTGCTCATCACCTCGATCGTCACCATGGTGCGCTCTTGACCGCGCCGGAAAGCTCGAACGGCGAGAACCCGAACGAGAAGAACCCGGGCGAGAAGAAGAAGTACCCGGCCGGGACGGTCGTCATCTGGATCGCCGGGGCAGGCATCGGCCTGTGGTTCTTGGTCAGCGGGCTCATCGGCATCCTGTCCGGCGGCTCCTGACCCGCGGACGCCGAGGCCGTCCCCCAGCGGACGCCCTGAACGTTCCGCGCGTGTCACGGCGCTCCGGCGCGTCGGGGGAATGCAGGCGCGGGCCCGTCGTTGAGTCTGAGGTCACCCAGAACCACGACCGGAAGGCCATCATGACGCGCATCGGACGCAGCGACCTCGACATCCTCCCCCTCTCGCTCGGCGGGAACGTCTTCGGCTGGACGGCCGACCGCGACACCTCGTTCGCGGTCCTCGATGCCTTCCACGCCGGTGGCGGAAACTTCATCGACACCGCCGACGCGTACAGCGCGTGGGTGCCCGGCAATTCGGGCGGCGAGAGCGAAAAGCTGATCGGCGAGTGGCTCGCGTCGCGCAAGCCCGAGAACGTCGTGGTGGCGACGAAGGTCAGCCAGCACCCCGAGTTCCGCGGGCTCCGCGCGAAGAACATCCGCGCCGCCGCGGAAGCGTCGCTCCAGCGCCTGGGCGTCGACACCATCGACCTCTACTACGCCCACTTCGACGACGCCGAGACGCCGCTCGAAGAGACCGTCGCCGGCTTCGCCGATCTCGTCACCGACGGCCTCGTGCGTTACGTGGCCGTCTCGAACTACACCGGCGCACGCATCCGCGAGTGGATCTCGCTCGCCGAGGCCGGAGGCTTCGACCTCCCCGTCGCCATCCAGCCGCACTACAACCTCGTGCACCGCACCGAGGTCGAGCGCGACATCGTCCCCGTCGCCGAGCAGTACGGCATGTCGCTCGTCCCGTACTACGCGCTGGCGAGCGGGTTCCTCACGGGCAAGTACCGGACCCCGGATGCCACGGGCGACTCACCGCGCGCCCAGGGGGCCGCGAAGCTCGCGACGCCCGCCGGCATCGCGTTGATCGACGCCCTCGAAGAGGTCGGACAGGCGCACGGCGCCTCGATCGCGACCACCGCGCTCGCGTGGCTTCGCTCCCAGCCGACGGTGGTCGCGCCCATCGCGAGCGCATCGAAGGTCGAGCAGGTCGCGGATCTGCTGGCCAGCACCTCGCTCGAGCTCAGCGCCGACGAGATCGCCCGCCTGTCCCAGGCGTCCGAGGCCGCGCAGGACTGACCACCGCCGCCGGCCCCGAGTGCGTGTCGCGCTCGGGGCCGTGGCGTTCCCGCACCGGGCCCGCGTGACCACAGGAGGATCAGGGGCGAGCGAAGGACGGATGCCGAGAGCCGGTCCGCCTCTCATTCCCTCGCCCTCCGCTCGCCACGGTCACCGGCGGCACGGTCACCGGCGGCACGACCGCGCGGAGGGAGGACCTCACCGCGTCGGGGAGAATGAGAGGGTGAAGCTTCTCGTTGCCGCCCACGCGTCCGAACTCGTCGCCTTCGAAGACGACATCCCCGGTTTCGAGCGTCTGCTCACCGGGGTCGGAAAGATCCCCGCGGCGTACGCACTGACGCGAGCGCTCTGCGAGGGCGAGTACGACGAGATCGTCGTCGTCGGCACCGCGGGCGCCATCGACGACGAGATCGAAGGCGGGATCTACGACATCGCCGCGGCCATCCAGCACGATGTGAAGGGACTCGACGGCACGTTCGGTGAACACGTCGCCCTGCCGACCCGGGTCGAGACCGGCCACGAGGGCCGGATCATCGCGACCGGCGACCACTTCGTCGACGACCCCGAGGCGGTCCGCCTCATCCGCGGGCTCGGCGCGGGCCTCGTCGACATGGAGACGTACGCGCTCATCTGGGTCGCCCAGCAGTTCGACGTGCCCATCAGCATCCTGCGGGCCGTGTCCGACCGCGCGCAGGACGGCGCGACCGAGTTGTGGGACGTCGTGGTCGAGCGGTGCAGCCACGAGCTGCGCGCGGAGTTCCGCGCGCGTTACGGCGTCTGAGACCCCGAGCGCGCCCGACCCGCGAGATCGGCCACGCCGACGAGCAGAGCGAGCGCGAGGAAGATCCCGACGGTGATCATGCCGGAGGCGTACGCGTCGTGGTACACCACGGCGGTGTCGACGTCGCCCTGCTCGCGGTAGATGGTGGCGTAGAACAGCGCGAGGGCGATCGCCGTACCGACCGCCGTTCCGATGCGCTGGCCGAGCTGACCCACCGACCCCGCCACTCCCCCGCTCGAGACGGGGATATCGGCGAGCATGAGCGTCTGGTTCGGTGAGATCACGAGCCCGCCGGCAAAACCTCCGACGACCATGACGCCCGCCATCGCCCACGGCGTCCACTCGGGCGGGGTGAACAGCGCGACGAGGACGAGTCCACCGGCGGTGGCGACCATGCCGACGACCCCCCAGACGACGAGGGGGCGGCCGAGGCGGGTGACGAGGTTCCCGCCGATCCACGAGCTCCAGGCCGAGGCGACGGCGAAGCCGATCGTCACCATGCCGGCGAACACGGGCTCGAGTCCGAGCCCGCCCTGCAGGAAGAGCGTCCCCAGGAGGAACATGGCGGGGATCGCGGCGAAGTAGGCCGTGGAGATGAGCACGCCGTTGCGGTACGACGAGAGCGAGAAGATCGAGAACGGCATGAGCGGCGTGCGCCCGAGGTCGGCGTAGCGACGCTCCCAGAACACGAAGATCGCGGCGAAGACGACGGATGCCACCAGGAACCACCAGCGGCGTGGATCATCGCTCGGAGACCCCGTGGTGAAGAGGAAAGGCCACATCAGCGCGAGAATCGTCAGCGCGAAAAGGACCACGCCCACCGGGTCGAGATCGAGTCGCCGCCGGGACTTCGTGCGGGTGTCGGGCAGCAGCCATGCGGCGAGAACGATGACGATCGCAACGAGCGGGATGTTGATCCAGAAGATCAGGCGCCATCCGTCGGTATCGCCGCCCAGCGCGATGAGCAGGCCACCGAGCGTCGGGCCGAACGCGGTGGCGATACCGATGGTCGCGCCGAACAGTCCGAAGGCGCGGCCGCGCTCCTTGCCCTGGAAGAGCTGCTGGACGAGACCCAGCACCTGGGGCATCTGGATGCCGGCTGCCACGCCTTGAAGCAGGCGCGCGACAAGCAGCACGGTGGTGTTGGGGGCGAGCGCGCACGCGAGGCTCGTGACGAGGAACAGCGACAGCCCGACGAGGAACAGCATCCGCCGCGAGCGCAGGTCGCCCAGACGCCCCGCGGGAACGAGCACGAGACCGAACGTCAGGATGTAGCCCGAGACGACGAGTTGGAGTTCGGTGGGCCCCGCGTTCAGCGCCGTCTCGATCGAGGGGAGGGCGACGTTGACCTTCGTGAGGTCGAGGATCGTGAGAGCGGCGACGGACACGGCGACCCAGTAGGCCCGCCAGCGGTGCTTCGGCGACAGCACGATGTCGCGCGTGGGGGGATGAGCGGCGTTCGGCGAAGGCGCGTGATCAGACATCGGGGCCGACGCTACTCCTGGCGTCGGACACTCCACGTGGGCTTGCGCCGAGCCCTGTCGTGCATCCCGGACGGGCGTGCCTGAGCTCGACCCTCAGTCGACGTCACGGCGCGCGAACACGGCGCGCAGCACGAGGAAGACGATCAGGGCGACCACGGCGACCGCGACGAGGCGGAACACGAAGGCGATCAGCGAGAACAGGACGTTCACGATGATCCACGCGATGATCACCGCAGCGACGACACCGAGGATGGTCCAGAGGGTGCTCTTGCGCATGACTCCAGCCTAGGTGTTGTGGCTCAGGAGGTCGGGGCGCGTGAGGCGGGGCGCCGTTGATGGCGGTATGGGTGCGGGCGCGATCGACGGGTACCGCACGGCGCTCACACGGCCTGCAGAGCGGCATCCTGCGAGATGACGCTGGGGCCGCGCGGGGTCGCGACGACACGCAGCTGGGCCGGCAACTGATCCTTCATCGAGGCGACGTGGCTGATGACCCCGACCGTTCGCCCACCCTGCCGCAGCTCGTCGAGCGTGCGCATCGCGAGGTCGAGGGTGTCGTCGTCGAGCGACCCGAACCCCTCGTCGATGAACAAGGTGTCGAGGCGGATGCCGCCCGCCCGCGCCGTGACGACTTCGGCGAGGCCGAGCGCCAGCGCGAGAGAGGTGAGGAAGGTCTCTCCCCCGGAGAGGGAATGCGGCGGACGGCACTGACCGGTGAAGGCGTCCATCACCTCGAGGCCGAGCCCGCTCGCCGCTCCCCGCGCCGCGAGGGCGTCGGTGTGCTGAAGGCGATAGCGGCCTGACGACATCTGCTCGAGACGCAGGTTCGCGGCGGCGACGATCTCTTCGAGTTCGGCAGCCAGCACGAACGTCTCGAGCGTCATGCGGCGGGTGTTGGGCGCGCGACCGGCGAGGGTGTCGGCCAGGCGCGCGACGACGGCGTGCTCGTCGGCCAGCGCCGCCACGGCCGCGTGTCCGGCGTCAGCGCGGTGGGCGAGACCGCGCAGGCGATCCGCGAGGTCACGCGCCGAGGCGTGCGCGGCGGCGGCCTGCCGGACGCCGTCGCGCGCCGCCAAGACGGCTGCCGTGAAGGGGGTGAGATCGACGGGTTCGTCATCCGCGTCGACGAGCAGGAGTTCGAGGTCGAACAGGCGCTCGCGCGCCGAGGCGACAGCGGCGTCGTGTGCGGCGATCACCCCGTCGAGGCGGTGTCGCTCCGGAGCCGGACGCAGCGCGGCGACGGCATCCTCGACGACGTCGAAGGGACTCTGCGCGACAAGATCCGCGAGAGCGGCGGCCGCGTCCGCGTGCGCGGCGGTCGCCGTGGCGATGCCGAGGCGCGCGGTCGTCAGCGCCCGGACCGCGGCGCGCCGTGCACCCAGGTCGGTCTGGTGGTCGGCGACCGTGGGGAATGTCCCGCGCGCGGTGTCGACCTCGCCACGGAGGGCCTCGGCCCGCTGGTGTGCCAGCGCCTCGTCTTGCCGAGCGGTCGCGAGGGCGGCGGTGAGCTTCTCGGTCTCGGCGGCGATCTGGGTGTCGAGCTCGGTGGCGCGCGTGCGTTCGGCCTGTAGCCGCTCGTCTTCGGATTCGTCTGCCTGGGCCGCGACGAGGGCTCGCTCCGCTTCCGCGAGACGGGCGGAGAGGGTCTCGACGTCCTCACCGCCGGCGCGAGCCGACGCGAGGGCGTAGTCGTCTCGGGCGATCCGCGCCGCGTCGGACGCGAGACGGTCCTCCTCGACGGCGGTGTTCTTCCGCTGCTCGGCCTCGGCCAGCTGCGCGTCGGTGACCGGGGCGTCGTTCCCGGTCGCCGGATGCGGGTGCTCCCGCGACCCGCAGACCGCGCAGGGCTCCCCGGCGACGAGGTCGTGAGCGAGTTCGGCGGCGGCTCCAGCGAGCCGGCGGCGCAGCAACGCCGTCCACGCGTCGGTCGCGTTCTGCATCTCCTCGCCCCGGACGAGTGCCGCCATATCGGCCTGCTCACGCTGTGCGAGAAGTTGCTCGGCCTCGCGTGCTGCGTCGAGGCGAGCGCGAGTCTCTTCGCGGCGCGCCGCGGCCGTCTCACGGCGGGCAGCGGAACCGGCGAGCGAGGTGATCCGGTCGCCGAGCGTCTGGATCAACTCGGGGACGCGGGCGCGGCCCTCGATGAGGGTGGCGCGCTCCGTCTCGAGAGTGGTGATGCGCGCGGCGGCCCGAGCCTCGTCGGCGTCCGCGGCGGTGAGCGTCGTCTCCGCGTCCCGCGCCGACTCGCATCGGGAGAGGAGGGCCGTCAGATCATCGTCACGGCCGCGGAGCACCTCAGCGTCTTCGACCGCGTCCTCGCCGGCGGCCGTCGCCTGTTCGACCGCCGTGGCGAGGCGTTCCCGCGCCGCCGCAAGATCGGTCGCGGTGCGACGCTCGGCGTCGATTGCGGGTCGCAGGGCCTCGGCTTCGGTGGCGGCACCGACTTCGGTGCGAGCCGCGGCGATGCGCTCGGTATCGGCCTCGAGGCTCGCGAGCTGCTCGCGGAGGCGCACCCGATCGCGCTGGCGTTCGTGCAGGGTTCGCCCGTCGCGCTCCGCAGCCAGAGCTCGATCGAGGAGGGCGTCGGCGGCATCGCGCTCACGGGCCCGCGTGTCGACGCGGTAATCCGCGCGTTCGACGGCCCGCACGATCCGCGACAGGCGCTCGCCCACCGAGAGCGGCGGGGAGGGCGACGGGATTTCGCGGGATGCCACGGCGTCCGAGTCGGCATGCTCCCCCTGCGCATCCGGCACGTCGGCGTCGAGCTCGGCGGCGAGGCGCTCCGCCTCGTCGAGCAACGTCGAGACCTCGACGCCCTCCGCGGCGAGGCGCTCCTGGGAGCGCTTGCGCCTCTCGTCGAGCTGGACGGCGTACTCCTCGAACGACCGCGTTCCGAAGAGGGTGCGCAGCAGACCGAGGCGCTCGTCGTTCTTCGCGAGGAGGAAGCGGGCGAAGCGGTTCTGCGCCAGCAGGATCACCTGCAGGAACTGCTGCTGGCTCAGGCCGAGGATCTCGTCGAGACGGGTACCCACGTCGACCGGACGCGCGGCCACGCCCTCCCACCCCTCGGCGGTGCGCAGCTCGAGCAGCGCGCGATGCGGCTCTTTCGTCGTGCCCCCTCCGCGACGTTTGGGACGCTCGAACTCGGGCGAGCGAGTCACGCGCCAGCGCTCACCCTCGGCGCTGAACTCCAGGGTCACCCGGGTGGGGTCGTCGGGTCCGCAGTGGTCGCTGCGGAGCCGTCGTTCCGCTCCGTCGTACCGCGGGACACCGCCGTACAGCGCGTAGCAGACACCATCGAGCACGCTCGACTTGCCGGCTCCGGTACGCCCGGTGATGAGGAAGATGCCGTCGTCGGCGAACGCGTCGAAGTCGACGACCTGCTCGTCGAGAAAGGGACCGAAGCCCTCGAGCTCGAGCCGGTGGAGCTTCATGAACGGGCCTCGATCAGGGCGCGGGCGTCGAGCACCTCGCGGATGAGCTCGCGCTCCGCCTCGGAGGCGCCCTCCCCTTCGCGGACGTGCGCGAGGAACGCGTCGATGACCTCGGCGTCGTCGCGCGCCGCGCGCACCCGCCGGGCGTAGCCGATCCCGTCATCGGGCCGCGTCGCCGCGGGCGCGTGCACGACCGTGGCGCACCACGGGAACCGCTCCTGCAACCGGCGCATCGGATCGGGCTGGGGGGTGGCATCGGTGTACTCGGCGCGCACCCAGTGCTCGTCGTGTCCCTCGAACGCCGAGTCGCTCAGGAGGTCGTCGAGCGGCGCGCGGAGCGTGACGAGCGGGCGCGGGACGGGAAGGTCGATCCAGGTCACCGACGAGAGCCCCTCGGCGTCGAGGTCGACCAGCCACGAGCCGCGCGGCTTGCCCGCCTCGCCGAAGCTGTAGTGCAGGGGCGCACCCGCATAGCGCACGCGGTCGGACAGCTGCTGGCGGCCGTGGATGTGCCCGAGAGCGACGTAGTCGGGCCCGTCGAACGCGGGGAGGGGCACCACGTCGAGACCGCCCTGTCGGATCTCGCGCTCGACCCCCGGAGTGGCCTCCACTCCCGCGGCGAAGCAATGCGCCGCGACGACGGACCGCCCACCCCGCTCGGCGAGGTCGGCACGGACGAGATCGAGCGCGTGCTGCATGGTCTGCGCCTGGCTCCGCAATTCCACGCCGGCCCACGCGTGACGCACGATCGCCGGCTCGAGGTAGGGGATGCCGTAGATGTGGACCGGACCGTCCTCGTCGTCGACGGTGATGGGGGTGCCGATCGACAGCGGGTCGGTGATCACCGAGATCTCGGGACGGAGGAGCGCGGACTGGAACCCGAGCCGGGCGGCCGAGTCGTGGTTGCCGCTCGTGACGATGACACGGGCACCGGCGTCGGCGAGCGCTCCGAGCGTGCGGGAGAGGAGCGGGTAGCACGCCGCGGACGGCGTTGCCGAGTCGAAGACGTCGCCGGCGACGATGACGAGATCGACCCCGTGCTCCGTCACCTGCGCGACGAGGACGTCGAGCACGCCGGAGAGCGCGTCGAGAGTCGAGTGCCCGTGGAAGGAGCGCCCGATGTGCCAGTCGGAGGTGTGCAGGATGCGCATGCAGACACGGTACGTCGACCCTCCGACATCGGCTCGCAGCAAACGCCCGGCCGCATGATCACGCGCATGAGGACGCCCCGCTCAGCGGACCGAGCGGGGCGTCACCGGAGGGGCTCAGGAAGCGTTTACCTCGGCGGCGAGCGCACGGATGCGGTCGTCGCCCAGCTCGAGGCCGATGTCCGCGAAGCGCTGGCGCAGGACGTCGGCGACGCGCTCGTCGCTCTTCCCGCCGACGTCGGCGCGCGTCTGGACGACGACCCCGGCGATGCGGGCCTCGTCGTCCGTGGGGTGGGTGTCCATCTTCGGCTCCGACTGCTCGTCGGGGCGGGAGACGCGCTTGCTCTCGTCGTGCAGCGCGCCGCCGACCGAATCGGCGGGCGAAGCGCCGCCATCGGTGCCGGCGGAGGGTTCCGGGGCGCGGGTCTCGTCCGACATGTCAGTCCTCCGTGCTCATATCGGGGTCGATGCCCTGGCTGGCGGCATCCCCCTCGATGGGGTCCGAGGGAGCGGCGTCGTTCAGGCGCGACGACCCCTTCGCGTTCTCGTTCTGCTCTGCGGTCTCGCCGTCGGCGACGGCACCGCTCTCCCACCCACCCGGCGGGTCGGCGTTGATGACACCTTCGGGCAGGTCGCGGTCGTCTGTCATGACGTCCCCTTTCGACGCGTCCAGCATCGTCGCGCCGGAGGGCGAACGGGCAGGGGTTGACGCCCGCTCCGGTGCTGCGTACGGGTGGCTCAGGCGCGCTGTTTCAGAATGCCGGCCCGCTCCGGGTGCGCCTCGAACCACTCCCCCACGTACCAGCAGACGGGGAGGATCTGCCGGTCGCCGGCGGCCTCGATCGCGTCGACCGCGCGCTCGGTGATCACGGCGGCGTAGCCGTGCCCGCGAAAAGTGGGGATGGTGAAGGCCCGGGTGAGAGCAACGGTGCGTCCGTCGTCCCGGTAGTCGAGCACGGAGACCAGGTCGTCTCCCCGGTGCAGGGTGAAACGGGACGCGGCCTTGTCGTCGGCGAAAAGCAGGTCAGCCATGACGAGAGGCTACGCCCGGCACGCGGACCGGGACGCGGGAGCACAGAATGCACGGTCGGCTCCCACCTTCACGCCGTTCGACTGAGCAGAATGCCCGCGGGGGTGGCGTCCGGTGCGATTTGACGCGATCGGACTTCGTGCGTCATAATCCCCCCATGACTGTCAATGCGCGTTCTCTGTCCGCCCGGGAGGCGAACGGGACTGCCGGCATGATGATGCCCGGCCGCGTTGTCATGTGTTGTCGAATGTGCCGCTAACAGCGACCCTCGCTCCGACGATCTCGAGCTTCTGAACGCCGACATCGTCCCCCGGTCGTCTGCGTCACGCGTCGATCACGCGTGTCTGGACACCGCGCACCGGCCCTTCGGCCCTCACCTCCCGTCGAACCCCGCCTCCTGACGACGCCCGGGTTCACACACCCAAGGACTTCATCCTCATGTCGATCTCCGCCGTTCTCGACCGCCCCTCCACCTCCGTCATCCGCCCCGTCGCCGCATCCCCGGCTCCTGCGGCCCCGGCCCCGGCGGCCGCCGCTCCCGCCGCCCCGGCCGCCCGCCCCGCGCTCCCCGCCGGTTCGGCCCCTCGCGGCTTCGCTCTCTACGTCGGAATCGACGAAGCCAAGGCCGCCGCTGCCGGTGTAAGCCTCGGCACGCTCGTCGAGGCTCTGCGCCGCACCCTCGGCGAGCTGGCCCCCGCCGCCGAGACCTATGCGACCGTCGCCCTCGCCCCCGCGGGTGCCGGCGGTCGTGACGTGGATGTCGTGCGCCTCGCTCTGCACGAGCCGTCGGCGGTCGCCCGCACCAAGGACGAGCCCGCCGAAGAGGACCGCGCACCCGGCGGCGTGGTCGTCGACATCTCGCGCAAGCGCGTGCTCATCGACGGCGAGTCCGCGGCGTTCACCTTCAAGGAGTTCGAGCTGCTGCAGTACCTCGTGCTGCGCGAGGGCCGCACGATCGAGCGCGCCGAGCTCGTGGCATCCCTCTGGGAAGGCTCGACCGACGACGACGCTCCCGGTGAGCGCACCATCGACGTGCACGTGCGCCGCCTGCGCGCGAAGCTCGGGGCCTACGAGGACATCGTGCGCACCGTTCGCGGCGTCGGCTACCGCTTCGACCGTCACGCGGACGTCTCGATCCGGTACGGCCACGGCACTCCCTCGCCCGACCGCTTCTGATCGACCACCTCGCGCACGACACCGCGGGCCCCACACCACGGGCACCACACCCCGCGCCGCGGGTGTCTCACACCGGCCACGCCGCGAGCGCCGCACCGTCGGCGAGTGGGCGGACGGGCCCGGATGCCGCGATGTCGGAGGCCCGACGTAGGGTGTCGGCATGAGGTCGACCGGGGTGCGCACGCGGCAGTCGCCGCGCGAGCTGGCGGCGCCCGCGGAACGCCCGCTCGAGAGCGAGTACCGCCCCGCGCAGCCCGTCGACGTCGGTCGCGCGGTCGCCGCGCAGCGGCACGGCCGCAACGATCCGACCTACTTCTCGTCCACTCCCCTGAGCGCCGGCGGCATCGTCTGGCGCGTCAGTCGCACGCCGCTCGGGGTCGCCACCCTGGCGCTGCGCCAGAGCATCGGGGGCGCCGTCCGCGCGGCGGCGTGGGGCCCGGGCGCCGCGTGGGCGCTCGATCAGCTGCCGGCGCTGTGCGGAAAGCTCGACGAGCCCGACGGCTTCGACGCGTCGCGGCATCCCTCGGTCGCGGAGTGGCACCGGCGGCATCCGGATCTGCGCATCGGGCGCACCGACCTCGTCTTCGATGCGCTGGTCAGCGCGATCATGGAGCAGAAGGTCACGAGTCTGCAGGCGTTCTCGGCCTGGCGCAGCATCGTCACCTGGTACGGCGAGCGGGCGCCGGGGCCGACGCCGCGGCCGATGTTCGCCCCGCCCGACATCGAGGGCTGGCGGCATGTGCCCTCGTGGGCCTGGCACCGCGCTGGGCTCGAGCCCCCGCAGTCCCGAACGATCGTCGAGACGGCACGCCGAGGCGACTCGATCGTGCGCGCGGCGAGCGCCGCCACCGACGGCGAAGCCCGCGACCGCGTGTTCATCAGCCTGCGCGGAGTCGGCATCTGGACGAGCGCCGAGACCCGCATCCGCGCTTTCGGAGATCCGGATGCCGTGAGCGTGGGCGACTACCACCTTGCGCATCAGGTGGGTTTCGCCCTCACCGGTCACCGCACCGACGACGACGGCATGCTCGAGCTGCTCGAGCCGTTCGCGGGGCATCGACAGCGTGTCATCCGCCTCATTTACGTCGGGTCCACGCTGGAGCCGCGCCGCGGCCCTCGGCTGCATCCCGAGGATCACCGCGACCGCTGAGCCGTCCGGGCCCCGCGCGACGAGACCCCGGAGGTGGACGACGTCAGTGACCGCGCGGCGCGCGCCAGTATCCCGTGAACGAGATCGCGCGCTTGTCGACGCCCGCGCGCACCCAGTGCCGACGCAGCGCGGCCACGAGGGACTGCTCCCCCGCGACCCACGCGTACGCGGGCACCGCGATGTCGCCCTCGACCGCCGCGTCGCGCACCGCGATCCCCGGGGTGGCGCGCGCGTCGACGCGGACGATCCATCGCACGTCCACGCCGGCCGGCGCGACGAGGTCTCGCACGTCGCCCGCGTCGGGAACCTCGACGAGGGCTGTACCGGTGGCATCCGCGCGAAGGGATGCCAGGATGCCGCTGATCGCCGGCAGAGCGGTCTCGTCGCCCACGAGCGCGAAGGGGCCCGTGACCTCGGCGGCGGGGGTGAACAGGATCCCCTCGTCGAGGATCGCGACGGCGTCGCCCGGCTCGCAGGTCTCGGCCCAGGTCGCCGCCGGCCCCGCGGTGCCGTCGGCCGCGGACCCGTGGATCACGAAGTCGACGTCGAGCTCGGGGCCGTCCGGGCCGGTGGGACGGAACCCGGCGACGGTGTAGTTGCGCAGCACCGGACGCTCGGTCTTGGCGATCGCCATGTACCGGACGTAGGCGAGGGTGTCGAGCCTCTTCGGCAGACGCGCGAGCGTCCCCTCCGCGACGGGCAGGAACAGGCGGAACCACTGGTCCCGACCGAGCGGAACGAATCTCGCGAGGTCGTCGCCGACGAGGGTGACACGCGCGAACGACGGGGAGAGGCGGCGTCGCTCTCGCACGCGGAGGGTGAGGAGGGTGCTGTCGAGGGGTTTCTGCCGTGTCTGCGCGGCGTTGGTGCGGGCCATGTCATCCTTCGGGAAGAGGTGGGTAGGAGGAGAGGGGCTGCGCCTAGGCTGGGCTCATGACGCAGACAGGGACCGGTTGGCCGCGCGGACGCACGTACTGGGTGCTCGGCAGCGTGCTGCTGCTGGGTCTCGGCATCCTGTTCGGATTGATCTGGCAGAACGTGTGGCTGGGCGTGATCCTCGCCGCGGCCGTGTCGGTGGGGTGGCTCATCGCGTACGAGTCCAGCCGCGGCCGAAACGTCGGCGTGAACGACGAGGACAACGGCATCCAGCTCTGACGACTCATCGGTAGTAGACCGCGAGCGGGTACGGTCCGTCGTTTCGCACCTCGACGGGTGTGCCGAAGACCTCCTCGAGCGTGTCGGATGTCATGAGTTCGCCCGGGGTGCCGACGTGCACCACCCGCCCCTCCGACAGGGCGACGATGCGATCGGCGTAGGCCGCCGCGAAGTTGATGTCGTGCACGACGATGACGATCGTCTTGCCGAGTTCGTCGGCCGCGCGCCGGAGCTGCCCCATCATCGCCACGGCATGCTTCATGTCGAGGTTGTTCAGCGGCTCGTCGAGAAGGATGTAGTCCGTGTCCTGTGCGAGCACCATCGCCACGTACGCCCGCTGGCGCTGCCCACCCGAGAGCTGATCCAGATAGCGTCCGGCGAGTTCCGTGAGGTCGAGGAAGGCGATCGCCTCGTCGATCTTGGCGTGATCCTCGGCGGTGAGGCGCCCCTGCGAGTGCGGGAAGCGTCCGAAGCCGACGAGCTCGCGCACCGTGAGACGCGTGACGAAGTGGTTCTCCTGTCGCAGGATCGACACGATCTTCGCGAGGGTCCGACCCGGTGTCGTTGTCACGTCGTTGCCGGCGACGGTGACACGGCCGCTCGTCGCGGTCGCCAGGCGACCGACGATCGTGAGCAGCGTGGACTTGCCCGCACCGTTCGGGCCCACGAGGGCGGTCACCCCTCCGGCCGGGATGTCGAGCGTCACGGGACCGAGGACCGTGAGGTCGCCGTAGGTCATGGTGACGTCGGTGAGCGAGATCACAGGCTCCCCTTTCGAAGCAGGTACACGAGGAAGAAGACGCCGCCGACGAACTCGATGATGATCGAGAGCATCCCCGCGGCGTAGAACACGTGCCGCAGCACGAAGTACCCGCCGAGGAGGGTGGCCATGCCCAGCAGCACCGCAAACGGCAGCACGACGCGGTGCTGCGATGAACCGGCGAGCTGGTACGCGAGGGTTGCGACGAGGAAGCCGAAGAAGGTCATCGGTCCGACCATCGTCGTCGAGACCGAGATGAGCACGGCGACGAGCACCAGCATCCCGATCACCTCGCGCCGGTAGGCGAGACCCAGATTGACGGATGCCTCGCGGCCGAGCGCGAGCACGTCGAGTCGGTGCCTCGAGCGCCAGACGACAGCGAGCACCACCGCGACGACCAGCGCTCCCCACGGGAGGTAGTCGGCATCCGAGTTCGAGAGGTTGCCGAAGAGGCGGGCCGAGAGGATGTCGAAGTCGCTGGGGGTCAACAACCGCTGCATGACGGTCGAGAGCGAGCCGAAGCCGACGCCCAGCACGACGCCGACGAGCAGCATGATGTGCAGGTTGCCGCGGCGCCCGGCGAAGAGCCAGCCGTACAGGAGGGTCGCGAAACCGACCATCAGCGCGCTCTGCACCACGACCTTGAGGAGGCCGTCGGTCGCCGACAGCGCGGCACTGCCGAAGAAGAACACGAGCGCCGTCTGCATGACGACGTAGAGCGCGTCGAAGCCCATGATCGACGGGGTGAGGATGCGGTTGGCCGTCGCCGTGTGGAACAGCACGGTCGCCACCGCCTGGCAGCAGGCGACGAGGGCGATGGTCGCGACGCTCACGACGCGGAGGTTCACGGCGATCCAGAAAGCCCTCGAACCGGGTTCCCCCGGGACGTTCCAGGTGAGCACGCCGACGGCGGCGACCGCCACGACGAGGATCAGGATGCCGAAGCGCAGGGCGATCCGGGGACGACGGGCCGCGAGCGCCGGGGCCGACCGGGTCAGGGTGTCAGCCACGGGCGCGCATCCTCAACAGCAGGGTGATGAACACGGCGGAGCCGACGACCCCGAGGATCATCGAGACGGGGACCTCGAACGGCATCCGGATCACCCGTCCGACGATGTCGCAGACCACGACGATGGCCACTCCACCCAGGCACACCCAGGGCAGGTTGGCGCGGGCGTTGTCGCCGCGCCACATCGACACCAGGTTGGGCACGACCAGTCCGAGGAAGGGCAGGAAGCCCACCACGACGGTGGTCACCCCGGTCGCGACGGCGACGAGCCCCGTGCCGATGAGCATCACGCGGGTGTGGTCGACGCCGACAGTGGTCGCGATGTCGCGGCCGAGGCCGGCCACCGTGATGCGGTCGGCGGAGAGGAAGACGAGGACCACGACGATCGCCACGACCCAGAGCACTTCGTAGCGTCCGCGGACGATCGAGGTGAAGCTGCCCATGAACCAGGTGCCGAGCATCTGCAGGGAGTTCGTCGAGACGGCGAGATAGGTCGTGAACGCCGAGACGACCGCGCCGAGCATGATCCCGATGAGCGGCACGACGAGCGACGAGCGCAGCGAGATGCGGCGCAGGATGCCGATGAAGATCATCGTCCCGACGAACGCGGCGACGGATGCCACGACCATCCGCACGATGAGGGGCGCGGTCGGCGCGAGGAGCACCGTGACCAGCAGGCCGAGCGCGGCCCACTCGGACGTGCCGGTGGTGGAGGGCTCGACGAACCGGTTCTGCGTGAGCAGCTGCATGATCAGGCCCGAGACGGCCATCGCGCAGCCCGCGAGCACGAGGGCGAGGGTGCGGGGCACGCGCGAGATGAAGAACATCTCGGTGCCGAATCCCTCGCCGGCGATGTCGTAGACGCCGACGAAGAGCGACACGACGACGAGTGCGGCGACGCCCGCGGTGGCCGCGGGCAGGGCGAGGCGATGCCCGAGCGTTCGGGGGGAGGGAGCGGTGACAATCATGGCGAGGGTGGGGGCCCGGCATCCGGACCCCCACCGGGGATCAGGAGGCGAACGCCTCGGCGGCCGAGCGGTAGAGCTTCGTGTAGGCCTGGATGCCCTCGTCGAGGTAGAAGCTGCCGTCGAGGTAGACGATCTGGTTCTTCTGCACCGCGGGCACGTTCTTCAGCGCCTCGGCGTTCTCGATCAGATCCTTCGCCGAGACGTAGCCGTCCTCCCCGAACATCGCGTCGCGGTCGAGGACGAACAGCCACTCGGGGTTCGCCGCGGCGATCGCCTCGACGCTGATGTCGTCGCCGTGGGAGGCGTCCTCGGCCGCGCGGTCGAGCGCGGGGGTCAGGCCCAGCGTCGGGAAGAGGTGGCCGACGCCGCGTCCTTCTCCGGGAGCGGCGTAGGAGATCTTCCCCCCGGACGTGATCAGCCCCATCACCGTCTGCGACGGGTCGTACGCCGCCTTCGCGTCGGCGATCGCGGCATCCAGGTCGGCGGAGAGCTTCGCCGCCTCGTCGTTCTTGTCGAAGACCTGGCCGAGGATGGCGGTCTGGCGCTTGAGCTCGGACGTGTGCTCCTCGCCGTCGCGCGGGCTCGTCTCGATCGTCGCCGGCTGGATGTCCTTCAGCTGATCGTAGATCTCGCGGAAGCGGTATCCGCCGACGATGAGGTCGGGGTCGGCCGCGAGGATGTTCTCGATGTTCGGCTCGCGATGCAGGCCCGCGTCGAGGACCTCGCCTCCGCCAGAGAGCGAGGGCCACAGGTCGTACATGAGCGGCTTCGGGGCCGCGACCAGGGTCACGCCCCACTCACTGAGGGTCTCGAACGTCGTGTTGTCGAGGGCGACGACGCGTTCGGGGTTCACGGGAACCTCGATCGAGCCGTGGTTGTCTTCGACGGTCACGGTGGTCGCGGCGGCCTGCTCGGCGGGAGCGGCGGCCCCGGAGGCGCAGCCGGTGAGCGCCAGGGCGGCCGCCAAAGATGCGGCGGCGAGGGGACGGATCAGACGAGTGCTCATGCGGAATCTCTCCAGTGCTGTATGTGCGATGGGGATCGGCCACACTCCGGGGCCGGTCGCGAAGTTAGGTTAGCCTTAGCTATGTGAAGATGTCGAACCCGGCCCTCGGGGCCCGCCTCGAACCCCGTCGTCACGAGCTGGTCTTCCGCTCGGCGACCCTCGCCGCCCGGACGTTCCTGACCCCGTCGTACGTGCGACTGCGCCTCGAGGGGGCCGACCTCCGTGGTTTCGACTCCCCCGGCGCCGACGATCACATCCGGGTGTTCTTCCCCCCGGCCCCGACCGGCGATCTCCGGTCCGCGCCGAGCCGCGAGTACACCCCGGTGAGCTGGGATGCCGAGCGCGGCTGGCTCGACATCGATGTGGCGCTGCACGGCGACGGCGTCGGCAGCCGCTGGGCCGAGTCCGCCCCACTCGGAGCACCCGTCGGCGTGGGTGGGCCGCGCGGGTCGATGGTGCTCGTCGGACGCCCGGACGCGTGGCTTCTCGCCGGCGACGAGACGGCGGTTCCGGCGATCCGCCGCTTCGCCGCAGCCATAGACGACGACGCCGTCGGGCGCATTGCGATCGAGGTCCCGGATGCCGCCCACGACCTCCCCGTAGCCGCACCCCGGGGCGTGCAGGTGATCCAGGTGCACCGCGGCGACCGGCCGGCCGGTGAGGAGCTCGCCGACTGGCTCGACGCGCTCGACGTCGAGGAACAGCCGGAGGGATGCGTTCTCGGCTTCGTCGCGGCCGAGCAGTCGATCGTCCGCGCGGGGCGGGCGCTCCTGCTCGATCGGTGGTCAGGAGATCCCGCCGCCACCGTCGTCAAGGGTTACTGGAAGCGCGGAACGGCGGAGTACCACGCGCCGCACTGACGGGAGGGCGCGCCCTACTCGCGCTCGACCCCGGCCGCGAAAGCGAGCACGCGGGCCCGCAGGAACGGCGTCGCGTACACCGCCGACGCCCCGGGGGCCGGCGCCGCCGTGGCGGTCGCGGTCGCGTCGGCCAGGGCTCCGCGGACGAGAGCCACGTCGGCCCCGGCGTCGGCGAGGGCGTCGACCGCGCGCACGGCGTACTCGTCACCGACCGCGATGCGCTGCTGGACAGCCGCCGTCGGGTCGACGCCGTCAGGCATCCGCACCGACTGCTGCGCGACGAGCGGCGGGACGGTGCGCGAGAACGACGTCGTCGCGAGGGCGAGCCCCAGCCAGGTGCCCTCGTCGGCGAAAGCCTCGAGGTCGTCGCGGGCGGCGTCGAAGGCCGCGAGCCGGACGGCCGCGAGGTCCCCGGCGCGTACGGGCGCGTCGCCCGCGCGAGCGGCGTACGCGTCGCTCGCCGCGATCGCCGCGCGACGCAGAAGCGATCCGAGGCCGTCGAGATCGGCGTCGCGAGAGAGGGTTCCCGCGCTTCGCCCTAGAGCGTCGCGCAGGTCGAGGCTCTCCTGCGCGCGCGCGAGCGACGACTGCGCGAGAGCGGCCGCGGTCGGTCCCGCCTCTTCCCCGTCGGCGAGAGCGCTTCGCGCGTACGCGGCGAGCGCGGAGGCGTCGGCCGCCGCTCCCACCACCTCGAGCGAGAGGTCGGCCTGGTCGAGGGTGTCGGGGGCGTCCTGCGCGGCATCCGTCAGGATCTTCTCGGCAGCCGTGCGCGTGGCATCGACCGCGGCCGTGTCGACCGAGCCGGCGGCGGCCACCGCGGCGAGATCGGCGGCGCTCGCGGCGGCCGCCAACGCGCCGCTCCCCTCGCCGGCCGCACGGAGCGCGCGGGCCCGGTCGACCGCCGTGCGCGATCGCTCGGCGAGGGACGCATCGGTCGCCGCCCCGAGCGAGGCATCGGCACGGGCGAGGGCACTGTCGATGGCGGCGTCGAACGCGCTGGTCTCCGCCTCCGCCGGGCTTCCCGTGGCGGTGGGCAGGGGCGTGGGCGAGGCGGCGGGAGTCGGGAAGACCGCCTCGGGAAGCTCTTCGCCAGTCATGATCGCGTAGGCACGGGCGACGTCGGCGACCTCGGTGATGGTCATTCCGCCCGTCGCCGCGACCTGGTCGAGGTCGACCGGTTGGCCGTCGGCATCCGCCGCGATACGTTGCCCCGCGGGGACGAGGATCGTGTCGATCCCGCCGGCCTCGATCGCCGCCGACACCTGCTCGGGAAGGCCCGCGACGGGGCTCACGGTGCCGAACGGCGTCACTCCGCCCGCGAGGGCGACGCCCGGCTGCACCTCGGTGCCGTAGTAGAGCGCGAGCACACCGACGGCGGTCACGGCCCCCGCGGCCGGGGTGTTGATCCGCGCGTCGAAGCCGAATGTGTAGGCCGTGTCGGGGCGGGCGCCGGTGAGCAGGGTCGCCGCGGTCACGGCTGTCCACGTCGCGGACTGGGTGACCGGGGCGACGCCGCTGACGTCGTTCTCGGTGATGTCGATGCGGAGGTCGCCGCCGTCGGCCGCCTCGGCGGTGATGCGTTGCGACGCGACGCCTCCCTTGCCGCCACTCACGTACAGCACCGGAACGGTGAGCTCGCTGCCCTCGAAGTGTCCGTCGGATTTCCCGCCGAAACCCAGCGAGAACCCCAGGTCGCACCCGGCCAGCACGAGAGTGCAGGCGAGGGCCAGGGCCAGCCCCGCTGCCGCGCGGGCTCTCACGCGTCGGGCTCCCCGATGTACAGCGTGCAGGTGGTGTCGTAATAGTCGGCCGTCTGACCGGCCGGACGCAGACCGATGCGCTGCGCGACCGCGCCGGATGCCGTGTTCACCGGGTTCGTGACCGCCACGATCCGACGGATGCCGCTCGCGTGCGCGAGCGCGAGGACCGCGGCCGCCGCCTCGGTCGCGTATCCCGACCCCCACGCGTCGGGGTGGAAATGCCAGCCGATCTCGATGTCTTCGGGCCGCCCGTCGCCCGCACCCGCCGACCAGGGAATGCGCTTGAGCAGCATCGACCCCAGCCGTCGGCCGTCGCGCGTCTCGACGGCTCGGACGCCCAGGATGCCGTCGGCCAGACTCGTCCAGCGGTCGAGCGTCGCGTCGACCTCCGCCGGATCGGTCATCACCTGGCCGTTGCCGAGATACCGCCGAACCTCCGGTCGCCGGTACATGTCGAAGAGGAACGCCCGGTCGTCATCGGACCGCGTCCACTCGCGCAGCACCAGACGCTCGGTGGCGAGGCGGGTGCGTCGCATCGGCACGTGCGGAATGCCGTCCTCGGCGAACGGCGCCCCCGACACGACGAAGCCGAACCGTCCGTACCAGGACGCCAGGTGCGCCTGGGCGTCGAGGAGGATCGGGATGCCGGGGGCCTCGGCATCCAGAATCTCCACCGCCGCACGCATGAGGTCGGCCGCGAGGCCACGGCCGCGGGCCGCGGCGGCGGTCGCGACCCGACCGATGCGCGTATTCGCCGGCTCGCGGAGGACGCGGAGCGTCGCGAGGACCTCGTCGCCCTCGCTCACCCACATGAGCTCGGCACCCGGCTCGATGTCGCGACCGTCGATCTCGGGGTACGCGGCCTCCTGCTCGACGACGAACACGGTCACGCGCAGCCAGAGGAGGCGGTAGAGGGTGCGGGGGTCGATCTCGGCGACGGGCGCCCGGTGCAGAGTGACGGCCATCCTTCGACCGTACCCCGGGGGTCGGACATGGCTGACGTCCCCTGAGCACACCCCGGCGCATGGACGATGTCGGAGGGTCGCGCTAGCCTCCGGTCATGTCCTTCCAGGCGTACCTCGACAACATCGAAACCAAGACCGGGCTCACCCCGCGGCAGTTCATCGCGCTCGCCGAAGAGCGCGGGTTCGGCCCCGGCACCAAAGCCACGCCCATCCTGCAGTGGTTGAAAGACGACTACGACCTCGGACGCGGTCACGGAATGGCGCTCGTGCACGTGATCACGAAGGGACCGCAGATCGGCGACAAGCACGTCGGCCGATCCGGCCCGCACGGCGACAAGAGCGACACCCTCTGGCTCGACGGAGCGGCCACCAACCCGCAGCCCTGAGCCGCGCGGGTCATCCCGTGCCGAAGCGCCGCGAGGCGGCCACCTGTTCCGCGACACGGCGGAGCGCGAGGATCAGCGGTTCGACGAGCGCGGTGCCGAGCACGACGTAGCGCACCGCGTCTTCGATCGAGGTGTCGGGGGTCGCGGCGAGCTCCGCCTCGGCGATCGCGGACAGGTGCTCGAGGTAGGACGCCATCACGGGCTCCGGCACCGTGAACCCGGCGCGCTCCAGCGTCGAGAGGGCATGCGCGACCGCCGCGAGCTGGTCGGGGAAGCAGGTCTCCGGGCTTCCGCCCATGCGCTCCAACAGCGCGGTCGCCTCGGTCAGATCGGGGTCGCCGACGATCTCGGGCGTCACGGCGGCATTGGCCGCACCGAGCAGGTCGTAGGGGTTCTCGGGCGGCTCCTCGAGCACGCCGACGACCTTGCGCACCCCCGCGATCCCCACGCCGGCGTCGACGAGCGCCCGGATGACCCCGAGCCGCTGCACGTGCGCCACGCCGTAGGAGGCCTGCGTGGGCGAGGAGCGCTCGCCTTCCGGCAGCAGCTTCTCGCGCAGGTAGTACTTGATCGTCGCGACGGGAACACCGCTCTCCGCTGACAGTTCTGAAATCCGCACGCCGACCCCCTTGACTCGATAGCTCTACTATCTAACACTGGATAGCAACACTATCGAGTGAGGACGAGCCCATGGCATCCATCAATCCGGGTCGGATGACCCATCGTTACGACGGCGAACTCGTCGTCTTCCACATCGGAATGACCGTCAACACGTGGTGGCGACCGGATCAATGGATGCCACTGATGAGCGACATGCCCCGGATGCTGCGCGAGCTCAGCACGGACCCCGAGTCGGGGCTGCTCGGCTTCACGATGCTGCTCGGTGCGCGCGGGCCCTACCTCGTGCAGTACTGGTCGTCGCTCGAGAAGCTGTACGCGTACGCCTCCGCTCCGCAGCAGGAGCACCGCCCCGCGTGGACCCGCTTCAACCGGCGGGCGCGGAAGACCCCCGGTGCGGTCGGCATCTGGCACGAGACGCACGTCGTCGAGCGCGCCGAGACCATCTACGTCGCGACCCCTCCGATGGGACTGCCCCGTGCCACCGAGACCGTGCCCGTCACCTCCCGGCACGACCGCGCGCCGGCGCGTGTCGCGGACGGACGGACCCGGGGTCCCGCCCCGGTGAGCTGAGGGCCAGACTGGGACCATGGCCTCGATCCTCACGACCGCGCCCTCCCTGCACGACGCCCTCGCCGCGGGGGCCTTCCCCGACGGCGGGCCGGTACGCGTGCTCGACGTCCGCTGGCGCCTCGACCGGCCCGACGGGCTCCCGGAGTACCGTGCCGGACACATCCCCGGCGCACAGTACGTCGACCTCGACCACGATCTGGCCGCCCACGGCGCGCCGACCGAGGGACGGCATCCGCTCCCTGCCGTCGAGACGCTGCAAGCCGCCGCGCGACGCTGGGGCATCGACACGGGCGACACCGTCGTGGTCTACGACGACCTGAAGAACATGTCGAGCGCGCGGGCGTGGTGGCTGCTGAGGTACGCGGGGGTCGCGGACGTCCGGCTGCTCGACGGGGCGCTGTCGGCCTGGACCAAGGCGGGCTTCGAGACGGAGGAGGGGGATGCCGAGACCCCGGCGCCCGGAACCATCGAGCTGTCGTACGGGGCACTACCGACGCTGGAGCTCGACGAGGTGGGCGCGTTCGCGACGTCCGATCTGCTGCTCGACGCCCGCGCCGGCGAGCGCTACCGCGGCGAGGTCGAGCCGATCGACCCGCGCGCGGGACACGTGCCCGGAGCGGTCAGCGCTCCCACGACGGAGAACGTCGACGGTGACGGACGCTTCCTCGAACCCGACGCCCTGCGCTCGCGCTTCCGGATGCTGGGAGCCGAGGACGGCATGACGGTGGGCGTCTACTGCGGATCCGGGGTGACGGCGGCGCATCAGGCCGTCGCGCTCACGCTCGCGGGCTTCGAGGCGCGCGTGTTCCCCGGCTCGTGGAGTCAGTGGTCGAACCACGAGGAGCTGCCGGTGGCGACGGGGCCGGAGCCGCGGTAGCCGCTCCCCCGGTCCCTTCGACAAGCTCAGGGACCTCGCCGCGACCCAGGGACCTCGTCCGCGGCGCGGGGCCTGCGGCCTATGACCAGAGCGCGCGCAGCGGGATCTCGCGCCCCAGCACGTTCTCGGCCGCGCGGTGGCCCGACAGCATCGCGCCCGGGACCGTCGCGGGGTCGTCCCCCCACGTCGCCTCGCCGGCGAGGTGCAGCACCCCGCCCACCGGAACGGCCAGCTCGTCGTGGTCGGCCCCGACCGAGCCCGGAAGCATGTACGCGTACGAGCCGCGGGCGAACGGGTCGTCCTGCCAGCGCGTCACGACCGCGCTCTCGGGCTCGGGCACGGAATCGCCGTAGAGCCGCCGCAGTTGCGCCAGCGTCGAAGCCACGATCTCCTCGTCCGACCACGCGCGGGTCGCGACCGCCGCGGGTCCCGCGGCGAACGTCAGCAGGGCGGGCTCGTCGTGGATCCGCCCGAGGTCGTACCAGGAGTGCCACCACTCCCCCTCGGCACCGAGCTGACGGATGCCGTAGACCTCGGCATCCCAGAATCTGTCGGGGAAGCGCAGCACGACCTTCTCGAAGGCGTTCATCCGCAGCAGGCCCAGGGCGCGGCGGTGCGTCTCGGGGAGCTCGGGCTCGATCACGAGGTCGCCGGACTGCAGGACGCCGACCGGCACGGTGACGACGGCGTTCGCGGCCGAGAACGAGCCGTGGTCGGTGTCGACCTCGACGCCGTCGGGCGACCAGCGGATGGCCGACACCACGTGCGAGAGACGCACGTCGACCCCCTCGGCGAGGTTCCGCGCGAGCTCGTCGTACCCGCGCGGGAAGACGACCTCGTCGCCGTTCACGGTGTCGTCGTCGAGACCGTGCGCCCCGAGCCCGGTCATCGCGACGCCGTACTGCTCCTGCGCGCGACGGTCGTTGTACTCGCGCACGCGCGCCGCGCGCGCGGCATCCCACTCCTGTGCGGCGAGGGCCCGGTCGACGACGTCGGCGTAGGTGGCATCCGGGGCGGAGTCGGCGATGACGTCGACGAGGGTCGCGTTCAGCGCGCGGATGTCGGCCGCGTACTGCTCGACCTCCTCGGCGGGAAGACGCGCCCCGTCCTCACCGAAGTACGTCAGCGGCCGCCCGGCCGGCTGGTATCCGCCGACCGTGAACTCGACCATCGGCATCCCGAACGCGCGTGCCGCCTCGGCGACGGGGCTGTCGTCGATCCCGTGGATCCAGGAGGCCCCGCGGTCGGTGACGTGCCCGCCGGAGCGATCCGTGTGCGTGCGTCCGCCGATGCGGTCGCGCGCCTCGAGCACGACGACGCGGCGGCCGGCGCGCGTGAGCACTCGGGCGGCGGCCAGCCCCGAGACTCCCGCCCCCACGACGATCGTGTCGATGGTCTCCATGGATGCCTCCTGCGTTCCGGCGGCCCCCACGGGTCGCGTCGCCTTTCCCGAGACCGTAGTGGGCCGCGCCGAGCCGCAACAGTCACCCCGACGTACGGTGTGGCTCACCCTGATCGACGCCGCGTATAGGAGCCCCGGCTCAGGCGACCGGCGCTTCCTCGTCGAGCGCCTTCGGCGTGACGCCCTTGCGTCCGTACCGCCACCAGAAGAACAGGTAGCAGAGGCCGACGAACGGGATGCCGAAGTACAGCGCCGGGGCCTGCTCGGGATCGAACGCGATCGCGACGATCGAAGCGGTCAGCAGGACGAACGCGAGGATCGGCACGAGCGGATAGAACGGCGTGCGATAGACGAGGGTCGTGACGTCTCCCCCTCCGCGGACGAACGCGCGCCGGTGGAAGTACTGCGCCGCGACGATCGACATCCACACGGCCACCGCCGCGAACCCCGCGATCGACACGAGCACGAGGTACACGGTCTCGGCGGCGATGACGCTCGAGATGAGCGAGACGAGACCGATCGCCAGGCTCACCAGGAGGGCGATCATCGGGATGCCACGACGGGTGAGCCGCGTGAACGCACGGGGCGCGTACCCTTCCTCGGCGAGAGAGAACAGCATCCGGGCGCACGAGTACAGGCCACTGTTACCGACCGAGAGCAGCGCGGTGATGACGACGAAGTTCATGATGTCGGCCGCGTACGGCACCCCGACGTACTCGAAGACGTCGACGAAGGGGCTCGAGCTGAGCCCCGCCTTCTCGTACGGCAGGAGCGCGGCGATCACGGTGATCGAGCAGACGAACAGCACGAGCAGGCGCAGCACGGTCGATCGCAGCGCACGCGGGATGTTGCGGCCGGGGTCCTTGGTCTCCCCCGCGGCGACTCCCACGAGCTCCGCGCCGCTGAACGCGTAGAAGACGGCGAGAGAGGTGATGAGCACGCCGCCGAGCCCCGCCGGCAGCAGACCCTCCGGTGTCTCGAAGTTGCTGAGCAGCACCGCTTCGTGGGGGCTGGTCGACAGCGGGGTGAAGCCGAAGATCGCCATCGTCCCCAGCACGATGAGCGCGAGGATCGCGATCACCTTGATCGCGGCGAACCAGAACTCGGTCTCCCCGAACACCCGCGCCGAGATCGCATTGAGGGTGAACAGGATGCCGGCGAACACCAGGCACCACACCCACACGTCGACGTTCGGGAACCACCGTTGCATGAGGATTCCGGATGCCGTGAACTCCGACCCGAGGGCGACGACCCAGCAGAGCCAGTACAGCCACGCCGTGACGAAGCCGGTGGCCGGCCCCATCGTGCGCGCCGCGTAGATGTGGATCGACCCCGAGACGGGGTAGACCACGGCGAGTTCGCCCAGGCACACCATGACGAGCCAGACCACGAAGGCCCCGAGAAGGTAGGCGAGCACCGCCCCGAGAGGACCGGCCTGGTGGATCGTGTAGCCCGAGCTGAGAAACAGCCCCGACCCGATCACACCGCCCAGGGCGATCATCACGAGGTGGCGGGCGCTCATCGCGCGGCGCAGCGTCCGCTCGGGGGTCTGCGTCGCGTGCGCGTGTCCGTCCACGGGCGATCTCACTCTCGTGCTCGAGCCGGAAGCCCGCGATCTCGCGCGCGCCGCGAGCCAGAGTAATGGATGCCGAGCAGCACGCGGCCGAAGCCGGGTGCCCCTTGCGCGAACCCGCGGAACGGTTCGCGTCCCCCGTGGGCCGCGGAACTACTCGCAGCCGATCCCATCTCCGTCGCGATCGAGATGAGACGCGTAGCCGGGGTCTCCGCGGCGCACGGGCGCGGCCCCCGCCTCGCGAGCAGCCGTGCAGTTCTTGTAGTACACGGACTTCTGAGTCTCCGGCGCGGCGACCTCGACGACCGGCGGGGCGGCGTCCTTCACCGCGACCTTGCCCTGCAGGTCGGTGATCGTCGCCGCACGGGCATCGAGTTCGGCCTGCGCGGCCGTCGCCGCCGCCTCCAGTTCCGCGACCCGCGCCTTGGCCGAGTCGCGTTCCTTGGTCATCGCGTCGCTCGCGGCCGTCGCCGCCGCCAGAGTGTCGACGGACTCCTCCGCCGCCGCCTGCGCCTCGGCCACATCCGACTGGAGGCCGGAGACCTGGGCCTTGAGGGCTGCCACCTCGGACTGGGTGCCGGCCCCGCCGGAGACGCCGCCCACGACGAGCCCCAGCACGAGCGCCGCACCCGCGACGATGGCGCCTGTCCGCCGAGTGACCGGCTTCTTCAAGAACGGCGTCGTCGGCTCCGCCTCGGCGGGCTCGTGCCACGCCGCGCCGTCCCAGTAACGCTGCTCGCCGTTGGCGTGTGGCGCCGCGTACCATCCGGCCGCGGGCAGGTCGATGTGCTCCATGGATCCCCCAGAACCGCCGCGTCTTCGCGGTCGGTGAATGTGTGTGCGCTCGGGTAGCGCTCCCCGTCGCCATCATGGCGAAGCGCGCGAAGCTGCGCACTCTCCGGCGGGAGAAGATGTCGCTCCGCGGCAATGCTCTCTGCGTTTCCCGTCTCCCACGCGCGCGCATGTGCGGAGTGCGCGTGTGGGAGACGGGCGGCGCAGGGTGGCGGGTCGTCGCGACGGTCACCACCGCCGGCCGGGGCTTGCCGCCAGACTCACGGCAGGGTGACCGGCCCCGCCGATCCTGTCCCGAACAGGACGTGGGCCACGTCGTCGGGGACGGCGAAGTCGGCGAGTCCGAGCCGGAGGGCGGTGACCGCGTACTCGGCCGTGGACCGGGAGGTCGGGGCGACGAACGGGTACCCGGGCGGCGCGTTCTGCTGATCGGGTTGGACGTTGACCATGACCGAGACGACCGTCGGCAGCGCGTTCAGGACCCCGGCCAGCACGTTCACGACGGGAACCGACAACGTGGACAGCGTGGTGCCGAGAGTGGTGACACGGTCGAGCAGCTGCGTCGTGAGCAGATTCGCCAGAGCCGTGGTCAACGCAGAGCCGGATCCGGTGAGCGTGGTCAGGATCGAAGTCAGCGTCGGGAGCCCCGCCAGGCCGAGGGCCGTGTTGATCGTGTTGACGATCAGCCCCGTCGGCTGATTCGAGAGGGTGACGCCGATCGTGGCGTTGCCGTCGACCACCGCCCCGATCGTCGAATTCAGACCGAGGGTCACCGTGGCGAGGTTGTACCCGACGGCCGAGACGGTCGTGGACAGGGCGATCTGCACCTGCGCGTTCCTTATGGCCGCGCGAAGCGCATCCGTGACGTCGACGGCCCAGTCATCGAGGAGTGTCCCGGCCTCGGCGACGATGGCGTTGATGATCCCCGCGTTGAGCACGAGCTCCGTGTTGGGTGCGGCACCGTTGAGCGGCCCCGTGAGCCGTTCGACGTCGACGAGGATGCGTCCGTTGGCGAGGTCGATGGTGAACCCGTCGCCCTGGAGTTGGAGGCCGAGGAACGGAGCGACCGTCGACTGCAGGTTGAGTCCGCTGATGGTCACCGTGCCGGTGAGGCTCGCAGCGGCGATCCCGGGCACCCGGAGAGCGAGGGCGGTGCGCAGGTTCTGCGCGATCAGCCCGTTCTGTCCGACGAGCCCGGCGACCGCGGTCTCCAGCTGTCCCACGGTCGTCGTCACGGCCCCGGTCAGCGCGGCCACCGCGGGTGCGTCCAGCGCCAGCCCGAGAGAGGCGATGCCGTAGTCCCGCTGGACGATCGGCTGCGCGGGGGCGATTCCCCAGACTTGTTCCCGGAGCGCCGTGCAGCCGTCGAGCTGAGAGCTCGCCGCGACGGCGCCCACCTCGAGCGTCGCCGTGTCCAGACCCGCGATCGTGGGGAGCAGAGCGGTGAGATCGATCGTCGCCGGCTGCGGGAGATCGGCGCCCGGGGTGGAATCGGAGACCAGGACGGCTCCCGAGTTGTTGATCAACCCCGACGCTCCCGCGGCGCGACCGCTCGTCGACCCCTGCGTCCACTGATTCGCCGCCCCGAGGGCGGCCCCCGGGAGCGCGACGGCGAACCCGGTGAGATCCACTCCCACGATGCCCAACGCCGTGACGTCGAGCGGATTCGCGAAGGTATAGGCGGGTGGCGTCGACCCGAGGTCGATCGCGTTCGCGGGATCCGGCACCGCGACCCCATCGGCCTGCACCGTCAGACGCATGTCCTCGAGCTGGGCGAGCGAGTCGAGATCGATCCCGAGCAGTTCGCCCGCGAGGAACGTGCCGCGCGAACGGGTCTCCAGCGCGGGGTTCTGCGCGCAGTCGAGCGTGCCCGTTCCGAGAGCGTCCTCATGGACCCACTCCGCGTCGTTCCAGTTGGCCGTCGTCGCGGTGATGCCCAGCGGCACCAGGAGCACCGCCCCCATCGACGCGGCCAATGCCGCGCGCATCCCTGTCTTCACCGTCGTCCCCCGTTCCTCGCGATGCGGAGCGATGCCCCGAGTCCCAGCAGGCCGGCCGCGAGCGCGCCGACCCCGATCAGCGCCGTCGGGTCGAAGCCGGTGACCGGCAGGCGGTCCGGCGGTCGGACAGCCACATCGTCGATCGACGTGGCGGTCAGTCCGATTCCCATCCGCCCGCGCAGTCCCATCAGCGAGGTGTCCTCCTGGGCCTCCGCGGAGTCCTCCACGGAGAGGGTGACCAGCAGGAACTGGGGAGCGGAGGGCGTGAGCGGTCTTAACTCGAACGAGGGCGACGACGAGGTGTAGTCCTCGGCCGGCGTGGCCAGAGTCACCGGACGACTGCCCGACGCGCACAGCGGCTGCTCGGGGAACCCTGCCCACGGTGCATCGCACACGTCCACCTGCATGGTCAGACCGCGCGGAGTCTCGGCGAGCGGGCCACTCTTGCGAAGTTCCAGGGCGAGAGTCGCGCGGGTGGCGTCCTCAAGTCGCGCGCGGATCTGCCAGAACGCGGGATCCCCGGGGCTGAGATCGAGGAACTCGGCGGGATAGGGGTCGGAGGAGAGCACCAGCCGACCCGGCGCGCCGGTGGGCGGGACATCGATGAAGGCCGCGCGAGCCGCGTCGGCGACGAACAGGCCTCCCGCTCCGACGAGAGCGAGGGAAGCGGCGGCGGCGAGGACCGCGCTGACGCGCCGACGACCGGCGCGGGGAGAGAGGGACATGGGTCTCCTGAAATCAGCGGGAGGGGTGAAGCGGGGCGGGCTCGGCATCATCCGACGGCCGCCGGGGCGACGTGGGCCACAGCGCCCACGCGATCACGGCGGCGATGAGCACGGATCCCCCGAGCATCGCCGTGGGCGTCTTCGCCGCGGTGATGATCGTTCCGGCGAGGGGCGCGCCGATGAGGACGCGCGGTGCGCTGGTGACGATGTACGGCCGGAGGTCGGCCGAATCGTTCGCGTCGCCGCGGAGCGTCAGGCTGCGGGCCTGCGGGTCTCCCGCGACGGGCGCGATCTCGATGATGCGGTGGGTCACCTGGGCACCGTTGCCCGGACGCCGTACCGTCACGACATCGCCGACGGCGAGATCGGCGGCGTCGACCGTCCGGGTGATGGCGGCCGCACCCGTGGGGAGCGTGGGAGACATCGACCCCGTGACGAAGACGATGATCCCCAGCCCCCACACGGCGCTCGCCACCAGCCAGGCGACGGTGAGGATGCCGAGGCATCCGACGACGGTGGTCACGGCATCCCGAACCCGCTCGACCGGCGTGATCGTCTCGGAGACGGACGCTCGAGCGGATGACCGGTGGCGGGGGCCCGCGGCGTGCGCGGCGACCGGACGGGATGCCGTGACCAGATCGTTCACGAGGTGGCCACGAACTCCCACGCCGGGGCGATCGTGCGACCCATGTAGTCCTCGGCTGTCGTTCCACCCGCCAGCGGGATCGGGTCGGGGAGCGTCACCTCGAAGCAGTAGTACTGCACCGAGCCCGACGCCGCCGAGAGCGACTGCGTGACGGATCCGCCGGTGCCCGAGAGCGTGCCATCGGCGATGATGGTCGCGCCGCCCGTGAACGCCGAGCCGTCGCAGGTGAAGGCGGTCGCGCTGGTCGCCACGCGGACATCGAGGGCGTCGAAGAGCAGGCCGCCGGCGTCGGCGGTGGTGATACCGGCCGCGGGCACCGCCGGCTGGAGCTCGACGTCGCCCGCGATCGACGCGGCTTTGGTGCGCAGCGCCACGGCGGCGTAGACGCTGTCACCCGGGGTGAGTTCGGTGCCGACGAGCCCGGCCGCGGTGAAGACCATCTCCCCACCGGGGTTGTCCGCCTCGTCCGTCCAGGCTGCGGCATCGAAGCCCGGATCGGTGTTCTGCTCGATCGCGAAGGTGGACGTTCCGACGCCCGGTCCTCCCGCACCGTCTCCGCCGAACACCCATTCGGTGTCGGTCCAGGCCGCCAGGGTCGCGGCGACGCCGACCCCGAGAGCCGCGCCACCTGCAGCGACGGCGAAAATGCGACGCCGAACGACCCGGCGCTTCTGGTTCTCCATGGAAACCCCCATCAGGTTCGATCCACTCGGCCGATACCGAGCGGGCGGGGCGACCCCGCGTTGGTGAGCCTTCTGGCCGGGAGGGGGCGCGCCAAGGTCTCGAGGCGCGAATCAGAGCGAACCTCAGTGGATGCCGAGAGCCCCGCGATCTGTGTGAAAGTGAACCCTCGATTCCGTGCGACTACTGAGCCGCAAGCTAGGTAGTTCGGCGGAGAGACCAGCCGTCTCGATCTGCGTGTATGCGGTTATGGTGAAAAAGGGGAACCGAATCCACGAGGGGGTGGTGAGGGGTGATTGCAGATTTCCGCCGTGACGAGAACACCCTGAAGATCGACGGACGCGCCGCCGATCCGGAAGGGATCGCGGGGCATCTGGTGGCCGGGACGCCGGTGGTGCTGGTCGGCCCCGTGGGCGTCGGGAAGACCGTGACGATGAGCCGCGTCGCACACGCGCTCGCACGGCGCGATGTCCCCACGCAGCTCGTGCGAGGAGTGGAGCTCCCGCCGGATACGGGATCCCCGGCGATGGAGGATCTGCCGGAGCCGGGGACGACGTTACTGGTGGACGATGCCCACGCGTTGGACGACCACTCCGCCGCCACCCTCCTGCGGGCCGTGTACCACCGCCGCCTCACGGCCTGCATCGCCGTCGAGACCCCGCTGTTCTCCCGTCCGGCGTCCGATGCGATGACCCATGCACTGCTGGAGCTCGGAAGCCGGGGCTTCGCGCTCCGCATCGACATCGAGCCCCTCGAGGAGAGGAAGGCGTCCGTGTTCCTCCAGGAGTGCGGCGCTGACGCTCTCGACGACGTGACCAAGGACGCGCTGTTGTGGATGGCGAACGGCTCGCGCGCCCTGCTGTACGAGTTCGCCGAGGTCGCCGACGACGCGGCGCGGCGCGGGCGAGACCCGCTCGCCGCGCTGCGACGGGCCCCGGCGTGGACGCGTCTCGGGGACGCGGTGCACAAGAACCTCTCGACCCTCGAGCTCGAGCACCTCACGACCCTGGTCGCCCTGAGCAGGTTCCCCGGTCTGGCGCCGACGCACGCCGCGCGCATCCGCCCGATCCACGAGATCGACGAGCTGCATGCGCACGGCTACATCTTCCGGGACGACTCGGATGCCGGTGCGCTGTGGGCCAATCCCGTGCTCGCCGCCGAGGCCGCGCGCGTCCTCGGGGAAGACCGCGTCCGCGCCATCGTCGACACCGCGATCACGCGCATGCTCGACGCGGACGGCCGGTGGTGGAGTCCGCCGATCGCGACCGTCGTGGCCGAGTCGCTCCTGCGGGGAGACCCTCTCCCGATCCCGACGGCGCAGGGTCTTCGCCGGAGGGCCCTGCTCGACGCCGCGCGGCACGCCAACGACCAGGGTCGTTTCGCGACAGCCGAAGCGTTCGCCTCCACCGGCATCGCCGGGGAACCGGACGACGTCGCGCTCCGCTTGGAGCTCGCGTACGCGCGGGTGTCCGCCGGCGACCCGCAGGCGCAGAGCGAGGTTCCTCCGGTGGTCGCGGCGGAGGCGGATCGGCACAGGGCGCAGCAGATCGCGACGGCGTGGGAGATGCGCGGCTTCTTCGCCGCCACACGTGACCTGCACGCCGCGCTCGAGCGCGGTCGCGCCGAGGATGCGGACCCGGATCCCTCCGCCGCGCGGGTCGACGCCCTCGGATTCGCGCTGCAGTGGCCTCTGGCCCGGGACCACGCGCAGCAGTCGTCCCGGACGTCCTGCGGATACTGGCGCGTCTGGGCGTGGCTGCGCGAGGCGTATGCCCGCGCCCAGCTCGGCGATGCCGAGGGGACGAACCGACTGCTGACCCGCGTCGAGGAGTTCGTCTACGAGAGCGGCATCGCCGGCCTCAACACCGCCGAACGGCTGTGGGCATTGACCGTCTCGCTGGTGACGCACCTCATGCTGGGCAGCGACGTGCCCCTGCTCCACGCGCGGATCGCCGAGGAGCGGCGGCGCGCCGTGCGAGAAGGGGACGACCGCGCGCTCGGGTGCGCCGGGCTGGCCGCGGCGTTGTCGGCCGCCGTCAACGGGGAGAGTGACGCCGCCCTTCGCAACCTCGAAGCGGCGCGGGCGCGGTTCCACCCGATCCGCCAGGACATGGCGGTGGCGAGCGTGAAGCTGCTGATCGCCCAGTTCGTCGCCGCCCGCGGCCGGATCCCGGAGGCGCGACGCATCGTCGACCGTGTCTCCAGCCTGTGGGCGGACGGCCCATTGAGTCTCCGCCACGATCACGTCGCCGCGCGGGCGATGATCGACGCACTGGACGAGCGTTACGACGACGCCGCCCGTGCGGCGAAGCTCGCCCTCAGATTGTCGGCCGAGCGGCCGGCACCGATGCTGCGACTCCGCGACCTCCATCGGGCGGTGACGCTCGGGGTGGAGGAGCCCGAATCGCACGATGAGATGACTCGCCTGCTGTCCGGGACGGCGGCATCCGTTCGCCGGATGTGGGACGACGCGCCGATCCCGTTGGTGACCGGCCGGCGCCACCCCGAGCTGCGATCCGCTCTGCTGCGGACGTTCGTCCCGCGCTCGCCGTCCGCTCCGACGGAGTCGACTCCCGCCCCCGCCGCGGCGGTGATGGTCGACTCGTCCTCCCTCACCCGACGGGAGAGGGAGATCGCCGGTCTGATCGCCGCGGGGCTGTCGAACCGCGACATCGCCGGTCGCCTGTTCCTCTCGGTCCGCACGGTCGAGTCCCACGTCTATCAGGCCCGCGCCAAGCTCGGCGCGGAGTCTCGCCGCGAGCTCGGTCGCCGCGTCGCCGCCGCAGCCCAGCCCGATTCTGCGCCTCTTCCGTGAAGGGATTTCACGGAATCGCCTATGAATCACGAAAAGATAACGCCACCCTCTTCCCTTCCGTTATCTCACCGTTATAGAGTGCTCGCACGGTAGTTGTTTTGCTGTGGCGACTACCGGCATGTGATTGCAGGACACTCTGGTGCAGAGATGGGCCGGTCGAGATCTCTCGGCCGGCCCTTCGTCATTTCCCCTGCCCCTTCCCGCACGAAACACCGTGCGAGGCAGCAGGATGAGGGGGTGAACGATGCAGACCTCACCGAACCCGACGGACGCCTCGTGCTGGTGCGGCACGGCGAGACTGAATGGAGCCGAACCGGCCGCCACACCGGGCTCACCGACATCCCCCTCACCGAGACGGGCGCGTACAAGGCCGAGCTCGCGGGGACGCTCCTGGCGACACGGCGTTTCGATCTGGTTCTGACCAGCCCCCTGCAACGCGCGGTCGAGACCGCCTCCCGCGCCGGCTTCCCCGACGCGCAGCCCGAGCCCCGACTCGTCGAGTGGGACTACGGCGCCTACGAGGGCCTCACGACTCCCGAGATCATCGAGCAGCTGGGCCGCCCGTGGACGATCTGGCAGGCGGGCGCCCCCGCCGGAGCCACTCCCGGCGAGAGCATCGAGCAGGTCACCGCGCGCGCGGCATCCCTTCTCGACGACCTCCGCCCGCGCCTCGAGAACGGGGAACAGATCCTCGTGTTCTCGCACGCGCACTTCCTGCGCGCGCTTGCGGGGGTGTGGCTCGGACTCACCGCGGCGGGCGGGCGCTACTTCGTGCTCGGCACCTCCGCCGTCAGCGAGCTCGGCTTCGAGCACGGCAACGAGGTCATCACACAGTGGAACCACGTGCGCGGGCGCTGACCCGAGAAGTCGATCACGAAAAGATAACGCCACCCTCTTCCCTTCCGTTATCTCACCGTTATAGAGTGCTCGCACGGTAGTTGTTTTGCTGTGGCAGCTACCGACATGTGATTGCAGGACACTCTTGGTGCAGGGACAAGGGCCGGTCGGAAGCCTCTCCGACCGGCCCTTACTCTGTGCCGCGCCCGCCGTCGACCTCGCCGCCCGAGCGAGCAGCCCCTCTATCGTGGAGACATGACCGATCGCCGCCTCGCCGTCCAGGCCTGGGAGAGCCTTTTCCGGGCGCAGCACGAGGTCTTCGAAGAACTGCGAACGGACTTCGACGGCTCGGAGCTGACGCAGGCCGAGTACGACGTACTCCTCACCGTCACCCGCGCTCCCGACATGACCGCGCGCTTGCGCGACGTCACGGGCAACATGCTGATCAGCCAGCCGAGCGTCTCACGCCTGGTGGAGCGGATGGTCGCGCGCGGCCTGCTGACGAAGTGCGCCGACCCCGACGACGGTCGCGGCTCCCTCGTCACCGCCACCGAGACCGGTGCCGTCGTCTTCCGCCGGATCGCCGCGGCCCACGGGCGCTCGATCGCGGACCGCATGGCCCGCCTCGACGACGACGAACTGGCTCAGCTGCACGCGCTGACGTCGAAGCTCCGCGACTCCGCCTGAGCCGGCGGCGCCCACGCCCCGCGCCGAGATCACACGATCGTGACGAGATCACCCGCTTCGGCAGCGCAGCAACGCGTGATGTCGCACGGATCGTGTCATCTCGCTCGGCAGCGCGCCACGGCCCGTCGGGAGCGGCCCGACGGATCAGCACTCGATGACGTTGACCGCGAGGCCGCCCTCGCTCGTCTCCTTGTACTTCGTCGACATGTCGATGCCCGTCTGACGCATCGTCTCGACGACGGCGTCGAGCGAGACGTAGTGGCTGCCGTCGCCGCGCAACGCGAGCCGGGCCGCGGTCACGGCGGTCGAGGCGGCGATCGCGTTGCGCTCGATGCACGGGATCTGCACGAGCCCACCCACCGGGTCGCACGTCAGCCCGAGGTGGTGTTCCATCGCGATCTCGGCGGCGTTCTCGATCTGACGATTCGTGCCGCCCATCACCGCGGTCAGACCGCCCGCGGCCATCGCGCACGCGGAGCCGACCTCGGCCTGGCATCCGCCCTCGGCGCCCGAGATCGACGCGTTGGCCTTGAAAAGTGACCCGAGCGCCGTCGCCGTCAGCAGAAAGCGCCGGATGCCACGGCGTCGGTTCGCCTCGGCAACGTCACCGTCGTCCCACCCGGCGACCTCACCGCGCGTCACCGCGTGCCCGTCATAGCCGAGCAGAGCGCTGCCCACGAGCTCGCCGTGCGGGGTGACGGCATTGCCGACGCCGAGCCCCGAATCGGCGAGGAACCGCCACCAGTACATCGCCACGGCGGGGAGGATGCCCGCCGCGCCGTTCGTCGGCGCCGTCACGACGCGCCCTCCGGCGGCGTTCTCCTCGTTCACGGCGAGCGCGAACGCCCCCAGCCACTCCCCCGGCAGTTCGCGGTGCCCCTCGGCTTCGATGGCCTCGAGCTGCTCCCGGATCACCGAGGCGCGACGCTTCACCTTCAGGATGCCGGGAAGCACCCCATCGTGCGCGAGCCCCGTTCACGCAGGCGGCCATGGCATCCCAGATCCGATCGAGGCCCGCGGCGATCTCCTCGTCGGAGCGCAGGGCCTCTTCGTTGCGTCGCGCGGCCTCGGCGATCGTGATGCCCTGTTCGTCGCACAGCTCGATGAGCGTGGCCGCGTCATCGAACGCGAGCGGGAACGGCGCGGCCGAGACGCGCGGCGGCTCGCCCTCGCGCCGGATGAATCCTCCGCCGATCGAGTAGTAGGTGTCTTCCGCGATCACGTGGTCTCGCACATCGCGCGCAACGAGGGTCATGGCGTTGGGGTGGCCGGGCAGACGTCTCCGTGGCTCGAGCGAGATGTCGGCCTTGTGGAAACGGATCGCGTGCGACCCGGCGAGCAGGAGTCGACTTCCGTCGGGCCAGTCCACCCACAGTCGCCGGACGGCATCCGGATCGACGGTCTCCGGATCCCAGCCGTGCAGCCCTGCGACGACGGCGTCAGGCGTCCCGTGCCCGATACCTGTCGCGCCGAGTGAGCCGTAGAGGTAACACGACACATACGTCACGCGCCCCAGGATGCCGTCGCTCTCGAGTCGCGTGGCGAACTGGAGGGCGGCCTTCATGGGGCCGACGGTGTGGGAGCTCGAGGGTCCGATCCCGATGGAGAACAGCTCGAACGCGGAGGTGTAAGCGCTCATTCGGCCAGCGTACGTCCCGCCCCGTCCGGACACCCCGTCGTCACCCGCGCGCCACGCCCGGGATACACGCGGTTCCGGGCCGATTAGACGTCTCCGCCGGTCGCGGCTATGCTGGACCACGGCCTGCGCGCCGTTTCGCGCGGAGGCCCTGCGCCCGTAGCTCAATGGATAGAGCATCTGACTACGGATCAGAAGGTTAGGGG
>Ga0308161_1000694_pt1 | contig 47775 bp, 51 predicted proteins | sample PhyFR2_FD_201034 | JGI IMG/M metagenome (GOLD analysis project Ga0308161, IMG submission 201034) | Phyllosphere microbial communities from UC Gill Tract Community Farm, Albany, California, United States - DLSLF.R2 | ecosystem: Host-associated > Plants > Phyllosphere > Unclassified | place: USA...
CTCGTGGATTCCGCGTGTGTCAGCGGGCGCCGACGGTCTCGGCACTCGTGATGCCGTGCAGCTGCTTGAACTCCAGCGCGTACGCGAGCTTGCCGGGCTTGGCGTCCTCATAGGGCTTGGAGAGCTCCCCGAACTCACCGCCCGTGGGCTTCTTGCCGTCGTTCCACTCCGTCAGGGCACCGAGTTCGGATGCCGTGAGGCCGTTCGCGACCACGGCATCCGGCGCCAGGGCGGTCTGCGCGCGGGTCAGGCGCTCCACAGTGTTCAGGTAGCTGGCCCGTTCGTCGCGGTTCCAGCCGGCGAGATCGACGGCGCCGGAGGTGCGCACCCAGTCCGCCCAGTAGAACTCCTGGAAGGGCACGGAACCGGATGCGTAGCCGATGTCGCGACCGAAGTAGAGCAGGCTGCGCAGTTCGTCGTCCTCGAAGTTCTCGAGGCCGACCGAGGTCGGCAACTGCTTGGGCGTGATCACTCCGCCCTCGGCATCCTTCAGGTATGTCCAGCCGTTCTCCTGCATCGTGTCCCAGAACTGCTTCTGGCCGAGACCGGTGAGGTTGCCGAGCACGCGCAGGCGCACGTGCAGGTTCGGGCCGCCGTCGGCCAGCTCGAAGAAGGACGTCAGAGTGTGGTGACCATCGGTGAGGTACAGCTTGCCGCCGGGCCCGATGACCACTGTCTTCATCGGCGCGATGCTCTCCGCGGTCTCCTGACCCACGGGGATCGTGCAGGTAAAGCTGCCGGGGTCAGTCAGGCGCGAGTTCGCGTCAGCGGTCGCGGCCTCGCCCTGCCCGTTCGCCTCGCACCAGTCGTCGAACTTCTTGTTGATCTTGTCCTTGCCCAGTGTGTACCGGCCGAGCTTGTAGTAGACCTCGTCGTAACCGAGGGAGGGCTGGGTGGGCAGCACGTCGCCGATGCGGACATCGAGCAGGTCACCGGGCTGCGCGCACATGTTGATCGCGGGAGTCCCCTTCGCAGGAGTCGGGCACTTCGGGGCTGCCTGCGCGGCGGGTGCAGCGAGCAGCGTCGCTGCAGCGAGCGTCACGATGGCTGCGACTCCAGCGGCGCGGCGCGTGGTCTTTCGGGAGTTGTCGGTCATGCGCCCACAGTGGCGGATGCCGGTGAACCCGCTGTGAACGCGGAGTGATCGACACGAGATGTTTCACGTGAAACGGCGATGGCGCCAGCGAGTGAAGGACGCACCGATGAGACGCCGTGCGCGCGCCCTCACGACTGTTCAAAGAGAAAGGGCCTGGGATGTTTCACGTGAAACATCCCAGGCCCTGTGCGAGAAGGTCAGCGCGAGCCGTACTCCTGCTCGCCGAGCTCCCCGAGAATGCGGTTGAGGTCCTGAATGGACGCGAATTCGATCTTGACCTGGCCCTTACGCGCTCCCAGAGCGATCTGGACACGGGTGTTCAGCCGGTCTCCGAGCTTCGCGGACACCTCGTCCAGGTAAGCGCGACGCGCCCCCGCCTGCGGCTTCGACTTGCTTCCCGGTGCGGCAGGAAGTGCCTTCGCAGCCGCCTCCGTGGCGCGCACGGACAGGTCCTCGTTCACCACCTTGTCGGCCAGGCGCTGCATCCGCTCGGGGTCCTCCACCGAGAGGATCGCACGCGCGTGACCGGCCGACAGCACACCCGCCGCGACGCGCTGCTGCACAGGAACCGGCAGGCGCAGCAGACGGATCGTGTTGCTGATCTGCGGGCGGGAACGGCCGATCCGCGTAGCCAGCTCCTCCTGCGTGATGCCGAAATCCTCAAGCAGCTGCTGGTAGGCGGATGCCTCTTCCAAGGGATTCAGCTCTGAACGGTGCAGGTTCTCGAGCAGCGCGTCGCGCAGCAGGTCCTCGTCGGCGGTCTCGCGAACGATCGCGGGGATCTCAGTGAGGCCGGCCTCGCGCGCTGCGCGGGTACGGCGCTCCCCCATGATCAGCTCGTAGTCGCCGTCGGAGTTCTTGCGGACGACGACGGGCTGCAGGACACCGAACTCCCGGACGCTGTGCACCAGCTCCGCGAGGTAATCCTCGTCGAAGTGCGTACGCGGCTGCCGCGGGTTGGGCACGATGCTGTTCGGGTCGACCTGGATGAGCCGGATACCGGGGATCTCAGGAAGATCAGCTTCGGCAGCAGCGGGCGCTGGCTCGGCCTCTGTCTTCGGCTTGGGAGCTCCGGGGAAGAACACATCCACGGGACGCTCGGCCTGATCCGCGGTGGGGATGAGGGCTCCGATCCCCCGACCGAGTCCGGTGCGCTTGGCGGCCATCACTGCTCCTTGTTCTGCGAGGACCGTTCGCCTCGCTGTGCGATCTCGACTGCTGCTTCCCGGTAGGCGACGGCGCCGGCCGACGTCCCGTCGTACGTGATCACGGTCTGGCCGAAGCTCGGGGCCTCGGACACGCGGACCGAACGCGGGATGACGGCGTCAAGAACCTGCTGCGGGAAGTGATTGCGGACCTCATCCGCGACCTGCTGCGACAGACGCGTGCGCGCGTCGAACATCGTGAGCAGGATCGTGGAGAGGTGGAGTTCGGGGTTGAGGTGCTTCTGGATCATCTGGATGTTCCCCAGCAGCTGACTCAGGCCTTCCAGTGCGTAGTACTCGGCCTGGATCGGGATCAGAACCTCCGTCGCGGCCGTGAAGGCGTTGATCGTGAGCAGGCCCAGCGACGGCGGGCAGTCGATGATCACCACATCCATGTGGTTGTCATCGAGATAGGTCTTCAGAGCGCGGCGCAGCCGGAACTCTCGTGCGACCTGCGAGACGAGTTCGATCTCGGCGCCGGCGAGGTGGATCGTGCTGGGCGCGCAGTAGAGGTTCTCGGACTCCGGGCTCGGCTGCACGATCTCCGCGAACGGAAGATCGTTGATCAGCACGTCGTAGATGCTCGAGGTGTCCGCGGTGTGCGGGATACTGAGAGCCGTCGATGCGTTCCCCTGCGGATCAAGGTCGATCACAAGGACCTTCGCGCCGAGTTCGGCGAGAGCGGATGCCAGGTTCACCGCCGACGTCGTCTTTCCGACGCCGCCCTTCTGGTTGGAGACCGTGAAGATGCGGGTCTCGCCCGAGAAGGTGACATTGACCTCACGCAGGGCCTTGCGTCGGCTGGACAGATCAGCGAGTTCCCGAGCAAGCGGGGTATCCATCCCGAAATCGTGGCTCGGCGATGCGTTGTCGGATGGTTTCACGTGAAACATCGACTCCTTTCGGGACCGTCTACCACTCTAATCGACACCACCCACTCCCCTTTCCCGGTCATTGAGTGTGGAGCGCTCCCGCGACAAGGACGAAGGGCCTCAATACGCGCGTTTCGCGTCGTTTCGCTCGCTCAACGGCCGACGATTCTTCCTGGTCAGTGAGACGAGGAGCGCAGCGACGAGACGAAGCCGCCCTCGATGAAAGCCTGCCGCTTCGCGTGGCTCCAGCCCTGGATGCGCTTCTCCAGGGCGAAAGCCTCATCGATCCGCTCGAATTCTGCGAACCAGACCAGATCCACCGGAAGTCGGCAGGTCGTGTAGTCACTCCCCAGACCCTGCGCGTGAGATGCGAGTCGAGCGTCGAGGTCGATTGCGCTGCCGACGTAGAACGTGTCGTCAGCACAGCGGAGGATACATGTGTAACCAGTCATGAGGAGACGGTACTGAGCGACGTCGACGCTTGCGGATTTCGATCTCGGTGACTGTGGATGTTTCACGTGAAACATCCTTCTGTGGAGGACTCCTCTCCGCCGGTCATTGAGCGACGAGCGAAGCGAGGAGACGAAATGCCCGAGGACATGGACGTTTCGTCTCGCTTCGCTCGCTCAACGACCTGGGGCCGGTACAGCGTTTCACGTGAAACATCACGCTCGTCCCACTCGGTCGACGACCGGGGACTCCCCTCGGCGCACCCGAGCGCGGAAGACGCGGGTCGTCTCGGTGAGGACACCTTCGCCGAGCACCTCAACCGAGACGTCCGTCACCTTGTGCTTCTTCAGCACCTTCTGCGCAGCCGTGATCTCAGCATCCACGTTGTGTCCCTTGAGGAAGATCAGCTCACCACCGTCCTTCGCCAGCGGAGCCGTGATCGGAACCAGCGTGCGCAACGCGCTCACCGCGCGGGCCGTCACCACGTCGAACTCGAGTCCGACATCTTCAGCGCGAGCGCGCATGACCCGCACGTTCGGCAACTCCAGCGACTCCACCTGCTCGTTCAGCCAGGTGACGCGACGTTCCATCGGCTCGATGAGTGTCCACTCCACGTCCGGGCGCGCGATGGCGAGCACCAAGCCTGGCAGGCCGGCTCCGGATCCGACATCCGCCACCGAACCATGGAACAGCGGCGCAGCGATCGCCGAGTTCAGCACGTGCCGCGTCCAGAGTCGGGGCAGTTCCAGCGGTCCGATGAGACCGCGCAACTCCCCCTCGGCGGCCAGGGATGCCGTGAACCGACGCGCAAGATCGATTCGATCACCGAAGATCTCCGCTGCGGCAGCGGGTTCTGATTCCAGCTGCGACTCGGTCACGCGGTGGGCTCCTTCGAGGGGATGTGCAATTTCGACTCGCTTCGCTCGCTCAACGATCGCTCAACCTGGGATGTTTCACGTGAAACATCCCGGATGAGGATCAGCCGCGGGAGATCACCGTGTGGCGGTCAGCGCCCTCGCCGTACGACTCAGACACCAGTCCACGCTCGGACACGATGTCATGCACGAGCTTGCGCTCATAGGAGGACATCGCGGGAAGGGATGCCTGCGAAGCCCCGTCGTCGAGCTTGGCGACCGCGGCGTTCACGAGTCCTTCGAGCTGCCGGCGACGCGTGTCGCGCGATCCACCGATGTCGAGGATCATGCGCGAGAACGACCCCGTCTTGCTTTGCACCGCGAGGCGCGTCAGCTCCTGAAGGGCCTGCACGGTCTCGGGCGCCGACAGCACGGACAGGGCATCGCCCTCCGCCTCGACCGACACATAGGCACGGCCCTGGCGCACATCGAGGTTCAGGTCGCCGTCGATGTCGGCGATGTCGAGCAGCTCCTCGAGGAAGTCGGCCGCGATGTCGCCTTCCTGCTCGAGCTCCTCGATCGTCGACTCGGCCGAGGACTTCAGTTCATCCGTCGTCATCAGTTCGACCCCTTCTTCTTCGCACGCTTCTTGCTCATGGGCTGCTCTCGCTTCGGAGCCTGCTCCTTGGCCCGCTCGGCCTCCTCGAGCAGTCGCTGCTGCTCAGCCTCGTACACCGCGATCGGAACGATCTTGCCTTCCGCGTTCAGCGCCTTGCCGCGACGGGCCAGACGCTCCTCGCGAGCACGTGCGGCGTCAGACCCGGGCGTCGGCATCTCGCGGATCACCAGGAACTGCTGACCCATGGTCCACAGGTTGGAGACGAACCAGTAGAGCACCACACCGAGCGGGAAGAAGACGCCCGAGAAGATGAAGCCCAGCGGCAGCACGTAGAGCATGATCTTCTGCATCTGGTACGCCTGGCCGGTCTTGGCCTCGGGTGACAGGTTCTTCGAGATGATCTGCAGCTGCGTGTAGAACTGCGACACGATCATGAGGACCACGAGCACCACGAGGATCGTGACCGTGGCCTCCCAGCCAGCAGGCTTGGTCTCGAGCGCCGTACGCAGGTCGATGTGCAGCGGGGCGACACCGAACAGGGTCGCGTCGTAGAACTGCTTGGTGAGGTCCGCGTGCAGCAGACCGACGCCGCCGATGCCGTGCTTGGCGTGATCACCGACATCGCGCAGGGTGTAGAACATGCCGAGCAGGAAGGGCATCTGCACCAGCATCGGAAGACACGACGACACCGGCGTGGTGCCGTGCTTCTTGTACAGCGCCATCGTCTCGCGGCTCATCGCCTCACGAGAGAGCTGGTCGCGCTTGCCCTTGTACTTCTCCTGCACCTTCTTCAGCTGCGGAGCGATCTCCATCATCTTGCGCTGGCTCTTGATCTGCTTCACGAACAGCGGGAAGACCGCCGCGCGAATCACGATCACGAGACCGACGATGGACAACACCCAGGTCAGTCCAGCATTCGGTGCCATCCCGAATGCGGTGAAGAGCCAGTGCCAGGCAACCAGGATCGTCTCGACGATCCATTTGAACGGCCACAGCAGGATGCTGAACAGATCGAAACCACCCCCGTTGCCGGCGGCCGGGCTGGGGGTGCTTGCGAGCAGAAGGTCAAGACCCACTGTTCAGTCCTTTCGAGCGGGTACGACGAATCCGTGCGGAGTCAGTTCGTAGTGGAAATGAGCGTGCGGACGCACGTCGTCGACGCCGCCCTTGCTCCACGGATTGCAGCGCAGGATGCGCCAGGCCGACAGGATCGTCCCCCACACCGCGCCGTGCTGCTGCACCGCACCTACAGCGTAAGCCGAACAGGACGGGTAATACCTGCACACATCCCCGTACAGCGGCGAGATCACCGCCCGGTAGACGACGAGGAACGCGAGAACCGCGTTCCTCGGCAGGACGAGGATCCCGCGGATCAGATCGGATGCCCGGAACCGCGCCGTTCCGAAAGCGTAGGACGGAAGCGCGCTCATGTCCGCACCGGCCCGGCCACGAGCCGATTGAGACAGCGTGCCACGTCACTCCGCAGGTCGGCGAAGTCGGCGGATGCGGATGCGGGAAGGGCACGGATGACGACATCCGTGCCCTCGGGGACCGTGTCGAGGAACTCAGCGCACACCGCTTTCAGGCGGCGGCGAACGGTGTTCCGAACCACAGCGGTTCCTACCTGCTTGCTGATGATGAACCCGAACCGAGGTGCACGGTCGTCGGACGCCGGCAGAACCGAAGTCACCAGACGTGGCCCACCGCATCGCGTGCCGCGGCGGACCACCTGTCGGTAGTCGACGCCACGCGTCAGGCGATTCGGCCGGGCGAGCACGGCAGGTCCGGGTGAGCGGGCTTACGCCGAGAGCTCAGTACGGCCCTTCGTGCGGCGTGCCGAGAGGATGGCACGCCCGGCGCGGGTGCGCATGCGGGCACGGAAGCCGTGCTTCTTGGCGCGGCGGCGGTTGTTGGGCTGGAAGGTGCGCTTGGTCATGGAATCACTCCGGGACTGGTGTCACCGGTCTTTTTCAGCCGGAGACAGGGGGTACTGCCAAAAGGCATAAGTCAACCGACTAAGGGTACGACCTGCCGCCGCGCAGGGCAAATCCACCGCCGGATGCCTCGATGCCGCCCGTCAGTTGCGCACACCCATTATCCACACCTGTGGAGACTGCGCCAGAAAGCGACACACCCGCGTGTTTCCGCGGGCGGCTTGATGTTCTGGCGGGTGATGACTACCGTGGCATCCGACGTTATCCACAGGGGGAGACCACGCTTCGAGCGACCTTTCCACAACCTCGCCCGGAGCACCATGACCACTGCAGCCCACCCCGACGTGCCGATCTGGTCGACTCTGCGCGATCGTCTCGCCGAGGATGAGCGGGTCTCGCCGCAGCTGCACGGCTTCCTCAGCCTGGTGGTCCCGGCCGGCGTGATGGGCGGGGTGCTGTACCTGGACGTGCCCAACGATCTGACCGCCGCGCAGATCAACAAGCGGCTGCGCATCCCGCTGATGGAGGCGCTGTCCCAGATCGGCGACGAGGTCACCTCATATCGCACGGTGGTGAACCACGAGCTCGCCGACCAGCCGACGGCCCCCATCTCGGTCCCCGACTTCACCACCCCCGAACCGGTTCGCAGTGAGCCCGCGGCGGAGACGCCCCAGGCTCTGCGGCACGAATCGCGCCTCAACCCGAAGTACACCTTCGACAACTTCGTCATCGGCCAGTCCAACCGCTTCGCGCATGCGGCGGCGGTCGCCGTGGCCGAGGCGCCCGCGAAGGCGTACAACCCGCTGTTCATCTACGGCGACTCCGGACTGGGCAAGACCCATCTCCTGCACGCGATCGGCGACTACGCCCAGTCGCTGTACGCCGGGGTGAAGGTTCGCTACGTCTCGAGCGAGGAGTTCACGAACGACTTCATCAACTCGATCGCGAACAACCGCGGCGCCGCCTTCCAGAGCCGGTACCGCGAGGTCGACATCCTGATGATCGACGACATCCAGTTCCTGCAGGGTCGCGCCGAGACGCAGGAGGCGTTCTTCCACACCTTCAACCAGCTGCACGACCACAACAAGCAGGTCGTGATCACCAGCGATGTGGCTCCGAAGCTGCTCACCGGCTTCGAAGACCGGATGCGCAGCCGCTTCGAGTGGGGTCTGATCACGGATGTCCAGGCGCCCGACCTGGAGACCCGCATCGCGATCCTGCGCAAGAAGGCGCAGAGCGAGTCGCTCCACATCCCGGATGAGGTGCTGGAATACATCGCGACCGTGGTCTCCTCGAACATCCGCGAGCTGGAGGGCGCGCTGATCCGGGTCTCCGCGTTCGCGAGCCTGAACCGCTCGGCGCTCGACATCTCGCTGGCGCAGACCGTGCTGCGCGACATCGTCGACACCACCGAGGACAACGTCATCTCGCCGACGGACATCATCACGTCGACGGCCGCGTACTTCAAGCTCACCGTCGACGATCTGTACGGCTCGAGCCGTTCCCAGCAGATCGCGATCGCCCGGCAGATCGCCATGTACCTGTGCCGCGAGCGCACGAACCTGTCGCTGCCGAAGATCGGTCAGCTGTTCGGCAACCGCGACCACACCACCGTGATGTACGCCTGCAAGAAGATCAGCGAGCTCATGAAGGAGCGCCGCTCGGTCTACAACCAGGTCACCGAGATCACCACCCAGATCAGCCGTCGCTGACGCCCCCGACACGCCTGAAGTCCCGCGGAATCGGGACAGTTGTCCGCAGGGGTTGTGGATAACTTGTGGAAACTTCGGCTTCCGGATGCTGTCGAGCAGACCCACCTGTGGATAACAGGAACCGCCGCCTCGGAGTCGGAACCCTCCAAAAGCCCCGGAATCCTCAGGGTCTCCACAACTGACAAGCGTGTAGTTTCCTACTCTCCGCTGCTATCCACCGACTTATCCACAGAATCCACAGTTGTTAACACCGTTAAGAGATCAATCTCAGTGAAGGGCTCCCCGATCACCAGACGGATGTGGACGGACAGGCCGTCACAGCCCTGTTCGGGGTAGCGGGGGCTTCGCCCGGTGCGACTAGCATGGGATCGCCTGCAGTGGGCCCACTGCGAAAAGGTGAAGTACAACGAGGGAGCGCCCGTGAGGTTCCAGGTCAACCGCGATGTGTTCAGCGAGGCTGTGTCCTTCGTCGTCAAGCTGCTGCCACAGCGCAATCCGCAGCCGATCCTGGCGGGTGTGCTCATCGAGGCATCCGCTGAGGGGCTGACCCTCTCGGCCTTCGACTACGAGGCATCCGCCCGCACCACGATCGAGGCGACCGTCGACGAGCCCGGCACGATACTCGTGCACGGTCGTCTGCTGTCGGACATCGCCAGCCGGCTTCCGAACGCACCGATCGAGATCGCCGTGGAGGAGGACGGCGGAATCGCCGTCACTTGCGGTTCCGCCCGGTTCACCCTCGCGGCCATGCCGGTCGAGGAATATCCCTCCATCCCCGAGGTCACGGGTTCGACCGGTGTCGTGCCGGCCGAGGAGTTCGGCACTGCGATCGCGCAGGTGGCGTTCGCCGCTTCCCGCGACGATGTGACCCCGGTCCTCACCGGTGTGCAGCTCGAGGTCTCCGGCACCACCCTGAGCCTGGTCGCGACCGACCGCTACCGCGTCTCGCTCCGCGATGTGCCATGGGATGGGGAGGGCGCCGAGCAGACTGCGCTGGTCCCGGCCCGCACGCTGACCGAGGTCGGGAAGACCTTCGCGCACGCCGGCAACATCGAGATCGCGTTCTCCGGAGCGGGTGACCGCGAGATCATCGCGTTCACCGCGGGCAACAAGACGGTGACTTCTCTCCTGATCAAGGGCAATTTCCCGCCCGTGCGCAGGCTGTTCCCCGAGCAGACCGACCACTACGCGGTCGTCAACACGGGCGACCTCATCGAGGCCGTGCGTCGTGTCGCTCTCGTGCTCGACCGCTCGGCGCCGCTGCGATTCACGTTCGGCGCCGATGGTGTGACGATGGATGCCTCCGGCAGCGAGCAGGCCCGCGCCTCCGAGTCGGTCGACGCTCACCTGAACGGCGGCGACGAGGTGACGCTCGGCCTGAACCCGCAGTATCTCCTCGAGGCGCTCGGCGCGGTCAAGAGCGAGTTCACCCGCGTGACGTTCACGTCGAGCGACAACGCCAACAAGCTCAGCCCGGTGCTCGTGACCAGCCAGACCTCGGTCGATCAGGCGGGTCTCGATTCGTTCAAGTACCTGCTGCAGCCGAACCTGCTGCTTCGGTGACGCTCGAACCGATCACACCTGAGCTCGCGCGGCGGATCGTCGAGCGGGATGAGCGTGACAGCGACCACTGGCATCCGGAATATCCGTTCGCGGACGAGCTGGTGCCGCTGCGGATGCTGTCCGGTCAGGATGCCGCGGATGCGGTCTTCACGCTGTACATGATTCGAGAAGAAGACCTGGCCGTGGGCGGTTTCGGCTTCTTCGGACCACCGGACGAGTCCGGCACCGTCGAGTTCGGTTACGGCCTGATCCCCTCGGCTCGCGGTCGCGGGCTGGCCACGGATGCCGTGACGGAAGGGCTGCGGATCGCTGCGGCAGCCGGCGCGAGGCGCGCGATCGCCGACACCGACCTCGACAACGCGCCCTCGATCCGGGTGCTCGAGAAGTCCGGCCTCGTGGAGACGCACCGTTCCGCCGACAAGGTGTTCTTCGCGCGGGCACTCTGACACGCAGAGCCTCCGGCACCGGCATTCAGCGCCGGACTGAGCGTCCGACCCCGAAGGTAGGCTGATCCTCGTGATTGTGGAGCACCTGAACCTGGGCGATTTCCGCAATTACGCGACCGCCGATCTCACCCTGCACCGCGGCCCTAACGTGCTCGTCGGCAGCAACGGGCAGGGAAAGACCAACCTCGCCGAGGCGATCGTGTTCCTGGCGACGCTCGGTTCGCATCGGGTGTCGTCGGATGCCCCGATGGTGCGGGACGGCAAGGAGTTCGCCGTCGTGCGCGCACGCCTCGCGCACGGTGAGCGCAAGGTGCTCGTCGAGGTGCAGCTCAACAGGCAGGGCTCGAACAAGGCGCGCATCAACGGGTCTCCGTCGAAGACCAACGAGCTGCCGCGCTACGCGCACGTCGTGCTGTTCGCGCCCGAGGACCTGCAGATCGTCCGCGGCGATCCGTCGTCGCGCAGAAGATTCGCAGATCAGCTGCTCATTCAGCGCACGCCGCGGATGGCAGGGGTGATCGCCGACTACGAGCGCGTGCTGCGGCAGCGCACCGCTCTGCTGAAGTCCGCCCGTGCGCGGGGAGTGCGCGGCGAGGGCCTCTCAACGCTCGACGTGTGGGATGACAAGCTCATCTCGCTCGGCTCCGAGATCATCCATGCGCGCCTGCGGCTGGCATCCGATCTGCAGGGTCCGCTCGCCGACGCCTACACGGCGATCGCGGGAGCCGACCACCGCCCGCAGCTCGACTGGGCGCTGTCCGTGCGCGGTGGAGATCCCGAGGAGGGCGAGCCCGATGCCGAGCTCGATGTCCGCGGCGAGATCGAGGAGCAGTTCCGCGCGGCGCTCCAGGCGAAGCGCTCGAAGGAGATCGAGCGCGGGCTGACGCTGGTCGGGCCCCACCGCGACGATCTGATCCTGCGCGTCCGCGATCTTCCCGTGAAGGGGTACGCCTCGCATGGCGAGTCCTGGTCCGTGGCACTCGCGCTGCGCCTGGCATCCGCGGAACTGCTGCGCGCCGAGTCCCCCGCCGGGGATCCGGTGCTGATCCTGGACGATGTCTTCGCCGAGCTGGATGCCGACCGGCGGCAGCGCCTGGCCGCCATCACCTCCGGATACGAGCAGGTGATCGTCACGGCCGCCGTCGAAGGGGACATCCCGGAGCCGCTGCACCGTCATGTCGTGCGCATCCACGCCGGAACCATCAGCGACGAGCGCCCCGAGTCCGGAGAGGAGGTCGGCGATGATGGACCCGCAGCCTCCTGAGACCGTCGCGACCTACCTGCGGCTGCGCGGCCTGAAGCCCAGTTCGAAGAACTGGAAGCGCCGCAAGCGCATCGAGGTCGACGACGACAACGCGCCCTTCTCCAAAGGGCGCGATCCGGGCACGCTCGGCGACATCCTCGCCAAGCTCACCAGGGACTCCGGCTGGGAGAAGACGCTCGCGGCCGAGGATCTGGTGCGGCAGTGGGCCGAGCTCGCCGGCGCCGACACCGCCAAGCACTCCGAGCCGGTGTCGCTGGAGCGCGGCGTTCTCACCGTGAAGTGCGACTCCACGGCGTGGGCGAAGAACCTGCAGTTCATGCGCGCCGTGATCATGACCGAGATCGGGAACCGCTATCCGGATGCCGGTGTCGAGAACATCCGGTTCATCGGCCCGGACGTCCCGTCGTGGAAGTGGGGACCGCGGGTCGTGCCGGGACGGGGCCCACGGGACACCTACGGGTAGGGCATCACGACCGGGGGCTCAAGCGCTCAGAGGCGCACACACGGCGTTTGAGGCGTATATCGACCATCGAAACCCGCTAGAATGAAGGGGTACTTTCGATGTGGAGAACCATTTCTGATGACGCCTGAAACACCTGCCGACGACGAGAACGCCCCCTCGACAGGGACGGAGCCGAACACACAGGAGTCGAAGAAGGTCCCCGGCGACTACGGCGCCGACCAGATCCAGATCCTCGAGGGTCTCGAGGCGGTCCGCAAGCGGCCTGGCATGTACATCGGCTCGACAGGTCCGCGCGGTCTGCATCACCTGGTGTACGAGATCGTCGACAACTCGGTCGATGAGGCCCTCGCCGGCTACGCCGACAACATCGACGTCACGATCCTCGCCGACGGCGCGGTGCGCGTCGTCGACAACGGCCGTGGCATCCCGGTCGATCCGCACTCCTCCGACCCGACCAAGTCGACCGTCGAGGTCGTGCTGACGATCCTGCACGCCGGCGGCAAGTTCGGCGGTGGGGCATACGCCGTCTCGGGTGGTCTGCACGGTGTGGGCTCCTCGGTCGTGAACGCGCTCTCGACCCGCTTCGAGGTGGCGGTCAAGCAGAAGGGCTACGTCTGGCGGCACGTCTTCGCCGACGGAGGCGCCCCCCAGCAGCAGCTGGAGAAGGGCGAGGAGACCTCGGAGACCGGAACCAGCATCACGTTCTGGCCGGACCCGGAGATCTTCGTCGAGACCATCGAGTTCGATTACGAGACCCTGCGCACCCGCTTCCAGCAGATGGCGTTCCTGAACAAGGGACTGCGCATCGCCCTGCGCGACGAGCGCGAGGCATCCGCCTACGAGGTCGACGGCCCCGACGGCACGAGCATCACCAAGCAGCCCTCCGACGTGTTCCTCTACGAGCGCGGTCTCGTCGACTACGTCGAGTACCTCAACAAGGTCCGCAAGGCCGAGGTCGTCAACGAGGAGATCATCGACTTCGAAGCCGAGGACACCGAGCGCAAGATCTCGCTCGAGGTCGCGATGCAGTGGACCACGTCGTACACCGAGAACGTGTTCACCTACGCCAACACGATCAACACACACGAGGGCGGCACGCACGAAGAGGGCTTCCGCGCGGCGCTGACCAGCCTGGTCAACCGCTACGCCAGGGCGAACAACCTGCTCAAGGAGAAGGACGACAACCTCTCCGGCGACGACGTGCGCGAGGGTCTGACCGCGGTCATCTCGATCAAGCTCGGCGAGCCGCAGTTCGAGGGTCAGACCAAGACCAAGCTCGGCAACACCGAGGCGAAGGCGTTCGTGCAGAAGGTCGTGAACGATCAGCTGGGCGACTGGTTCGAGCGCAACCCCGCGCAGACGAAGAACATCATCCGCAAGGCGATCGATGCGGCCACTGCGCGCCTCGCCGCCCGCAAGGCGCGTGAGACCGCGCGCCGCAAGAGCGTCTTCGAGTCGGCAGCGATGCCCGACAAGCTCAAGGACTGCACCAGCAAGGACCCGTCGATCAGCGAGATCTTCCTGGTGGAGGGTGACTCGGCCGGCGGTTCGGCGGTGCAGGGTCGCGACCCGCACACCCAGGCGATCCTGGCGCTGCGCGGCAAGATCCTCAACGTCGAGCGCGCTCGGCTGGACAAGGCCCTGGGCAACAAGGAGGTCCAGGCGATGATCCAGGCCTTCGGCACGGGCATCGGCGAGGACTTCGACATCGACAAGGCGCGGTACCACAAGATCGTGCTGATGGCGGATGCCGATGTCGACGGCCAGCACATCACGACGCTGCTGCTGACGCTGCTCTTCCGCTACATGCGCGGGCTGATCGAGGCCGGTTTCGTGTACCTCGCGATGCCGCCGCTGTACCGCCTGAAGTGGACCAACGCGCCGCACGAGTACGTGTACACCGACGTCGAGCGGGATGCCCTGCTCAAGCACGGCAGCGAGAACGGCAAGCGTCTGCCCAAGGACGCCGGCATCCAGCGCTACAAGGGTCTCGGTGAGATGAACCCGAAGGAGCTGTGGGAGACCACGATGGATCACACCACGCGCACCCTTCGCCAGATCACCATCGACGATGCCGCGGCTGCGGACGAGATCTTCAGCGTGCTGATGGGTGAGGACGTCGAGTCGCGACGCACCTTCATCCAGCGCAACGCCAAGGACGTCCGCTTCCTCGACATCTGACACACCCCTACTCCTCACCCACCGCTGATCTCGGACAACAGAACACGCACGTAGGACGGAGGAATCTTCTCGGAATGAGCATCGGGAGGGGCCCGCGAAGCGGGAGGGAACCCGTTCTGCGAATGAAGAGAAGATTCCGGAGTCCGGCAGCATCCGGAGAAGAAGAAAAGACATGACTGACGAAGAACGCCCCGAGCCGGCCCACGAGCACGGCCGCATCGACCAGGTCGACCTGCAGTCCGAGATGCAGCGCAGCTACCTCGACTACGCCATGGCCGTCATCGTCGGCCGCGCGCTGCCCGACGTGCGCGACGGCCTCAAGCCCGTGCACCGCCGCGTCATCTACGGCATGTACGACGGCGGGTTCCGCCCCGACAAGTCGTTCTCGAAGTGCGCCCGCGTGGTCGGCGAGGTCATGGGTCAGTACCACCCGCATGGCGACTCGGCGATCTACGACACCCTCGTGCGCCTGGTGCAGCCGTGGTCGCTGCGCTACCCGCTCGCCCTCGGCCAGGGCAACTTCGGCTCCCCCGGCAACATGGGTGCCGCTGCACCCCGGTACACCGAGACCAAGATGGCTCCGCTCGCGCTCGAGATGGTGCGCGACATCGAAGAGGAGACCGTCGACTTCTCGCCGAACTACGACGGTCAGACCCAGGAGCCCGACGTCCTGCCGTCGCGGTTCCCGAACCTGCTGGTCAACGGTTCGATCGGCATCGCGGTCGGCATGGCCACGAACATCCCGCCGCACAACCTGCGTGAGGTCTCGGCCGCTGCGCTGTGGGCTCTGGAGAACCCGGGTCTTCCCCGCGAGGAGCTGCTCGAGGGTCTGATCCAGCGCATCCCCGGTCCGGACTTCCCCACCGGCGCGCAGATCCTCGGCACCAAGGGCATCCAGGAGGCGTACCGCACCGGCCGCGGTTCGATCACGATGCGCGCGGTCGTCGAGGTCGAGGAGATCCAGGGGCGCACCTGCCTGGTCATCACCGAGCTGCCGTACCAGGTCAACCCCGACAACCTCGCGGTGAAGATCGGCGAGCTGGCGCGCGACGGCAAGATCACGGGCATCGCCGACATCCGCGACGAGTCCTCCGACCGCACCGGGCAGCGACTGGTGGTCGTGCTCAAGCGCGACGCGGTCGCCAAGGTCGTCCTGAACAACCTGTACAAGCACACCCAGTTGCAGGACAACTTCGGCGCGAACATGCTCGCGATCGTCGACGGGGTGCCGCGCACGCTCGCGCTGGACGGCTTCATCACCAACTGGCTGGACCACCAGCTCGATGTGATCGTGCGACGCACCGGCTTCCGTCTGCGCAAGGCGCAGGCCCGCATGCACATCCTGCAGGGTTACCTGAAGGCGCTGGATGCCCTCGACGAGGTCATCGCGCTGATCCGCCGCTCCCCCACCGTCGACGAGGCGCGCGAGGGACTGAAGGCGCTGCTGGACATCGACGACGATCAGGCCCAGGCCATCCTCGACATGCAGTTGCGCCGTCTGGCCGCCCTGGAGCGTCAGAAGATCATCGACGAGGCGACCGATCTCGAGGCGAAGATCACCGACTACAAGGACATCATCGCCACCGAGGCTCGCCAGCGCGAGATCGTCCGCACCGAGCTCACCGAGATCGTCGACCGCTTCGGTGACGAGCGCCGCACGCACATCCTGCACGGCTTCGACGGCGACATGTCGATGGAGGACCTGATCCCGGTCGAGGAGATGGTCGTCACCATCACCCGCGAGGGCTACATCAAGCGCACGCGCAGCGACAACTACCGGTCGCAGCACCGTGGCGGCAAGGGTGTGAAGGGTGCGCAGCTGCGCGCCGACGACCTGGTCGAGCACTTCTTCGTCACCACCACGCACCACTGGCTGCTGTTCTTCACGGACAAGGGCCGGGTGTACCGCACCAAGACGTACGAGGTGCCGGAGGCGGGCCGGGATGCCAAGGGTCAGCACGTCGCCAACCTTCTGGCCCTGCAGCCCGAGGAGAAGATCGCCCAGGTGCTCGCGATCAGCGACTACCAGGCGAAGGACTACCTGGTGCTGGCCACCCGCGGCGGCCTGGTGAAGAAGACCCGCCTGGGTGACTACGACACCAACCGTCAGGGCGGTGTCATCGCGATCCGGATGCGTGAGGGCGACGAGCTGGTCAGCGCCGAGCTCGTGAACGCCGACGAGGACATCCTTCTCATCAGCGCCAAGGGCATGTCGGTCCGCTTCCACGCCACCGACGACGCACTGCGTCCGATGGGCCGTGCGACCGAGGGCGTGCGCGGCATGAAGTTCAAGGATGACGAGGACTGCCTGCTCTCGGCATCCATCGTGCACGACGACTCGTACGTCTTCACCGTGACCGACGGCGGCTACGCCAAGCGCACGACGGTGGGTGAGTACAAGGTTCAGAAGCGCGGCGGGACCGGCATCAAGGTGGCCAAGCTGAGCGACGAGCGCGGTGTTCTGGCAGGCGGTCTGGTCGTCTCGGAGGACGACGAGGTCTTGGTGGTTCTGTCCAGCGGCAAGGTGGTACGCTCTGCCGTGGCCGAGGTGCCCGCCAAGGGCCGCGACACCATGGGAGTCGTGTTCGCCCGGATGACGGGCGATGACCGCATCCTCGCCGTGGCACGCAACAGTGAGCGTGCCATCGACGACGAGGACGAGGCGGATGCAGAGACCTCCGAGCCCCAGACCCCCGACGCCCAGAACCTCGAAACCCAGTCCCCTACGGCAGAGTCCCCTGAGGCTGAGACCCCCGAATCCTGATTACCGAAGAGAGCTGACCGATGAGCACAGTCGCAGACAAGCTGGCGAAGAAGTCCACCCGACGCACCGGTGGCAAGCAGGTGCGGCTGCGCCTGGTCTACGTCGACTTCTGGTCTGCGGTGAAGCTGTCGTTCCTGGGTGCTGTGGCACTGGCGATCGTCACGATGGTGTCGTTCTTCCTGGTGTTCATGGTGCTGCAGGCGACCGGCGTGCTCACCCAGACCAGTGACTTCCTGGACAAGATCACCGACGGCTCCATCGACCTGACGAGCCTGGTCGGCCTGCCGCAGGTGATGGCGTTCGGCGCGGTCGTCGCGATCCTGAACCTGATCGTCTTCACGGTGCTCGGCGCGGTGATCGCCGGTATCTACAACCTGGCGGTCAAGGTGACGGGCGGCCTGCTCGTCGGGTTCATGTCGAACTGATCCACAACGAAACTGCCCCTTCCGGATTCGGGAGGGGCTTTTTCGTGTCTGGGGAGGGGGCGGAGAGGTTCCCTGCGCTCGCAGAGCGGGGGACCCCTCCGCTTCGCTCCTCCCCGATGCTCGCTCCGGGAACCTCTCCGCCCCCTCCTCGTCTGTCTGCACCTTTGTGGATCCCTGAGCCCGTCGAAGGGTTGCGTCGACGAGCGAGCAGGGGGAGGATTTAGTGAACGAGACGTTCACTAAGGAGTGCGGATGCGCGCGGTGGTGGGGCTGGACGAGCTGGGCCGGGACGACCTGGAGATCGCCGGAGGCAAGGGGGCGAACCTCGGGGAGCTGATCCGGGCCGGGCTGCCGGTGCCGGACGGGTTCGTCGTCACCACGGACGCCTATGAGCGGGCAGCCGACGCCGTGGGCCTCGCCGCCCTGGTCGAGGACGCCGAGCCGGCGGAGCTGCGGCGGGTGGTGGCATCCGCGCCCATGCCCGAAGACCTGCGCGACGGGATAGCGACCGCATACCGGGCACTCGGCGACGACGTCCCGGTCGCGGTGCGCTCGAGCGCCACGGCCGAGGACCTGCCGGGCGCCGCCTTCGCCGGGCAGCAGGACACCTACCTGAACATCGTCGGCGCGGATGCCGTGATCGATGCGGTCCGCGACTGCTGGGCCTCCCTGTGGACCGACCGCGCCGTGTCGTACCGGCAAGAGCGTCACGTCGACCCGCACACCGTGCGCATCGCGGTCGTGGTGCAGGTGCTGGTGGATGCCGAGCTCGCCGGCGTGATGTTCAGCGCCGACCCGGTCAGCGGGAGGCGCGACCGGATCGTCGTCGACGGCGCGGCAGGCCTCGGAGAGGCGGTCGTGTCCGGCCTCGTCACGCCCGACCACTACCTGCTCGACGACGACGGTGAGCAGGCCGAGTACCGGCCGGGTCGCGCCGAGGTCGTCATCCGCCGGGATGCCGACGGCGGGGTGCGCGAGGAGGAGGCGAAAGCAACCGGTGCTCCCCTGCTCTCGCCCGACCGGCTGAAGACACTCGCGCGCCTCGCCCGCGCGGCCGAGGCGCACTTCGGGCGCCCGCAGGACATGGAATGGGCGGTCGCAGGCGGCACGGTCCACGTGCTGCAGGCCCGCCCGATGACCGCGCTGCCGCCCGAGCCGATGAAGCTGAACGGCCGGCAGCGCGTGCAGAGCATGATCTTCAGCGAGTACCTGCCGGTGCGGCCGTATCCGATGGACGTCAGCACCTGGCTCGGGCGCGGCCCCGCCGAGATGATGCGTCAGATCACCGAGTACTACGGGCTGCGCGGGGCCTTCACCGACTACCTGCGCGAGGAGGACGGGGTGGTCACCCGCTTCGTGCCACCGAACCCGCATCCGGGCCCTGGGATTCTGCGGGCCCCGATCAGGCTCGTCCGCAAGGCCGTACGGTTCCACCCGGACCGCTGGCAGGACGACCCTCGGCTGAACGGTCTGCTGAGCATCGCCGACGAACTCGACGCCCTGCCCCTGCGAGAACTGTCGTGGCGCGCACTGCTGGACGTGCCGGAGCGCGCGCTCAGGGCGATGGATCTCAGCCGCGACCTGCGCATCGACTACCTGCCCGGCACAGCCCTGGCGGTGGCGCGGCTCGCCGCGGTCACGTTCCTGCTCGGCCGGATCGGCCTGCTCGGTGAGCTCACCGGCGGCGCTCCGACCCGCACGGCCGCGTCGGAGCGGGCACTGGTCGAGATGGCGGGGATGGTGCGGACGGATACCGTTCTTCGTCGACTCTTCGCCGAAAGCAGCCTCGACGAGATCGTGACCGCACTGGATGCCGGACGCTTCCCTGGCTTCGCCGCAGCGCTGGACGCGTTCCGGCACGACTTCGGGCGCAAGGAGACGGCGTCGCCGCTGCTGGTGAGCCCACCGACGCTTACCGAGTCGCCCGAGGTGATCATCGGCATGGTGAGCGGCTTCATCGACAGCCCGCCGGAGGACGACCACGGCTCGCGATCGAAGGAGGCGCTCGCCCGGCTGCTCGCGCACCCGCTGCTGCGGCCGCGGTGGATGCGCGCCGCCGCTCGACGCTGGGTGCGCGCAGCGCAGGCGGGCGTCGGTTTCCGCGAGGACAGCCACTTCTTCTTCACGGCGACGCTGCCCGCGCTGCGCCGGTCCCTGCTCGAGATCGGGCGCCGGCTGCAGGAGGCCGGCGTGCTCGATGCCCCTGTCGACGTGTTCCAGCTGCGGTGGGAGGAGGTCACGGCGATCCACGACGTCGAGAGGCTGCGACCGGAGTACATCGACCGGCTGCGGCGACTGGTGACCACCCGCAGCGCCCGCCGTGCGGAGCTGGCCGGCATCCCCGTGGTCGACGTGCGCGGGGTGTTCCGGCCTGCCGCGGGCGGGGATGCGGTTGTCAGCGGTGCCCCCGCGGGTGGCGGCACCGCGACCGGGCCCGCGCGGATCATCCGGGAGGCGGCTGACTTCCACCGCCTGCAGCAGGGCGACGTGCTGGTGTGCCCGTACACGAATCCGGCCTGGACACCGCTGTTCCTGCGGGCATCCGCCGTGGTCGTCGACACCGGATCGATCGCCTCGCACGCCGCGATCGTCGCGCGCGAGTACGGTCTGCCCGCCGTGATGGGCACCGGCGACGGCACCCGGGTGCTCGTCGACGGCGAGCGGATCACGGTCGACGGAACCACCGGGACGGTGACCCGTGCCTGATCCCACGGCCGGCGCCGCGTTGCCCGCGGTGGTGGATGCCCAGCCCGGACGCTCGCCGTCCGGGGCCCTGGCGCCACGACCGCGTCGCCGTGGTGACGCGCTGATCGATGCGATCCACGCGGCTGTGCTCGCGGAGCTGACCGAGGGCGGATACGCGTCGCTCACCATGGAGCGGGTCGCCGAGCGTGCGGGGGCGGGCAAGGCATCCCTCTACCGCCGCTGGAACTCGCGGGCCGAGCTGGTGCGCGACACCGCCTATCACTCCCTTCGCGACGCCGATGGCGCCCCCGACACCGGATCCCTGCGCGGAGACCTGGTCGCCGCGCTCTCCCACACCGCGGCGCTGCTGACCGGTCCTCTCGGCGCGGCACTGCGGGCGGTGCTGTCCGAGACGCTCGCCGACGACCGGGTCGAGATGCGCGAGCTGTCTCTCGGACGGGGCCGCCGGCTGATGCACGACATCGTGCAGCGCGCCGTCTCGCGGGGAGAGGTCCGGGCGGATGCCGTGACGGACCTGCGCCTCGACGTCGGGCAGGCGCTGCTGCGCGACAGGTTCCTGTTCCGCGACAGCGCGATCGACGCCGAGACCGCCGTGCGGATCGTCGACGAGGTGCTGATCCCCCTGCTCACCGACGCCCGCTGAACGGCATCCGCTACAGATCGATGGAGCGGATGCCTGAAGAGCGAGCGGATCCGGGGGCTAGACGACCCCGGTCGTCCCCAGCAGCGTGCCGATCAGCCAGGTCGCGAGCAGCGCGAGGGCGCCGCCGATGACGAGGCGCAGCGAGGCCCGGACCGGGCTCGCCCCGCCGACCTTCGCCGAGACGTAGCCGGTGAGGGCCAGGGCGACCAGCACGGCGAGGAACGTGATCGGCACCCGCACGGCGGGAGGCGGGAGCAGGATGGCCAGCAGCGGCAGCAGCGCCCCGATCGTGAACGAGATCGCCGAAGAGATCGCGGCGTGCCACGGGTTGACCAGGTCGTCCTGATCGATGCCGAGCTCCACCTCGAGGTGTGCGGCCAGCGCATCGTGCTCGGTGAGCTCCACCGCCACCTGCCGTGCGGTCTCATCGCTCAGGCCGCGGTCGCGGTAGAGCTGGGTGAGCTCGTCGAGCTCCTGCTCCGGCATGGTGCGCAGCTCTTCGCGCTCCTTGTGGATCAGTGCCCGTTCCGTGTCGCGCTGGCTGCTCACCGACACGTACTCGCCGAGCGCCATCGAGATCGCGCCGCCGACCAGGCCGGCGAGACCCGCGATCAGCAGCGCCGCGTTGTCGGTCGTCGCACCCGCGACACCCACGACCAGGGATGCCACCGAGACGATCCCGTCGTTGGCGCCGAGGACGCCTGCTCGCAGCCAGTTCAGTCTCTGACCGAGGCCCGCTCCGTGCGGTTCGTCGGGATGCGCGTCCGTCATGGTGCCAGTGTAGGGAAAACCCGAATCGGGGTCTCTGGTCAGCCCCGTGTCAACGATTTCCTCATGACCGTAGCGTGGATGCCATGACCACGAATCCGACTTCCCCGGCACCGGGCCAGGGCACCGCGCCCACCGCCCCGGAGGCGCCGGTCCCGCCCGCGGCGCAGGTTCCGCCGACGGCCCCCGTCCCTCCGACGGCCCCCGCCCCGCCGGCCGCGACGGCGGCCTCTCCCGAGAAGGATGCCGACCGTCCGCCGCTGCGCATCCTCCTCACCGTCCTCGAACTCGCCGCACTCGGCGCCGTGGGCACGGCCGTCTTCGCTGTGCTCACCGCGACCCTCGGCATCGGCCTCGGCATGCTGTTCGTGTTCGGCATCGGCATCTTCGTGCTGCTCGCACTGGTCTACGGACTCTACGGAGTCGCCTGGTTCGAGGTGCGCCGCGTGGACGGCCTGTACGGCGGGAACCTTCCCGACCTTCAGTGGCGGCCGCGCACCAACCCCGGTTTCGGCGGATGGCTTCGCAACGTCCTGCGGCAGTCCGTCGACGGCCGCATGTGGCGGGCACTGCTCAACTTCGTGCTCGGATGCATCGCCGGCACGCTCGTGCTGCGTCTGTTCTGGGGCGTGATCTGGTCGGCCTTCACCGCGTTCGCGCCGCTGTCGGGACGCACCACCGTCGAGGGGCCGTTCGGCTCGATGGTCGCAGCAGCCTGGGCGCCGCTGGTCGGCATCCTCGGCGTGCTCGCCGCTGCTGCCGGCATCCTCGGTCTCGCCCTGCTGCACCGCCTGCTCAGCCGCGCTCTCGTCATGCCGAACCGCGAGGCCGAGCTGACCGCGCAGGTGCGCACCACCTCGGCGCAGCGCGAGGGTGCCGTCCGGGCCGCCGAGCTCGAGCGCACCCGCATCGAGCGCGACCTGCACGACGGCGTCCAGCCGCGACTGGTCTCCGTGGGCATGACACTGGGCCTGGCCCAGCAGAAGATCGACACCGACCCCGCCGCTGCGAAGGCCCTGATCGACGAGGCGCACACCTCCACCAAGGCCGCCATCACCGAACTGCGCCAGCTCGCGCGCGGCATCCACACCTCCGTGCTGGACGACCGCGGCCTGGACGCCGCACTCTCCGCGCTGGCGAGCCGCTCGCACATCCCCGTGCAGCTCGACGTGCGGATCGACGCCGGGACGACCGGCTCCGGTGCCAGATGCCGGGACGCCGAGGCCGCGATCTACTTCGCCATCGCCGAGTCGCTGACCAACGCCGCCAAGCACTCCAGGGCCAGCGAATGCCGCGTGGTCGTGCGCAGCCGAGACGGCGGCCTGTGGGCACGCGTCGAGGACAACGGCATGGGCGGCGCGCAGGTGCAGCCCGGTGGCGGACTCGACGGCATCACCAATCGCATCCTCGCCGCCGGCGGGACCTTCCGTCTGGACAGCCCCGCGGGCGGTCCCACCAGCCTGGAGGTGACGGTGCCATGCGCATCCTGATCTGCCCGCTTCTGAACCAGCACCGGTGGTCTGAGAACGAGGAGGTGGCGTGATGCGGATCCTCATCTGCGAGGACTCGGTCCTCCTCCGCGAAGGACTTGTCCGCCTGCTCGAGGACGCCGGCCACGAGGTGGTCGCCGCCCTCTCCGACACCGACGGCCTCATGGACGCGGTGGTCGACACGGACCCCGAACTCTGCATCCTCGACGTCAGGCTCCCGCCGACGTTCACGGACGAGGGCATCCGGGCGGCCCTGGCGATCCGCGCCGGGCATCCGTCCCTCCCCCTCCTCGTGCTGTCCCAGTACGTGGAGGAGCGCTACGCGAGCGACCTCATCGCCGCGCAGGGCGGGGCGCTGGGATATCTGCTCAAGGACCGGGTCGCCGATGTGGCCGAGTTCATCGAGTCGGTGCAGCGCATCGCATCCGGCGCGACCGTGCTCGACCCCGAGGTGGTCGCGCAGCTGCTCACGCGCCGCAATCGCGACGAGCGGATGCTGCGCCTGACGGATCGCGAGCGCACCGTGCTCGCGCTGATCGCCGAGGGCAAGTCCAACGGCGCCATCGCCGGCCTGCTGTTCCTCAGCGAGGCCAGCATCGAGAAGCACATCACCGCCATCTTCCAGAAGCTCGGGCTCGAGCCGGAGGACGGCAACCGGCGGGTGCTGGCGGCACTCGCGCACATCGAGAACACCGGCGTCGCTGATGCCGGGAACGACTACCAGGGAGGCGTCCGATGAACGGCGCGACGAAGAAGACCGTGGGAGCACTCACCGTGGTGCTGGCGGTGTGCGGCGGCGTGGTGCTGCTGGGCACCGGGGCCGGGGCGGCGTTCGCCGGCGTGCAGCAGGTGTCGTCGCAGGAGGGCGGCACGACGCGGCTCGACGTGCAGGGCGTCACTTCCCTGGATCTCGAGGTCGGCGCCGCCGACATGACCATCGAGTTCCGGGAGGGAGTGACTGAGGCACGCCTGGAGATCGAGCAGGGCTCGGAGCAGGACTGGTCGCTGCGGCGCGATGACGACGAGCTCAAGGTGCGCGGGCCGGGGAGCGGCTTCGACTGGTTCCGGCCGGACTGGCTGCGCGGCGAGCAGCAGGCCACGCTCGTGCTGCCCGAGTCGCTGCTCGGAATCGATGCCGATCTCACCCTTCAGGCCGGATCACTGAGCGTGGATGGCGAGTTCGGCGAGCTGGATCTGGACATCAACGCCGGGGCGCTCACCGTGCAGGGTACGGCGAGGGAAGTGGATGCCCAGGTGAATGCCGGCCGGGCGGACATCGACCTGCGCGACGTGCGCACCGCGGAGTACACGGTGAACGCGGGCCGCGTCACAGCAGAGCTCCAGTCCGTTCCGGACGAGGTCTCGATCGACGTCACCGCCGGCCGGCTCGACCTCACCGTGCCGGACGGGTCGTACGCCCTGCGTCACCAGGCGACGGCCGGAACTCTGGAGAGCGACCTGGTCCAGGACCCCTCCAGCACGCACCGGATCCAGGCCGACGTGTCGGCCGGAACCGTCACCCTGAGCCCCGGAGGTGCCGCGGAGTGAATCGGAAACGCCCGGCCTGCACGCAGGCCGGGCTCGATTCGCTTTTCCTCAGCTTCATCCGGTAAAGTCTTGGAGGTTGACGGGGCTATAGCTCAGGCGGTTAGAGCGCTTCACTGATAATGAAGAGGTCCCAGGTTCAAGTCCTGGTAGCCCCACACATTCCCTCGAGGAATCCCCTTCGGGGCCTTAGCTCAGTTGGTAGAGCGCCTGCTTTGCAAGCAGGATGTCAGGAGTTCGAATCTCCTAGGCTCCACAGATCAAGACCCTGGCTTCCGCCGGGGTCTTTCTGGTTTCGCGGCCGCTCACTCCTGGGCGAGCTCTGTCCATTCCGGCATCGACTGGCCCGACAGCTCAGCATCCAGACGTCGCAGATGAGCACCCCAGCCGCGGCGGTATGCGTCGGTCAGCTGCTCTGGCACACCGTCCTCCTGCAGGATCACAGCGGTTCCCCCCTCGGCATCACCCAGCACGACCGTGACCGTCGAGACCTCATCATCGACGGTCCACTCCAGGGAGAGCCGGCAGTCGGGTTCGCACGCGAGGATTCGCACGGACACCTCTTCGCCGGTGCCGGAGACCGTGATGTCGGCCTGCCGCGCGTCGTCCGGCGCCATTGCGAGTTCACCGAACCAGCGGCTGAGTCGGTCGCGCTCCGTCAAGGCTGCCCAGACGTTCTCGCGATCCACCGTGCAGGTCATCGCCAGTGCGACCGTGCTCGTATCCACGTGCATGACTCCCTCGACCTTGGTCGTCGAGCCGTGTGCATCGGCATCGGCGTACTGGGCCGAGCCTAGTCCGACCGCAGGGGGAACGGTGCGCGAGATCACGTCCAGGGTGAGGCCGACGCTGGTGCTTGTGTGCGCGGCACCTGCCACGACTGCAGGGCAAGCAGCATCTTGTTCACGTATTCTTCCCGCATGACTCCTGCGCAGGAAGAACTCGTGGAGCGGATCCGCGACTTGATCGCCGACGAGCCGGTTCAGCGCGAGGTGTCGATGTTCGGCGATCACTGCATCCTGGTGAACGACAAGATGATCGTCGGCGCAGAGAAGGACGGCGGTCTGCTGGTGCGGGTCTCCGCCGACCGGAACGACGAGCTCATTCTGCGTGCGGGCGCGAGGCAGGCGGTCATGGGTCACGGCCGGGAGATGGGGCCGGGCTGGATCATGGTGGATGCCAGTGAACTGGATGAGGAGCAGCTGGCCTTCTGGGTCGATGCCGCCCTGGAGAACAACGCGGCGGTCACCGGCATCGGCCGCTGACCGGCCTCAGCCTGCGCGCAGGATCTCGACGGCCCGGCCGACGCGCCGCGCCAGTCCCTCGACGCTGCCCTCGGGCAGGTCACGCACAGGCCACCACGCGACGCTCTCGCTCTCGTCGCTGGCGACGGGCATCGCATCCGGTTCAGCGCGGAACGCGTAGCCGATGTCCCAGTGCACCTGGCAACTCCCGAATCCCGACGAGAGGGCGTGCCGGTCGAGGTCGACGGGTGTGCCGAGCAGGGGCGTGAGGGCGTCCAGCCCGCTCTCCTCGCGCGCCTCGCGCAGCGCGGCATCCGCCAGGGACGCATCAGACTGCTCGATGTGCCCGCCCAACTGCACCCAGAAGCGCCCCTTCCCGTGGAAGCAGAGCAGCACGTGCTCCAGCGTCGCGTCGAAGACCAGCGCGCTCGCCGTCAGGTGCTGGGCCGTCGACGTCTCGCGGTGTGCGTGTGCGGGATCGTCGGCGAAGACCACGTACTCCTGCCACAGGGCCCGATCGGCCTGCCGGGGAGGAGTCCACGAGCGGAGGGCGGCGGCGGAATCCTGGGCGACGGTCACCACCTCAGCGTAGGCGGGTCACAGGGTCTCGCCCGCCAGGAAGTGCCAGCCCAGCCACCACCACACCACGATCACGGCGATCCGCACGGACCGGTCCTCGAGCAGACGGTCGAACAGCTCCGTGACGGTCGCCTCCGTATCCCGTAGCCGGATGCGCCAGGATGCCAGGATCAGCCCTGCCGCGCAGAGCAGGAAGAACGCGGTGCTGAAGATCATCCGCTGCGCCGTCCCCTCAGCACCAGGAGCGCGCCGCAGCTGAGCCAGGCACCGGCGAAGACCGCCTTGCCGAGCTCCGTGTCCAGCAGCGGATCGACGAGGTCGCTCAGCGCGAAGCTCGGCTGCGTCGGGGCGATCCGGCCGACGACGAACTGCGCCAGCTCCCACAGGCATCCGGCCACCAGGATCACCGCCCACGCCACGGCGAGTCGTCGCAGCCCGGGCGTCCAGGCCCGGCGAGCGGATGCCGCACCCGGCCAGCTCGCCACCAGCGCGGCGATGCCGGTGATCAGCATCGCGACGATCATCCCGGTGCTGTGCCGCTGCAGCAGCGCGACCGCCGCCGCGAGTGCCGTCGCGGCGAACACGACGAGGTCCGGCCGCGGCCGATGCGCCCCGTGCGACGGAAGCAGGATGCTGCAGCAGACGAGCGCGATCGCGATCAGGAACACCGCGGCGTCGAACCACTCCCCGCGCACGAGCTGCGCGACTCCGATGAGCACCAGGATGACGAGCCAGCACACCATCGGCCAGCGCACGAGCCCGCGCCGTGCCGCAGCATCCGATCCACGCTCCATCTCAGCTCCACCCGCATGCTAGTCACCTCGGCGACGCGGCACGAGTCCCTCTCCCTCGGACGAGACTTCCGCCAGGTGAAAGGGCCTTTCCGGAACGCGCGAGCGGTGCGAACCTGGACGCATGAGCCTCCCCCGCGACGACATCGATCCCGACGGCCTGCTGGAGTACTCGGTGGTCTTCACCGACCGCTCCCTGAACCACATGTCTGCTCGTTTCGTCGGCATCATGCAGCAGACGCTCGCCATCCTGCGCGAGACCTACGGTGCCGACAGCGCGGCGATCGTGAACGGCGGCGGCAGCTACGCCATGGAGTCCGTCGCGCGTCACCTCGCCACCGGCAGGAAGGCGCTCGTCGTCCGCAACGGACTGTTCTCCTACCGCTGGTCGCAGATCCTCGACGCCGGATCCATCGCATCCGCCGTCACCGTCTGCCAGGCGCGCCCCGAGAGCGACGATCCGCAGTCCGCCTGGAGCCCCGCTCCGATCGACGAGGTCGTCGCGGTGATCCGCGCCGGGCGCCCCGACGTCGTCTTCGCCCCGCACGTCGAGACCGCCGCGGGCATCCTGCTTCCCGACGACTACGTGAGCGCGCTCGCCGCGGCCGTGCACGAGGTGGGCGGCGTGCTCGTGCTGGACTGCATCGCCTCCGGCGCGATGTGGGTGGACATGCGCGCGCTCGGCGTCGACGTGCTGCTGAGCGCCCCGCAGAAGGGCTGGAGCGGCTCGCCCGGAGTCGGCTTCGTCATGCTCAGCGAGAGGGGACGGGATGCTGTGGCATCCGGCACGCCGACCAGCTTCGCCCTCGACCTGAACCGGTGGCTGGCGATCTCGGACGGCTACCGCGACGGCAGGGCCGGCTACCACGCGACCATGCCCACCGACACGATTGCACGCAACCTCGCGCAGATGATCGAGACCCGCGACCGCGGCCTGGAGAGTCTCCGTGCGGCGCAGCTCGAGCTCGGCACGCGCGTGCGTGCCCTGCTGACCGAGCGCGGGCTGCCGTCCGTCGCGGCATCCGCTTTCGCCGCACCCAGCGTGGTCGTCGTGCACACCACCGACGAGGGCCTGCGCACCGGCGCGAAGTTCAGAGAGCAGGGGCTGCAGATCGCCGCCGGCGTGCCGCTGCACTGCGACGAGCCGGACTCGTTCTCCACCTTCCGGATGGGTCTGTTCGGCCTCGACAAGCTCGGCGACGTCGACGGCACCGTCGCACGTCTGGAGGCGGCACTGGACGCGATGCGGGTCTGACGCGTTTTCCACGGCCCCGGCCCGCGCGGAATCGCACGGGGGTCAATAGAGTGGAGGCCCCTGCAGAGATGGGAGCCGGAGATGTCGGAGAAGATCGTCGTCGGTGTGACCGACGCACAGGCGAGCCGTCGAGCCGTCGACTGGGCGGTGTCGCGCGCCAACGCACGCGGGCAGTCCATCGAGCTGCTGGGCGTCGTCGGGGGCGCCATCGGAATGGTCGGCGAGGGCATCGTCATCCAAGCGGCGACCGAAGCCACCGATCAGCTGCTCGCCGAGGTCGCGGACCGGATCCGAGCCGACGGGCTCACCGTCACGACACGGACCGCGCTCGGCGACCCGGTCTCGACGCTCATCGAGGCATCCGAGCACGCGAGTCTGCTGGTGATCGGCAGCGACTACCGGGGTCCGGGCCAGGGGCCTGCACGCGGATCGCACGGCATCCGCATCGCCGCCGGCTCGCACTGCCCTGTCGTGGTGGTGCCCGACTTCGACCTGGAGGACGGGCGCCGCGGGGTGGTCGTCGGAGTGGACGGATCACCGGTCTCCGAAGACGCGATCGCCTTCGCCGCAGCGGAGGCGGATCGTCTCGGAGAACCGCTCACCGCCGTGATCGTCTGGACCCCGATCTCCGCTCCCCGCAACGCGCTGATGACCACATCCGCCGGCTACCGTCAGGGGATGGAGCAGGCCTCCCGCGAGGCGCTCTCGCTGTCGCTGGCGGGCCTTCGCAGCCAGTACCCGGGCCTCGAGATCGTGGAGGCCGTCGCCGAGGGATTCCCCTCCGCGGTCATCAACGACCTCGCCGAGGAGGCGCGGCTCACGGTCGTCGGCAGCCGAGGCCACGGCGTCGTGCGCCGCTTCCTGCTCGGATCGATCAGCCACGAGGTGCTGCAGCGGCTCGCATCCGTCACGGCCGTGGTGCGCTGACGGCGCAGTCCGCGGCGCTCAGCCGACGGATGCCAGGGCGTGCGGCGCGTTGTTGAGCCGCACGCACCCGTCCGCCGTGACCACGACGATGTCCTCGATGCGCGCGCCCCACTCGCCCGGGAAGTAGATGCCAGGCTCGATACTGAAGGCCATGCCCTCGCGCAGCGGAAGGTCGTTGCCCGGCGCGATGTACGGCTCCTCGTGCACCGAGACGCCGATGCCGTGACCGGTGCGATGCAGGAACGCCTCACCGAGCCCGGCATCCGCCAGCACCTGCCGTGCCGCAGCGTCGACCTCGTGCGCGGTCACGCCGGGGCGCACGGCGTCCACCGCGGCCTGCTGCGCGCGGACGAGCACCGCGATGCGCTCGGCCTGCTCCGCGGTGGGCGAACCGACCACATACGTGCGCGTGCTGTCGGAGTTGTAGCCGCTCGGCACCGCCCCGCCGATGTCGACCACGACCACGTCGCCGTCCTCGATCACCCGATCCGAGACCTCGTGGTGCGGATCGGCACCGTTCGGGCCGGAGCCGACGATCACGAACTCCACGGTCTCGTGCCCCTCAGCCCTGATCGCCTCGGCGATGTCGGCCGCCACCTCACGCTCGGTGCGCCCCGCGTGCAGCCAATCCGCCACCCGACGGTGCACGGCGTCGATGGCGTCCCCGGCCCGGCGCAGCTCCGCGACCTCGTCGGCGTCCTTGATCATGCGACCCTCGCGCAGCACGGGCGTCGCCAGCTCCAGCCGGGCGTCCATCCGATCCCCGATCGGGATCACGTGCAGTGCGGGGAGGGCATCCGACACCGCGATCCTCCCGCCCGACGCGGGCAGCGCGTCGACGACCAGCGCATAGGGATCCTCGCCGTCCACCCAGTCGGCGATCCGCACGCCCAGCTCGCCCGCCGCGGTGTCGCGCACCTTGGCGAGCTCCATGCGCGGCACGACGATCGTCGGCTCGAACCCGGGACCCAGCACCAGGGCCGTGAGGCGCTCGATCGTGTCGCCCTCCACGCCCAGCAGGTAGCGCAGGTCGGGGCCGGGACCCACGATCACGGCGTCGATGCCGGCTTCGGCGGCCAGGGCTCCGGCCCGCTCGAGGCGGGCGGCGTAGACGGATGCGGGGAAGGGAAGAGCACTCACGCGCTCCACGCTACCGCCGCATCCGCACGCAGGACAGGTGTCAGGATGCGGCGATCCGCACGCGCTCGGCCAGGAAGGCGAGCTGCTCGGCGCCCAGCGCGGTGACCGCATACGCGGTGGGCCAGATCGCCCCGTCGTCGAGGTTCGCGGCCTGGTCGAACTCGAAGGTTGAGTAGCGCACCTTGAACTTGGAGCGCGGCTTGTAGAAGCACACCACCTTGCCGGCTTCGTTCGCGTACGCCGGCATGCCGTAATACGTGCGCGGCACCAGATGCGGGGCGGCCTCCCCGACCATCGCATGCAGCGCCTCTCCGAGCGCCCGGTCGTCGTCCGGCATGTCGGCCAGCTTCGCGCGGACCTCGGCCTCGCCCTCCCGGCGGACCTCGTCCGGATCCTTCTTCGCCCGCGAACGGGCCGTGCGGCGCTCGCTCGACGCCGCCTTCATCGCCGCGCGCTCCTCGTCCGAGAACACCACGGTCTTGTCCTGCTCAGCCATGTCGGCCTCCTTCGTGTCTGATCCCACGCTAGAAGCCACGTCGTCACCGCGCTTCTCGATTCCTGATCGGATGCCGTGGGCCGCCCGGACTCCGCATGGCGGGACGCCCGGGATGCACGCGGGAACCGGCGCTACTGTGAATCCATGGATCTGCGCGTCGCCGCCTACGCCGTCGTCACCGACGATGAGGACCGCATCCTGCTCGCACGCTGGACCGAGGGACGCCGCGTCGCCTGGACCATGCCGGGCGGAGGACTCGAGGACGGCGAGGACCCCGAGGTCGCCGTGCGGCGCGAGCTGCGTGAGGAGACCGGCTTCCACATCGAGACGACCGAGCTGCTCGGCATCCACTCCCGGGTCATCCCCGGCTCTCAGCGCGTGCACCGGGAGCGCACACCGCTGCACACCATCCGCATCGTGTACCGGGCCGAGATCACGGGCGGTCGGCTGCGCTTCGAGCAGAACGGGTCCACCGACATGGCGGCGTGGTTCACGATCCCCGAGGTGGCGGAGCTGCAGCGCGTGAAGCTCGTGGACATCGCGTTGCGAATGGCCGGAATCATCTAGTCATCAGACAACCGGATCGGCGAGAATGGGGCCATGGCCGAAAAGCTCTCCCCCGTCTCCGCCGTCCGAAACGTCCGTCCCTGGGGCGGTGCGCTCAGCGACATCCTCATCGACGGCGCCACGATCTCGCAGGTCGTCGCGGCGTCCGGCGCTCCGATCGGCGACGGCGAGATCGACGGCCGCGGCCTGCTCGCCATCCCCGGCATCGTCAACACCCACGCCCACATCGACAAGTCGTGGTGGGGCCTGCCGTGGCAGTCCTACGGCGGCGTCCGCAGCACCGACGGACGCATCCAGCACGAGCGCGCGCACCGGGACGAGCTCGGCATCCCCAGCGTCGAGCTCACCTCGCGCGTGCTGGCCGAATTCGTCAAGCACGGCACCACCGCCATCCGCAGCCATGTCGATGTCGACCTCGGCCTCGGTCAGCGCGGCATCGAGGCCGTGCGCGAGGCCGTCGCCGCCTATGAGGGCGGAATCGCCTGCGAGATCGTCGCGTTCCCGCAGGACGGCGTGCTGCGCCGCCCGGGGGTGCTGGAGCTGCTCGCGGATGCCGCGAAGGCCGGCGCCGAGCACATCGGCGGCCTCGACCCGGCCGGCATCGACAAGGACCCGGTCGGACAGATCGACGCGATCTTCGCCCTCGCCGCCGATCACGGTGTCGGCATCGACATCCACCTGCACGATGGCGGATCGCTGGGCGCCTTCCAGTTCGACCTCATCATCGACCGCACCCAGACGCTCGGTCTGCAGGGCCGCGTCAACATCGCGCACGGCTTCGCGATCGTGGATGCTGACGACGCGCGCCGCCACGATCTGCTGCAGCAGATGGGTGAGCTCGGCATCTCCATGACCACCGTCGCGCCGCTGCGGATGAAGCAGTTCGGCCTGCACGAGTTCGCCGATGCCGGCGTGCGCTTCGGCTTCGGCACCGACGGCATCCGCGACCTGTGGAGCCCCTACGGCACCGGTGACACCATGGGCATCGCCTGGCAGTTCGCGCGCAGCTCCGGCGTCGTCTACGACGACGACCTTCGCCGCGTCGTCGAGCTGGCGACCTCGCTGGGCGCGCCGTTCGCGGGCGTGGAGAAGAACGACCTGACCGCCGGATCGCGAGCGGATGTCGTGCTCGTCGACTCCGAGAACACCATGGACGTGCTCGTGCGCACGCTCCCCCGCGAGGTCACCGTGGGTGGCGGGAAGCTGCTCCACCAGCGCTGACGGTCAGTCGCGGGGCTGTTCGGGCTCGGAGATGTCGGCGACCGTGGCGCCGTAGGCGCGGATGAGGTCGTCGGCGTCCACGAACAGGCTGTACCCGTGTGCGCCGGCGCCCATGGCGATGCGACGGCCGACGATGGTCTGGTCGGCGAAGACCGGCCAGTCGGTGGTGCTGCCGATGGGCACGATCGTCCCGCGCTCGTAGCCCGTCGCGGCCAGCGCCAGCTCGGGTTCGGGCAGCCGCAGCTTGTTCACGCCGACGATCGCGCGCAGCTTGGGCCAAGAGATCGACCGCCCGCCGGGCACGAGGGCGAACAGGTAGGTGTCGTCCGAGCGCTTGACCACCAGCGTCTTGACGATGTCGGAGGGCTGCAGACCGAGCAGCTCGGCCGCCTCGTGCAGGCTGCGGGCAGCAGGACGCTCGCGGATCTCGATCTCGAGTCCGCGAGCGGATGCTGCCGCCCGGACCCGCTCGTGCCCTTCGCTCCCCACGCCCCACTCCGATCGTCGCTTCGCGCCGACCGGAGCCTCCGGGGCGCGTGGGCCCGGCTCAGGGGCCGAGGGGGTGGTCACGCGTTCGGCGTCGACAGCGGGTCGTCCGCGACCCACAGCTCGTCATCTGCGCGCAGCGCCTGCCAAGCGGCCACGACCACGCCGATCGCCGCAGCGGTGCCGAGGACCAGTGCCACGACGGAGCCGAGTCCCATGGTCTTCTTCTTCGGTGCCGGGCGGTGCCCGATGCCCAGGTCGTAGCGCTTCTGATTGGCGACGTCCCACGCCGACAGCGCGGTGCCGACGACGCCGCCCACGATCGGGACGACCTTGTCGTCGACGACGTGCTTGCCGATCTTCAGCCCGCGGTCGACCGTCGGGGCGACCTTGCGGCTGTAGGCGTCCTGCACGACCGGCACGACCTGCTCACGGTTGAAGTTGCCGAGCTGCCGGCCCGCCTCGCGGGCGATGTCCGCGGCGTGGCCGACGAGCACCTGCTGCGCCTCCCACAGCTGTCCTGCATCATCCTGAAGCTTGCGCAGTTCCTTCTTGCGCTTGCGGCTGAGGTTCACGTTGCTCTCCCGTCGGTCAGAGTCCGTTCGTGTTCATCTTGCCATGCGAGGCTGGATGCGGGCAGGGATCTGGCGCTGACGGCGAACATCTGCGATCATGCCAGCCCGGTCAGAGGTCGCTCTGCGAGAATGTCACCATGCCTCACGCTTCTCACGTCGCAACCCTGCACACCAACCACGGCGACATCGTCGTCAACCTGTTCGGCGACCACGCCCCGAACACGGTCGCCAACTTCGTCGGCCTGGCCGACGGCACCAAGGACTGGACGCACCCCGCCACGGGCAAGCCCGGCGAGGGCCCGCTGTACAAGGACGTCATCTTCCACCGCATCATCCCCAACTTCATGATCCAGGGTGGCGACCCGCTCGGTCAGGGCGTCGGCGGCCCCGGCTACAACTTCAACGACGAGATCAACATGGAGCTGAACTTCAACGAGCCCTACATCCTCGCCATGGCGAACGCCGGCCTGCGCCGCAACGCCATCACCGGACAGGTCGAGGGCACCAACGGCTCGCAGTTCTTCATCACCACCGACCCGACCCCCTGGCTGCAGGGCAAGCACACGATCTTCGGCGCCGTCGCCGACGAGGACTCCAAGGCCGTCGTCGACGCCATCTCGGCCGTGCCGACCGCCGCGGGCGACCGCCCGATCGAGCCGGTCGTGCTGCAGTCGATCGACATCGTCCAGGCCTGAGAGCGCGAGCCGATCCGGATGACGAACCCAGAGTTCACGAGCAATCGCGACAACTTCTGCTACCGGCATCCGGATCGGCAGAGCTTCGTGCTCTGCCAGCGCTGCATGCGCACCATCTGCCCGGAATGCCAGACGCAGGGACCCGTCGGGGTCATCTGCCCGGAGTGCATGAAGGAGCAGCGCAAGGCGGAGTCCCCCGCCCAGCGCCGCGCCCGTCGCGCCTGGGGCCGCGGTCCGGTCGCGATGGCCGGCCGCGGCGGCCGGCCCGTCGTCACCTACGTGCTGCTGGCGATCACCACGGCCATCGGCCTGCTGCAGCTGCTGCCGGGCGTCGGGGCGCAGATCACCAGCACGCTGCTGTTCAACGCCGTCTACCTCTATCCCGACCTCTCCGGCTTCCCGTTCGAGCCGTGGCGGCTGCTCACCTCGGTCTTCGTGCACGGTGGCATCCTGCACCTCGGACTGAACATGCTCGCGCTCTGGATGCTGGGGCAGACCCTCGAGCCGATGCTGGGCCGAGGCCGGTACCTCGCGCTGTATCTCATCAGCGGCCTGGGCGGCTCGGTCGCCGTCGCGCTCATGGCACCGGGCACCTCGACGGTCGGCGCCTCCGGTGCGCTGTTCGGCATGATGGCCGCCCTGCTGATCATCGGGCGACACATCGGCGCCAACGTCACCGGCATCCTCGTGGTGCTGGCCATCAACTTCGCCTACGGCTTCATCGTGTCCGGCATCGCCTGGCAGGCCCACCTCGGCGGACTCATCGTCGGCGCCCTCATCGCGCTGATCTACATCAACACCAAGCGCCGCGACCAGCGCACCTGGCAGATCGTCCTGCTCTCGGTACTCACAGTCCTGGTGCTCGGACTCGCCGTCGCAGGCAACTGGATTCTCGCTTAAGGCTGATCAACTGTTGTTAACAGGGTTATCCCCCTGTGTGAATAACACCGGTGTAATTCTCCCCAGCCTGTGGATAACTCTGGGGAGAACTCCTGTGGAAAGCTGTGGGCGGATGCTGGGGCGGGCCGGATGCTGAGGGCGGGCGCAGAGATGTCATGGGTTGCCGGGAGCGGGGAGGTTCCCTGCGCTCGCAGAACGGGCGACCCCTCCCGCTTCGCGGGGCCCTCCCCGATGCTCGCTCCGGGAACCTCCCCGCTCCCTCAGGTGGATGCGGGCGCCGTCCGGCAGGAGTTGATGGTGGGTGAAGACGAGAAAGGGCCCCTCGCTGCGCGAGGGGCCCTTTGAGTCTGTGTGCGACTGGCGTCAGCGCCAGCGGGTGGTCATGAGGAAGCCGACCAGGGCGATGGCCAGGCCGATGCCGAGGTTCCAGCCGCCGAGGCCGGGGATCGGGTACAGCGAGCCGGAGATGTAGTACACCAGGATCCAGGCGAGCCCGAGCAGCATGAAGCCGACCATCACGGGCTTGAACCAGACGGCGTTGGGGGCGGCGTCGTCGACGCCCTCGGGGCGGTCGACGGGCTCTTCGGGTACGCGAGATCGTGCCATGGGGATCAGTCTAGCCGGGCCGAATAGACTTCCCCTCATGCACGCTTCCGCGCCGACACGCCGTACCCGGCGCGCGGCGGGTCGCTCCCGCGCGACGGTCACGAGCGTGCTCGGTGAACTGCTGCTCACGGCCGGCGTGATCGTGCTTCTCTTCGTGGCCTGGCAGATGTGGATCGGCGACGTCATTATCAACGCCCAGAAGAACGCCGAGGGCGCGGCGACCATCCGCCAGTGGGCCGAAGCCCCCGCTCCCGAGCCGCCGCCGCTGGTCGAGGCCGCGGACGGCACCACCAGCTATGCGCTGCCCGTCCTGCGGCATCCGGCCGACGGCCAGCGCTTCGCGATCATGCGCATCCCCCGGTTCGGTGCCGACTACGCCAAGGACATCGCCGGTGGCACCAGCCGTGCACGCACGCTCGACCGGATCGGCATCGGCCTGTACACGCAGTCGAAGATGCCCGGCGAGGTCGGCAACTTCTCGCTCGCCGGCCACCGCACCACCTGGGGCAAGCCCTTCAACCAGCTCGACAAGCTCAAGCTGAACGACGCCATCGTCGTGGAGACGCCCGAGGGCTGGTACACCTACCGCTTCCGCACGCTGGAGTACGTCAAGCCCACCGAGGTCGACGTGCTCGACGATGTGCCGCAGATGCCCGAGCAGCAGGCGGGCGAGCGCTACATCACCCTCACCGCGTGCTCACCGCTGTACTCCCTCGCCGAGCGCATCGTCGCCTACGGCGTTTTCGAGGGCTTCCAGCCGCGCGCCGAGGGCCCGCCGGCGTCCCTCGCCCCCGTCGAACCCGCCACCCCATCCCTCTGAGGAGAACCACCGATGTACGCAGCACTGTGGCGCCTCCTGCCCGGCCCCTGGTGGGTGCGCCTGATCATCCTGCTCGCCCTGCTGGCGGCGGTGCTCTACGCGCTGTTCTTCTGGGTGTTCCCCTGGATCAGCCCGCTGATCACTCCGGGAGAGGTCGACGTGGAATGAGTGTGCGGGTGCTCGTGGTCGACAACCACGACAGCTTCGTGCACACGCTCATCGGGTACCTGCGCGAACTCGGCGCCGTCGTGACTTTGGTGGAGGCGGATGCCCTGGACGAGAACGACTTCGATCCCCGGCTGGACGCCCACGACGCCGTCATGATCTCCCCCGGCCCCGGCACCCCCGCCGACGCCGGGGCGTCGCTGGCCGTCGTGCGCGCGGCGGCGGAGAGGCGGATGCCCCTGCTGGGCGTATGCCTGGGCCATCAGGCCATCGGGGAGGCGTTCGGCGGCACGGTCGCGAGAGCGCCCGAGCTCATGCACGGCATGGTGTCGCAGGTCACCCACGACGGATCCGCGCTGTTCCACGGCATCGGCTCTCCGTTCGCCGCCGGGCGGTACCACTCCCTCGCCCTGGTCGAGTCGGATCTTCCCGCCGAGCTGCGGGTCACCGCGCGCGCCGAGAACGGCACGATCATGGCCGTCGCCCACGAGAGTCTGCCGATCCTGGGCGTGCAGTTCCACCCCGAGAGCGTGCTCACTGAGCACGGGCACCGCCTGCTCGGCAACTGGCTGAGGAGCGTGCCGGGAAGGGCATGAGCGATCTACGGCCGTGGGGCGGTGAGTCGGCCCTTCCTGACGAAGGCCCGCCTACTCGGTACCGTCCTGGCCCGCCATTTCCTGATTAATCTGCAGCCAGGCTTCGCCGACGGAGGGGCCGTCATCGACCGGACTGATTCTGTGGAGTGCGGCGAACCTAACTCGCTGCTCCTGTGTGGCGTTACGCGCTGTCAAGTAGAGGTCGACGGAACGCGCGCTCTGAGCCCCTAGCGGTGAGGGGTCCTTCGTCTCTGGACTCGCATTCGGGTTCCGGCGTGCGAAGGTGGCGATCTCGCCGCCTTGAGCCGCAATCGTTGCGAGGATGCTTGGCGGGCACTCGTAGTTCATCGCGAGGCTGGAGAGCACGATCTCGTCTCCGCGCTCGAGGATGGCTTGATACGCCCACTCCGGCAGGCCGCGTGTACCGGCCAGTCGCCAAAGATCGTTCTGCGATCCCTCCGCAATCTGCGCTCGAAGGATCATTTCGTCGGTGCTCAATCGAACAGACAACGGAAGGCCCCGGGAGTGGGCTCGCCGCAGGTGTGAGATACGCCTGTGCTCCAACTGGTGTAGATCATGCCACCGCTTGGTGTGGATACATTGAGATTGTATTCGGCCTGGAACGTGTGCCCGTCATTAGAGTCCAACGGGTGGAAAGTCCACTGCGTACCGTACCCGGGAGTGCTCCAGCCTTTGCCGTAGGTGCCGGCAGTGAAATTGCCATCTTGATAGACCATCGAGTCCATTTCAAACCCGTGTAGCCGGCCCTCTCCCCCCTCCGTGGCTGTCCAGTAGGAGGCCGTATTGACATCGTTGGGATCGGTGACGACCCTGAAATCGATCCAAGATTTCACCTCACACATGAACCATTCGCATTCCGACCACCCCGCACGACCGTTCATCTCCCAGGAGAATCCGGCGTTAATCGCTTCTCCCTGGATCGGCGCATTGGGTCCGCTCCCTACTCGCGCGCTCAGTTGAGGGGGGAGTGGCTCCCCAGCCTTTGCGTAAACGGATGCTTCGTCAAGAACATCAGTCGCTTCGGCATCGGAGAGGCTGCCGAGCTTCAACGCCTCGCGGTCAGCGCTCTTCGACTCAGCAAATCGTTGGAGCAGCGCCGCAACTTTGGCCGGGTCGTTGTTCTCCATCATTGATCGGTACACATCAGAGAAGCTGGAAGTGTCGAACGCCGCGAAACCCACAGGATCGGTCTCGGGCACCGAAGCGTCGGCGATCGCCGCAGTGGAAGAGGAAGAAATCAATACCAACGTGATCGAGACCGCAATGGCGGCTCTGATCCGTGAGGTGAGGCTGGCCATGTGCAATCCAATCGTTTGAGTTGGTTGGCTACAGCAAATCATGAGATGCGTTTGTCTGTCTGTCCCCCAAAAGGACGACACGCCAAGCTCGAACGTTCGGTGACTACGGGAGCACACGTTTGTGAGGACTCGGGGGGACTGATCGCCGCGGCTGAGGATCAGCCGCCGCGTACGCGAAAAGGCCCTCAGCCGCGGAGCGGGATCAGCCGGCCGTGCAGTAGCTCAGGCCGACCGTCGAGAGGATCGGCACCTCGCCGGGCGAGACCGTCATCGACAGCACGGTGTTCGGGGACTGGCCGTCGGTGCAGGCGCCGACCTCTGTCGGGGTGACCGTCAACGACAGCGCCTCGAGCTTCTTGGTCGCGGCATCCATCGTGAAGCCGGTCATGTCCTCGACCGTCACCTTGCCGTTCGCGACCACCAGGTTCACCGTCGTCCCCGGCGCGACCTTGGTGCCGGCCTCCTGGCTGGAGTGCAGCACGGTGCCCGCCTTGGCGGTCGGATCGTTGGTCTGCTCGATCGTGCCGAGCACGAGCCCGTTGTCCTTCAGCACCTTGGTCGCGTCGTCCTGCGACAGCCCCTCGATCACGGGCATGTCGATGGTGTCGGCGCCGGTGGACACGTACACGATGATCGACTCGCCCTTGGAGACCTTCGCATTCGTGCCGGGTTGCGTGCGGATCACGTGATCCACCTCGAAGTCCGCACTGGACTCGTGGCGCACGTCGGCGACCAGCCCGACGTCCTTGAGCTCGGTCTTCGCCTTGGCGACGGTCAGGTCCACCAGGTTCGGCACGGTCACCGACGATGAGGGCGTCTCCGGCGGGCGCATCGAGAGGCTGACGACCCAGAACAGCACCGACACCAGCAGTACGGCGAGCAGCGCCACGCCGGCCCAGATCCACGCCACCGGAGGCCCGGACTGGGTGCGGGTCATGGTCGTGTCGGTGCTCAGCTGCCGCAGCGATCGGGCCGTCTCCTGCGCCTGACGCGGGCTCGACCCGTACAGCTCGCTGGTGAGGGCGCCGATCTCCTTCTTCGTGGGCGCATGCCCCGTCGTGATGCCCTGCAGGGCCATGCGGAACGAGCCGGCGTCGGGGAAGCGCTGATACGGGTCCTTGGCGAGAGCGCGCAGCACCACGGCATCCAGCGCACGGGGAAGCTCCTCGTTCACCTCCGACGGCGGAACCGGCGTCTCGCTGACGTGCTGGTACGCGACGGCCACCGGGGAGTCGCCGCGGAACGGCTGACGCGCGGTGAGCATCTCGTACAGCACCACGCCCGTGGAGTACAGATCGGTGCGCGAGTCGACCGACTCGCCCTTGGCCTGCTCGGGCGAGAAGTAGGCGGCGGTACCGATGATCTGCGTCGTCTCGGCGACGGTCGACGACGAGTCCGACACTGCGCGGGCGATGCCGAAGTCCATCACCTTGACGGTGCCCTTGTCGGTGATCATCACGTTGCCGGGCTTGATGTCGCGGTGCACGACGCCGGCGCGGTGCGAGTAGTCCAGCGCCTCGAGGATGCCGTCGGTGTAGCGGATCGCGTCCTCGACCGACAGCGGCCCGCGGGCGATGACGTCCTTCAGCAACGTGCCGTGCACCAGCTCCATGACGATGTAGGGCTCGGTCTCGCCGTTCGCACCGGGGGCAGCGCCCGGGTCGCCGGCGTCGAAGACGCGGACGATCGACGGATGCGACATGCGCGAGGCGGCCTGCGCCTCCAGGCGGAATCGGGTGCGGAACGCCGTGTCACGCGCGAGCTCGGGGTCGAGGATCTTGATCGCGACCTCTCGGCCCAGGGTCAGGTCGTACCCGCGGTGCACCTGGGCCATTCCGCCCTTGCCGATCACCTCATCGACCCGATAGCGGTCGGCGAGAATGCGCGGCTCTGTCGTCACGTCCCGTCTCCCCCTGATGCCTTGAAGTCTCCTGTCAGATTACCCGCTGCAACCTGATCAATTGGCGGGAGGCGGCGTGATCCCCTCGGTCGGCAGGGGCGATGCCGGCTGGATGCCGGTGGACGTGCCCGAGTTGGACATGCCCGAGGCGCGATCGCCGCAGAAGGCCCGGTAGGTGGCCGTCACGGTCTTGCCTGCGGTGCCCTGGTCGACGACGATCACCGCGGAGCCGGTGCCCGGCGTGAAGTTCGAGACGTTCTTGCCGTCCTTGAACTTCGCGTTCGTGATCGTGACCTCGTACGAGGAGAGCGCAGGAGTTCCGGAGGGGCAGACGTAGGCGTTCCAGTTGACGGTCGCCTCCTCGCCCTCGGTGAACGTCCCGGAGAAGGTGGGCGCGGAGGAGGGTGCGGGGATCGCGACCTGGTCGGCGTAGTACTTCACCCGGATCGTGGCCGGAGGGGTGACGTTGCCGCTGTCCACCAGCTCGTAGATCTGCCCCTGCTCGGCCTCGGACCCGGCAGGGTTCCCGGCGACGCAGTCCAGCGTGAGATCCTTCGCCGCGAGCACGGTCTTCGCCGCGTCGCAGGTCATGCCGATCAGGTTCAGCGACTCGATGTTCACCGGCTCGGCGGCGTCCTTGGTCGGTGTGTTCGACGGGGACGTGACCGGCGCCGAGCTCGAGGTCTTGACCGGCTTGTCGTCGCCCTGGTTCAGGAGCAGACCCAGCAGCGTGCCGCCGAGCGCGATCACGAGCAGCGCGATCAGCGCCACCAGGGGCCACGTCCACGGGCTGCGCTTCTTCTTCTGCGTCTGCTCCTCGGCATCCGCCTGCCCCGTGGGCAGCTGAGCCGTGGTCGGCAGGATGCTGGTGGCCTGACCGTCGCCCATCCCGGTGAGGATGCGCGTCGCGTCGTCGGCGTTCGCCACGCCGATGCCGGCGATGGCGGGCACGGCGATCGCGGCCGAGTTCAGGTCTCCGCGGCGCAACGCCTGCGCGGCGCGCGACACCGTCGCGGCCGAGGACGGCCGGTCGGCGGGCTTCTTGGCGATCATCGCCATGACCAGGTTCTGCACCGGCTGCGGCACGGTGGACGGCAGCGGCGGCGGCTGCTCGTTGATCTGCGCCATCGCGATGGCGACCTGCGACTCACCCGTGAACGGGCGCTTGCCCGCCAGGCACTCGTACGCGACGATGCCCAGCGAGTACACGTCAGTGGCCGGCGATGCGGCGTGGCCGGAGGCCTGCTCGGGCGACAGGTACTGCACGGTGCCCATCACCTGGCCCGTGGCGGTCAGCGGCACCTGGTCGGCGATGCGCGCGATGCCGAAGTCGGTGATCTTCACGCGGCCGTCGGGCGTGATCAGCAGGTTTCCCGGCTTGATGTCGCGGTGCACCAGGCCGGCGGCGTGCGCCGCCTGCAGGGCGGATGCCGTCTGCGCGACGATGTCGAGCGTCTTGTCGGCGGAGAGTGCTCCGTCGCGCTCGAGGATGGTGGACAGCGCCTCACCGGGCACGAGCTCCATGACGAGGAACGCGGAGCCGTTCTCCTCGCCGTAGTCGAACACGCTCGCGATGCCCTCATGGTTGACGAGCGCGGCGTGGCGGGCCTCGGCGCGGAAGCGCTCCAGGAAGCCCGGGTCGCCCATGTACTCGTCCTTGAGGATCTTGATCGCGACGGTGCGTCCGATGACGTGATCCGTCGCCTCCCAGACCTCACCCATGCCACCGATCGCGATCCGCGACTGCAGCTCGTAGCGACCACCGAACGACACACCCTGCGTCGGCCTCATCTGCCCAGCACCGCCTCTATGACTTTCTTCGCAATCGGGGCGGCAATACCGTTGCCGGAACCCGACTGTCCTCTTCCACCGCCGTCTTCGACGACGACTGCCACCGCAACCTTCGGATTCTCCGCCGGTGCGAAACCTGTGAACCACAGCGTGTACGGGTTGGATCCGTTCTGCGCCGTGCCCGTCTTTCCGGCGACATCGACGCCGTCTATTCTTGCACCCGTCGCCGCCCCGGAACTGACTCCCTGCACCATCACAGAGGTGAGCGCCTTGGCCTGGTCGGTGGGCATCGCCTGATCGAACGCCTCGTCGGTGTACTGCTTGTACACCGAGAAGTCGTCGCGGATCACCGCATCCACCATCCGCGGCTTCATCACGGCGCCGCCGTTGGCGATCCCGGCGGCGACCATGGCCATCTGCAGGGGCGTCGCGGTGACCTGTCCCTGACCGAATCCGGTCAGCGCGGTCTGCGGGTCGTTCAGCCCCTCGGGGTACTTCGAGGGGGTGGCCTTCAGCGGGATCGCGAACTCGGAGTTGAAGCCGTACTTCTCCGCCGTCTCGCGGATCGCCTTGTCGCCCAGCTCGGCCGCCAGCTCCGCCATCGGGATGTTGCAGCTGCGGATGATCGCCTGGGCGATCGTCGTCGTCTCGCCCTCGCCGCAGGTGGTGCCCGAGGCGTTGGAGATCTCGGTCGAGGTGCCGGGCAGCGTGTAGCGGGCCGGGTTCGGCAGCGTGGAGTCGAGCGTGTACTTGCCCGAGTTCAGCGCTGCGCTCGCGACGACGAGCTTGAACGTGGACCCCGGCGGGTTGAGGTTGCCGGCGATCGCACGGTTGTACAGCGGCTTGGTCGGGTCGGCGACCAGCGCGTCGTGCTCGGTGTTCACGGCGTTCGCATCGTGCACGGCCAGCTTGTTCGTGTCGAACCCGGGGGTGGATGCCATGGCCAGGATGCGCCCGGTGGACGGCTCGATCGCGACGACCGCCCCCTGCAGGCCCTGCAGGGCGTCCCACGCCGCGCGCTGCGCGTTGGCGTTCATCGTGAGCTTCACGCTCAGACCCTGTTGCGGCTGACCGGAGAGGATGCGCTCGATCTCGGCGACCAGCGAGTTCGAGGTCGTGCCGGAGAGCTCGGCGTTCAGCGCGCTCTCGATGCCCGTGGAGGACTGCAGCACCGGGTTGAAGTAGCCCGTCACGGGCGCCCACATCGCGGCATCCGTGTAGACCCGCTGGTACTGGTACTTGTCGTCCGTCGGCGCCGAGCTGGCGATCGCCGAGTCACCGACCAGGATCGATCCGCGCTGGATCTGGTAGCTGTCCAGCCGGGTGCGCGTGTTGGCCGGGTTCTGCGCCAGGTTGTCGGCATCCATCACCTGGATCCAGCTGGTGGCCAGGAACAGCGACAGGAACATCGCGAGGATCACGAAGCTGAGGCGCCTGAGCTCCTTGGTCATCCGATCACCACCCGGGGCTGGCGGCGCACGCCGTCGCTGATGCGCAGCAGCAGCGCGACGATGAGCCAGTTGGCGACCAGCGACGATCCGCCGGCGGCGAGGAACGGCGTGGTCAGGCCGGTGAGCGGGATGACGCGCGTCACACCGCCGACCATGATGAACACCTGCAGGGCGATCGTGAACGACAGGCCGGTGGACAGCAGCTTGCCGAAGTCGTCCTGGCCGGCGAGCCCGATGCGCAGACCGCGGCTGACGAACACCATGTACAGGCAGAGGATCGCGAACAGGCCGACGATGCCGAGCTCCTCGCCGAGGCTCGGGATGATGTAGTCGCTGTTGGCGAGCGGGGTGATCTGCGGACGGCCCTGACCCCAGCCGGTGCCGATCAGGCCGCCGTGCGCCAGGCCGAAGATGCCCTCGACGAGCTGGTAGCTGCCGCCGCGTGCCTGGATGATGTCGGGGTTGAACGCGTCCAGCCAGTTCGTGAACCGGCGCTGCACGTACGCGAGCACGCGGGTGGCGAGGAACGCGCCGATGCCGACGCCCGCCAGGCCGATCAGCACCCAGCTGGTCTTACCGGTCGCGACGTACAGCATCGCGATGAACATGCCGAAGATCAGCACGCCGGTGCCGAGGTCGCGCTGGCTGACGATGATCAGCAGCGAGATGATCCAGACGACCAGGACTGGACCGAGCTCGCGCATCCGCGGCCAGGTCATGCCGAGGAACCTGTTGCCCACCGAGCTGAGGCTCTCGCGGGTGCGCACCAGATACCCGGCGAAGAAGATCGCCAGGCAGATCTTGGCCAGCTCACCCGGTTGGAACGAGAAGATGCCGCCCAGCGACACCCACACGTCGGCGGTCGCGCCCCTCGCCTTCAGACCGGGGATGAACGGCAGGATCAGCAGCACGATTCCGGCGAGGCCGAAGATGTACGTGTACCGGTAGAGCACGCGGTAGTTGCGCAGGGCGATGACCAGCGCGATCACGCCCGCCAGGGAGATGGCGGTCCAGGCGAGCTGCTTGTTCGAGAACGCCGGCCATCCGGAGAGCTGCTTGGCGATGTCGATGCGGTAGATCATCGCGATGCCGAGACCGGTGAGGGTCGTCGCGATCGGCAGCACGAACGGATCGGCATCGGATGCCACGACGCGCAGCACCACGTGCACGGCGAAGACCAGCACAGCGAGCGCCCCGCCGATCACGAGGATCATGGGGTCGATCGCGCCCAGCGCGCCGAGCTGCACGAGCGTCAGGGATGCTCCCGAGATGGCGATGGCGAACAGCAGCAGCCAGAACTCCCGGTTGCGCTGCTTCTGCGGCATCCGGATCCGCTTCAGCGCCTTCAGGACGCTGGTGTCGGCGGCGACGTCGGTCATGTCGTCGGCACCTCCGTCTGAGTGTCGGAAGGCGTCGGGGTGGGCTCGGGCGCAGAGGGCGTCGGCGTCGGGATCGGCACGGGAATGGGCGGGAGCGCGCTCTGCCGCAGTCGCTCGGTGATGGCGATGGCATCCGCCAGGGAGCGGGCGTTGATGGTGCGCTCGACGGAGTCGCGCTGGTACGAGGGCAGGTCGGCCAGCAGGATGAAGGTGTCCTTCACCTCGGTGGACAGCTTGATCGGCCCGAGATCCTGCTGGATGCCGCGGTAGATCACCACGCTGTCGTCGTCGGCGCCGACGAAGTAGCGCGTCTGCGTCCAGTTGTAGGCGAGGATGCCGCCGCCGATCAGCGCGAGCACCGCGACGAGCAGGCCGGCCAGCCAGGCGACGCGCCGTCGGGTGCGGCGGCGCTTGTCCTCTTCGATGATCTCCTCGAAGTAGTCGGAGTCGGGCTCGAAGTGGCTCGGCTCGTTCGCGGCCTGCAGCACGGGGTGCAGCCAGCCGGTCAGCGAGCTGCGCGGCGGCGCGACCGGGAGGCTCGACGGGTTGGATGCCGCGCCGACGACCGTGGGGGTGCCGGAGGAGAGCGGATGCGCCCCGCCCACGTCGACCAGCACGACCGTCACGTTGTCGGGCGCACCGCCGTCGAGGGCCTGCTTGAGCAGGTTGTCGGCCGTGCGGCCCGGGGCGAGGCCCTGGGCCATCGCCTTCGCGATGTGCGCCTCGTCGACCACGCCGGACAGGCCGTCGGAGCAGAGCAGCCAGCGATCGCCTGGATGCGTGGGCATGACGAACATGTCCAGGTCGGGCGCGATGTCCATGTCGCTGAGCACGCGCATCAGCACCGAGCGGCGCGGGTGGTAGCGGGCCTCTTCGAGGGTGATGCGGCCGGAGTCGACCAGCCGCTGCACGAAGGTGTGGTCGGTGGTGATCTGGGTGAGCGCGTCGTCGCGGTACAGGTAGATGCGCGAGTCGCCGATGTGGCCGATCACCGCGTGGTCATCGACCATCACGATCGCGCTGAGCGTGGTGCCGAGGCCCGCGAGCTCGGGTCGCTCCTTCGAGGCGCGGACCAGGTCGGATGCCGCGGTCGTGGCGGCCGCCTGCAGCGAGGCCTGCGCGTCATCGGTGGACGCGTAGGGGTGGTCGAGGCCCTCCATGCGGCCGATCGCGATGCTCGAGGCGACGTCGCCGCCCGCATGCCCGCCCATGCCGTCGGCGACCACGAACAGGTTCGCCCCGGAGTACCCGGAGTCCTGGTTGTTGGAGCGGACCTTCCCGGTGTGGGAGATCGCGGCGCTCGAGCCCTCGAAGACCATCTGGAGGCTGCGCCCTTACGCTCGCAGCTCGAAGGTCGTGGCGCCCACCTTGATGGCGCTGCCGATCTGCACCTGGACGGGCTTGTCGCTCAGCCGGTGGCCGTCGAGGAACGTGCCGTTGGTGGATCCGAGGTCCTGCAGGGTCCAGATGTCGCCGCGGCGGGTGAGCCGCGCGTGGTGGCTGGAGGTGTAGTCGTCGCGGATGACCAGGCCGGACTCGCTGGAGCGGCCGATCGACATGGAGTCGGCGGTGCCGAGGGGGACCTCAAGGCCCTCCTTCGGCCCGGAGGTGATGATCAGGCGCGTCGCGGCCTTCGCCGCGGGGGCACTCGGTCGGGGAGCCTGATGCACGGGGGCTGCGGGGACAGGGGCTTCGGCGGCCGGCATCTTGCGCACGCGGACGCCGAAGAGGTCGGCGCGCAGCGAGTAGACCACGGCGAACACGAAGAACCACAGCATCACGAGGAAGCCGATGCGCAGCAGCAGGAGCAGCAGATCGCTCATCGGGCGGCTCCCTTCGAGACCGGGACCACGCGGAAGGTGAGCTGCGTGC
>Ga0308161_1000696_pt1 | contig 47679 bp, 41 predicted proteins | sample PhyFR2_FD_201034 | JGI IMG/M metagenome (GOLD analysis project Ga0308161, IMG submission 201034) | Phyllosphere microbial communities from UC Gill Tract Community Farm, Albany, California, United States - DLSLF.R2 | ecosystem: Host-associated > Plants > Phyllosphere > Unclassified | place: USA...
GTAATCAGGAAAGAGTAGAAAGGCTGCTTCTCGGCAGACATTTTCTCGATCGATTGACGGAAAAAGGACTTGTCTCCCAGTGACCAGCCGAGCGGCTCGTCGATCGTAAAGTCTTCTTTGCTGTAGAAATGATCGTAACCCATATTCTGATACATAACCGAGCGGTTCCAGAAGCTTGGCTCATAGGCATGGAAGACGTAGGATCCATAGCCCTGTTTTTTCAGAATTTGTGGCAATGTATCATACTCATGATCCGCATACCGGGTAAATACAGATCCGGTTGGAAGCGGATGAAGAGACGCATTGGAAGCCATATCGGCATCGGATGTGCGGCCCTGTCCGGTCTGATGATAGTACTGACTGTAATACATACTGCTTTTCATCAGACGATTGATATTGGGCGTAATTTCCTGGCCGTTAAATTTTTTGCCGATTACAAAGTTCATAAAGGCTTCACCCTGAACAGCGATAACGTTACTACCTTTGTAAGCACCGAATAGGGCATCATCGCCTTTTTGAGCACGGTTTTTCTGCTTGTCATCGAACCATTCTTTGACTTCGTCTGTTGCCTGTGCCGACATCTGGTTGCCATTGCCCCAGTGATCCTCGGCATACCGGTATACATCATAGCCATGAAATCCGAGCAGTCCGGTGACATTATAAAGTGACATATTCCACCAGTTCCCGACGAACAGGCCTACCGCCCAGGTAGAAGTAGCGTATTTGATTGGAGCAAAAGTCAGTACCCAGCCCAGTGCGAAGATAACAGCTCCCTGGATCAGGCGTGTAACTACACGACGACTACGACTTGAAGCGTAAGCGGAATGAGCTGTATACATATTGGAGCGATAGCTATGACGGCGCCGAATACGACGCACGATCAGATAAATCCCTGCCGCCAGCAGTACTATCCAGTCTGCAAACAACCAGATATCCGAAGTATGAATAAGTTCACGGATACTGCCACCCAGCGATTCCACCTGACCAGCCTGCATCAGTACCGGAATGGTAATGAAATCCTGAAAATAGCGGAAATAGACAAGGTCTGCGAACATAAGGAAGCTTAGCAGCACATCCAGTATGATCAAGGCAGCGATACGTCCGCGTCTTGGCAGCCAGAGCGTCCAGAAGGAAGCCAGTAGAACCGAGCCCAGCGCAGTGATTTTATCGAGTGTATTCATATCAATATTTTGTACATGCAGATTGCTGTGCAGATAAATTAATTTGCCCATGATAAGGATCAAAAAGAGCAGATAGTCTATTCTGATCGGGGCAAAGGGCCACAGTAGACGCTGAATCCAGCTTTTGCGCTGTGGACGGGAAGATAGATATTCCAAAAAGATAGCCCCCTTGCTGAAAAGCCAGATATGCTGTGATTTCTTCTTACCTGGCGTTTACATAATTAAAGTAAGTAAACACATAGCACAGCGGCGAACCGGGCTGCTGTATGCAGAATTCGCCGCTGTGCTATTGCGTATCGGAAGCAGGACCGGCAAGCGGTGTTTACTTCCATTTTTCCAAATTGATCTGTCGTTTACAATAAAGAGGCAGCAGCCTCTTATGCATGGCTGCGATAGTATCAACTTGAGCTAAAATAAAGGCTCAAAATGTTGTGTTGCAGGCAGCATATAAGCTGCTTGGTCAATCATAATAAATCGTCTATTAGTGTACAGCTGTTTCTTCGCGATCGGTACGAGGCGGCAATGGACCGAGATACTGCAGGAATTGACATTCGATCCGTCCATTGTACAGCTTGCGACGCTTGTCTGCCTTGCGTCCAAAGAATTGTTCAAAGTGGCGTGTTGGTGTGATTACAAATACCGACCAGTCCGGCAGGTAAATCGAGGATTTGCCCAGCGCACGGATCATGGTTTCTACTTCTTTGCTCTCGCTTAGACGCTCACCATATGGCGGGTTGGTAACGATACAGCCGAATTTGCCCTGCGGCTGAATACGGGATACCGGCATAACCTTGAATTCAATCTCGTTGCCCAGTCCGGCACTTTTCGCGCATGCTTGGGCAATCTCAATCGCTTCCGGATCGATATCGCTGCCGGTCAACTGCAGAGGAATATCATCCTTGACTGCGTCAAATGCTTCATCACGGGCTTGTTCCCACAGTTCATCGGGAATGATACTCCAGCCTTCAGATGGGAAGGTACGGCGCAGTCCGGGTGCGATATTCCAGCCAATCATGGCCGCTTCGATCAGCAGTGTACCGGAACCGCAGAATGGATCGTACAATGGACGATGCGGGCCCCAGCGACTCAGCAGAATCAATGCAGCAGCCATGGTCTCTTTGAGTGGAGCTTCGGTGGCATGCTTGCGGTAGCCACGTTTATGCAGTGAAGGTCCTGTTGTATCCAGAGTAATGAGTGCGGTATCTTCATACAGGGAGACATCGATGGAATACAGTGCGCCGTCTTCCTGGAACCACTCGGTACCGTAGGTCTGGGTCAGTTTGTCCACGACAGCCTTTTTCACAATCCCCTGGGAAGCGGGTACGCTGCTCAGCTGGGATTTCTGGGAACGCCCGGATACCGGGAATTCGCCGTCTTCCGGAATAAAGTCTGCCCATGGAATCGCTTTGACTCCTTCAAACAGTTCATCAAAGGTGGTTGCCGGGAATTCTCCCATTTTGATAACGATTCGGTCTGCAGTACGCAGCCAGTAATTGCATCGGCAAATATCGATAAAGTCACCGGTAAACCGGACACGCCCATTTTCGGTACGAGTATCGTCATAACCAAGCAGTTTTAATTCACGTGCTACGACAGCCTCTATACCCATCGGGCAGGTCGCAATCAGTTCAAGCTGTTTCATTATATATATTCAACTCCTATAGCTTTCACAATTCAACTTGTGAGTTCGGTCTCAAAACCATACAATCTAGTATAGGTGAATGCCGGTATACTTACAAACGTTTCTCCAAAATTTGGGGGAATTTATTTATTCATCGGCAAAATGAATTTGACAGTCTGCAGGCTCTGAATACAGTATCGGCAGACACAGACGAAAGATTAGGATTGAAGGAGTTAGATAAGAGATGACAGACAAAAATGTAATAGGTGCAGAAGAATATATGGAGCAGCTGATCGAGGAAGATGAGCTGCTATTGCAGATCAAGCAGACGATCCGTGAGAAAGGCATGCCCGAGGTGTCGGTGGTACCCGGTTATGGCAGACTGCTGACCATGCTGATCCAGTTATCCGGAGCCAAACGGGTGCTGGAGATCGGTGCGCTTGGCGGATATAGCGGGGTATGCATGGCTCGTGGACTGGGCGAAGAGGGAAGGATCGTATCTCTGGAGCTGCAGCCAGCTTATGCCCAGCTGGCTCATGAAAATCTGCGTCTGGCCGGCTACGGCGATCAGGTAGAGTACCGGGTTGGCGAGGCGATGAAGAGTCTGGAGCAATTGAAAGAGGAAGGGCAGCGCTTCGATTTCTTTTTTATAGATGCGGATAAACTGAATTACCTGAATTATCTGGATTACGCGATTGAACTCGCCAATCCCGGCGCCGTTATTGCCGGGGATAATCTGCTGCTGCGTGGCAGAACACTCAATTTGGATAGAAATGGACCTGCTATACAGGCCGTACGTGAATTTAACCGCCGCATCGTATCTGATCCGCGTCTGACCGGTACGCTGCTGCCGGCTTTTGATGGATTGGCATTGGCACGGGTTAAAGGCTGACATTGGTTTTTGATCAGGCTACTGCGTATAGTGGCATAAGTGTATAAGTGCTTTGTTGATCGGCTTTTTTTTGGATACTGAAGAGGTGTATCAATATCCGTTACGCAATAGGATTGGGTCACGTCCTCCGGTGGAGCCAGGGAATCCGTGATGGGAGAAAAGGTAGATTCCCTGGCTCCAGGGTCGTCCTTTGCCCCAATTCCCATTCTTTCACTCTGATGTGGTATTTTACTGGATTACGGTATGATTCCGAGAGCAGCTGATGGATGGGAGTAGACAGCAGGTGCAACCGAGTGATCCATGGCAAATGGCAGGCTGAGGTCTGCTACAGCATACAAGAGTATGGAGTGGTGTCATGCTGCGATTCGTGGCGATTATAGATAAATGTTTGTTTTGAAAATGCTGTACTATAGGATAATGGTTAAAAATAATGCAGTATTGATAAAAATGTAGTGTTTACTAAAAAGAGGCTGTACCATCCTGATTATAGGATCGTACAGCCTCTTTGACTTTATAGAGATCGGGAATATGCCAAAAAATAAAATTCTGGTATATCCACAATTTTAAGCAGAGCGATGATGCTTGTCGGCAGTTGGGCGGGTATACAGCTTGGTTCGTACCCATAACATATTAAGCAGCAGCATGATCCCTGACATGATGAATAATCCCTCGATACCGATAAACCCTGCCAGTACACCACCCATGACAGAGCCAGTCATATTGCCGAGGGCAGTCGTACTGCTGTTAAAGCCAAATGCACGACTCTCCATGCCATCCGGCGTGTAGTAACGGATCAGCGAATTGACGCTTGGCAGCAGACCACCCATACATAATCCCATCAGAAACCGCACGGCAATGAGCTGGCCGACGTTCTGCACAAAAGCCTGCGGGATCAGCATTAGCCCGGCACCAATCAGGGAAAAGGTAAGTACCCTATGTGCTCCATACTTGTCGCTGACCTTTCCGAGTATAGGTGCCATGAGCATATTCGACAGACCGGTGACGGCGCTGACCAGACCTGACCAAAAAGCAAGATTCTCTATCGAACCCTGCAATTTCTGTACATACAGAGGCAGCAGGGTCATCGGACTGATCATGGCGAACTGCAGCAGCAGAGTGACAGTGAACAGAGCGGGCAGCTGCGGTGTCAGGCTCAGCTCACGCAGACCGGATAATACCGATACTTTGGGCATCTGTGCAGCAGCAGAGCGGTCGAACTTCTCTCTAACGAGGAACAGAGCCAGCAGACTCGCCATAAAAATACAAGCTCCTGTAATGTAGAAAATATAACGGAAACCGACAGTGTCTGCCATAATACCGCCGATAAGCGGTCCGAGAATGCTGCCGGCTACGGTGCCGGATTGACTGATTCCCATGGCAAAGCCCATTTTTTCCTTGGGGGTATTACTGGAGATCAGTGAGGTGGATGCCGGATTGAAACCCGAGATCGTCCCGTTGATCAGACGCAGTACGAGTAAATGCCATGCCTGCGTAGCAAAACCCATGGCTGTAAAAACAATCGCCATCCCGAACCCCGAACGCAGTAGCATGACTTTGCGTCCGTACTGGTCGGATAATTTACCCCAGAGCGGCTGGAAAATAAACGAGGTGACAAAGTTGGCCGCGAAGATTACTCCGGACCAGATTGCAATCTGATGCTCACCCTGTACGCCAATGTCCTGCGACAGGTAGAGAGCAATAAAAGGAACGATCATTGTCGTCCCGGCGTTAACAAGAAATTGGCCGAACCATAGCACCATCAAATTGATCTGCCAGGACTCCAATTTTGATTTTGAAAAGTGCATCCTGTTTCACTTCCTTAAAAAAGTCCATTCTATTAGTATACCATATGTTATACCCACTAGATTGTTATTGTAGCAGATAAACAGGAAAAACAAAACACGTTTTCATCTAGTGAAACAGAAAATCCCGTTTTATTTATTCGCTTCACATCCTTCGTCTGTCCAGCCCCGTTCATAGGATTGTCATTGGATATTCATAGTAGGGAGGTTGTTACCTCTCCCGAAAAAGCGCATAATTAACTTGTGAGTATTTTTATTGCGGAAAATAATTTGAATGCGTTTGGCACAATATAAGTCAAGCCCATTTACTGACGCGGAGGACCCATTCATGACTTATAATGACTCCTTCATACGCGCCTGTCGCAAACAGGATATCGACCGTCTGCCGGTCTGGTATATGAGACAGGCAGGGCGCTATGATCCGGACTATCAGAAAATCAAAGAAAAATACAGCCTGCTGGAAATTTGCCAGCAGCCTGAACTGGCTGCCGAAGTGACCTTGATGCCTGTTCGCAAGCTTGGGGTCGATGCGGCTATTTTATATTCGGATATTATGAATCCGGTGGCTTCGATCGGTATCGATTTTGATATCGTCAAAAATATCGGACCTGTTATTGATAACCCGATTCGTACTGCAGCTGATGTGGAGCGTCTGCGTCCCATTAATGTAGAGCGCGATCTGTCCCATGTACTGGAGACGATCCGTATTCTGGATCGTGAGCTGGATGTGCCGTTGATTACTTTTGCCGGAGCACCGTTTACGATTGCCAGTTACCTGATCGAAGGGAGACCTTCGAAGAGCTATATTCGTACCAAGACGATGATGTACAGCGAACCCGAATTATGGCACAGTCTGATGCGCAAGCTGGGCGATATGGTAGCCACTTATCTACGCAAACACGTCGAGAATGGAGGCAAAGCCTTCCAGCTGTTTGATAGCTGGGTTGGAGCGCTCTCTCCGGCTGATTTCCGTACTTATGTATTGCCGACGATTCGTTATATTTTTGACGAACTGCGTGATCTGGACGTACCGAAGATCTATTTCCCGGGTGTGAGTTCAGGTGAACTGCTACCTGAGCTGAATGGTCTGCCTGTTGATGTGATTGGACTCGACTGGCGGGTATCGATTAACGAAGGACGCCGCAGGCTGGGTGGCAATTATGCCGTACAGGGGAATCTGGATCCTTATGTGCTGACAGGTCCGTCCGAACTGATTCATCAGCATGCCAAACGAATTATTGATGAAGGATTGCAGGAGCCCGGTTATATATTTAACCTGGGTCATGGACTGTTCCCGGAAGCTTCCATTGATAAATTAAAAGAATTGACTGACTATGTACATGAGTATTCTGCACAGGTTCTGCAGCAGCGTACAACATCCAAATAATCGTTTATTACTTTGACTGAGGTGATTTGTAATGGCAAACAAGAAAATTGGTGTTCTCGTAATGTCCTATGGTACTCCGGCAAGTCTGGAGGACGTAGAAGCTTATTATACGCATATCCGTCGCGGCAATGCGCCTAGCCCGGAGCAATTAAAAGAATTGAAAGATCGTTATGAAGCGATTGTTGGCGGGGTATTCCCGCTGCGTGAAAATACAGATAATCAGGTAGCCGGTATGCAGCGTGCGCTGAATGAACTCGCCTCCGGTTCCGATGTGGAATTTGTATGCTATCAAGGTCTTAAGCACGCGTTCCCATTTATCGAAGACGGTGTAGAGCAGATGGTACAGGATGGTATTACAGAAGCAATCGGTATCGTACTGGCGCCGCATTATTCCACGATGAGTGTAGGTACGTATATCAAGCGTGCCAAACAGACAGCCGAGGAGCATCATCTGAATATCTCGTTTATCGAGAGTTATCATATGCATCCCAAACTGATCGAGACACTGTCCAATCGTGTCAATGCGAAGCTGGAGCTGTTTGAAGAAGCTGGGGCTACACGTGATCAGGTACGTGTACTGTTTAGCGCTCACAGTCTGCCCGAGCGCATCCTGAGCATGGGTGATCCGTATCGCGACCAGCTGCTGGAGACTTCTGCAGCAATTGCGGAACGTGCCAATGTGCCATCCTGGCAGTTCACCTGGCAAAGTGCCGGTCGTACAGCCGAGCCGTGGCTGGGACCGGATGTGCTGGATACGATGCAGGAACTGCGTGAACAGCAGGTCGAGTACGTACTGGTCGCTCCAATCGGATTCGTTTCCGACCATCTGGAGGTTCTGTATGATCTCGATATCGAAGCCCAGGAGTTGGCGCAAGAGATTGATATGCGTCTGATGCGTATTGATTCCCTGAATACAGACCCGTTATACATGGAGCTGCTGGCTGACGAAGTACTCCGTAAATACAAAGAGGTGCATGTCTAATGACTTCATCTGAACGTCGTATTGCAGTTATAGGCGGCGGGATTACGGGTCTGAGTGCCGCTTTTTATATGCGCAAGTTCTTTGCGGAGCAGGAATTGACGCCACAGATTACGATTATAGAGCAGTCCGGTTCACTCGGCGGCAAGGTGCATACGCTGCATCGTGACGGATTTGTAATTGAAAAAGGGCCCGATTCCTATCTGGCCCGTAAGACAGCCATGACCGAATTGGCTGAAGAGGTAGGCTTGGGAGACGATCTGGTCACGACCAATCCGAATGCCAAAAAAACCTATATCCTGCATGATGGCAAGCTGCATCCGATGCCATCGGGTCTTGTACTTGGCATCCCGACTGAACTGCGTCCCTTTATGGAAAGTGACCTGATCTCGATGGATGGCAAGATCCGCGCACTGGAAGATTTCCTGCTGCCGCCCAAAATGGATGGAGAAGATGAGTCATTGGGTGACTTTATCGAACGTCGTCTTGGCAAGGAAGTATTGGAAAATGTAACCGAGCCGCTGCTGGCAGGCATTTACGCAGGGGATACACGCAAACTCAGCCTGCAGGCTACCTTCCCGCAATTTGGTGCGGTAGAGCGCGAGTATGGCAGCCTGATCAAAGGCATGAATACCGGACGCAAACCGGTAGAGACTCATACAGGAACCAAGAAAAGTGCCTTTTATACTTTTCGCGGCGGTCTGCAGAGTCTAACCGAACGTCTGGAGCAGTCGCTGAGCGATTCAGTGCAGCTGAAGCTGAATACGGGTGCAGAGTCTATCAACTATCAGGATGGACTGTATACGATCACTCTAAGCGATGGTAGTACACTCGAAGCAGAACATGTAATTATTACGGTTCCTACTTTTGCAGCGGCGCCACTGCTGAAGCCGCACACGGATACATCTGCACTGGACCGGATTAACTATGTATCGGTAGCGAATGTGGTAATGGCTTTTGACCGCAAGGATATAGAGACCGAATATGATGGTTCCGGATTCCTCGTACCACGCAAGGAAGGACGCACGATTACAGCATGTACCTGGACCTCCACCAAATGGCTGCATACCAGCCCGGATGATCGGGTACTGATGCGCTTTTATGTGGGGCGTGCAGGCGATGAGGAAATCGTCGATGAGAGCGACGAAGAGATTACACGGCGTGTACTGCGCGATATGAAGGAACTGATGGGGATTGAAGCAACGCCGATCTTTACAGAGATTACACGTCTGCATCGTTCCATGCCGCAGTATCCTGTTGGACATATGAAGGATATTGCCCATCTGCGTGCAGAACTGGCAGAGCAGCGCCCGGGCTTGATATTACTGGGTGCCGGATATGATGGAGTCGGACTACCTGATTGTATTCGTACTGCCCGGGATGCGGCAGCTGCAGAAGCGCAGCGTGCTGTACAATTACCGGATGGTGTTCGTTAAACCGAATTCCATTTCGTAAAGTGTATAAGTGATCACGGATCAGACAAATGATATATGACAGGTATACCAGATACATCACAATGATTTGTAGAACTCAATCAATAATCAATCAAAAGCCCTTCACGTCTGGTGAAGGGCTTTTGTGCATGGTTACAATAACCTGGACATATATCTTGCATCTTTTCCCAAATAAGTACGAGTGATCTATAAAGACTGCGTTATCGGTGGATACGCTATTCTTTCCGCCTGTAAGTGTAACCTGCTATAATAGACAGGACGTATAATTAAAGGAGTATTCTATGTATACCACGAGATCAGAACAATCCCGTCAACACAGACTGGATGCCAAAAGGCGGCGCAGACGCCGGATTCGGCTATGGATTAGGCTGAATACCGGGCTCGCACTTGCGATTGTCCTGGTCGGAGCGTATTACTTGCATGTTGCACAGCCAAAGGGACAGCAGTCTGCTGCGATTTCACCAGCAGCTGATCAGCCAGCCAGCCTGGCTTCACCCGGCATTTCAGATCATACCGCAACAGAAGATAGACCGAGTTCCGATGAAAATACAGACAATCAAAGCGAGACGAATTCTGCGGATAGCAGTGAAGCATCTCAGGATTCGACGACAGATTCGACTGCAAAAGATTCCCAGCCTTCCGAATCTGCAGAGGATGATTCTGCGCCGACTGAAACAGAACCTGCGCAGAATCCATCTTCTCAGGCCCAGCCGGATCAGCTGTCAGCAGAGCCTTCAGCCGATCTGCAGCCTGCAACTCCTGCTGCACCATCCGGACAGACCGTAACGATGAGCTTTGGCGGAGACGTCATGTTCTCGGGTAAAGTCGGTGAACTACTGGCTCAAAAAGGGTATGATTATCCGTATGAGTATGTACGCAAGCTGTTCGCATCCGATGATCTGTCCGTAGTGAATCTGGAGACGCCGGTAACGGATTCGGTGACAACCGCTGCAGACAAAACGTACGCGTTCAAATCGTCTCCACAGGCACTTCCGCATATGGCCGAAGCCGGAATTGATGCCGTGAATCTGGCCAACAATCATATTCTGGATCAGGGAATTACCGGTCTGCAGGATACAATCAGACAGCTGGATAGCAGCGGCATCGCTTATGTCGGTGCCGGCAATGACAGCAAACGTGCCTATGAGCCGGTGTATTTTCAGCGTAAAGGGATCAAAATCGCGCTGCTCGGTTTCAGTCGTGTTATTCCGGAGACCAGTTGGAATGCCGGAGCCAACCAGCCTGGCGTAGCTACGGCCTATGATGCTTCTGCTGCAGAAGCAGCTATCCAGGAAGCCCACCGTCAAGCCGATCTGGTAGTCGTTATCGCTCACTGGGGCGTCGAACGCTCGGATACGACAGTTGCACATCAGAACGATCTGGCACATCGCTTTGTCGATGCCGGAGCCGATCTGGTCATCGGAGGGCATCCACATGTGCTGCAGGGACTGGAGCAGTACAAAGGCAAATGGATTGCTTACAGTACCGGTAATTTTATTTTCACCCATTCCCTGACGGAAAAGACCTGGGATACCGCGGTATTCCAGGCCAGATGCACGGTCAAAGGAGATTGCAGCATGCAGGTCATTCCGTATACTGCGAATCTGGGTCAGCCGGTACCGATGGCGGAAGATCAGGGACAAGCGTTGTTGCGAAGATTACAGACACTGTCCGGTACGATTCAATTTGATATCAAAGGCAATGCCATTTCATAATCTGCGTGATCGAACCAATTCATATACAGAGGAGAATGTTCAATGACCGCTATTCAAAACGTATACTGTGTAGGCCGTAATTATCGTCTTCATGCAGAGGAACTGGGCAATGAGGTTCCAACCTCACCCATGATCTTTTTGAAGCCTTCCCATGCTGCCGTGAAGCTGGAGGATGCCGAGCTGAAGCTTCCTTTTAATCAGGGAGGCATTCATTATGAAGCAGAACTGGTTGTACGAATCGGACAAGATTACGAGCCGGGCATGACAGCCGATCAGCTCGTAAATGGTCTGGCACTGGGAATCGACTTTACCCTGCGTGATGTACAGACTGTATTGAAACAAAAAGGCCATCCATGGACTGCAGCCAAAGGGTTCAAAAATTCTGCGCCGGTAACAGAGTTTATCCCGTTTCCAGATCAGGAAGCATGGCTGAATCAGGAGTTTGCACTGCTACAAAATGGTCAGCAGGTGCAGTTGGGTTCTACACGGAATATGATTTTTTCACTGGATACGATTATTGCTCATATCGGTGATACGTACGGTCTGGCAGCCGGCGATATTATTTTCACCGGCACACCGGAAGGTGTGGGGCCTACAGCAGCCGGTGACACATTTGAACTGATCTACGCGGGGAATTCCATGGGAACCTGCCGCATCACGGATTAATGATGGATTGGTTGATTGGTTTGGTATGTGCCGGACTGCTTGCGGCGCTCGGTTATCATAAGCACTGGTTATCCGCATCAGGAGCAATAGCTGCGACTATTATGGGAACGATCTATTACGGAGCCGGCAATGTATTCTGGTTCGGCCTGCTGATTTTATTTTTTATCAGCGGCAGTGTATTATCCCGAATGAAACGTGAGCGTAAACGAAGTATGGAACAGGATTATGCCAAAGGTTCACGCCGGGATGCCGGGCAGGTATTTGCCAATGGAGGCCTGGGCATGCTGCTCTGTATCGGTAATGCCATCTGGCCCCATCCGGGCTGGACACTTGGTTTTATAGGCATTATGGCAACTGTGACGGCCGATACCTGGGCAACCGAGATTGGTAGCCTTAGCCGTAAACCGCCTCGTTCCGTGCTAAATGGACGTGTACTGGAGCCGGGCGCTTCCGGTGGAGTCTCATTTCGCGGGACGACAGCGGCAGCTCTGGCGGGCTTTATTATCGGCCTGGCGGCCTGGATGTTCACGCTGGTATCGCCACTTCCTGCTGCGAGCAGCATGGCAGCGGGGACAGCATCGATTGCTGACGGGTGGTTGATGCTGGCAGCAGGTCTTGTAGGTGGTCTGGTAGGTTGTTTTGCCGATTCGTATCTGGGAGCGACCGTACAGCTAATGTACCGCTGCACGGTATGCGGCAAGCAGGTAGAGACTACCGTTCACTGCGGTCAGCCTACGATACATGCACGAGGCTGGCGCTGGATGAACAATGATATGGTGAATGCAGTCAGTTCCATTGTTGGTGGGGCGGCTGCACTGTTATTTTTAATTTAGCTTAAGCCTGCACCGGTTAGGATTAAGCTGTAGATAGAGGAGGTGGGCGGATGAGCGGCACAACAGGAGACAAATTGGAATTAATATTGGACGCTGCCTATGAACTTTTCGGATTGGACGGTTTTTATGAGACGAAAATTTCAGACATCGCGCATCGAGCCGGAATTGCCAAAGGAACCGTATATTTATACTTTAAAAGCAAAGAGGAATTATGTCTGGCTGTAACCCGGCGTGATTGCGAGTATTTCCTGGAGAAGCTTCAGGACGCGCTGCAGCACTGCCGGCAGCTGGCAGACAAACTGCATGTGATCGCAGCCCATCATACAACGTATCATTTTGAACGGAGGAAATATACCAAGCTGGTATTCCGCGCACCGAATAATGATCCGGAATTGATGGAGTATATGCGTAATTTTATTTTCCGTTACATGGATATTGTGCAGCAGGTACTTATCGAAGCGAATGTACAGCAGCCGCGCTGGTGTGCCGAATCATATATCGGAATGCTGGACCGGGTCAAGATGGATATTATGTTCAATCCCGAATTTACGGAACAGGAACTGCATGAACGCACTTCATTTGTAGCAGGACTGTTTCTGGAAGGATGTACACAGCAGATTAATAAGCAAGATCAATTAGCGGGACAACGTTCCCAAGAAGGTGAGTCCGAATGAATATATTGACGGTAGAAGCGCTAAGCAAAAGCTTTGGCGATAAAATATTATTTGATCAAGCATCTTTTGGAATGGAAGATCGGGACAAGATCGGTATTATCGGTGTAAATGGTACAGGGAAATCTACTTTTCTCAAAATTATCGCCGGATTGGAAGAACCCGATAGTGGTAATGTCGTTGTTAATAATAGCGTACGCATCCGCTATCTGGCTCAGAATCCGCCGTATGATCCCGATGCAACCGTTCTGCGCCAGGTATTCGAAGGTGGCGGAGAAGAGCTGCAGACAGTCAGCGCTTATATGAATGTAATGGAGCAGCTGGATCTGCATCCCGAAGATACAGAAGTACAGAACCATTTGGTACGTATCAGTCAGGATATGAATCGACTGGATGCCTGGTCACTGGAAAGTGAAGCCAAAAATGTACTATCCAAGCTGGGCATTAGCCGCTATGATGTCCTGATGGGTACATTGTCCGGTGGTCAGCGCAAAAGGGTTGCTCTCGCTTCTGCACTGATTCAGCCGGCCGAACTGCTGATTCTCGATGAGCCGACCAACCATATCGATCATGATTCGGTCACCTGGCTGGAGCAATATTTGCAAAAACGCCGCGGTGCACTGCTAATGATCACGCATGATCGTTACTTCCTCGACCGTGTGGCAACAGTGATGCTGGAGCTGGATCATGGACAACTGTACCGGTATGAAGCGAACTATTCCCGCTATCTGGAGCTCAAAGCAGATCGGGAAGAGCGCGAAGCAGCAGCCGAAGACAAGCGTCAGAATCTGTTCCGTCGTGAGCTCGCCTGGATTCGCCGCGGCGCCAAAGCACGTACTACCAAGCAAAAAGCCCGTATTGATCGTTTTGAGCAGATCAAGAATGATGCACCCGGACGTCGTGATGATAATATGCAGGTATCGACAGTCTCTTCTCGACTGGGCAAGCAGATTGTCGAACTGGAACATGTATCCCTCACTCTGGGAGGACGCGAACTGATTCATGATCTGAGCTATCATGCGGTACCTGGTGACCGGATCGGTATTGTCGGCCCCAACGGACGAGGCAAGTCTACGCTGCTGAACCTGATTTCCGGCCGTTTGACTCCAAGTAGTGGCAGCGTAATTGCCGGGCAGACTGTCAAATTCGGCTACTTTACCCAGGAGCATCAGGAAATGGATGAATCCATGCGGGTCATCGAATACATCAAGGAAGTCGCAGAGGTAGTCAGTACATCGGACGGCAGTTCAGTGACCGCTTCCCAGATGCTGGAACGCTTCCTGTTCACGCCTTCTGCCCAGTGGACTCCGATTGCCAAGCTGTCCGGTGGCGAGAAGCGCAGACTGTATCTGCTGCGCGTATTAATGGGGGCACCCAATGTACTGCTGCTCGATGAGCCTACCAATGATCTGGATATTACTACACTCACTGTACTGGAAGATTACCTGGATGATTTCCCGGGCGTCGTGCTGGTTGTATCTCACGATCGTTATTTCCTGGATCGTACCTGCGACAAAATTTTTGCTTTTGAAGGACAGGGTGTAGTCAGTATTCATGCCGGTAACTACAGCGAGTATGAAGAACGTACAGCCCATCTGGCCAAAATGGATGCATGGAATGACCAAGCTGGCCCATCAACCGCTGTTTCTGCTAAAAATAGCAACTCTGCAGCTACAAATGATAGCGCTGATTCGGGCAAACGCAGCTCTTCCCGCGACAAGATCAAGTTCAGTTACAAAGAACAGCGCGAGTACGAGCAGATCGACAGCATGATCGAAGCAGCCGAGCAGAACCTGAGCCGCATCACAACAGAAATGGAAGCTTCTTTCAGCGATTCGGGACGTCTGCAGGAACTCATGAATGAACAGACAGCTGCTGAGCAGGAAATGGAGCGTCTGATGGAGCGCTGGACCTATCTAAATGAACTTGCCGAGAAGATCGAACAGCAGGGATAATTAGTCGGCGGCATATGGCATACAAGCAAAAATAGATTATTAATAACCAAAGCCCCCTGGGATCTGCCTACCCTCTCTTTTAGAGAAGCTGCAGATTCCAGGGGGCTTTATTGTATCTTTTAAGAAGATAAGCCTATAGCCTGATTAAATGTACGATTAAGCCGTAATATAAGCTCCCAGCAAGCGCGCCGTATTGATAACTGCGTCACTGTGTGTACGCTCCATGGAATGCGAAGCATGCACACCTGGACCAATCAGTGCCGCGCGGATATTGTTGCCGGCACGCAGGGCAGCCGAAGCATCCGATCCATAATGAGGATACACATCCAGGGCAAATGGAATCTGTTCTGCGCGTGCCAGTTCGGCCAGCTTGCCGGTCATATGATAATCATAAGGACCCGTTGCATCTTTGACACAGATGGAGACATCAGTTTCTTTGCAGCTGAGGTCATCACCGATACAACCCATATCAACCGCGATCATTTCATCAATTTCACCCGGGATATAAGCGGCACCATGACCCACTTCTTCATAGTTGGAAATAAGGATCTGTACGCGATGAACCGGCTTCCAGTTATGAGTATGTGCCGATTCCAGCAGTCCGAACAATGCAGCTACACTGGCTTTGTCATCCAGATGACGGGACTTCACATATCCACTTGAAGTCATAACCGGACGCGCATCAAAAGAAATATAATCACCGACCATAATACCCAGGTTTTCTACATCTTCTTTGGAAGATACCAGTTCATCAATGCGTACTTCCATATTCTCTTCCGTGCGTTTATGCTGATCGGCATTATCATATACATGAACCGATGGCTTGGTCGTCAGAATAGTGCCGCTATACGTCTTGCCGCTACGGGTATGGATCGTACAGTATTCATTCTCAATACTGTTCATATTGAACCCACCTACGATACTCAGACGGATCGTACCGCTGGATTTGATGGATCGTACCATAGCGCCCAGTGTATCCACATGACCACTGAGACCGATAGTACGGGAGGAGTCCTGACCCTCCAGCGTAATGATCAGACCGCCCTTGTGATTGAGGGAAGTGGACACGCCCAGCTTGTCAGCTTCTTCGCGCAGTCGCTCAATCAGATGATGAGTATAGCCGGTAGGGCTTGGAGTCGATAGTAATTCATGCAGCAGGGATAATACATATTCGCGATTGATAGTAATAGACATGGGAAATCTCCTTTTTTGCATCAATTATTTATGTTGATATTATGTGAAAAAAATAGATAAAGTCATTGTCATGAAAAATCCACTTGCATTCCGGCGCAGGTATAGACCGCCGGCAAGCAAGTGGATTTTTCCATACAGTGAAATACAGCTGGATTATAATTTGCGTTCGGAGAAATCAGATGAAGAACCATCTGTCTTGTCGTACATCGTATCAAAGTTCACATCACTCGCAGCTGTACGATTGCTTGCTGCTGAAGTGCTGCTCAGCTCGGTAACCTGAGCCTGAAGCGACTTGATCTGACGCTGCAGACGATACTGACGATAGATACCGTAAAAGCCTACAATCAGACCACCTACCAGCGCACAGCCAAGGATCAGCAGGATCAGAGGAACCTGTACCATATCGAATAACAGATTGACCTGTACCGGATCTACGTTAATTACGGCAAACACCGCAATAATTAGCGCAAAAATCAGTCCTAAAATTAATAACCATTGAAATTTCATTGCAATAACCCCCTCCGAATCGTTCTAAGGTCAGTAAACACCCTATTCACTTATATAAAGTATTCGAACCTGACATAAACATTTCCTGCTTGTTTTATTTTGCACCACTAAAAGGGATACGAATAAAAAGCTGAAAATGGATCATTCTAGAGGGAGAAATAGCAAGGACATTACTTCGCCAGCTGTTCCATTTCACTGACCAGTTTCTCAAAGACACTCATTGCTTCACGAATCGGCTCTGGTGTAGACATATCTACGCCAGCTTTGGTCAGGATGTTGATAGAATAGTCACTGCCACCGCTTTTCAGGAAGCCCAGATAGCGATCGACAGCAGGCTGTCCTTCTTCCAGAATCTGTTTGGAAAAGCTGGTTGCAGCCGAGAATCCTGTAGCGTATTTGTATACATAGAAACTGTTGTAGAAATGGGGGATACGTGCCCATTCCATTTCAATATCCTGATCTACAGTCATACCTTCACCATGGTACTTCACGTTCAGATCATAGTAGATTTTGGACAGTTCTTGTGGAGTCAGTGCATCTCCAGCTTCAGCCCGTGCATGAACCAGCATTTCGAATTCCGCAAACATCGTCTGGCGGAATACCGTAGTCCGGAACTGATCGGCATAATAGGTCAGCAGGTACATTTTTTCTTTTGGATCAGTGGATTTTTTGAGCAGATAATCCATTAGCAGTGCTTCATTGGTTGTCGAAGCCACTTCCGCCAGGAAAATAGTGTACTGTGCATCCCGATAGGAAAGTGCATTATCCGAATAATAGGAATGAAGCGCATGACCCATCTCGTGAGCGAGTGTGAACATGCTGTTCAGATTATCCTTATGGTTGAGCAGTACATACGGATGAGTACCATAAGCGCCCCAGCTGTAAGCACCGGTGCGTTTACCTTCGTTTTCGTAGACATCAATCCAGCCTTCGTTATAGCCTTTATTTAGGGAAGAGAGATAGTCTTCACCAAGAGGCTTAAGACCTTCGGCTACGATCGCTTTGGCTTCATCGTACGTAATATCCATTTTGAATTCTTCTACCAGTGGAGCGAACAGATCATACATATGCAGCTCATCTACACCAAGCAGCTTTTTGCGCAGCGCCATATAGCGATGCATAATCGGTAGACCTTCATGAATCGTATCAATTAGGTTGGTATAGACTTCTTTTGGAATATTATCACCATAAAGTGACATTTCCAGTACAGAAGGATACTTGCGTACGGTAGAGTAGAAAATGTTTTTGTTTACATTAGCGCTCAGTGTAGCAGCGATTGTGTTTTTTTGACGGGTATATGTGGAGTAGACAGCTTTGAAGGCACGTTCGCGTACTTCGCGATGCGGGCTCTCCAGAAACTGAATATACCGGCCATGCGTCAATTCCACTTCATTGCCATTTTCATCAATGATATTCGGGAATTTCAGATCTGCATTGTTCAGCATACCAAAGATGGTCTGTGGTGCCTGTGACAGGTTACCAACCTGAGCGAGCAGTGCTTCTTCAGCTTGTGTCAGTACATGGGCTTTCTCACGCTTCATCTCTTGCAGCGTAAAGCGGTAAGGTTCCAGTTCGGGAGCATTCAGCAGCTCATCCAGCTTGTCGTCGGACAGACCCAGAATCTCCGGTGTTACAAAGGATAGAGCCTGACTGGCATCTACACTCAGTTTTTTGGCTTTTTGGGTCAGCGCCTGATATGTAGGATTGGCTGTATCTTCATCCTGATGCATATGGGCATAGACATATAACCGTTCGACCTGAAGAGAGACCCGGTCTTCCAGTTCAAAAGCGGATTTGACTGCTTCTGCCGTGTTCAGTTTACCCTGCAGCTGCTCGGCTTCGGGCAGCATGGATTTTACTTCGTCATAAGTCTGGTCCCAGGCCTGTTGGTCTGCGAACATATCGTTCAGGTTCCAGCAATTTTCCGGTGAGACTTCAGAGCGTTTGAGTACTTCCTGCATAAGTAATTCCTCCTCAGATCGTTGTTGTAATGTAACATTATGTGTTGTGTTATATCATGTTCATCACGTTCATGTCTTCTAATAATGAAATGTGCATATTCTTATTTACCCGGATTGGCAGCCATCAATAATCCCCAGATCATCAGGAAAAAAGCCAGCAGCAGCATAACAATGGCGAAAATCGCCAGCCAGCGCTTGAACTGCGGCGGAATACTATTCTTATAAGCAATCAATACAAATCCTTGCACGAAAGCAAGGATAATAAAAATAACGATAGCAGTATAATTCATCCGGCGAATCAGACCTCCCGGAAGGCGTTCATCAGTTCTTCCCATTCCGCTTCATTATCGAATTTGTCTTTGGGAAAACGATCGCTTGCCCATTGCATCATCTCCGGGCGGCTGATGAATTTATGTGTTTCTTCTCCCCATTCATCGGAGATTTCACGGAGGATCAGTTCACGTCCGTTTACCTCTACAGTCATCATGTTCCAGTTATCTTTTTTGTAAATCTGATGTTTTTTGATCATTTCATTAGCTCCCTGTTCTTTTGCTAAAATCATACCCTTTGCCCCCGGGAATTGCAAATCAAAACGCTTTAACTTCGTTGCATTTTGAAATCGTTTGCGATATAATACAGACATGCGTCATAGATGGCGCTATTTCTAGGAGGTTGTTTACGTGAAAGGTACAGTTAAATGGTTCAACGCAGAAAAAGGTTTCGGTTTCATCGAAGTTGAAGGTAGCGAAGATGTATTCGTACACTTCTCTGCAATTCAAGGCGACGGCTTCAAAACTTTGGACGAAGGCCAAGCAGTAGAGTTCGATATTACTGAAGGTAACCGTGGTCCTCAAGCAGCTAACGTTGTAAAATTATAAGACTGATATCCGTTAGCGGATCACTTATACATTGAACATCTTAGATTAGTCATCCATATGTTAGTTACAGCACAAGACTCCTTGTTCGCAAGGAGCTTGTGCTTTTTTTGTGCCCAAAATCTTGTATACATAATATATTACCGAAAAGTAACTAGAAGCCGGTTGAGGAACAAGTAAGAATAGGCTTATTTTTGATGAGCCTTTTCCCGAAATCTACGGAACTTACGTATGCCATACTACGCGGTTTGATTTTATTAAATCCTCAAATAAATGTTGCAAAGATAGCGCTTACGGGTCAGTACAAGTAAAGACAACGGTGTAACAAAGTCATGGACTCATGCCGTATCTTCATTTGTAAGCAAGGAGGCCAATGTAATGGATTCGAAGGATCAAGCATCCGCCATGTTGTCGCCAAATATGATTGTACCCCGAGGTGTTAAAGAGACAGGTTCTATCTTTGAATGGTACAGCCAGATGCGTGGACAAGCGCCGGTTCATTATGATGAAGAGAGACGAAGCTGGGATGTGTTCCTCTATGATGATGTACATCGGGTCATGTCCGATTATAAATCGTTCAGCTCACAGACCCGGCGGGGAATGAGTGGGCAGGACTCCGATATGCTGTTAATGATGGACCCACCCAAGCACAAAAAATATCGTTCTATTGTGAATAAGGCTTTTACACCAAAAGCGGTAGAAGCAATGGGACCTCGTATTGCCGAGATCACCCATAAGTTGCTTGATCGTGTAGATTCAGATGCAGGTATGGATATAATCCGTGATCTGTCTTTTCCACTGCCCGTGATAGTTATTGCCGAGCTGCTGGGTGTAAGGGAGGAAGATCGCGAGCTATTTAAAGGTTGGTCAGATACGCTGGTCGAAGGATTTAGTGGCATGGAAGAAACTCCGCAGCAGCTGGCAGCACGCAAAAATCAGGCATCCCGTGAGCTGTATGGTTATTTTATGAAGGTGATTGAGCAGCGGCGGCAAGAGCCACAGCAGGATTTGGTTTCTGCACTGCTGACTGCCGAGGTAGAAGGAGAGAAGTTGGACTTGCCTCATCTACTCAGCTTCTGTTTGCTGCTGCTTGTGGCCGGAAATGAGACAACTACCAATTTAATCGGGAATACCATTATTTGTTTGACTGAAGAACCGGGACGCTGGCGCCAGCTGGTGGACAACCCTGGCCTACTGGATCAGGCCATAGAAGAATCGCTGCGTTATCGCTCTCCTATACAGGGGATGGTACGCAAAGCCATTGCCGATGTAGAACTGGGCGGCCAATTGATTCGCAAAGATCAGTTAATTACAGCCTGGATGGGATCAGCCAACCGGGATGAGTACAAGTTTGAACAGGCTGGACAGTTTCGGATCGATCGTCATCCCAATCCTCATATGGCTTTTGGAATGGGGGTGCACTTCTGCCTGGGTGCTCCTTTGGCCCGTCTGGAAGCACGAACTGCCTTAAATGTACTCCTGGACCGTTTTCCGAATCTGCATACTCAGCAGGGACAATCGCTGAGGCTACTGCCGAGTCCCATGGTATATGGCGTACAACAACTGCCTGTCAGATTCTGAACAGCAAAATATAACTAAATTGTTAAGGATACCATGCTCCTCTGCTGTAGACAGAAGCAGTATGGTATCCTTGCATCTGCTTTGATGACGAGGACTACTAATTACACATAAGGATATTTTTCCATGAAAATGGATTGATATTGCAAAAAAAATAGAGAATTATGTACAGTGTAACGTCAAATTCACATTTGGAGTATATTGTTGCTTAATTCGATTTTCTCATCATGGCTCCTTGCAAAAGCAACTAATCTGAATAGTTATTGTTAACTTTTCCTGTGAAAAATGTGGGTTTGATTATCGTTCCCCACAAGCCCTGTAAAAAGGAGGAAAATGACTGGAAAAGCTGGTTTGGCGCAGTGTGACGAAACGGGTTGCCACGTTGTGGGAGTAAATAATATGATGTATGATAATGGAGATAGGTTCAACAGACAACCATGTGGAGGCAGCCCATTGAATGATATGATGCAAAGTCGTTACCCGTTTCCCCGCAATGCCATCTCACTAATGAAGCGGGTCTATAAGTATGGTTTGCCGGAGGTACGCCAGGAGCTGGACGTTTGGCGCAATATGGCAGAACGTATGCCGGACGAGGAACTCAGGAAACAGGCGCTTGCAAGTATCGCTACCAAGCAGTTTCACTGTGAAGGGGGAGCCATCTATGCGGTGGCTAACATATCCCAGCGTCATATTCTGCTTCCGTTGATCGTCGCGTTTCAGACCATTAGTGATTATCTTGATAATCTGTGTGATCGTAGTACATCAATGGACCCGGATGACTTTCGTCTGCTGCATCAGTCGATGCTGGACGCAGTTACACCGGATGCACAGCCAGTGAATTATTACAGGCTGCGTAGTGAGCAGGAGGATGGAGGCTATCTGGAAGCGCTGGTGACAACCTGCCAGCAGAACATACGCAAGCTTCCTGATTATGATGCTGTATTTCCTTACGTACGTGATCTGGTAGGATTATATTGTGACTTGCAGGTGCACAAGCATATTGCTCCTGAGCTAAGAGAATCTGCCCTGCTTAACTGGTGGGAAGAGAACAAATACCGTACTCCTCATTTGCAATGGAATGAATTTGCTGCTGCGACAGGATCGACTCTGGGTGTGTTTATGCTGTTTCTTGCCGCAAGCGGCTTCGGTTTGGATGATACAGGTGCCAAGCAGGTTTATTCCGCTTACTTCCCGCATGTATGCTGTCTGCATATTATGCTGGATTATGTGATTGACCAGGAAGAGGATCGCCGTGGTGGTGACCTGAACTTCTGCAATTATTATGATTCGCCGGATACGATGTATGAACGGATTGAACAGATTGTAGATTGGGCACGCCGGGATGTGAACAGTATTCCGGGAACTTCTTTTCATCGCATGATTATCGAAGGATTGGTAGCCTTGTATTTATCGGATCCCAAAGTGAGTGAGCAGCAGGAAGTGCGAACCGTCTCCAGGCGTCTCATGCGTAAAGGCCCGTTAACGCGTGTCTTTTTCATGGTGAACAGCCGCTGGATTCGTAAGTATATGTATGAACATTAACAAGGGGGACATCACAATGTCAGCAGTAGAATCAGCAGTCAAAAAAATCGCAGTATTAACAAGTGGAGGAGACTCCCAGGGTATGAACGCAGCCGTACGTGCCGTTGTACGCAGCGGTCTGTATTATGGTCTTGAAGTATGCGGTATTCAACGTGGTTACCAAGGCCTGCTGAATGAAGATATTTTCCCGATGGATCTGCGCAGTGTAGGCGATATTATCCAGCGTGGTGGTACAATTCTGCAATCGGCACGATGTAAAGAATTCATGACACTCGAAGGCCAGCAAAAAGGTGCGGATATCCTGCGCAAGCATGGTATTGAAGGTCTGATCGTTATCGGTGGTGACGGTTCTTATCAAGGTGCCAACAAACTGAGCAAGCAGGGCATCAATACGATGGGACTGCCGGGTACAATCGATAACGATATTTCGTTTACCGATTATACAATCGGCTTTGACACATCTGTTGGCGTGGTGGTTGATGCAATCAACAAACTTCGTGATACGATGTCTTCCCACGAACGTGTATCCATCGTTGAAGTTATGGGACGTCATTGCGGCGATATCGCATTGCATGCAGGTCTTGCTTCTGGAGCGGAATCCATTCTGGTACCGGAAGTTCCTTTTGATCTCAAAGAAATTGCGGATCGCATGCATCATAACTTTGCCTGTGGTAAACGTCACAGTATCATTATCGTGGCCGAAGGTGCCGGACGCGGGGAAGATGTAGCAGAGCAGCTGCACCTGCAGTATCCGAACCTGGAACCACGCGTAACTGTACTTGGTCATATCCAGCGCGGCGGAACACCAACACCGCGTGACCGTAACCTTGCGAGTCTCCTCGGTGACTTTGCAGTGCGCAAGCTAATCGAAGGCGAGTCCGACAAAGCCTGCGGCGTTATCAAAGGTGAACTCGTACTGACTGATATCGACAAGGTAGTTAACAGCAAAAAAGAATTCGATCATGCAACGTATGAGCTTGCTCTACGCCTGTCCCAATAATAATCAAGATAGCTCGGATTATGTTTTATTGTGTACCGACTAGATAGGGATCGATCATAGAAGATAGATACAGCCTGCCCGTTTTTTGGAAGCAGGCTGTATCTATTTCTTCCGCTAACAGTGATTTTTAATACATACAAGTCTATTTTAAGTATCGTTTCTGCAAGAAATTGTAATTTAACGGTAATTATTTTGCTTAAAAGTTAGAAGATAGCAGCAAATTATTGTACTATAAGATAGAAGGATGTATTACATCTTAAACTTACTTACTCAGGATGAAGAGAAACCGTAAAGGGGGATACCACACATTGGCGAGAGAAAAAGGAGCGAAAGGAAAGGAGAGCCGTTTACGTCTTTTACATGCAGCGGCCAAACAATTTGCAACTCATGGATTTTACACGACAAAGGTCAGCTCAATTGTAGCAGAGGCTAAGTTATCTCAGCCTGCGTTTTATCTGTATTTCGAAAGCAAGGATGCCGTATTTGAAGAACTGGTGGAGATGTTCCGTTCTAGGCTGCAAGCTGTGATTAATGACAGTCAGCTGCCGGAGCAGAATGGAGCCAAGCATAGTGCACTCGATCAACTGTGTCATACCCTGCAATCGATGTTTGAGTATTTTTACAGCCATCCCGATCTGACTCGTATCGGATTCTATCTGTCTCCGGATGCGAATGATATCAAGCTGGAGTTGGTACAGGGAATCGAGAAAATGCTGCGGCACGAACAGCAGAATTCCAATTTCGCAAGTGATATCCCCATGAACCTGGTCTCCGAATGCCTGGTGGGTACGATTGAGCGTATTGTATTTACACAGCTGCTGCCAGGTCAGATTACACCGGAAGAGCTCGCTGTTAATATCGTACGTCTGTATGTATCCGGTCTGGCCCGGAATCAGAGTAAAGTATAGTCTGCAGGAGGAATTATTTTCATGATTACAGTCGGTTTGACAGGCTGGGGAGACCATGATTCGCTCTATTTGACGAAAGAGGCTTCCAAACACAAATTAACCACATACAGCAGCCTCTTCCCGGCCGTAGAAGTGGATAGCTCTTTTTATGCCATTCAATCCCGGCGTAATATGGAAAAATGGACGGAGGAGACTCCGGACTCATTTCGTTTTCTCGTTAAAGCTTATCAAGGAATGACGGGCCATACCCGTGGCAAGATTCCCTATGATTCGGAAGAAGAGATGTTCGAAGCTTTTCGTTTGTCGATCAGTACAATGGCAAAAGCAAACAAGCTGATGGCAGCACTGTTTCAGTTTCCCCCCTGGTTTGATTGCACAAAGGAAAATGTTAATACTCTGCGTCGTATCCGTGAACGCATGGGAGAATATCCATGTGCGCTTGAATTTCGTCATCAGAGCTGGTTCACCTCCCAAATGCATGATCGGACGCTGAACTTTATGCGTCAGGAGAAATGGATTCATAGTGTATGTGATGAACCGCAGGCTGGTATAGGATCTGTACCGATCGTTGAAGCAACAACCGATCGTCATTTGACGGTGGTGCGCATGCACGGCCGCAATATCTCCGGTTGGAATTCTGCTGGACAGCCCAATTGGCGTGAAGTCCGTTATCTGTATCGTTATAATGAGGAAGAACTGGCAGAATGGGCAGCACGGCTGCAGCGTCTAGAACAGCAATCCAAAGAAGTGTGCATTATTTTTAACAATAATTCGGGTGGAGATGCTGCGGATAATGCCAGACAGCTCATGCACATGTTGGGACAACAATTGCCGGAAATTCCTCATGAGAAACAGCCGGAAGCTGAGCAACTGGATCTATTCGATTTATAGAGAATTTGTAGAAGTCTAGGTTAGCAGAATAAATATTCAATATAATGATTAAATATTCACATAGCGAATGTCTATTCCAATTTCAAATGGATATGTTTTGCTCATAGCGTACAGACCAGCTAGTGTAATCAAAGTATTATTAAAAATAAAAAAGCCACTCTTCCTCAGTGAAGAGTGGCTTTTTTGCTAATGGTTGGCAAGACGGTAGAACTTGCGCTGTACCCACAATAAACGGGACAGCAGCGTCACAGCTCCAACAGCAAGGCCGATACTCAGTCCGACCCAGTATCCATAAGCAGCCAGACTTGTATAATTGGCGATCCAGTAACCAACCGGCAGACCGATGATCCAGTACGACAGAAATGTCAGGAAAAAGGCAGGATTCACATCCTTGTATCCCCGAAGTGCACCCTGCACCGGTGTGGCAATAGCATCGGACAGCTGATAGAAGCTGGCATAAATCATAAAGTGGGCAATTGACTCAATCAGCACAGGATCGGAAGAATAGAGCGCCGATATCGGATAGCGAAAAGCCAGCAAAATGACTGCTGTACATACCGACAGCAGCACCGCGGTACCAATTCCAAGCAGACTGTATTGCCGTGCATCTCTCAGTCGTCCTGCGCCTACTTCGTAACCGACCAGAATGGTCAGAGCTGTACAGATACTCAGTGGAAGCATATACAACGTGGAAGCGAAATTCTGTGCTGCCTGATGGGCTGCGATCGTTAATGTATCATACCGACTCATGAGCAGGGTAACACCGGCGAAGATCGCTGTCTCAAAAAAGATCGCAAACCCCATCGGAACACCCAACCTCAGAATTTCTATCCATTTCTGTCCGGATGGACGGTGATATCGGCTGAAGATGCGATCGTCACGGAAAGGAGCGGCTAATATCACAACCAGTACCGCAATCAGAAATACGCACCAGTATGTAATCGCCGAGGCAACACCTGCACCAACTCCGCCGAGCTTTGGAAATCCGAATTTACCAAAAATCAGCAAATAATTCAGTCCCACATTAATAGGTAGCGAGCAAAGTGTAATTAGCATAGAAAAGCGGGTCTGACCGAGCGCATCGATATAACTTCGCAGCACTGTATAACCAAATAGCGGCACAATTCCTGCCGACAATGCGATCAGAAAATGAAGTGCGACTTCATGAACCCGGGATTCCAGACTCATTGCACTGAGTATCGGTTGTACGGTCAGAATACCAATGATTAATATGACCAGAGATACCAGTACTGATAACAAGAGTGCCTGGTATACACTGAAACTGATCTTCGCACGCTGATTGGACCCTACCAGCTGCGACACAATAGGAGTGACAGCAACGAGTATGCCGCTGAGTCCTGCCTGAATGGGCATCCACAGGCTGGAACCAATCGCTACTCCGGCCAAATCCTGTGCACTGGCATGACCGGACATATTGGTATCAAAAAACGTCATCAGGGAAAGTGCAATCTGGGTAACCAGTACCGGGAACAAAATTTTGAGAAACTGGACATATTTTTGCGACCATGTAGCAGTAGGTATCATTTTCACAAACCTCATTCAATAGAATTAATAAAGCATCCTCTCAGGTAAACATAAGAAATCCCCCTGCTACAGGGATCCTGTTTCAAGGATGCTTTGCAGCAGGGGGAAAGCTATTTATTTTGCGGTGTTAGAAATTGGCGTTTGAGGTATAACGGTTAGTAGCATTCCAGAGTAGATATTCATCCACACCCATTTCTTTCATGGCGCGAATCTGTTCATCCACTTCTTTTTTGCCATACTGGATATAGTGTCCGCCACCGAGCCAGCTGGCGGTGAAGTCCTGAATCCATGGACGAATAATCGGCTTTTGCTCACCCAATGGGTCCAATTTTTTCAGTGTATCCTTCATGGAACCTTTGATAGTGATATACGGATTTTTGTCCGGATCATTAACACCATACCAGCCGGTGCTGTAATGACTTGGATAAACCATCGGGCTGATTACATCCACATTCTCGGAGATTTTGGCAAAATCCTGTCCAATACCTTCAGCAGCAGGTACGGAAGCCGCATAACCGAAGATATCTACTGATACCCGGACACCCAGAGGAGCAAGTTCTTTGCGTGCATACTGAACGAATTCAGCAATGACATCAACGCGTGACTTATCGTCCTTCTCGAACTTCAATTCATTTTCATGATTTTCGAAGCCTTCTGGGAAGCGTACGTAGTCAAACTGGATTTCTTTGAATCCTTTGGCAGCTGCTTCTTTGGCGAGAGCGATATTATAATCCCATACTTCTTTTTTGTATGGATTCACAAAGTTATCTCCCTTGCCATTGCTCCATACCTGGCCATTACTTTTGACAAAGGACAGCTCAGGATGTTTTTTGGCAAGTACAGAATCCTTGAAGACAACAATACGTGCGATCGGATAGACATCATGTTTTTTGAGACGGGTCATCAGTTTGTCGATATCACCGATAAACTTTTGCGGACTACCCATCTTTTTGAGTTCTGGATTTTCAGTTTTGTACGTTATGTATCCGGCATCATCTTTGAGATCGATAACCATGGCATTCAGCTCTGTTTTGTCCAGCAGATCCAGCAGGGTAGTCATGCGGGAGCCGCCTGCACTATAAGCAGTTACATAGACGCCTTTAACTTTTGGAGCATTCGTCTGCGGGTCGATTTTGGCAGGGGGATTATCTGCATCTACCTGTGTACTATGCATCTGACCCTGAATGGCCACCCGGTTCATGATTGATTCCAGTGAAGCGTGTTGATTGGTTCCTTGTGTTTGAGCCGCCTGGTCGCCACCAAAAGTGGAGGAGGCAGCCAGCATAAGCGCCCAGAAAATATTCATGTAATTAACCCTCATCTCTTATGTATAATCGTGACAGTATCCAAAAACACTTTAAGTATAACGCATCAAAACACCATGATAAAGCCAAGTTTGGAAATGACTTCCGGGTAACTTTTGGGCAGGTGAACAGCCCGGTTCATTTTCCTTTGATGCGTTTTGCTTAAAGTATTCCATTCAAGATATTTAAACAGGAGAACCCAGAGTTAAACAGCCGGAAAACAAATAATGGTATTCTTCTCCAAACAGAAAAACCGCCTTTGCCCGGCGCATATAGCGACATGAGCAAAAGCGGCATTTTATTGTAAAAATTGTTGATCCTGGTTCTCGCATATACTGTACTGGATAATCTCCATAGCATCATTGGGTTCCAGAATACGCAGCCCGTCGCGCAGAACAATAAGTGAATTGAGTTCCTGCTGTTTCAGGGAAGGCATCATATCCGGAAAACACTTCATGACAATTTGTGACAATTTGACTGTTTCCACTTCCACAATAATCATCCTTTCCTATCCTGGAATCACTTCGCTTAATACATGTACGAATTATTCGAACTGAAACTTAGGAAAAGCATGGTTGTTCATCAAGGATCAGGGACAGGACACAAACTTCAAAATCAGGTATGATGCAGCGGCGTGTACTGATTTTACTATATATAACGACAAAAAGCGACTTTCAGTGAATAGCAAACGCGAACTCTTCCGAAAATATTAGCTTTTCCGGAATGAACCCATGATGCCCACAGTCTCTACCATATTCACAAATGCATTTGGGTCGGTCTCTTTAATAATGCGGCGCAGCTCGGCCAGCTCATAGCGGGTAGTAACCGTCATCAACATATCCTTGGGCGTATGAGAGAAGGCGCCTTCCGCTTTGATCATGGTAACGCCGCGCTGCAGTGGCATCAGCTTCTCCAGCAGCAGTTCCGTATGATTGGATACGATAAACAGAGTGATCTTGATATGATGGACGTAAATAAGGTCCAACACCTTGCCTCCAATATAAATGGATACCATGGATGCAAGCGCAATATTCCAATCATTCGCCAGATACCCCATCGCCAGAATAACGAGACCGTTCAAACCGACGATTACATTACCCACCGGGAAATCACGATACCGGGTAATAATAGAACCCAGAATATCGAATCCGCCGGATGAACCGCCTACTCGGAAGGAAATACCTACCCCTATACCGATCAATACACCACCAAATACCGAGGATATCAACAGATCGGTCGCAGCAGCCCGAATAGGGATAATAGTCATTAACCATGTTGTTGCGGCTACAGACACAATACTGAGAAAAATATATCTTTTTCCAAGCAGGAACCAGCCAGCTATCAGAAGAGGTATATTGTAGACAAAGTAGAGCATGCTGATATTAAAAGGTGTAAAATAACCGGTTAACATAGCAAGTCCTGATACCCCTCCGCTTAGCAGTTGGTGAGGAATCAGGAACAGGTTGAACGCAGCAGCTGTAAAAACGGAGCCAAGGATGACTACCAGCAGCGGCATTATTTTTTTCGACATTGAAGTTCACTCCTAGTGTTAGTTAGTTATGGAAAGTGTGCGTAACCATTTATGGGAAGTTTCTTTCACAAAAGTAATTATATTATGATTCAGCTAGGCATAACCCTGTATTTTGTGATATAATGAATTAGATATTCTTGAGTAGGGATGTTTTGCTGAATGAAGTTCAGAATATTTTATAAATGCAAGACGGGTTTATTTCATCATAGAGAGTATTGAATAACTCTTTATCTAAAAAATCATTACTCCAGATGCTCTGGCAGTGAACGGATTATTCAATATCAACACCAGATAACGGGATATGGTGGTCTGTGAGACCTCCTGATAAGCAGCTAATATGCTACTCAATTGCTACTTAAGAATACAAACAAGTTAGTGGATTGTCCACCATCATAGAAGGAGTTTGAATATTTTGACTAAATTTGTAGAGTTTGGGTTAGGCGAAAATGTATTAAAAGCGGTTATGGAACTTGGATTTGAGGAAGCAACTCCGATTCAATCTCAAGCCATTCCGATCGCGATGAGCGGCAGAGACTTGATCGGTCAAGCACAGACCGGTACGGGTAAAACAGCAGCATTCAGTATTCCTATTATTAACAAGATCGAACGTTCGGAAGAAAAAATCGTTGCTCTGGTTATGGCTCCAACTCGTGAGCTTGCTATCCAGGTAGCAGAAGAAATCGAAAAACTGGCACGTTTCAAAGGCATTCGTTCCCTGCCAATCTATGGTGGACAGGAAATTGGTCGTCAGATTCGTGCTCTGAAAAAGAAACCTCAAATCATTATCGGTACACCTGGTCGTTTGCTTGACCATATTAACCGTAAAACAATCAAGCTGGAAGATGTACAGCACGTAATTTTGGATGAAGCAGATGAAATGCTGGATATGGGTTTCATGGAAGATATTCAGTCTATCCTGAAACAAGTACCGGAAGAGCGTCAAACAATGCTGTTCTCTGCTACAATGCCGGCTAACATTCAGCGTCTGGCGAGCCAGTTCCTGAAAAATCCGGAGCATGTATCCGTAATTCCAAAACAAGTAAGTGCACCACTGATCGATCAATCGTATATCGAAGTGAACGAACGTCAGAAATTTGATGCCCTGTCCCGTTTGCTGGATATGGAATCTCCTGAACTGGCTATCGTATTCGGACGTACAAAACGTCGCGTAGATGAACTGTCTGAAGCTCTGCAAAAACGTGGATATTCTGCAGACGGTCTGCATGGTGACCTGTCCCAGAACCAGCGTGATAACGTTATGCGCAAATTCCGCGACGGCAGTATCGATGTACTGGTAGCTACAGACGTAGCAGCACGTGGTCTGGACGTATCCGGCGTTACTCACGTTGTGAACTTTGACCTGCCACAAGATCCGGAGAGCTATGTTCACCGTATCGGTCGTACAGGACGTGCAGGTAAAGAAGGCGCAGCTTATTCCTTCGTAACTCCACGTGAGCTGGATCATCTGCACTTTATCGAGCGCATTACCCGCCACAAAATCACTCGCAAACCACTGCCTTCTCTGGCAGAAGCGATTGAGGGTAAACAACGCATCACAGCTGAGCGTCTGCTGGAACTGGTTCAAGACGACACTGCTCCTCTGAACGAGTACAAAGGCATTGCGATCCAATTGCTGGAAAGTTATGATTCCGTTAACCTGCTGGCAGCTTCTATCAAGCTCCTGACAGGCGACAAAAAAGATGCACAGGTTGATCTGACACCAGAAGATCCAATTCGTGCAAAACGTCGTAAACCAGATGTTCGCTCTGGCGGACGCAAACCATCCGGCAGCTACAACCGTAGCGGTGGTGGATACAAAGGTAACAACAGCAGCAGTGGTGGTAGCCGTGGAGGATACGGCAGCGGCGGCGGTGGTTACAAAGGCGGAAGCCGTGACAACGCTGGAAGCAGCAGCCGTGAAGGTGGACGCGATTACTCTCGTGACCGCAAACCACGCAGTAATAATGGCGGAAGCAGCGAAGGACGTCGTCCTTCTACAACCAAACGCCCTGATTCTTTCGAATAATTAATTATTGATTCATTGGAATAATAGATACAAAAAGAGAGCCGGCTTTTACAGCTGGCTCTTTTTTATATATGATAAGGATATAAAAGTCATACATAGAACAGCAGCGTATGCAGGTCAGAGAAGAAGCAAAGCAAGATTGAGTGATATCTATACTGGTATTCTCATGGAGTCTTGGGTTATATTTAATATAGTTATGACCAGAGATAGCGGCTTTTATCATGCCGGTACGCATAAGAGGGGGAAGATGACGTGGAATTTAGAGGGGTAATGGGTGGTCTTTACAGGTTGTCAGAGTGGGTTATGCGTCTGGCGGGAAGCAACCTGTTATGGGTAATTTGTTCTTCACCGTTTTTGTTTTTTTTATTTTTCAGGTTTCAATTTATGCAAATTGGTGCCAGTCAAAATGATATCCTTCAAACCAATTGGCTGTTGGGAATAGTGACACCGTTTACATTGTTTCCGGCTACAGCGGCCTTGTTCACTGTTGTACGCAAATGGGTGATGGGTGAAGGAGATGTATCCGTATTTAAAACATTCTTTAGAGGATACAAGGATAATTACAAGCAAAGTATGATTGGTGGTATTCTTTATACATTGCTGTTTGTAGTGATGTATGTGGATTATACCGTATATATGAATCAATTCCCAAAACTGCAGTTATTGGGGATCATTATGCTGATTTTTCTGCTGGTATTGTTTGTATCACTATTTAACTTCTTCTCCATGATTGCTCATTACCATATGAGCCTCAAAGATATTATCAAAAATGCCGTGCTTCTGTCGATTGTTCGTCCATTCCGATTATTTTCTACATTGATCGGTACCGTAGCACTTTTATTCATCGGAACGAAGTATCCGGTACTGTATATTTTCTTCCTGGCCTCGGCTATAGCCTGGTTCGCTTTCTTTAACTTCTATGGTGTATTCCTGAAAATGCAAGAGCAATCTGAAAAGCAGGCCGCTGCCGAAAAGGAGAAAGAATTGCAAGCTGATGAGCAGCTGGCAATTGGAGATGAAGCCCCATCCGTACAGGCAGAACGCCTAAATATTGACGAAGTCTCCCAGTCTTCCATGGACGAAGATGTGAAGAAGAAACTGGTTGATGAAGCAGAAGTAACAGAGGATCAAACGAAAAAAGGAAGAATATAGAAATCGACTTTACAAACGTCGGCACGAAGTTTATAATAAATTTACATCCTGCAATGCACGCCTCGATTTCTCGTTGTTTTGAACCAATGATGATGTCTCGGGAGATTCAAATCTAATTGTTGCTGACCGGCCCTATCCATTGGATGTGGGGACTTCAAATACAATTGTGCGATCACCCACCTGCTTAGCAGGTTCGAAGACAATGTTATCGGACGGCATATGCGGGACTTATCTTTATTTTAGCAAGAGGCAGGTGCCGACGTGATGTCGACAGATTTTTACAGAGAAACGCTCTGAATAAGGATTCATTCGAATCTATTAATCAGAGCGTTTTTCGTTTACGCTTACATAATATTAGTTTTATTATTTCCGTACTAATGATACACTTAGATAAAGATAGGCCTGTATATGCAAAGGAGGAAAAGTCTTGTCATTAAAGAGAACGTTAGTGGGCATTATACGCAGTCAGGAAGGCACCGGTGACCGTGCCAAAGATCCTGAAATGAAAACAAGATATTATAATTTATCCCGCGAACGTGCATGGGAAGAAGTCTCTTCAACACTCAAAAAAATCCCCGGTTACAAAGTACTGCATGAAGTATCCAGTGTAGGGGAGATAACCTTGGAACGTCGTTCTGGTCTGGGACGGGTGATGGATATTACCGTTTCTATCATTTCGATAAGTCCGGTACGTACTGCGATTGATATTCACTCGGCATCACGCGGATCACTCGGGGATCTGGGTGCCAACTACCGAAATATCATAACTTTGTTTAATTCATTGGAGAAAAAACTGTCCCAGTATCGGGTAGTGGAATAATTACACATAGACGGTCTTGATAGGTACATGTATCAAAGCAGCTTGAATGCGGATACATAATCTTTGATGGTACACTGCGTATTTATAGTAGGATGGAGTCATGTATAAAAGGTGGTTAACCCGGTATATAAGGTTGATATAATAATGGATAGGCATTTATATATTCATTGAACCAATAGATTGTATCAAGCGAACAGATGATGCCGGGCGGATCTCTTTTACGGGATTGCCGTCTATCATTTATGGATACCTGCACAGCAAAGAGCAGCTTCTCTAAGAGAGGCTGCTCTTTGTGATTATCATTCTATTCAATGCCATTAAAGGACTTCGGCGTATTTACATTAACCCAGCAGTTTTTTGACAGCATTGATAGCCTGATCATAATCCGGATGATGGCTCATTTCAGGCAGATATTCTACGTATTGAATAATATCATTCTGATCCAGGACAAAGATCGCCCGCATATCAATCACAAACTCTTTGATCAGTACGCCATAAGCTTTGCCAAACGAGTTATCACGATAGTCGGACAGTGTAACAACGCGGTCTACACCGGCAGCACCGCACCAGCGTGCTTGTGCAAAAGGCAGATCGGCACTCACGGTAAGCACGACGACCTCTTCTCCCAGTTCGGAAGCAGCTTCATTAAAGCGACGAGTCTGCGCATCACATACACCTGTGTCCAGGGAAGGGACTACGCTGATCAATTTGATTTTGCCGGCAAAGTCCGATAGACTTGCCTGTTCCAGCAGGCTTTTGCTGAGGGTAAAGAAAGGAGCGGAATCGCCCACTTTCAGTTCGGGTCCCACCAGTGTAATTGGGCTGCCTTTGAAGGTAGCAATACCTGTACGTTCCTGAGTCATTGTTATAGACCTCCTAATAAAATGTAGATCGGCGTAAATATGCCGTCTATTTTCGCAATCATAGTCAGAATTTATTATAATTGAGTATATAGTATAAATCAAAATAATAGCCTGCCTATCGGCATAAAGGAGAAATTATGTTATTTGTACGTTATGAAAACTGGAAAAGCTTTTTACGGTTCTATCCGTTAACAACGCTATTGCTGCTTGCCAATGTGGTTGTCTTTATTCTGATGACGATCAATGGCGGCTCACGTACTACAGCGACTCTTGTAGAATACGGTGCATTAACCAATATTCCAGGCTATGATCAGTGGTGGAGAACGATCACAGCCATGTTTGTGCATATTGGTTTTGATCATCTGCTGTTTAACAGCTTTGGATTGATTGTATTCGCACCTCCTCTGGAACGATTGCTCGGTACATGGCGTTATGGAATACTGTACTTTCTTAGTGGAATTATCGGTAATGTAATTAGCCTGGAGCTGTACCGTCAGTCGATGGAAGGTCACCTGGCAGCAGGAGCATCCGGAGCCATCTATGGAATTTATGGAGCATTCCTGTATATTGCTCTATTCCAGCGTAATATGATTGATCGCGCTTCTCGACAGACCATCTATACTATTCTTGGGTTGGGACTGATCTATACATTTATAGTACCAGGCATCGGAATCTGGGCACATGTAGGCGGACTCATTACCGGATTCTTTGTCTATGGTCTACTGCTCAGACTCAGTGGACTGCGCAAAAGGTGGGATCGGATTTTTGCCCGTCCGTCAATTCAGGAAGAGCTTCACAACAAGGATCAGAATCTATAAAAGAATAATTAAGAATAAACAAGCGGCACCTATTCAACATCATCACCTCAAAAGTGAACACAAAAAAAGCCTTCCTACATTAAAAGTAGGAAGGCTTTTGGTATTCTTGACTGTAAATTATTAATCGGATTGCGATAAACCTTAAAGATCTTCTATTTAGCAAGATACAAGTATTACAGAATGTCTGTAGGTTGAATTAATCGCGATTGCCGAAGAACAGGAACAGAAAACGTGCAAGCTCCAATACGGATAGCAATGCAGCAGCAACATAAGTCAGTGCAGCAGCATTCAATACTTTACCCACACTGCGTTCTTCCTCATGGTTAACGTAACCTTCGCTTACCATAATATCGCGAGCCCGGTTGCTGGCGTTAAACTCAACTGGCAGTGTCACGAGTTGGAACGCTACAGCAGCGGAGAAGAAGATAATACCCAGTCCAAACAGATTCATTGAACTGAAGATCAGACCAGCCATCAGCATCAGCGGTGCAATACCTGAAGCAAAGTTAACCACAGGGAACATCCGGTGACGCAGCGCCAGCATCGGATAATGCTCCTTGTGCTGAATCGCATGGCCGATCTCGTGACAGGCAACAGCTATCGAAGAGATGCTGTTACCGTAATAGACCGGCTCGGACAGACGTACAACACGATGAACCGGATCATAGTGGTCTGTAAGTGCTCCCTGTACAGGTTCAATCGGGACGTCATAGAGACCATTGCTGTCCAGCATATGACGAGCAGCATCATAACCGGTCATTCCGCGCATGCTGGGAACTTCAGCATATTTATTAAATGTTCCCTTGACTCTAAATTGAGCCCAGATGGTCAAGCCGAAGGCGGCTAATGTTAATACCAAAAATAATACAGACATATCTCATTCCTCCATATTAATGTAGAACGGATTACATCAAGCCTGAGCCCTGTCCAAGCAGGAACTTCAGCGCTTCGATGCAAGCAGCACTCTGAGGAATCAAATTAACGAAAGCACGTTTGGCCTGATTGGGCTTCATTTGTTGAAGTAATGGCTCCAGTTCACGCACCTCACGCTGCAGCTGCAGCATATGCAGCTCAAGCTCTGTTAGGCGCTGGGTCACCTGTTCTTCATCTGTCACCCGGTCCCAGGCGTTTAGTTTTTCCCTGATTTCCTCAAGGGTGTACTTGTCCTTCTTTAACTTTGTAATACGTTCTAATCGTGATAAGGTTTCAAAACCATAGAGTCTATAGTTTTTTAAGGAACGGCTTTCCGGTTCGATCAAGCCGAGCTTTGTATAATAATCTACGGTTCGTTCACTTAGACCAGCGATTTTCGCCAGTTCTCCAATGCGGTACAATTTCATATTCCCAACGTATCCACCCCCGTTTGTGGTCATGTAAACGAGGATTCAACACTGCTGAATCCTAATGCCTATATTACAGGAAATCAAACCATACAGTCAAACGTAATACTTAGTGAAACATACCCTGTAAATACAAGCAGGAAACAGCAATTTGCTCGTCTCAAACGACATATAAAACTAATGATATAAATGTATATTCAATAACTTATATATAAGATAACAGAAATGGCTTAAAAGCAGCTGAAACCTAACTAAATAAAAGGTGAAAATTAAAGTCTTTAATTCCTTTAATGAGGTTATTATGGTATTGGATGGATATTATCATAGAAGTTATTTACCAAAAGTATAAATAATGATGGAAGATTTACAAAAGTATTTTCATGATTTTGAAAATTAACTCTTGTCATCGATGTTTCAATCTGATTATAATGACATTAAGGATTTCACGATATGTGAAGTAACATTACATAAGGGAGTGGGTTAAATGAGAAAAAAATGGGCCGTTATGGGGTTAGCGGCATCAGCCCTTCTTGCGTTTCCGTTTAGTGCTTTTGCAGCGGAGGAAGTTACAGCAGAGCAGGTATCCATGAATCTGGACACATTTTTCGTCTTTGTCGCTTTTGCTCTGGTAATGTTTATGCAAGCCGGATTTGCACTGCTTGAAGCAGGATCGGTACGGATGAAAAACGCCGGACACGTAGCCGGCAAGACCATTCTGACGCTGGGGATTGCTTTGATCGGGTTCTGGGCTTTCGGATTTGGACTTGGTTTCGGAGACGGTAACGGATTTTTTGGGTATCAGGGATTTTTCTTGCATGGCGAAGAGATGAAAAGTCTTTACGGTGCATTGTCCGGACTGGATATTCCCATTTCCATGATGTTTTTGTTCCACCTGGCTTTTGCGGCAGTATCGCTGTCGATCGCGTTTGGCGGATTTGCTGAACGTGCCAAGCTGAGTGTATATATCGTTTTCGGATTTTTATTTACTATTATTATTTATCCTATCATTGCTCACTGGGTATGGGGCGGCGGATGGCTCGCTACAATGGAGATGCAGGACTACGCCGGCTCAACGGTCGTTCACTTAACTGGTGCGACAGCAGGTCTGGCAGCCACTATTCTCCTCAAACCTCGTCTTGGTAAATACAACAAAGAAGGCAAACCTAACATCATCCCGGGACATAATCAGGTATTGTCGGTTGTCGGTGTATTTATCCTCTGGTTTGGCTGGATGGGCTTCAATCCAGGTAGTGCATTGTCTCCGAATGGCGGATTCTTCACTTATGTAGCATTAACAACAAACCTGGCGGCAGCGGCAGGCGGTGTAGCTGCACTGCTCATCTCATGGGTCGTACTGGGCAAAGCGGATATTCCAAGCATGCTCAATGGTGTACTGGCAGCACTGGTAGCCATCACCGGTTCCTGTGCGTTCGTAGATGTATGGGCTTCGGTCGTTATTGGTCTGGTCGCTGGTGTAGTCACATTCTTCACGGCGCAGTGGTTTGAAAAAGCAGGTGTGGATGATCCGATCTATGCATTCTCTGTACACGGTATTGCCGGTATGTGGGGAGCGATCTCCACAGGTTTGTTCGCTACTCCTGAGTTGGTCGAACAAACAGGCGTTGGTGCCCCTGGTTTATTCTATGGTGGCGGTTTCCACCAATTGGGCGTACAACTGCTGGGTATGGTAGGAACATTCGCATTTGTACTGGTACTGTCGCTCGTTATTCTGGGAATTATGAAGGCACTTGGCGGTATTCGTGTTACGGAAGAAGAAGAAATGATGGGTCTGGATATCAGCGAACATGGTTCTTATGGATACCCTGAGCAAATGAAGGCACTGGGTGAAGTGGATCGCAGAAAAGCAGGTAACTGATTCCATTATCTTCATATAATAGAGTCTTCACAAATAAGAAGCAGAACATCATAGAATATAGATGCTGGGAGATGAAGCCGATGAAGGAGTCATTTCTCGATCTTCCCCTGCCGGATCTCATGAACAGTGATTCGATAGAAACGTTAAGGAATAAGCGTATTCTGGTGCAGCGTCAGCTTTATCAGTCGTTACCGAAAGCGGATATTCGCAGTTGGGTGAAGACGGTAAATGAGATGCATGATTATGTCATGCAGCAGGCAGTCATCATATGTGAGCAGCAATTAATCGAGGCGGGCTATGGTCCGCCTCCTGTTGCTTATTCTTTTATCGTTTTTGGCAGTGCAGGAAGATGCGAGCAGACGCTTTGGAGCGATCAGGATAATGGACTGATTATCAGCGATGAGGAGCATGAAGGCAAAGAACGATACTTTACAGAGTTTGGAAAAAGGCTTGCCGACATCCTGGAACAAGCAGGCTATGAGAAGTGCCGGGGGAAGGTCATGTGTTCGGAACCGATGTGGCGTAAAACACTGAGTGAATGGCATACACAAATGGATAACTGGCGGGCAGATCTCAGCTGGGAGCCGGTGCGTAACTGGATTATCGCTTCCGATATGCGTCACATGTATGGTGATAAGCAACTGGCTGTAAGCTGGAAAGAATACTTTTATGAAGGCATCCAGGAGACGCCAGCGCTGGCTGCAGCTGTACTTCGTAATACAGTCAGGCACAAGGCTACGCTCAATGTGCTGGGTCAGATTGTTCCAGAGCGGTTTGGAGAACATGCAGGTGATTTTGATGTGAAGTATGGTATCTATATTCCACTTGTAAATGCCTCTCGCTGTCTATCGATTCAGCATGGCATTTATGAATCGTCTACATTGAAAAGACTGGAACGGCTGATTCAGCTGGAAGCGGCATCGCTTGCACTGCTGGAGATGATGCAGGAGGCTTTTTTGACATCGCTGCGTATGCGTAATTCTACTCCGGTACGGGAGCTGGATGGACTGTACGTGAGCAGTGGGTTCATGCTGCAAAAAGATTGGCGGCAGCGGCCATTTTTCCATGAATTAAGAGAAAGTCTGGGAACAGTAAAGAAAGCTCATCGTGTACTACAGCGACAATTACGCTTTCTGGAGAGGAGAGGCTTATGAAAGAACCTGCGAAAACCGGAAGTGGCTTTTGGCGGAGTCTGCGCAGCGGCGGGGTGCCGTCTGCGATTGCTTCTGTCTTTGGTGCACCTTCTGCCCAGCAGATGGCTTTTATACGTTCTCTGTCACGTGAACAGCGTCGCACGGAAGTACTTCATTTACCGCTCAACCGCTTGGAGACCGTCGTGTTCGATCTGGAGACGACGGGATTTCATGCGCAGCATGGGGATGAGATTTTATCATTCGGCGCAGTGAAATTGATCGGGGATGAGCAGGTGGATGAATTTTACACACTGGTGAATCCCAAAATAGCGGTACCGGATAATATTACAGAATTAACAGGTATTACGCAGGAAATGACGGATCAGGCGCCTGCGCTCATCGATGGGCTGCATGATTTTATGGCATTTGCCGGCAGATCGGTATTGATTGCGCATGGTACCGGACATGACAAGGCATTTCTGAATGCTGCTTTATGGAAAACGTCCAAGATTCAATTGACTCACCGCATACTGGATACGATGATGATTGCCAGATGGCTCAAGCCTTCACTTGATAGTTACGGATTAGATGAAGTTCTGGAAGAGGCGGAGATTCCGGTGACGGTACGTCATCATGCGCTGGAAGATGCGAAAATGACGGCTTCCCTATGGAAAGAGTATCTTCGTCTAATGCGTCACAAGCAGGTGGAGACGCTGGAAGATCTATATGCGTATCTTTGTAATTTCTGACGTCATCAGGTATAGGTATTTTGGAATAAGCTACGATGCTAAATAGGGTGTGACTTTAAATAGTATGCAGCCTGGAAGGTTACCTGATATGCAGAATAGCAGGTAATAATGAATAAGACATCGGTTGTTGAGCGTCAATGTTGCTGAAAGATGAGGAGGAGTGTCTTGCTACCTGATAAGAGCCTATATGCAGTTCCGGAAGTAAGCTAATGTCACATATGGAATGAATAGCGCAACTTGGTGTTGTAGAAATTGGAATCGAGCAGGGTTGCGAATTGGTAATGGGCGGATGAATATTTACTAGTTCTAATCCTTGTGCAGATTCTGCCCTTTCTGTAGATGCTAGATATTTCTCTGACAAAGGCGCAGGCGAACCGATCAAATACGCCGAGATCATGGATGCAAATTCCGGCAACTGCTCTGTGTCGGTAATGGAAGGAATCGGTGCTGTAAGCGGATGGGAGTGGAAAATACCGATTAAGTTGTTATTTTGGAAGCAATAAGGAATCCATTCTTCGGGTGCAAAGGAAAAATGATGCAGCGGGTCAGGTGCGACGTTGCGTAATCCATGGTACGAGTGGATATGCATACCGCCCGCTGCTTTTTTACCAAGCAGTACTCCGCAGACTTCGGTAGCAGGTGAAGAAACCATATGTGCTGCAATCTGCTCCAGGGCAGCGGTGGCGAGATAAATGGTAGGATTCTTTTCCTTGCCCAACAAGTCTGCCATGCGTATTACCCTCTCTACTTGGACTCTCTGTATAACAGGGAGTCTCTTTTTATTTACTTAGATTTATACACTTAGATTTATGTACTTGGATTTATATGATCAAATTTATGTAAGCAAATAGCTGGTGTACAATCAGTTCAGCCTATGGCATGGTCTGACCAGAAAAAAGATCCCGATGCCTTCTTGCGTTTCGCTATAGCAGCGGTCTAAGCATTATTGTCCGCGATCTATAGTTATTATGCAAGTACTCAGGCAAAGAGATCTTTTGGATAATAAAAAATAATGAAATGCTAATATGGAGTACTATAACACTATGAAGCGTTACAGTGTATGACTAGCAAGAAAAGCCCATCAGTGATTTACAATCCCATGTGCAGCCGATTCCTGATGATCGCTCTGATCCGGCAGCTGCTGACCAAGCAGGGCATAACGAATACTGTCAACAAGCGCTTCCCAGCTGGCTTCGATAACGTTGGCAGAGACTCCAACCGTGCTCCATGTGGTCTGCAGATTCTGTGACTCGATTAGGACGCGAACTTTGGAAGCTGTAGCATCGGCGTCGTCCAGTACACGAACTTTGTAGTCGGACAGATGCATTTCGCGCAGACTCGGGTAATATTCGACCAGTGCTTTGCGCAGTGCGTTATCCAGTGCATTGACCGGTCCATTGCCTTCGGCAGCGGTATAGACGCTTTCTCCACCAATCCGTAATTTGACGAATGCTTCCGATACGACGGCGGATCCGGCATTTTTCTCCACCAGCATTTTAAAGGATTCAAATACAAACAGTTCTTTGAACTCGCCATTGGCTTCGCGCAGCAGCAGTTCCAGGGAAGCATCGGCACCTTCGAATTGATAACCCTGATGCTCCAGATCCTTGATTTTGCCAATGATCTGACGGGTCTCTTCATTCTCTGGATCAAGCTCCAAATTCATTTCTCTGGCTTTTGACAGTATATTGCTCTGACCGGCAAGTTCCGAGACCAAAATACGCTGCTTGTTGCCAACCTGCTCAGGTTCGATATGTTCATACGTACGGGAATCACGCAAAATGGCGGAGACGTGAATGCCACCTTTATGGGCAAACGCAGCATTGCCGACATACGGCTGATTGACCGGCATATGCACATTGGCGATCTCGCTGATATAACGTGCCGTGTTGGTCAACTGACCGATCTGTTCCGGAGTGATACAGGAATAATCCATTTTGAGTTGCAGATTAGGAATGATGGAGCAGAGGTTGGCATTGCCGCAGCGCTCACCATAACCATTCATCGTGCCCTGTACCTGACGTGCTCCTGCCTGTATGGCACTGAGCGTATTGGCTACTGCCAGTTCACAGTCGTTGTGGGTATGAATACCAAGTGAAGCCCCATCCAGCTCGGCAGTCAATCTGGATACGATCTCATACACTTCATGCGGAAGTGTGCCACCATTCGTATCGCAGAGGGTTAGCCAATCTGCACCTGCTGCATGAGCGGCGCGCAGTACGGATACAGCATATTCGGGGTTGTTTTTATACCCGTCAAAAAAATGTTCGGCATCAAAAATCAGTTCCATATGCTGCTGCTTGAGATAAGCGACAGAGTCGGCAATCATCGCCAGATTCTCCTCCAGCGTTGTCTGCAGTGCCGTATGAACATGAAAGTCCCAGGATTTGCCGACCAGTGTTGCGGCCTGGGCGCCAGATTCAACCATACGCTGCAAATTGGCATCATCATGTGCTGAACTGCCTTTGCGGCGTGTGCTGCCAAAAGCGGTGATCTTGGCATTCAGTCCCAGTGTCTGTACACGCTTGAAAAATTCAATATCCTTACCATTGCTGCCCGGAATACCACCTTCGATGTAGTGTACACCGAGTTCATCAAGTTTTTTGGCGATTTTCAGCTTGTCGTCGGCAGAGAGGCTGATGCCTTCGCCCTGGGTGCCGTCGCGAAGCGTCGTATCGAAAATCGATATAGATGTGGACATGATATGGAATCCCCCTTGTATTGGACCAAGATTCAAAAACATTTTATTGCGGGTGTCAGAGATGCCTTATTTTTTAGTATAATTCGTTATTATAGCATTGGATATATGTCAGGTATACGATAATTTTGCTGAATATACAGCTTATACACGGCGATCCAAAAGAATGGAGGCACAAATATGAAAGTAGTAATCGAGAAGGTAGAACAAAGTGGCAAGGAATATACAATAGGGTATCAGCTGGAAAAGCCGCTGCCGTTTGATTTGCATGATATTGTCATGCTGCAGGCCGGTGATTATTTCGTAGGCAGTGTGCGTCAGCTGGATGCAGAACAGATTACACTTTATATCAGTGAGGAAGAATTAACATGGGGAGATCAGACGATTATTCAACTGGCTTTTTCACCCACTGTTTCTATTCGCGGCAGCAAAGAGATCATTGCTGAGCTAGGGCATTTTCCTGATTTTGAAGAAGGAATTATTACCGGATACGAGATCGGCAAGGATCGGGTCGAGCTGACAGTTCAACTGGCAGAACCTCTATCAGACCATGAAGTGAAACTTACTTTCCTAGAGGCGTTTGATATCGAATTCTCTCCGCCGGATGCGCGTCTTAATGTGATCTCGGAAGTCGATTTCCGTTATGATGGCACCGATATGGTAGTGGATATTGAAGCGGCGCAGGGATTATCCGGCAGCTTTTTCTGCGGCGGTATCCAGGCGGAGCTGGTACAGAAGGATAACTAGACGTGCTAGGAACAGGCCGTTGCTGCAACCCCATAAGTTGCTGATAGCAGCGGCTGTTGCTTGTCTATGAATAGAGCTAATCTAGGAATTGTGGATTTGGCTTTATGGCAACGTAGAGATGTAACAGACTAGTTTATCAGGATATAATTCTTTTAAATGAAAGTGAAGATCAAAGATATACCCGAAGTGAGGAGGTCGGCATGATGTCCAGACCAAAAAGAGAATTATCCCAGCAGGTACAAGTATGCATCAACAAATTATACAAACAGCAAAACAGCAAATGGATCCGGCTGATCCGGCGTTCCGGAGAGATTGCGGCTATCCCGTACTTGACGCCTTTTCTGGAATCACCAGAGCTGGAATTACAAACGGCTGCCGAAAATACAATCAGTGATCTGCTGAAGCATTGTCCTCCATCCGATCTGGTATGGTTAAGTGAGAAGATGCGTGAATATCTTCCATACGGGTTCACAGAGAATGCCAGTCAGTGGGTTCATTTGACTGCAGAAAATATAAAAAAGTGGCCGGCCACCGTACATCCGGTCAAGATTATTATGGCCAGTTTCCATTGGAATGGTTATGTGCGCGAAGAAGCTCTAAAACGGATTATCCAGTTTCATGATGGATCGGAAATTCCTTTTTTGTTGATCCGGATGAATGATTGGGTATCTCCGATCCGTTTTCATACGTACAAAGCATTAAAGCAGCGTATACATACGCATAATGCAGGCGCCTTTATCCGCAATATTACACTGGTTAAGCGTCTGGAAAGCTGCGGTAGAGACCGTTATGAGGCTTTGACCGAATCGATATACGACCTGCTGCGTCAATCGGAATGCCTGTCGGAACTGGAGCAGGGAACGATATCGACAGACCGGGATATCCGGCGTTTTTGTCTGCAGATGGCATTGGAATCAAGAGCAGCTGTGCCGGTAGAAGTGCTGGAAAAAGCGCTGTACGACCGGGATGCTTCCATACGACTGTGGGCAGCAAGAAAGACAGGTAATGTATTATCCGGCGCAGATTTGCAAAAAATCCTTTTGCTGATGCTACAGGATTCGTTTCCTTCCGTAAGGCGTGAAGCATTGGAACTGATGGCACATCATTTTCCTGAACAGGCTATTCCTTTTTTGAGAGAAGGGCTGCTGGATCGCAATGCTGTGATCCGGGAAATTGCACGCAGACATTTAGCGCTAAGCGAATCCATATCGTATGCGGAGTTCTATATGGATAAGATCTGGTCCGATAATGAAAAACATCTTGCAGCAGCATTATATGGTCTGGGAGAGACAGGACAGCGAGCAGATGCCGAAATTATCGCGGAATATATGCATTATCCGGCAATACATGTCAGGAAGGCAGTTGTCCACAGTCTGGCACGTCTGGATGCAGATACATACCAGGAACTGCTGTGGCAGTCATTGCTGGACAGTCAGCCAGGAATATCCAGAGAAGCAGTACAAGCTTTTCAAAGACATGCTTATTTGCTGGAAAAAGATAAATTGGTACATGGTATTGTAAACAGCGACTGTGTGCACGTACAGCGTAACATGCTGCGTCTGCTGCCGGCTTTTGGAGGATGGCAGCATCTGGAGAGTCTGCTGGATATTATGGCTGGAACTCGAACAGGCTGGATTCAGCAGGCAAGCATTCATCAGTTAAATAACTGGACGCATGTCTCAGGCCGTTCCTATCGCAGCCGATTAACGTCGGAACAGGAGCAGGTAATGCTGAACAAGCTGGAATCCTGCGCGATCATTCTGGAATCCAAACAGGTTCATATGCTGCGCTGGCTGATTACTTCATGACAGGATAAGGGAGAACAATAGGATGGAAGACTATTTCAATAAATACCGACTGGAGCCCCAGCAGGGAGAAATATCACGAACGATCGAGATTAACCATGCGGAAATTATGGCACTCAACAAAATGATCATGTTTCTCAAATTTGAATGTACCGATCTGGAAGCGGGGTTGTATGCAGGCAGCGCTTCATTGAATAGTCTGCTTGGCAAGGTGCTGGAAATACACCCTTTCCGCGAGAGTCAACAGGAATTCCTGATGACACCGAATCCGCGTATCGCCGGTATAGTCATGGATCAACTGGAACGTGCAGACCTGCTGGAACGAACTTCATCCGCTCGGCGCAGTAACGAGTTGAAACGGATTATTATGGAAGCCATGATATACCCATATGCTTACGATGAACAATTGATGCAACGGGAATACTACGAGCCACTCCTGCCCAACAGTGGAGTGCAAACAGGCGAGCAGTGGATCGAGCAGATCGTCTGTATCATGTACAAGGAGCCATATGTACAGCAGATTCATAGCAAATGGGGCCGTCTGCCGCTTGCGATACGTAATCTACTGCTATTGATCGATTATGATACCGAGCTGCAAATGAATGGCTTGCTTACAGCATTGGATAACTTTGATACGCGTCGTCAGTCTGAGCAGTTGATTACTGCGCTTCAGGATGCCGGGTTACGACAGGAGGCCGTTCTGATTGAAGAGCTTAATCTACAGCGCACCCTTGAGCAAGACAGGGATGCAGCGGGCAACCTGACGGAAGCATTTGCTGCAAAACTGCAAACCGCCGAGCGGATGATACAGTTGGACGAGCACTCGCAGCTGTATGAGTGTATGTATGAATATGCGGAGCAAGCTATGCAAAGCTGGAGACAGGAATAACTGCCAAAGTTGATTGTCAGATAGCTATTCTTTTTTTATAATAAAATAGAACGTTTGTACGCATGTGATCCGCAGGATGCCGGTCAGCAGAAGGAGGGAAGCGATGAACGGAAATAAAGCCTACTATCCGGCGCGCGGTAGAGTGATTCTGCATGTGGATATGAATGCCTTTTACTGTTCGGTGCATGCCGCCGAAGAGCCGGACAAGTATAAAGGAAAGCCGACAGCGGTAGCCGGCAGTGTCGAGCAGCGTAAGGGTATCGTCGTTACCGCTTCCTATGAAGCCCGCGGACGTGGAGTGAAGACGGGTATGCTGGTCGGTCAGGCGCTGCAAAAATGTCCGAATATCATCGTGATTCGACCTGACTTTCACCTGTACCGCAAATATTCATCTGCATTTATGAATATTGCTTACAGCTATACACCGCTACTGCAGGCAACTTCTATTGATGAATGTTATCTGGATATTACAGGCTCCAGCCAGTTCGGTACCCCGCTGGAGATTGCAGCGGATCTGCAGCGGCGTATCCAGGATGAACTGGGACTTCCCTGCTCGGTAGGGATTGCACCGAACAAGCTACTGGCCAAGATGGCTTCGGATATGAAAAAGCCCAACGGAATCTCTATTCTCCGTATTCGGGATGTGCCTCGTCTGTTATGGGATCAGCCATGTGGACAATTATTCGGCATCGGCAGCAAGACAGCGGCCAAATTGCGGGAGATGGGTATTCGTACAATTGGACAACTGGCTGCTGCCGATGAAGCAAGACT
>Ga0308161_1000697_pt1 | contig 47661 bp, 40 predicted proteins | sample PhyFR2_FD_201034 | JGI IMG/M metagenome (GOLD analysis project Ga0308161, IMG submission 201034) | Phyllosphere microbial communities from UC Gill Tract Community Farm, Albany, California, United States - DLSLF.R2 | ecosystem: Host-associated > Plants > Phyllosphere > Unclassified | place: USA...
CGGACGCGGCGGGAAATTCAGACAGCAAGACCTTCACGACGAAGCACATCTTCGTCACCGGAGGCGTGGTGTCCTCCCTGGGTAAGGGCCTGACGGCGGCAAGCCTCGGCAACCTCCTCACGGCTCGCGGCCTGCGTGTGGTCATGCAGAAGCTCGACCCGTACCTGAACGTCGACCCGGGAACGATGAACCCGTTCCAGCACGGCGAGGTGTTCGTGACCGACGACGGTGCCGAAACCGACCTCGACATCGGACACTACGAGCGCTTCCTCGACATCGAGCTGAGCCAGGCAGCCAACGTCACCACCGGCCAGATCTACTCGCAGGTCATCGCGCGCGAGCGCCGCGGCGAGTACCTCGGCGACACGGTGCAGGTCATCCCGCACATCACCGACGAGATCAAGCGCCGCATGCGCCTGCAGGCGAGCGAGAGCCCGCAGCCCGATGTGATCATCACCGAGATCGGCGGCACGGTCGGCGACATCGAGTCGCAGCCGTTCATCGAGTCGGCTCGTCAGATCCGCCACGAGCTCGGCCGCAAGAACGTCTTCTTCGTGCACGTCTCGCTCGTGCCCTTCATGGGGGCCTCGGGGGAGCAGAAGACCAAGCCCACGCAGCACTCCGTCGCGACGCTGCGCTCGATCGGCATCCAGCCCGATGCCCTCGTGCTGCGCAGCGACCGGCCCGTCACCGAGTCGAACAAGCGCAAGATCGCGCTCATGTGCGACGTCGACGAGGACGCCGTCGTCAACGCGATCGACGTGCCGAGCATCTACGACATCCCGACGATGATGCACGACCAGGGTCTCGACGCCTACATCGTCGATGCGCTCGACATCGACAAGGCGGCGGACGTCGACTGGTCGCGGTGGCAGCGGGTGCTGCAGGCCGTGCACAACCCGAAGCACGAGGTCACGATCGGCCTCGTGGGCAAGTACATCGACCTCCCCGACGCCTACCTCTCGGTCACCGAGGCGATCAAGGCCGGTGGCTTCGGGCAGGAGACCCACGTGAAGATCACGTGGATCCCGTCCGACCTGTGCGAGACGCCCGAGGGCGCCGAGAAGGCGCTCGCGACGGTCGACGGCATCATCGTGCCCGGCGGCTTCGGCATCCGGGGTATCGAGGGCAAGCTCGGCGCGCTGCGTTTCGCGCGCGAGCAGGGCATCCCGACGCTCGGGATCTGCCTGGGCCTGCAGTGCATGGTCATCGAGTACGCGCGGACCGTCGCCGGCCTCGAGGGCGCCTCGTCGAGCGAGTTCGACCCCGACACCACGCACCCCGTCGTGGCGACGATGGCCGAGCAGGTCGACATCCTCGAGAGCGGCGACCTGGGTGGCACGATGCGGCTGGGGCTGTACCCCGCCGATCTCGCCCAGGGCTCGCTCGCGGCCGAGCTGTACGGGGCGAATCGCATTTCGGAGCGCCACCGTCACCGCTACGAGGTGAACAACGCCTACCGTCAGCAGCTGAGCGACGCGGGTCTCGTCTTCTCGGGGCTGAACCCCGACCTCGACCTGGTCGAGTTCGTAGAGCTGCCGCGCGACGTGCACCCGTACTACATCGCCACGCAGGCGCACCCCGAGCTGCGTTCACGTCCGACCGAGCCGCACCCGCTCTTCCGCGGGCTCGTCGGTGCGGCGCTCGAGCGTCATCGTTCGAGCGAGCTGTTCGACGTCGAGGAGGACTGACATGGATGAGCTGCGCGACGAGCGGGTGAACCTCGAGGTTCTCTCGACGGACCTCGTCTACGAGGGTGCCGTGTGGAATGTGCGCAGCGACACCGTGCGGTACGGCGACGGCGAGATGACTCGCCAGTACGTCGAGCACCCGGGGGCCGCGGCCGTCGTGGCGATCGACGACGACGAGCGCGTCGTGCTCATCCAGCAGTACCGCCACCCGATCAAGGAACGCGACTGGGAGATCCCGGCGGGGCTGCTCGACGTCGTCGGCGAGCCACCGCTCGAGACGGCGAAGCGTGAGCTGACCGAAGAGGTCGACCTCGAAGCGGACCGCTGGCAGCACCTGATCTCGATGCACACCACCCCCGGCGGCAACGACGAGGTCGTGCACGTCTTCCTCGCCCGCGGCCTGCGGTCGGTCGAGACCGACTACGAGCGCGAGCACGAGGAATCCGACATGCGCGTCGAGCGCGTGCCGCTCGCCGACGTGATCGACGGTGTGCTCGCGGGACGCCTGCGTAACGGCATCCTGGCCACCGGCGCTCTTGCCGCGGCCGAGGTGCTGCGCCGCGAGGCCGCCTCGGCCTGACGTGGAGCTCGAGCGCGCGGTCGAGGGCTACCTCCGGCACGTCGCGCTCGAGCGCGGGCTCTCCGACCACACTGTCGCCGCCTACCGGCGCGATCTCGGGGTGTATGTCGAGTGGCTGCACGGCCGAGGGATCGATGCGATCGAGGCGGTGACGCCCGCGCTCATCGCCGACTTCGCCGCAGAACGCGCGTCGGCGGAACCCCCGCCCGCGTCCTCTTCGCTCGCACGGCTGCAGTCCTCGGTGCGCGGTCTTCATCGTTTCCTCGTGCTCGAGGAGCGTGTCGACGACGATCCGAGCGGGCGTCTGCGACCCCCCAAAGCCCCGCGGCGCCTGCCGAAAGCGCTGACCATCGGCCAGGTGAATGAGCTTCTGGATGCCGCGGGCCCCGCCCCCGGCTCGTCCGACGCTGCGGTGGCCGAGCCCGCCGCGGTGCGTGATCGCGCGCTACTCGAACTGCTGTACGCGACCGGCGCGCGGGTCTCCGAGATCGTGCAGCTCGACGTCGACGACACCGTGCACGGCGACCTGCTGCGCGTGCGCGGCAAGGGCGACAAAGAGCGCGTGGTGCCCGTAGGTTCGTACGCCCGCGCCGCAATCGAGGCCTACCTCACCCGGGTGCGTCCGGCCCTCGCGGCGAAGGGGCGAGCCACGCCTCGCCTGTTCCTCGGGGTCCGAGGTGCGCCTCTGTCCCGCCAGAGCGCGTGGCTCATCATCCAGGCGGCGGCCGAGCGCGCGGGCCTCACCGCCCACGTCTCGCCGCACACTCTGCGCCACTCTTTTGCGACCCACCTCCTGCAGGGGGGAGCCGACGTGCGCGTCGTGCAGGAGCTGCTGGGGCACGCCTCGGTCGCGACGACCCAGATCTACACGCACGTCACCGTGGACGCGCTGCGTGACGTGTACGCGGGGGCTCATCCGCGGGCGCGGTGACGGGTGGTCAACGACATACTGGTCTCGTGCGCAGAGCCGCAGGGGCGGGCGGCGCCGGAGACGGAGCGACGATGAGCATGACAACGGCGCGGGCCAGACGGGGAATCTGGCTGCTGTCGCTGCTCTACATCGCTGTCGTCGTGATCGGCGTCTTCGCGGGTGTTCTCTCGCTCGGCTTCGTCCCCTTCGTCTCTTTCATCGGCTCCGCGCCCGACGAAGCGTGGGGTGGGCTGTTCTTGCCGGCACTGATCGTGATCGGCTCCCCGGTGCTTGTGTGGGTCTGTCTGCGGAGCCGGTGGGTGCGGTCTCGCGTGCTTGCCGGGGCGGCAAACCTCGCTGCGTGCGTGGCGATCCTCTCCGCCGTCGCCTGGACCAGCCTCGTGATGTTCGGATACGCGGAGGACGGCGAGAATCTCTGGGCGCGCCTCCCGCGTGTCTTCACAGTGCGTTCGCCGCTCCTGCTCCTCGCGATCTGCGTGCTCGTTATCTCGTTGTCCGTCTCCCGAGACCGTTCCCGACGGAGGAACCCCGTGACGCCCGTGTCCGCTGCGTGGCGAGAGGGCGATGTCGGCGATCCGCCTGCGGCCGAAGCCCTGAGAATATAGAGGGATGACCGCCACCCTCGTCGCGCAGAACCTCACCGGGGGCCACGGGCACCGCACGCTGTTCGAGGGCATCGACCTCACGGTCGCGCCCGGAGACGTGATCGGCGTCGTCGGGGCGAACGGCGCGGGCAAGTCGACCCTGCTGCGGCTGCTCGCCGGCGTCGACGAGCCGCAGGGCGGATCGATCAGCCTCGCTCCTGCCGACGCGTTCGTCGGCTGGTTGCCGCAGGAGCACGAGCGCGTCGCCGGTGAGACCGTCGCCGCGTACATCGCGCGCCGCACCGGCGCGGCCGAGGCGACGCGGGAGATGGATGCCACGGCGGCGGCGCTGAGCGACTCCACAGCCGCGGGAGCAGACGACGCGTACGCCACCGCTCTCGAGCGCTGGCTCGCAAGCGGGGCCGCCGACCTCGACGAGCGGATGCCGCAGGTGCTGGCCGATCTCGGACTCGACGTCGGACCGGATGCCGAGATGACCGGGCTCTCGGGCGGTCAGGCGGCGCGCGTGGGCCTGGCAGCGCTGCTGCTGTCTCGCTTCGACATCGCCTTGCTCGACGAGCCGACGAACGACCTCGACCTCGACGGGCTCGAGCGCCTCGAGACGTTCGTGAGGGGGCTGCGCGGGGGAGTGGTGCTGGTGAGCCACGACCGCGAGTTCCTCGCCCGGTCGGTCACCCGTGTGCTCGAACTCGATCTCGCGCAGAACTCGCACCGCGTCTACGGCGGCGGGTACGACGCCTATCTCGAAGAGCGGGCGACGCTGCGTCGCCAGGCGCGCGAGAAGTACGAGGAGTACGCCGACACGAAGGCCGATCTCGTCTCGCGCGCGCGGACCCAGCGGGAGTGGTCGAGCCAGGGCGTGCGCAACGCGATGAAGAAGTCTCCGGACAACGACAAGATCCGCCGCAAGGCCGCGACGGAGTCGAGCGAGAAGCAGGCGCAGAAGGTCCGCCAGATGGAGAGCCGCATCGCGCGGCTCGAAGAGGTCGAGGAGCCCCGCAAAGAGTGGCAGCTCGAGTTCACCATCGGCTCGGCGCCGCGATCGAGCTCGGTCGTGTCGACACTCTCGAGCGCCGTCTTCCGCCAGGGGGACTTCACACTCGGTCCCGTCTCGCTCCAGGTGAACGCCGGGGAGCGGATCGGCATCACCGGACCCAACGGTGCCGGGAAATCGACGCTGCTGCGTGGCATCCTGGGTCGTCAGACACCGGATGGCGGGACGGCGAGCCTGGGCGCGAGCGTCGAGATCGGCGAGATCGACCAGGCCCGCTCGCTGCTCGTGGGGGAGCGGCCGCTCGCCGAGACGTTCGAGGGCTTCGTGCCCGAGATGAACGCCGGCGAGGTGCGGACGCTGCTGGCGAAGTTCGGGTTGAACGCCGACCACGTCACGCGTCCGGTGGATGGTCTGTCGCCGGGGGAGCGCACGCGCGCGGGGCTCGCGCTGCTGCAGGCACGCGGCGTGAACGTGCTCGTCCTCGACGAGCCGACCAACCACCTCGATCTGCCCGCGATCGAGCAGCTCGAGCAGGCGCTGGAGTCCTACACCGGCACGCTGCTGCTCGTCACGCACGACCGGCGCATGCTCGCGGCGGTGCAGACTGACCGGCGCTGGCGCGTCGAGGCCGGGGTCGTGACCGAGCTGTAGCTGCGGCGCGCGCTGCGGGGGCGCTGCGCGGACGCGCGGCGGCGCGAGAAACGCCGATGCTGTCGAGACACGCCGCAGCGCAGCGAGTCTCGACAGGACGACCGTTTATCGGGGGACGGGCGTCCGCGTCAGCGGCCCTGGCGCTTCTTGTAGGGCTTGGGCTGGCCCTTCACGATCGGGGCGCGGCCCTTGCCCTTCGACGCCTTTGCCTTGCCGCCGCCTGGCGCCTTCTGTTTCGGTGCGGGCGGCGGGGCGTCGGCGATGCGGTGATGCGCCTCCTCGAGCAGCAGACGCCCCGCGGGGGTGAGCTGCGTGGGCGGGGTCCGGGAGATCAACGACTGCCCCACCTCCTCCTCGAGCTTGTCGAGCGTCGTGTACAGGGATGCGAGGGGGATGCCGAGCTTCTCGGCCGAGCGCGGGAAGTGCAGCTCCTCGGCGAGGACGGCGAACCGGCGGAGATGCTCGAGCTTCATGGCATCCATTCTCCCGCGCTGGGCTGGCGACCGTGGCAGGCGGGCGGCCCGTGCCCGGATCACACGATCGTGACGAGATCGCGCGGCCCGGCGGTCTCGGTGCGTGCGACCTCGCACCGATCGTATGATCTCGGCGGCCCCGAGCGCCGCGCCGCGCGGGCGCGGAGGGGCGCGGGTCAGGCGGCCGACGCGAGGAAGCGGTCCGCGGTGCGCAGAGACAGCGCCATGATCGTCAGGGCGGGATTCGCGGCGATCGCGGAGGGGAAGACGGAGTTGTCCGAGATCCACAGGTTGGGGATCTCGTGCGAGCGGCCGTCGGCATCCACGACGCCGTCGGAGGGGTCGACCGACATGCGGCACGTGCCGATGGTGTGAGCTGTGCGGGCAAGCACGATGGTCTCGCGAGCGCCGGCGGCCTCCATCACCCGCAGCATGAACGCCGTCGCGTGCGCGTCGAGCGCCTTCTCGTTCTCTCCGGCGGTGAACATCACCCGGGCACGGGGGATGCCGAACTCGTCGGTCTCATCGACGAGGGTGAGCCGGTTGTCGTCGGACGGGAGACACTCGCCGTTGATGCCGATGCCGGCCATGAACCGCGACTGCTCGAGTCGCTGCATGAGCTCCGGGCCCCAGAGGCCCCCGCCGCGCACGAGCGTGGTCGAGAAGGTCAGGGGCATGACACCGAGACTCTGCACCAGGTAGCCACCGGCGAAATCGGCGTCGGCGGGCCGCATCATGTCCTCGCTGATGAGCGAGGAGGGGTATCCACGGTGGCCGCGGACGGGCTCGTCGAACCGCCCCCACACCTGGGTCGCGCCGTGCGCGAGGAAGTTGCGGCCGACCTGACCGTTGGCGTTCGCCAAGCCCGTGTGCAGCAGCAGGCGCGGCGTCTCGACTCCGCCGCCCGCGAGCACGAGCGAACGACACCGCTGGCGCACATCGACGCCGTTCTGGCGGTAGACCACGGCGTCGACATGCCCGCGCGCGTCGAGTTCGATCGCGTGCACCATCGCCTCGGCGCGGATCTCGGCCCCGGCGGCGACCGCCGCGGGCAGGTACGTGTTGGCGGTGGAGGCCTTGGCATCCGTCCGGCATCCCTGATGGCACTCGCCGCAGTTGACGCATGCACCGCGCTCGCCGTGGTGATCTTGCAGGCGCGCGCGGGTGAGAACGGCGGCGGGCGCGTCGGCCCAGCGGATGCCGAGGGCGTCGCAGCCCTTCGCCACGAGGTTCGCGGGCGCGTTGCGCTTCGCGGGCGCGTAGGCGTACCGACGTGGAGGGTCCCACGGGTACGGGGTCGGTCCGGAGACGCCGATGTCGCCCTCGACCCGCTCGACGTACGCGAGCAGCTCCTCGGGGTCGACGGGCCAGTCGCGGCCCTCGCCGGTCTCGGTGCGCAGCGCGAGATCCCGGCGGTCCGGGCGTGGGGTGAAGGCACCCCAGTGGAGCATCGACCCGCCGACGCCTCGACCGCTGTTGTTGGGGCCGAAGGCGGTGGGGTCGTCGCCGCCGCTGAGCCGTTCCGACATCCAGTTGATCTCGACGGCTTCGGTCTCATCCGGCGTGAGGTCTTCGAGCGCGAAGTGGCGCCCGGCCTCGATCGCGACGACGCTCAGGCCCTTTTTCGCGAGCTCGGCCGTCAGGGGTGCCCCGCCCGCGCCGGTTCCCACGACGACCACGTCGACGGTCTCGTCGGTGCCGAACGTGCGCATCTGCTCGATGTTCATGCCGCGTCTCCCGTCGCGATCGAGCCGCCGACACCGGCGGGCTCCCAGTCTTCGCGGCGCCCCAGCCGAAGTTCCACATAACCCCGCATCGGGCTGCCGCCGGTGGCGAACCCGTCGTATCCGAGGTGCGCCATGCTCGCCGGGTGCGCGAGCCACTGGCGCACGAGGTCGTTGCGGGCGTCCTCGAGCCACAGCTTCAGTCGAGCCGCGTCGAGGGGGCCCTCGGCATCCGTCCGGCCCTCGATCGCGGCACGCAACACGTCCTCACGCGCCGCCGGGTCGGTCGGCCAGCTCGCGGCGAGGGTGTCGAGTCCCGCGCGGTACGCCTCCGGGTCGGGAGGTAGGTCGGCGTTGCGCCACCCGTCGCCCTCGCCGCGCGCGAGCTGCGCGTCGACGCGCGCGGCGATGTCGATCGCGGGACCGTTCTGCGGCACGACGAGGTCGGCGATCTCTCGCAGCAGCGTCAGCTGGGCGAGATCGAGCACAGAGGGGGCGTACCCCCGGTCGTCGGGAACCGCCCGGAGGTTCAGGATGCCGCGCACCCGGGGATCCACCCGGTCGCCGGCGATGAGAGCGGACCAGTCGTCGGGAACGACTGGTCCGCTCAGGATCTCGTCCGCGACGAAGCGTGCGATGGCCTCGGAGGCCTCGGGCGCACGTTCGAGGGGGATCATGTGGCCGGTGTCATCGAGCGGGATGAAGCGCGCGCGGGGATAGACCGACGCGAGCAGGCCGGGCTGAGCCGAGGCGCCGAGGTCGGCATCCTCCGTGCCCGCCAGGACGAGGACGGGCAGGTCGAGGGTTCCGACCTCCGCGGAGGCGTCGACACGGCTGCCGGTCTCGAGCCACGCGCGCCACGCGTCGGGGGAGGTGCGTCGCAGATCCGTAAGGGCGCTCTCGTGGGCGCCGGGATCGAGCGGCTCAGCGGTGTTCTGCTTGAGGAAGGTCTCGGCATCCTGTTCGGAGATCGTCCCCTCGGCCACCCACGACAGCATGCGCTCACGGCGCTCCTCGTCCATCGGCTCGGGCCGCGGGGGCGAGGGAGCCATGAGCACCATGCCGGCGAGACCCACGAGCGGCGCGTCCCCGCGGAGGACACGGGATGCCACGAGCCCGGCGACCTTTCCGCCCATGCTGTGGCCGCCGAGCATCCAGCGCCCGCGTGCGTGGGCCGCGAGGTGGGCGACGACGTGGTCGACCGTCGTCTCGAGCGAGGAGTCGCGTGCCTCGGCGAGGGAGCCGAAGCCCGGGAGATCGATACCGCGGACGTCGACGGTGTCATCGAGCAGATCGCGGAGGCGCTGGAACTCCTGGCCGCTGGAACCCAACGCGTGCAGCAGGAACAGGGTGACGGGCATGTCTTCACGTTTCCGCACACTCCGGCCACTGGCGGGCCGCTTGCCAATTCGAGCGATATGCGCAAGAGGGACGGCGAACCCCGAGCGAAACTCCTGAGAAACGCGCGCGGAGGACGTTCGTTCCCGCGTCCGACGAGAAGAAAGCGCACGGACTCAGGAGTTTCGCCCGGGCGTCGGGATCACGGCGTGACCATGCCGCCGTTCACGTTCAGCGTCTCGCCCGAGACATAGCTCGACTCCGCGGATGCCAAGAACACGAACGCGGGCGCGATCTCGGCCGGCTGGCCCGCGCGCTGGTACGTGCTCTCGTCATCGAAATGCTCCATCTGGTCGTCGGAGACCCCCTGGCTCACCTGGAGCGCCGACCAGGTGGGACCGGGAGCGACGACGTTGACCCGGATGCCGCGCGGTGCGAGCTGTTGGGCCAGCCCCTTCGAGAGGTTGTTGATGGCCGCCTTCGTCGCGGCGTAGTCCAGCCGGTCGGGTGCGGGGACGTACGCCTCGAGCGACGCGGTGTTGATGATCGTGCCGCCCTCGGGCAGATGCGCGAGCGCGGCCTTCGTGATCCAGAACGGTGCGAAGACGTTCGTGCGGAACGTCTGCTCGAACTGCTCGTCGGAGAGGTCGTCGACCTTCTCGACCATCACCTGCTTGCCCGCGTTGTTGACGAGGATGTCGAGACCGCCCAGCGCGTCGGCGGCACGGGCCACGAGGTCGCGGCAGGCGTCCGGATCGGTGATGTCGGTGGCGATCGAGACGCCGGTGCGGCCGGCATCCCTGATCTGGGCGAGCACGTGATCGGCGTCGCGCTGTTCCGCGGGAAGGTGGACGATCGCGACGTCGGCACCCTCGCGCGCGAACGCGATCGCGACAGCGCCGCCGATCCCGGAGTCGCCGCCGGTGATGAGCGCCTTGCGCCCCTGGAGGCGGCCGAGGCCCCGGTAGGTCTTCTCGCCCAGGTCGGGCACCGGGGTCATGTCGGCCTGCACGCCGGGCTCGGGCTGGTGCTGGATCGGCGGCTCGACGCGGGAGTAGCGGGTGACGGGGTTGTCGAACGTCAGCTGGTCGTCTTCGGAGGTCATGGAGCGACGCTAAGCAGCGGAGACCTCGCGGCGCGTGGCCTTGACGAACATCAGGCCGGGCGCTTTGACGTCACCTTGATGTCACCGTCACCCGGCTCGCCCTACCTCGAGCCGGGGGATGCCGGCTCCTCGCACGGCCTACTGTCGCCGACGTGTCCCCCGCGAACGCCCGCCGTCCCCTCGCCCCCGCTGCCCCGCACGACGGCGCTGAGCACACGCCTCCGCGGGTGGTGCTGCACCTGGTGGATCGCTCCACGGGTGGTGTACCCGTGGCTGTGCGGGGGTACATCGCCAACACGCCTCCCGGCTTCGAACACGTCGTCGCGTCGACGCATGTCGATGGGGCTCCGGCTCCCGTGTGGCTCGAGGGGCAGGCGCCCGCTACCGTCCGCCACCTGCACTGGGACACATCGACGCCGGTGCGAGCCGTTCTGTCGTTGCGGCGGCTGATCGCTGCGGTGCGACCCGACAGGGTGCACGCCCACTCGAGCTTTCCCGGGGTGTATGCGAGGGTGGTGCGGACGACGGCGGCGCGGCTGGTCTATACGCCGCACTGCTTCGCCTTCGAACGACGCGACATCGGGTGGCCGGCTCGGATGCTGTACCGGTGGATCGAGCGTTCGCTGCGCGCACGCACCGACGTGCTGGCGGCGGGCGGGCCAGGTGAGGCGCTCGTCGCCGCGAAGCTCGGCTACGACGCTGCTTGCGTGCGTGTGATCCCGAACGTCCCCTCGGTTCGTCGCTCCTCGGTGCATGCGCCGCGCACCGAGGAGGTCTCGCGCACCCTCACCGTCGGCATGTTGGGTCGATGGGCGCCGCAGAAAGATCCGCGCGCGTTCATCGACCTGGTCGAGCGCCTCCGGCGGGAACTCCCCGGGGTGAACGTGCGGGCGAAGTGGATCGGCGGAGGCGACGGCGCCGACGAGGCACCGAACGGTATCGAGATCACCGGGTGGCAGTCGCCCGAGGGGGTCGCTGCCGAGCTCGCCGGTCTCGATGTCTACCTGCACACGGCCGCATGGGAGGCCGCGGTGGCGATCGCCGTGCTCGACGCGTTCGAATGCGGCATCCCGATCCTCGCGCGTCCGATCACGGCCATGCCCGACCTTCCGCCGAGGATACAGACGGATACGGGGATGCAGCGCCTCATCGAGGAGGTGCGCGCCGGCGGCTTCGCTCGGTGGGCTGATGACAATCGCGAGAGATGGACCCGCTACCTGGATGGTCGATTCACCCCCGCCGCGCAGCTCGAGGCGCTGCAGCAGACCTGGGGGTAGCGCACTCAGCGTCGCGACATCGCGGCAAGCGTGTTATCCACGACCTCCGACACGCGCTGCGCGGAGGCCTCCCAGCTGTAGCGCGTCTCGTTCTCGAGGCCGCGCCGGGCGAGTTCCGCGCGAAGGTCGGGATCGCGGTCGATCGTCTCGAGTCCTCGGCGGATGTCGCTCACGTCGTGCGGGTCGACCCAGAGCGCACTGTCGCCCAGCACCTCGGGGAGTGCCGACGCGCGGGCGGCGATCACCGGGGTCCCCATGCGCTGGGCTTCGAGCGGAGGGATGCCGAACCCCTCATACAGCGAAGGGAAGGCGAATGCGGTGGCCCCTCGGTACAACCGCATGAGCTCGTCGTCGTCGATCCGGCCGAGCGCGCGCGTGCGCGTGGATGTCGCCGTCGCGGAGGAGTGGAAGGCGCGGGCCTGTTCCCCGACGATCAGCAACCGTTGGATGTGCGCGAGACGAGCATCGTCGAAAGCGGCGACGAGCGCGTCGAAGTTCTTGTGTCGGTTGGGGGACGAGACGGCCAACATGTAGGGCACCCCCTCGTCGTGCGCGGGGCCGTCGGGGCGGAACGCGGGCGAGACGGCGTTGGAGACGACGGTGACGCGGTCGGGAGCGAGGCCGAAGTGCGCGGAGATCTCGGATGCCGAGAACGCGCTGACCGTCAGCACACGTGCGCTGCGGCGCAGGAGCGGCGGGGTCATGAGGGCGTACAGCAGCCGGAAGGACCGGGCGAAGCTCTGGGGATGCCGCGCCCAGATGATGTCGTGGACCGTAGCGATCTGGGGGCGGTAGAGCACCGGGCCGGTGTTGGCCAGCCCCAGCAGCAGGGGGGAACCTCTGCGCCGGAGGTACCGGGGGAGGGTGAGCTGTTCCCAGCCGTGGCCCGTGCGCCGCCCGACCTGGACGATCTCGGCGCCCATGTCGGGATCGATGAGTTCGCCGGGAGGGGCGACGACGGTGAGGGGTCGGATCTGGGCGAGCGCGCGGGTGATTTCGCGGGCGAATCTTTGCACGCCCGTGGGCGTGTGCGTGAGGAACCTGCCGTTGACGATCAGGGGGGCGGGGGCGGATGCCACGGGTGCTGCTTTCAATTCGGGGTGGGCGGAGCCGGGTCGACTCGATGGTCGCGGCTGCCGAGGAGGCCGCTTTCTCGCCGTGCGGGCTCTCGCGTGGGTCGAAACGAGAAGCGAAGCACACGAACGCGCGCGGTGCGTGCGAGGGAGCCGGTTGGGTCTCGCCGGTGCTCAGCCGGCGCCTTTCCTCTGCTTCACTCCGCCGCTCACCCGGCGCAATGTCTCTCGTAGCCCGAGTCGCGTGGGCGGGGCCCGCGGATGCAGCGCGGCACGATGGAGCGTGACGGCCGGCCGCGGGGAGGGCCGGGAAAGACGGTCATGGCCCACATCGTTCTCGACGCTCGTGCGTACTTCACGACGACCGGTCGGTACATCCGCAACCTCGTCGACGGCCTCGCGGCGATCGAGAGTGAGCACCGGTACACGCTCGTGCTCCCGCGCGACGGAATCGAGCGGTGGGCCCCGCCGTCCGACCGCTTCCACGCCGTGACATCCGACGCGGCATTCTTCTCGCTCGACGAGCAGATCGACCTCGCGCGTCAGATCCGGTCGCTCCGACCCGATCTCGTGCACTTCTGCATGCAGCAGCAGCCGCTGTGGATCGGTGCGCGGCGCATCACGACCTTCCACGACATGACCCTCCTGAAGATCCGCAACGCGAAGAAGGCCCTGGCGGTTTCGCTCCTCCGGCGCGCGGTGGGATGGGCGGCGTTCACCGCCGCGGCGCACGCGGGTCGAGCGAACATCGTCGTCAGCCGCTACAGCGGCCGCGACCTGCGTCGCTTCACGGGAGCCGCGCCGGCGCGCATAGTCCTGACCTATCCGGCGGCGGACTCGATCGCCGAGGCGGTCGAGCCCGTCGAGCTGCCGTCCCGGCGTTTCGTGCTTTTCGTGGGCAATCAGGTGCCCTACAAGAACCTCGAGCGTCTCGTCGACGCGGTCCTCCTGGTCCGGCAGGCGCACCCGGACATCCGCCTCGTGGTCGCCGGGCGCATCGACGATGACGGGCGGCGGATCCTCGAACGTCGTCCCGAGATCGCGGAGAACGCGCACTTCACGGGATATGTCAGCGACGGGCAGCTGAGGTGGCTTTACGAGAACGCGACCGTTTTCGCGTTCCCCTCGTTCTTTGAGGGCTTCGGTCTTCCGGGCCTCGAAGCGATGCGCCACGGCTGCCCCGTGGTGAGCAGTTCGGCCACCTGCCTGCCCGAGGTCTACGGCGACGCGGCGCTGTACTTCGATCCCGCGCGCGTGGACGACATGGCATCCGCTCTACGTCGTGTGGTCGAGGAGCCCTCCCTCCGGGGCGACCTCGTGCGCCGCGGGCACGAACGGGCAGAGCTGTACTCGTGGGAGCGAATGGCCCGGCAGACGCACGAGGTCTACGACAGGGTCCTGGGCAGGCGCTGACCCCGCGCCCTTGCGCTCAGCGGGCGTCGCCTCCGGGGAGGGGGTAGCTCTCGCCGAGACGGCCGCGGAGCCCATCGACACTGGCCCCCAAGATCGCGCGGAACACCCCGACGCGCCGTGCGACGAGGGCGGCAACCAGTAGGAGCCCGAGCCGGACCACCGCGTTCACCGCGAGGCGAGCGCCGGCGATTCGGGAACCGCGAGCCTGCAGGGCGCTGAGGTGGGCGGCATTGCGCGCCTGATACCTCACACGCCAGAGCTGCTCCGTCGGCGTGTGCAGCACCCGGGGAATCCGGATGAGCCGCCGGGTCGGTTCGGCGCTGCGATGCCAGTCGACCGTGTCATAGATCTCGATGTCGAGACAGAGTCGGATGTCGACCCCGGCTCCGCGCAGCCCGGCGGAGAACGCATTGTCGTCGCCGTAGAGGACCAGATCCGGCGGAGGCAGGATGCCGAGGGCCGCGACTTCCCGCGGGAGGAACGTCCCACCCCACATCGTGTTGCCGAGCGGAACGATGCGCTCCTGCGCGCACGACGTCACGAGGTGCTCTCGGGCGTCGACGGTGACACGACGCGGGCGGAACACGTCGGTCGTCGCGAACGCGCCGGGTCGGAGTTCGGCGAAGAGCACGTCGGGGGCGACACCGTCACGGAGGAGCGTATGGACCGGGTTGACGGCCCGGAAGCAGGCCAGCGCCGTCGGGGGAGCGCCGCGCCGGACCAGCGCGACGCGCACCGCGTGCAGACGATCGATCGCTCCCGCGGGCAGCGGGTTGTCATCGTCGAGGATGAGCACGGGTGTGCGCCGGAGGTACGCCGCCTCGAGGCCCTCGTTGAAGGCGGGGGCCGAACCCCGATTGCGGTCGAACACGATGAGGTCGACGCGACGCGGGTGCTCCGCCGCGAGGGCGCGCAGTTCCCGCAGGGTGGTCGTCGCCGCGCCGTTGCAGACGACGATGAGGTGCGTGCGCGGATCGATCAGCACCGAAGCGGCGGTCGCGGCGAGCCCCGCCTCCCAGCGGTCGGCGTAGGTGACGGTGACGACGGTCAGCGCGTTCGAGGTCGGCGAGGGCTCAACAGTGCTCATCTCCCTCGTTGTACGGCACGAGACACGCGCACCGATGCGCGGGAAACGACAGTGACGCGGTGCGGCGGCCCCGGGGCGCGCCGAGGGGCCGGTCCTGTGACAGGAGCGATCATTCGTCCATTCACCCGCGCGCGCCGAGGCGATCGCCCGAGCCCTGCACGGGGCCGAGGGGACACCCGCGCCTGCGCCCGTCGGTCAGTGTGGCGTGGTGTTCACGACGTATCCGTGCGCGATCGCATGAGGTCGCTCCTCGCCCGCCTCCTCGGCTTCGGCTCCCTGCCCCTTCTCGCCTCCCTCGCGCCGCTCCTGTTGCTCGGTATCGTCACGCGGTCGTGCACGGTGGAGGAGTGGGCGGCCCTCAGCATCGGCCAGGCGGTCGGGTCCTTCGCCACCGCAGCGGTGATGTTCGGCTGGCAGGTGGTCGGCCCGCCGGCCATCGCCCTCGCCGAGGACGAGGAGGCGCGTGCGAGCGTCTACGCGGCGAGCTGGTGGATGCGCCTGCTCGTGCTCGTCGTGGCGACTCCCTGCGCCGCTGTCGTGGCGGTCGTCCTTTCTCCGCCCGACACCGCCGCGCTCGCCGCGCTGATGTGCGCGTCGGCGGCCCTCTCTGGCCTGTCCATGACCTGGTACGCGATCGGCCTCGGGAGCCCTGGTCTCATCACGGCGTTCGAGGTCGCGCCCCGGTTGGTGGCTCTCGCGATCGGTGCGGGGGCCGTGGCCGCGACCGGCCACGCCGTCTGGTACCCCGTCTGCGCGATCCTCGGCGTCGCGGTGGCGCAGGCCCTCTTCCACCGTCGGAGTTTCACGCGTCTCGTGCCGGCGCTGCCCGGACGCGAGGCACTGCGCGCCGCCGTCCGGCTGAGCACGCCCGGCGCGGGGGTGATCCTCATCGCCGGCGCGCGATCTGCGGTGCCGGTGCCGGCGGCGACCTTCGTCGGAGACGCCGCCCAGGTCGCACTGCTCTCGTCGGCCGATCGGCTCTATCGCTACGGGTTGTTCAGCGCCTCCGCGCTCGGCGATGCGCTGCAGAACTGGGTGCTCGAGGGCGGGGGGCGGGTGCGGCGGCACGCGATCGCCCTCGGACTGCACCTCGGCCTCGGGGTCGTCGGCGGTGTGTTGCTCATCGTGGCCGGCCCCCTTGCCACGCGTCTGCTCTTCGGCGACCACCTTGCCGCTCCGACGTCGATGTTCGTGGGCTACGCCGCCGCCTTCTTCTTCGTCTCGGCCGGAACGCCGATCGTTCGCAACGTTCTCGTTCCGCTCGGGCGCACGCGGGTCGTGGTCGTCTGCGATGCGATCGGATTGGTGTGCGGCGGCGCGGCGGCGCTGCCGTTGCTCTCCGGGGTCGGTGTTGCTGGCATCCCGCTCGCCCTCGCCGTGGCGGAGGGGGTCGCGGCATCCGGTTACGCGTTCGTGGCCCTCCGGGTGCGGCGCGTCATAGCCGCCGGCGCCTGATCCGAGGGCGCGACGACCTCCCGCCGGTGGAGCACCCCCAGCGAACGCGGCAGGAGCGAACCCAGCACGAGAACCATCAGGGGAAGCTGCCACAACTGCTGGTCGAAAGAGAAGCCCATGACGGCGATGAAGGTGCAGAGACCGATCGCGAGCGCTCCGCCGCGGATCGACCACGCCAGTATCGCGCAGAACAGCAGCACGGCGAGCAGTCCCGAGAGTGCGAACAGCGAGATGAAGGTGTTGTCGAAGTAGACGAGCTTGTGAGCGCCGCGCACGATGCCGGAGCGGAAGAGCTCGGCGGTCGCACCCGCGCCCCAGCCGAACCATCGATGCACGTCGTCCTGCGCCCAGAGGCTTTCCCACGACCCGGCGACGAGCGTGCGGTGGATATACGAGACGGACGACTCGAACCGGCTGTCCAGAGACAGCAGCCGAGGCAGATCGAGAACCAGCGCGAGAATCGCGACGACCCCCGCGACGACGGCCAACGGGAGCAGGCGACGCCAGCGCACGTTCGCCAGGACATAGGCCGCGAGCGCGACGATCAAAGCCACGGCGGCGCTGCGCGTGCCCGAAAGGCCCAGTGCCACGAGGGCGATGCCGACACCGATCGCGTAGCGTCCTCGGCGGTACTGGAAGGCCGTGTGCGTAAGCACCAGCACGGCGAAGCAGGCGAAGAATCCGAAGGGGATCGGGTGACCGAACGAACTCTGCGACCGTCCGGCGAGGGCGGGCAGGAGCACGTTCAATCGATCCTCGATCGTCTCGAGCGACTTCTCGCGCAGCTGCCAGACGGTGCCGACGGCGTTGATCTGTTCGAGCGCGGCGTAGGCGGTGTGCACGATGACGAGCACGAGCACCACATCGGCCAGCACCCGCAGATCTGAACGTCGCAGCAGCGGCACGACGAGTGCGAGAGCGCCGACGGTGGCGAGCATCCCCACCTGCAGAAGGACGGATCGGGTGGAGAACTGTCCGACGATGCGCGCGGCCGACCAGGCGAGAAAAGCGAGTACGAGGGCGATGCCTCCCCAACCCGAGGAGGAGAGCCGGACGTTCGTGCGCACCCGGGCGATCAGGCAGACGATGATCGCGATCACCATGGCGGAGATGGCGACGCTCTGCTCGGCGACGGACATCACCGGCACGAGTGTGGCAAGGACGATGACCGAGCCGACGGCGCGAACCGCGACCTGTTCCGCGGCGCCGCGCAGACAGCTCCACACGCTGAGCAGACCGACGAGTGCGAGTAGCACGCCGGCCCCGATCACGAGCGGCCTCCGCGCTGACCGATGAGCCAGCCCCCGGCGGCTTCGCGCAGACCTCGCATCAGTCGTTGGCGACGTGCCCGACCCGGATCCGTGGTGGAATCGTTCGCGCGACGAGCGGACGCGAGTGCCACGTCGTCGGAGGGCCACAGCACGCGGCGTGCCGCGGTGAGTCGTTCCCGCGCGGGCAGGGAGAGCAGGGCGACCGCATAGGCCCGGCCCCGAGTGGGCTGGGTACGCCACGCCCAGTCATGCGGGATGCCGTCGTCGTTCCAGTCCTGCTCCGGCGCCACGGTGCGCAGCTCGGTGCGGAGCGCGGGGACCGCCCCCAGTGTTCGCGCGCGTTCGAGGGCGAGCGGTCCGCCGGCGCGCAGGGTCGCGGTGGCCGTCGACGATACGAGGGGCGTCGGGACGCCTTGGCCGATACCGGGGCGCACCGCGTTGACCGCGGCAAGCACGGCATGGGTGGGAGGAGAGGGCACCTGCACCTCGACGCCGGCGTACGTCACGGGGACGGTGTCTCGGCGGACGACCTCGAACGCATCGACGTCATCGAGGGTCAGACCGGGCATGCGCCGGTGCACGTCCACTTCACACCCCCACGTGCGCGGCAGCATCGCGATGCTGTGGGGAAAGCTCGTTCCCGACCAGGGGTCCGGAGAGCGGTGCCAGCCGCGGTCCTCGAGCGCCGTCGCCAGGTCGTCGGCCTTCGAGGGGAGACACCAGACATCGACATCGCCCGAGTGCTCGCGAGCGCGCAGACCTTGATGGTGAAGCGCCGGTCCCTTCACGAACACGCACGCCACGCCGCGCTCGCGCGCAACGTGATGCACGATCGCGTAGACCAACTCGTGCATCGGGGACGACAGCGTCGGGGTCGGCACCGCGGACATGGCCGCGGGATGATCGGTCTCGACAGTGGCCAGGCCCACCCGTGCCAGCTCGCCGACGAGGTGCGCTTCGTCTGGTGAAAGGGCGTCGGCAGGCAGAGGTTGCGCGTCGACCAGTCGACGCCAGAGCGAGGCGGCGGGCTCGAGAAGACACAGGATGTCGCCCGGCCGAGTCGGAGCGACGAGGATCTCCCCGCCGGGAGCGAAGCCCGAGACGGCGCGGATGTCGAGGGCTCCGAACGCGATCGGTGTCCAGCCCACGGTGGGCGGATTGTCGGCGGACATGGGCGCTCCTCAGCGTGCGGGGGTCGACCTCACAGTCTCGCCCTGCGGCGCTTTCTCCCAGGGCGCGTGCCGGTCATTCCCTGCGGCGCGAGCGCGCTGTTCGTGCCGAAGGTCACCCGTCGACATCTTCGGCGTCACCCGGTAGGGGCGCGCCATCGCTCGGCTACCGTGAAGCCGCCCGCCCTCCCGCGGTCTGAGTCGACAGCGTCAGCACCTCGAAACCGGTGTAGACGCTGCTGTCGAGGTCGAACGGTGCCGGTGTCGATCGAGACCGTCGCGGCGGTGTCGGCTGCGGTCGAAGACGCGCTGCTGGTGGAGGAGCGGGGCTACAAGATGGAGCGTCCAATGAAGAAGCGGGCGCGGCGTCCCCCAATGCCGCCGCGCCCGCTGAGGAGAACGGGAGGGCGCGGCGTCCGCCTGCGCGAGCGAGGAGGAGTCGGGGGCCACTCACCATGTCTCTCTTTCATCCAAGCACAGCGGTTCGTAAATAGCACTCCTGGATTCACGTAAATACGATCAACCGTCCCTCGAACGAGGTCGTCTACGATCGAAGCGTGGGTCGCGGCGCTGTCGGACCGCCCTCCCGGTACTCCCGGCGAGTGGTGGCGAATGTGGATCGCCTGCGGAAGTCCAGGGGGCTCACCGTCGGCGAGCTCATCAGCCGTGCCGGGATGACGAAGAGCTACTACCAGTCGCGTGCCGGGTTCTCTCTGCCCTACAACACGAACGACATCGAGGCCCTCGCCGCAGCCCTCGACGTGACGCCCGAAGAGCTCGCGAGCCCCGAGTCGGCTCCGCGCATCGAGATGAGGGTTCCCGCCGGTCCGGTCGGTGACCGGGTGCGCCGGTTGATCGCGAGTCACGCCGCGTCCGAGTCCGACCTGATCGAACACCTCGAGCGTTTCGATCCCGGGGTCGCCCGGAGCGCGCGGGGGCTCCTCGAAGCGACGACCAACACCGTGGTCCTCGACGAAGAGGTGCTGCGCCTGATCACGCAGTGGGCCGACGTGCCCGTCGAGTACCTCACCGATCACACCGACGAGGCGTTGACCGACCGGACCGAGGCCGAGCTCGAGCTCCGCGACGCCATGCGCGAGGCCGGTGCCCAGAGCATCCAATTCCGCGCCCTCGGGCAGATGTCGCCCGACGCCCTCCGCGCGATCGCCCAGTCCCTCCGGGGGAGGCCGGCGGCGTCATGATCGACCGGACGGGGAGGCGGCGGTGACGGCATCCGACGAGATGCTCGCGCGTGTGCGGGCGAGAGGGGATCGCGCGCTCGCTCGGATGACCGTGTCTCCGGATGCGACCTTCGACGACGTCGTCCGCGCGGTGGAGATCGCCGTCGGCATCCGGCTCACCGTCGTCGCCGAGACCGACACCGCGACGTGGGGAACGCTCACCGGGTTCCTCGTCTTCTTCCCTGACCGCCGCGAAGGCTCGATCCACGTGCGCGCCGCCGACGCTCCCGTCTACCGGGAGTTCGCCGCCTCGCACGAGCTCGGCCACCTGCTCGACGACGCGCACTGTTGCGGGGCCGTGCACGAGCGCTCGTCCGTGTCGCCGCACACCAACCCGGACCTCGACACGGCCCAGGTCGAGGCCGAGCTCGTGGCCGAGCACGTCGCGCACGCCATCGCGCGGTTGATCTACGCCAGTCCGAGGATTGCGGAGCTCTCGTGGTGACCGTGTTGCTCATCGACGTGGCGCTCGTCGGGCTCGCGCTCGTCGTCGTCACGCGAGCCCGTGCCGCGTGGCGTCAGCCCCGATCGCGGATCGCGTGGCTCGCCGCGCTGCTCGGGATGATCGCCCTCCTGACGCAGGGCACGGTCGTCCCTCTGCCGGCGATGGACGCCCTCCTCGGCGGAACCAACGTCCTCAAGCTCGTGCAGAACGTCCTGACCATGATCGCCATCTGGCTCGGCATCCAGGCCGGGACCGCTCCGGCGACCGCGCGCATCCGGACGCTCCGGTGGGGCTTTCCGCTCACGCTCGCGGCCCTGTTCGCCGTGGTCTTCTTCGTCGCGATGCCCGAGCGCGGCCCGTCGTCGTTCCTCTTCGTCGAGACGGCCGCGGCGACCTCGACGGGGGCGTGGGCTTACGGCGTGCTGCACATGTCCGGGATCGCGCTCGTGGGTGTGCTCCTCTACCGGTCGGCGCGAGGTTCGCTCCCCACCGCTCGCCGGCTCTTCCGCGTCGGGGCCGCGGGCATCGTGCTGGGCTGTCTCAGCGAAATCCTCGACCTCACCCTCACGCGCTTCTTCGCGCCGAACGCGATCGTGAGCGCGCTGTTCGACCCCCTGTTCTACCTCGGCGTCGTCTCGTTCGTGATCGGGATCTTCGTGGCATCCCGCACGACCGCGGCGATCCGCCGCCGCGGCGAGAGCCTCCTGGAGCGTGCGGAAGCCCTCGCCGTCGAGCGCGGCGCGGGCGTGCCGGCCGGCCCGACGGCTTTCGCGGATGTCGACACCCGGCTCCACACGCTTCGCGTCGCCATCGAAGACGACGCGATCGCCACGTCGGCGCCCCTGGCGCCTGCGCAGCGCGCGCTCCTCGACGACATCGATGCCCACCTCACCCGCCGCACCACCGGAGTCCGCGCATGATTCGTCGCCTGATCGTCGGAACGGGGGCCGCCCTGGCGACCGCCGGCGCCCTGCACCTCGCCCTCGGCGGCTACGTCGCGCGGCGTCTCATCGCACCGCGCGCGGCGAAGCCGTTCGTCCCCCTGATCGTGGACGGTGACACCGTCGACGTCCCCGCTACCGACGAGAGCCGCCAGCCCGGAACCTACGGCGTGTGGCTCGACGACGGCACCCACCTCACGGTCGGCGAGATCGTTCGCTCATCCGACGACCGCGTCGTGCGCTCCCTCGTCGCGAAGCCCGCGGGCCTGCCCGATGGCCCCGTCCGCGGGGCGTGGACCTCGCAGAACATCGCCGCGCCCGAGGCCGTCGGCCCCACGCAGCACGTCGCCGTTCCCCTTCGCCGCGGCGGGAGCGCCGACGCGTGGATGATCGGGGATCCGGATGCCACCCGCTGGGCCATCCACGTCCACGGCCTGCGCTCGAGTCGGTCCGGGGCCCTGCGCTCCGCGCCCGCCGCGGTCGACGCCGGCTGGACCTCCCTCGTCGTCTCCTACGCGGGCGACGACGAGGCGGCTCCCGCGGACACCCTGCCCTCGTCTCTCGGGACACGCGAGTGGCGCGATGTCGACGACGCGATCACTTTCGCGGTCGAGCGGGGTGCGCGCGAGATCGTGTTGGTCGCGTGGTCGATGGGGGCCACGATCGCGATGCTCGCCCTCGAACAGTCGCGTCATCGGGAGGCGATCACCGGACTCGTCCTCGTCGCGCCGGCCCTGGACTGGGGCCGGATCGTCGCGCGGGCTGTCCAGGGCGTGCACCTGCCCTCGTCCATCGGGGCCACGTCCCTTCGCGTGCTGCGGAGCCGGCTGGGGGCGCGGGCGCTGGGTCTCATCGAGGCCGTGGACGCGCGTGCCCTGAACTGGGTCGACGGTGCGCGCCGCGCCCCCGAGCTCCCGACGCTGATCGTGCACAGTCTGCGCGACCCCGTGGTGCCGGTCACCGGATCGCTCGCCTTCACGGCGCGGCATCCGGGAGCACGCCTCGTCGCGTTCGACGCGACGGGACACTGCAACGAGGCGAACCAGGATCCGGAGCGATTCCACGCCGCGATCGGCGATTTCCTCCGGGAGCTGCGGCGCCCGGTCTAGAGTCCGAGCGTCCGCTCGAGGAACGCGTTGCGGAAGACGCCGCGCGGATCGGCCTCGCGGGCTGCGGCGAGGAAGTCGTCGGCCCGGGGGAGAATCGCGCGGACGGCCTCGCCCGGCAGGGTGAACGCCTTGCCCCAGTGCGGACGCACCTCGAACGGCGCGAGCGCGGCCTCGATGTGGGGCAGCACCGCGAGCACGCCCTCGGTGTCGTTGCGCCAGGTGAAGTGGATCGCGAGGACGTCGCGCTGATACGCCGGGCTCAGCCACAGGTCGTCGGCGGCGACGGTACGCAACTCGGTGACCAGCAGCTGCGCGTCGAAGGCGGGGGCGATCGCCCGCACCGCGGCGAGGGCGTCGCGCGCGGCGGCGAACGGCACGAAGTACTCGGACTGGATCTCGTCACCGTCGCTCGGGAGCGCGTCGGCGCGGAAGTGCGGGAGGCGCGTGTGCCAGGGCCCGACGGTTCCGCGCGGGGTCGTGTTGTCGACCGTGCGGATGCGCCCGAGGTGGATGTCGTCGCCGACCGGTCGACCGCCGAGGTCCTCCACCCACTCCGGTGCACCCGCATCGCTCTTGGCCCAGACCAGGTCGTGCGCCGGATCGCCCCAGGTCGTGAAGACGCTCACGCTGCGCGAACCGCCGAACACCCGCTCCGGATCGCCGACGATGTCGTCCCACGCCACCCCGGTGTACGCCTGCTGCGTCACCTCGTACGTCGGCTCCGTCTGCAGCTCGACGGCGGTGACGACGCCGAACGCGCCGAGGCTCAGAGCGGCGGCGGGGAACCACGCGTGCCCCTGATCGACGCGGTGCGTCCGGCCGGCGGCATCCAGGATCTCGACCGCGCGGACCGCGCTCGACAGATTGCCGTTGCGCATGCCCGAGCCGTGCGTGCCCGTGGCGGTGGCGCCCGCGACGGAGATGTGCGGGAGCGAGCCGAGGTTGTGCAGAGCCCGACCCTGGGCCTCGATCACGGGGGCGAGCTGCGCGAAGGTCACGAGTCCTTCGACGCGCACGCGGTCATCGACGAGGTCGATGCGCGTCGGCATCCGCTCGAGCGACACGAGGGCCGCCTCGGAGTCGGCGACGTCGTTGAACGTGTGGCGGGTCGCCTGGACGCGGAGAGTGCGGGCGGATGCCACGACCTCGGCGAGCTCGTCGAGATCGGCGGGCAGCAGCACCTCAGTGGCGCGGTAGCGGTGGTTTCCCGACCACGTGGTGCCGGCAGGTCGTGTCTCGGTCATGGTTCTCCTCGCGTCGACGTGTCCATCCTGCCCTGAGCCACCGACATCGGGCGCGGTGCGGGGGACGCCGGGTAATCAGCGCCCCGGGAACAGCTCGGCCTCGAACACGGCCTCCGCCGCCCCCACGAGCAGCCGGTCCTCACCCAGCTCTGCGACCGCGAGGCGCAGCCCCTCGGCGCACGCGGGCACCGTCTGCGCGCGCACGGCGGCGTCGAGTCCGTCGAGATCGCGCGCTGCGAGCACGGCCAGGAAGCCGCCGAGCACGATCACCGCCGGGTTCAGCACGTTGGCGGCGTTGGCGAGAGCGGTCGCGAGGATCCGCCGCTGCCGGTCGACCTCGGCGCTCGCCGCGGGATCGGACGTGGATGCCAAGGCGTCGGACAGGGCCGCGTCGTCGCCGCCGTCGAGCCCTCCGGCGGCGAGCAGCCGTGAGCGGCTCACCTCGTCTTCGAGCACCCCGTCGGCGGCCCGACGGTCGGCGGCATCCACGATCCCGGGGCGATTCTGCCCGAACTCGCCCGCGTATCCGCCCGCGCCGCCGAGCGAGGTGCCGTCCACGATCACGGCACCACCGATGCCGCTCGCGCCGCCGTTGAGATACACGACGTCATGCGCGCCGCGCGCGGCGCCGAAGAGATACTCGGCGAGCGCGCCGAGCGCGGCGTCGTTGCCCACCCGGGCCGGCAACCCCGTCGCCCGTTCGATGAGCGTGCCGATCGCGGCATCCGTCCACTCCAGGTGCGGAGCCGTCCGCACGAGCCCGTCGCTCGCGCGCACCGGACCCGGCACCGCCACCCCGACGCCCACCGGGCGCAGGCCGCTCAGGGGGCCGCGGCGCCAGGCGTCGACACGCTCGCCGACGATCTCGGCGGTGCGTTCGGGGGTGAGAAGTCGCGTCTGCGGGAGGCGTTCGCGGGCGATCAGCGTGCCGTCGAGGGCGATGGCGCCGATGTCGAGCGCGTCGACTTCGGGGTTCACCGCCACCGCGACGACGCGCGGATCGGGGGCCACCGTGGGCGACGGGCGGCCGACCCGGCCGGCCGGATCGGGGGCGCGCTCGACGACGAGGCCGTCGCTCACGAGCTCGCCGACGAGATCGGCGATCGTCGAGCGGTTCAGGCCGGTCGCCTCGGTGAGCGCCGCGCGAGAGCGGGGACCCTCGCGGTGCACGGTGCGCAGCACCAGCGCCAGATTGGCGCGGCGCATGCCGTCGCCTCTGCTCGCGGTGACCATTCGTTTACTCTGCCACGCCTCCGCATCGACGCGTGGGCGTCGCGGTCAGCGCCGCTCTGAGCCGCGCCCATAAACGCTCACCGTGGCCAGAAACGCGAGCACAGCGTGTTTCTGGGCACGAACAGCGTTTATGCGGGGGCGAGGTCGCGTCCGCGCACGCGCGGGGCCGGACGCCGGATCACCCCACGCCGCCCCGATCGACGAGACGGGTCGGAACGAGCTGGGTGTGCGACCCGGTGGCCGGCTCGGTCCCGCGGGAGAGCAGCGTCTGTGCCGCGCGCGTGCCGAGGTCGGCGATGTCGTAGTCGACGATGCGGATGCGTCGGGGCAGCAGCCGGGAGAGCTCGAAATCGTCGAACCCCGCGATGGCGACGTCGGCGCCGCGCGGCAGGATGGACTCCAGCGCGCCGATCGTGGCGCGGTTGTTGGCGCAGAACACCGCGGTGGGCGGGTCGTCGCCGGCGAGGAGGCGCTCCATCGCGTCGCGTGCGGCGGTCGGCGTGTGCAGGTTCTCGATCACCAGCGCGGGATCGGGTGTGTGGCCCGCGGCTGAGAAGGCGTCGCGAACCCCCTCCCAGCGCTCGGCCATCGTGTAGATCCCGAGTGAGTCCTGCAGCACGGCGATGCGCCGATGCCCCTCGGCGAGCAGCTCCGCGACGGCGGCCCGGGCTCCGCCGCGGTTGTCGAGCAGGATCGCGTCCGCGGGGATGCCGCTTCCGGGGCGGTCGAGGAAGACCACCGGGGTACCCAACTCGACCTCCCGCGCGAGGTAGGAGTGATCGGCGGCGGTGGGCACCACGATCAACCCGCCGACCTGGCGCTGGCACATGTCGAGGGCCAGGGCGCGTTCGATGTCGGCGTCTTCTTCGCTGGATGCCATGACCACGTGCATGCGCTGGCGTGCCGCGATCGACGACACGGCCGCGGCGACGGCCATGTAGAAGGTGTTCGACAGATCAGCGGCGATGAAGCCGATCGTGTCACGGCTCCCCGACCGCAGGTTCGCGGCCAGGGCGTTGCGGTGGTAGCCGAGGCGGGTGACCGCGGCGTTCACGCGCTCGGTCAGCGCGGGGTCGACGTGGGGCTCGCCGTTGACCACGCGCGAGACGGTCTTCAGGCTCACGCCGGCCTCGGCGGCGACGTCGATCATCGTGGGGCGGCCGGATTTGCGCATGCGTCTCCTCGGGGTGCCGTCGGGCGGCGTCCTCCGAGCTTAGGGAGCCGCGGGGCGGCATCCGGCGCTCGCCGCTCCGGGCGTGCCACCCGGGCGCGCCGCGACGAGGCGGCGTACCCGGGTGGATGGATCAGTGTTCGGGCGCGACGAACGTTCCGGCCTCGTGCGAGGCGATCGCCGCGGCGAACAAGCGGTGGGTCAGCGCCGCCTCCTCGGGGCGGACGCAGCCGAAGCCGTCACCCAGCTCGCCCACGTACTCGGCGAGGAAGGCCGCCCACATCTGCAGGATGGCATCCGAGAATCCGGACTCGAAGTTCGGCCCGGTCACCGTCGGCCACACCGACTGGCTACCGGCGTCGATCTTCTGCCAGCTCTGCTCGCGGCCGACACCCGGCACGTCGATGAAAGCGAACACCTCGACCTGCTTGGGGTTCTTGGTGCTGAAGCGCACGCCGCCGTCCATGCCGATGGCCTCGAACTCCCACGTGTTCTTCTGGCCCGGTGCGATGCGCTTGGTCTCGGTCGTGAGGGGGAACGGGACGCCGTCGTGCCGGGCCCACGAATGGATCACGGCGTTGTCCCACGTGTCGCACGGCTGCAGCGTGCCGTCGGGGCCCGGGCGCTCGGTGACGATGTCCTGCAGGATGCCGACGACCTTCTCGGGCGTCCAGCCCAGGCGCAGCGGTACGTGCCACGTGTGCATGCCGAGGTCGTTGAGGACTCCGGCGTCGCCGCAGAACCGCGTCTGCCGCTTCCAGTTGAGCGGCTTGTTCACGTCGATGTCGCTGGCGTGGAGGAAGGTGCATTTCGCCTCGACGATGCGGCCGAGGGCGCCGGAGCGCACGTAGTCGACGGCCCACTGCGCGCCGGGGAAGAACGGCATCTCGCTCGAGACGCGCACGAACGACTCCGGCGTCTCGTCAATGGCCGCGACGACCGCGTCGGCGGCGGCGCGGTCGATGCCGAAGGGCTTCTCGGCCAGCAGCGCCTTCCCGGCGCGGACGGTGTCGATGTACAGGCGCTCGTGCAGGTCGTGGCGCACGGCGATGTAGACGACGTCGACGCGCGGGTCGGCGAGGAGCTCGTGGTGGTCGGTCGTGGTCAGCTGCACGGTGTCGATGCGCTCGAAGAACTCGAGAGCGGCGGGGTTGATGTCGCAGACGGCGACGAGCTCGGGCTCGGCCGGGTGGTCGATGAGCGCGGGCCAGCGGCGCAGGGCCGCGGCGATCTCGCGGCCCATGAGGCCGCCGCCGATGATGCCGATTCCGACCTTCTTGCCGGTCATGCCGTGCCTCCCGTGCTGATCGTGGTCGTCGAGGTGGTCGAGCGGGTCACTGCGCACCGCCGATCAGGGCGAGGGCGTCGTCGACCGGGGCGTCCTCGTGGACGACCGCCATCAACGCCGCGGTGATGCCGGCCGGGTCGTCGTGCTGGATGACGTTGCGCCCGTAGACGATGCCGCGGGCGCCCTGCTCGAGCACGGCCTTCGTGCGCTCGAGAAGTGTGCGGTCGTCGACGCGCCCGCCGCCGCGAACGAGCACGGGTGTGTCGCCCGCGGCCTGGATGACGCGGTGGTACTCGGTGATGTCGTCGGTGGGGTCGGCCTTGATCAGGTCGGCGCCGAGCTCGCGCGCCTGACGGACGAGGGTGACGATCTTGGCGGTGTCGCCGTCGACGCCGTAGCCGCCGGTGCCGGGCTTGGTCTGCATGACCAGGGGCTCGATCATCAGCGGCATCCCGTATCGCTCGGCGTCGGTGCGCAGCGCCAGGATCGAGCGGATGCACTGCTCGCGCACCTGCGGCTCGCCGGGCAGGTCGAGCAGGTTCACGCACACGGCGACGGCGTCGAGGCGGACGGCGACCTCGATGGCATCCGGAACGTGGATGCTGTGCAGGGGCGACTCGAGCGGGTCGCCGTAGACGTTGGCGATGTCGGTGCGCAGCACGAGTCCGGGCTTCTGCTTGCCGGGCACCGACTGCAGCAGCGGGGCCTGTCCGAGGGTGAGCTGCACGGCGTCGGGGCCGGCGTCGACGAGGGTGGCGACGGTCTTCGCCATGTCCTCGATGCCGGTCAGGAAGCCGAACTCGTGGAAGGCGCCGTGGTCGACGGCGACATCGAGCGCGCGGCCGGAGCGCGCGTTGAAGAGGCGGTGGAGGCGGGGTTTCGACATGGGGTGTGGGTCTCCGAGACGTCGTGTCGGGGCGCGGCTCTGCGCTCGACGGTCAGTATGCAGTCGCGAGACAACGTTGTCAACGACTGCTAGCGTGTGACCCCACACGGCGAGGAAGGCGGGCTCATGGGTGAGCAGCGTGACGGGATGATCTCGACGGGGCGGCTCTGCGCGCGAAATCGCGGACCGGAGGCGGCGATCGAGGCGTCGATCCGCACCGACGGACCGGATGCCGGCACCCGGCGCCTCCGTGTCATCGCGGGTGACCTCGACATCGAGCTCCTTCCCGACCGTGGCCTCGATCTCGGTCAGGTACGGCACCGCGGTGTGCCGTTGGCCTGGGTCTCGCCTACCGGGTGGCCCCGCCCGAGCGGCGGTCCGTTCGGCGCGACGTTCGGCGGCGGGCTCGTCACGACGTGCGGGTTACTGTCGTTCGGACCGCCCTCGCACGACGACGAAGGCGAGCATCCACAGCACGGTCGGTACACGACGCTCGCGGCGACGGTGACCCGTGCAGAGGTCCTCGAAGACGCCGTCCTCGTGGAGGCGACGATCGTGGAGGCGACCGTGCTCGGCGCGCACCTCGAGCTGCGCCGACGGCTCCGCGTGCCGCGGGGCGAGGCGCGCATCGAACTGCACGACGAGATCGTCAACCGCGGCGCGCGCGCCGTCGAGCCCATGGTGCTCTACCACGTGAATCTCGGGTGGCCCCTGATCCAGGAGGGGACGCTGCTCCGCTCCCCGGTGGAGCGCGTGCTGCCCCGCGACGCCGATGCCGAGGTCGGGCTGGCGACCTGGGCGCAGTTCCCCGCGCCCACTGACAGGTATCCCGAGCAGGTGTTCGCGCACGAGCTTCCGGCCGACCGCCCCGTGAGAGCCGAGGTGCACGCGCCGTCGGGGCTCGGCATCCGGATCTCGTTCGACACCCTGGCGCTGCCGGGGCTGTTCCAGTGGCGCGTGGCGCAGCAGGACGGTGTCGTCCTCGGCGTCGAGCCGGCGACGGCGGCGACGATCCGCGGACGCCAGGACGCGCGCAACCGCGGGCTGTTGCGGCCGCTGGCGGTGGGGGAGTCGTGGAACCTGCGCCTCGACATCGATGTCATGGACGTGAAATCGTGACTTGACAACGTTGTCCCAGACCCTCATGCTCAATCCCACGAGGCCGCGAGAGGGCCTCGCTCGAGCAAGACAACGATGTCTGGATAGCCATGACGCACCCCGAACGAGCGACCGCCGCGGTTGCCCCCGAGCCGATCCGGCTCGCCCGATGAAGCCGGTCCTGCTGCCGCCCAACCCGGTGCAGCACTTCTACCTCGGCGGCGACCGCATCGCCGCGCTCCGCGGCATCGTGCCCGAGACCGACCGCCAGCCCGAGGAGTGGCTCGGCTCGACCGTCTCGCGCTTCGGCTCCGACGAGATCGGCCTCGCGGTCACCGACGACGGCGATCTCCTGCGCGACCTCGTGGCGGGGGATCGCGCCGCGTGGGTGGGGGCTCGGGCGGGACGGGATGCCGCGGACCTCGGCATCCTGGTCAAGCTCCTCGACGCGCGTCAGCGCCTGCCCGTCCACGTGCATCCTGACCGCGGATTCGCGAGCGCCCACCTCGATTGCCCGTACGGCAAGACCGAGGCCTGGTACGTGCTCGAGACCGAAGAGGACTGCGCCGTGCACGTCGGCTGGAACCAGGATGTCGACCGCGACGAGCTCGACCGCCGCCGCGACGCGCAGGACAGCGAGTGGATGCTGTCGCGCATGAACCGCGTCGTCGTGCGACCGGGCATGGGCGTGCTCGTTCCCGCGGGGACCGTGCACGCGATCGACGGCGGGATCTTCGTCGCCGAGGTGCAGGAGCCCACCGACTTCTCGATCCTTCTCGAGTGGTCGGTCACGACCTCGACCCGCGAGGAGTCGCACCTCGACCTCGGCTTCGACGCCGTCATGCCGTCCGTCTCGACCGCGAAGCTGGATGCCGAGGGCCTCGCCGCCCTCATCAGCACGGCCGGGACGACCCCGGCGGGGGCGGACTTCCGCTCGCTGCTTCCTGCCGAGGCCGATCCGTACTTCCGCCTGTTCGACGCCGCGGGAGACACCGCTGCTCGCGAGGCCGGCTTCGCGGTGGTGCTGGTGCGCGAGGGCTCCGGTGCGCTCGTGTCGGACGCGGGGGCGATCGACGTCGAGCGCGGCCAGGTCTACGCCGTCCCGCATGCCTTCGGCGCGTGGCGTCTCATCGGCTCCGCCGGGGTGCTCGTGGCCGCGCCCGGCACCGGCTGGCCCGGAACCCTGCGCGGGGGTGGAGTGCGATGAGCGACTACGTCGTCGGAATCGACATGGGCTCCACCAGCACCAAGCTGCTGGTGGCCACCCCCGAGGGACATCAGGTGCTCGTGGTGAGCCGCCGCTCGCCGTGGACGAACCTCGACCACGGGCAGGCCGAGATGACCGCCGCTCAGGCGGTCGCGGTGGTGCGCGAGCTCGCGGCCGAGGCCGACCAGCGCCTCGACGAGGGATACCGCATCGTCGCGCTCGGCGTCTCGGGAATGGCCGAGGCGGGCGTGCTGCTGGATGCCGAGGGCACCGCGCTCGCGCCGATCATGGCCTGGTTCGACCCGCGGGGGGCTGCGCAGATCATGGCGACCCCCGACGCCTTCCGCACGGAGTTTCCCGGCCGCACGGGTCTGCCGGTCGGGCCCCTGGCATCCATCGCCAAGTTGCTCCACCTGCGCGACAGCGGAATCGCCCTCGTCGGAACCACCTTCCTCAACGTGCCCGAGTTCGTCGTGTACGCGCTCGGAGGACCGCGGGTCGCGGAGTACTCGCTCGTCTCGCGCACGGGCCTCATCGACCAGGACGACAGCACCCCCTGGCGGGCCGCGCTCGATGTGCTCGGCGTGGACGCGTCGATCCTCGGAGATCTCGTCAGCGCCGGGGAGGCCGTCGGCACGCTGAGCGACCCCGGCATGCCCGCCGGATTCCGCGGTGCGGTTCTCACCATCGCCGGTCACGACCACCTCGTCTCGGCCGTCGCGGTCGGTGCGACCCACACGGGCCAGCTCTACGACTCGATGGGCACCGCCGAGGCCCTCGTGCGCGTGCTCGACGACACCCTTCCCTTCGCCGCGCGCGAGCGGCTCGCCCACGCGGGGATCAACTGCGTGCGGCACGTCATCCCCGGTAAGTACGTGCTGCTCGCGGGGACCAAGTCCGGCCTGCTGATGCGCCGCGTGCTGCAGCTGCTCGGGATCACGGATGCCGTGGGCCGGGCGCGCATCGACGACGAGACCATGGCGCTGCCCGTGTTCGGAACCGTCTCGGACGCCGGTCTCGCGGTCTCGGGTGCGCGCAACGACGACGGCGTCCTGAGAATCGTCGCGCAGAGCGACGGGCTCAGCCCCGCGGAGCTGTTCGCCGCCGCTCTGCGCCATGGCAACGACATGCTCGCCGAGTGCACGGCGGTGATGGACCGCGAGGTCGAGCCGCCGACCTCGACCGTCCTGACCGGCGGATGGTCGTCGATGGCATCCGTCGTCCGCTCCCGCTCAGCGCTCCTGCCCGAGGTCACCGTCTCGACCCACGACGAGGGCACCGCCTACGGGGCGGCGTTGTTTGCGGCCTTCGCGGTGTCTTCCCGCTCGTTCGAGGACGTCGCGGGGACGTTCCTCTCGTCCTCTCTCGTCGCCGACGCGAGCCCCCTTCTCATCCACGAAAGGAGCTGACGATGTCGTCAGTCACAACGGCCACGCCCGTGCTGCAGGCACGGGGTCTTTCACGGCAGTTCGGTCACGTCCGCGCCCTCAACAACGTCGATTTCGAGGTCTATCCGGGCGAGGTGACCGCGTTGATCGGTGACAACGGTGCCGGGAAGTCGACGTTGGTGAAGGCCCTGTCCGGGAATCTCGCGGTGGATGAGGGGGAGATCCTCTTCGACGGGAAGCCGATCGAGATGACGAACCCTCAGGTCGCGTCCTCGCTCGGCATCGAGACGGTGTATCAGGATCTGGCGCTGGCTCCGCACCTGGATCCGGTGCAGAACATGTACCTCGGTCGCGAGATCCGCCGCCCGGGCTTGGCCGGGGCGTTGGGGTTCATGAAGACGAAGGAGATGGCGGTCGCCTCCCGGGCCGCGTTCGACGAGCTCGGCGCGACGGTGCGGTCGTTGTCGTCGCCGGTGGGGGAGATGTCGGGTGGTCAGCGTCAGGCGATCGCGATCGCCCGCGCCGTGCACTGGGCGGGCCGGTTGGTCTTCCTCGACGAGCCCACCGCGGCCCTCGGCGTGCGTCAGACGAAGAACGTGCTCGAGACCATCCGCCGCGTGCGCGACAAGGGCATCGCCGTCGTGCTGATCTCGCACTCCATGCCGCACGTGATGGAGGTGTGCGACCGCATCCAGGTGCTGCGCCTGGGCACCCGCGTGGCCAACATCACCGCGAAGAACACCTCCATGGAAGAACTCGTCGGGCTCATGACCGGCGCCGTCACGAAGGACGACCAGAAATGAGCACCACCACCCCTCCCACCGAGACGGTGGCCATCGGCACCCTCGAGGACCAGAAGACCGGATTCTTCCGGGGCCTGCTCAAAGCGCAGGCGTTCCAGATCCTGCTCATCCTCATCGCCATCGTGCTGGTGTTCAGCGCGCTCGCACCGGACTCGTTCGCGCAGTGGTCGAACTTCCGCCTCATCATCCAGAACGCCTCGATCCTCGCGGTCCTCGGTGTGGGGATGACGTACATCATCATCACCTCGGGCATCGACCTCTCCATCGGCTCGGTGCTCGTGTTCTCGGGCGTCGTCTCGGCGCTGACGATGCGCGCGCTCGGCGGCGAAGGCTGGGGCGTCGCGACCATCGGCATCCTGGTGTCGATCCTCAGCGGCGTGTGCTGGGGGCTGTTGAACGGCTTCCTCATCGCGAAGGCGAAGATCCCGCCGCTCATCGTCACGCTCGGCTCGCTGGGCATGGCCCTGGGCCTGGCGCAGATCCTCACGGGCGGCGTCGACATCCGCGACGTCCCGACCGTGCTCACGGTGTCGATCGGCTACGGCAACGTGTTCGGATCGCTGCCGATCATCAGCGTCATCGCGCTTGTCGTCGTCGTGATCGGCGCGGTGGTGCTGCACTTCACGAAGTTCGGGCTTTACACCTACGCCGTCGGGTCCAGCGAGCTCGCCGCCCGTCGCGTCGGCGTCAAGGTCGACCGCCACCTCATCTCGGTCTACACGCTGTCGGGGGCGCTCGCCGGACTCGCCGGCATCCTGGCCCTGTCGCAGTTCTCGACGACGGCGATCGCGGGGCAGTCGCAGACCAACCTGAACGTCATCGCCGCCGTCGTGATCGGCGGGACCTCGCTCTTCGGAGGCGTCGGCACGATCTTCGGCACCGTGGTCGGCCTCTTCATCCCGGCCGTGCTGCAGAACGGCTTCGTCATCACCGGCGTACAGCCCTTCTGGCAGCAGGTCGCCGTCGGCGCGGTGCTGATCACCGCCGTCTACGTCGACCAGGTGCGCCGCACCGCCGCGACCCGCGGCAACACCCAGAGCCTCTGGCGGAAGTTCGTCAGCGGAGGACGCCGCGGCTGAGCGCCCGGCATCCGGAATCACATCAAGAGAGAACGGTCAATCACAATGCAGTGGAACAAGCAGGTTCTCGCGGTCGCCACCCTCGGTGCCGCAGCCACCCTGACCCTCGCCGGGTGTTCCGGCGGAGCCTCGTCGGGTTCCGCGTCGGGCGGCGCAGATGGCGGGTACAAGATCGCGTTCGTGCAGGGCGTCGCCGGGGATGAGTTCTACATCTCCATGCAGTGCGGCATCGAAGCCGAAGCCAAGACCGAAGGCGCCACCGTCACCACCCAGGGCCCGGAGAAGTTCGACCCCACACTCCAGAAGCCGATCGTCGACGCGGTCGTCGCCTCCAAGCCCGACGCGCTCCTCATCGCCCCCACCGACGTCTCCGCCATGCAGGCCCCCATCGCCGCCGCCGAAGCCGCCGGCATCAAGGTCGTCCTCGTCGACACCACTCTCGAAGACCCCTCCGGCGCGGTGTCGCAGATCTCGTCCGACAACGAAGGCGGCGGCGCCGCAGCGTTCGAGGCGATCCAGAAAGCCAACCCCAACGGCGGCAAGGTCCTCGTCGTCTCCACCGACCCCGGCGTGTCCACCACCGACGCCCGCGCCCAGGGCTTCGAAGACGCCGTCGCCAAGGACTCGAAGTTCACCTCGGTCGGGGTGCAGTACTCCCACAACGAGCCCTCCACCGCCGCGGAGATCGTGACGGCGGCGCTGCAGAAGGACCCCGACATCGTCGGCATCTTCGCCGCCAACCTCTTCGCCGCCGAAGGCTCCGCCACCGGCGTCCAGCAGGCCGGCAAGCAGGGCGCCGTCACCATCGTCGGCTTCGACGCCGGCCCCGCCCAGGTCAAGGCCCTCGAAGCCGGCACCGTCCAGGCCCTCGTCGCCCAAGAACCCGCCACTATCGGCTCCGACGGCGTCAAGCAGGCCATCGCCGCCCTCAAGGGCGAATCCACGGAGGCGAAGATCCAGACCGGCTTCACCATCCTCACCAAAGACAACATCACCACCGACGGCAAGGACGCGGTCTACAAGTCCAGCTGCTGACCAACCCCGGATGCCGGGACCTCGCGGTCACGCGGGGTCCCGGCATCCACCCCCTCCCCCTCCTCGGTTCGGGGCGCATTCCGCACCTCGGGGCGCGACATTCACGCCCCGAACGACAGAACCCGCCCCGAACCCCAGGGCTGGGCACCCCGGACCGGGCGACCAGCCGTCAGGCGTCGGGGCAGATACCCCCACCCTTTCCCGGGCCGGGGCGGATTCCTCGCCTCGGGGCGCGACATTCACGCCCCGAACGACGGAACCCGCCCCGAACCGGGACGCGCACTCCGCCCCGACCCGAGAAAGAGACCGCCGTGCCCCTGGCCGACATGCCCGATCTGCTCGCCGCGCACCGCGCGGTCGGGGCGTTCAACTTCATCACCCTCGAGGTCGCCGAGGCCGTCGTCGCCGGGGCCGAGGCCGCCGAGACCGGCGTGATCCTCCAGCTCTCGCAGAACGCCATCGCATTCCACGGCGGCCTCGCGCCCGCCGCCACCGCCGCTCTGCGCCTGGCCGAGACCGCGCGGGTCGACGTCGTCGTGCACCTCGACCACGCCACCGACGAGCCGCTGATCGACGAGGCGTTGGCCGTCGGCATCCGCTCCGTCATGTTCGACGCGGCTCACCTGAGCGACGCCGAGAACCTCGAGCGCACCGCCGCCGTCGCCGCCCGCGTGCACGCCGCCGGAGCCTGGATCGAGGCCGAGCTCGGCGAGATCGGCGGCAAGGGGGCCCACGCCCCGGGCGTGCGCACCGACGTCGCCGAGGCCGTGCGCTTCGTCGAGGCCACCGGGGTCGACGCCCTCGCCGTCGCGGTGGGCAGCGAGCACGCGATGCGCGAGCGCAGCGCCCGACTCGACGAGGCGCTCATCGCCGAGCTCGCCGCGGCCCTGTCCGTGCCCCTCGTCCTGCACGGCTCCAGCGGGGTCGCCGACGCGGGCATCGACGGCGCCGTCCGCGCGGGCATGCGCAAGATCAACATCGGGACGCACCTCAACACCGTGCTGACGGGTGCCGTCCGCGTCGAGCTGGAGCGGGACCCGGATGCCATCGACCCTCGCCGATGGCTCGCCCCGGGGCGGGCCGCGGTCGCGGCCGAGGTCGAACGGCTGCTCGGCGTCGTGACAGGACGCGGCGCATGAGTGGCATCGTCACCCTCACGGCCGCGGGCGCGATCGACGCCACCTACCGCGTCGGCGCCCTCCATCGAGGGACCTTCACCCGCGCCGACAGCTACACCCGCGAGGTGAGCGGCAAGGGCGTCAACGTCTCGACGGCGCTGGCCGCCGGGGGAGCGGACACCGCCGCGGTCGTCGTGCTCGGTGCCGACGACGTGCGGTTCGCCCGCTGCGGGTTGACCGCACCTCTTCTCCGGATCGTCGAGGTGCCCGGCGCGACGCGGGTGAACACGTCGATCATCGACGCGGTCGGCGCCACGACCAAGGTCAACGCCCCGACCCCGCCGCTGTCGCCAGAGGCGTGGGATGCCACGGTCGCGGTCCTGCGGGAAGAGCTCTCGAGCCGCGGAGACGCATGGCTCGTGATCTCGGGGAGCCTGCCCGAGCTCGCCGGGACGGGGGCGATCGTCGACCTCGGGGTCGTGCGCGACCTCGCCCGCGAGCTCGGCGCCCGGGTCGCCGTCGACACGAGCGGCGCGGCGCTCGATGCGCTGCTGGCCGACCCGGCCGGCATCGACCTGCTCACCCCGAACGTCGACGAACTCGCCGCGGCCGTGGGCCGCCCGCTCGCGACCCTCGGCGATGTCGTGGTCGCGGCGCGCGAGGTCGTCGCCCGGGGCGTGGCGACGGTGCTCGCGAGCATGGGCGCCGACGGACTGCTCGCCGTGACCGCCGACCGAGCGGTGTTCGCGCGCGCCGACGCCCCCTACGTTGCCAACACCGCCGGTGCCGGTGATGCCGCCCTCGCGGGCTTCCTGCTCGGTCTCACGCGCGCCCCGGCCGCGTCCGCCGCGGGCGCCGATCCGCTCACGATCGCCGCCGCGAGCGCCGCCGAGTGGGGGGCGCACGCGGTCGCGCACGCCTCGACGGTGGTGGCCGGACCGCCGCTCGGCATCCGGGCGCTCGTCGAGACCTCGCCCGACCTCTCGCGTGTGCTGACCGCCGAGGGGGATGCTCCGGCACCCGTCGTCACTCGACGACCTCAGGAGACCGTATGAGCACCGTCGCGCCTGAGATCACCGCGGCCGTCGCCGACGTCTCGCGCATCCGCACCCGCGCGATCGATCGCGTCGCCTACGCCAATGACGCCTCGCACTACCTCCTCACCCCCGAGGCTGTGGTCGTCGCCGCCGATGCGGCCGAGATCGGCGCGATCCTGCGCGCGGCCACGGCCTCGCGGACCCCGGTGACGTTCCGCTCGGGCGGCACGAGCCTGTCAGGCCAGTCGGCCGGGTCGGGTCTGCTGGTCGACGTGCGGCAGGGATTCGGACGCATCGATGTGCTCGACAGCGGTCGCCGGGTGCGCTCGCAGCCGGGGGCCACGGTGCGCCAAGTCAACGCGCGGCTCCTGCGGCACGGGCACCGCCTCGGCCCCGATCCGGCGAGCGAGGCCGCCTGCACGATCGGCGGCGTCGTCGCCAACAACTCCAGCGGCATGGCGTGCGGAACGGTGGAGAACTCGTACCGCACCCTCGAGGCGATCGTGCTGGTGCTGGCATCCGGAACCGTCGTCGACAGCGCGGCGCCCGACGCCGACGCGCTGCTGCGCGACCGGGAGCCGGCGTTGGTGGAGGGACTGATGCGGCTCCGCGCGCGGGTGGTGGGAAACCCCGCGAGCGTCGCCCTCATCGAGCGACAGTTCGCGATGAAGAACACCATGGGGTACGCCCTCAACGCGTTCCTCGACTTCGACAGCCCCGCGGCCCTGCTCGCTCACCTCGTGGTCGGTTCGGAGGGGACCCTCGCCTTCGTGGCCGAGGCGACGTTCCGCACGGTGTCCATCCGCCCCGCGATCGCGACGACGCTCGCGGTGTTCCCGACGCTCGACGCCGCCACCCGTTCGCTGCCTGCGCTGGTGGCGACGGGTGCGGCGACGCTGGAGCTGATGGATGCCACCTCCCTCCGCGTCGGCCAGCGTCTGGCGGGCACGCCCGCCGCGATCCACGGTTTCGAGGCCACGACGCAGGCCGCCCTGCTGGTGGAGTACCACGCGGACGACGTGTCGACGGTGGGGGAGCTGGCCGCTCGGGGCGCCGGGGTGCTCTCGGGGGAGGAACTGCTCGACCCCGCCGTTTTCTCGAGCGATCCGGCGCAGCGCGCCGCGGCCTGGAAATTCCGCAAGGGCCTCTACGCCTCGGTCGCCGGTGCCCGACCCAGCGGGACGACGGCGCTGCTCGAAGACGTGGTCGTGCCCGTCGACCGCCTCGCCGACACCTGCGAAGGGCTGCAGGAGCTGTTCGGGCGCTTCGGCTACGACGACAGTGTGATCTTCGGTCACGCGAAGGACGGCAACATCCACTTCATGCTCACCGACCGGTTCGAGGGCGCGAAGGCCCTCGGCCGGTTCGAGAGGTTCACCGATGCCATGGTCGACCTCGTGCTCGACGCCGGCGGCAACCTCAAGGCCGAGCACGGCACGGGTCGCGCGATGGCGCCGTACGTGCGCCGGCAGTACGGGGACGAGTTGTACGACGTGATGGTGCGGCTCAAGCGTCTGCTCGACCCGAGCGGCATCCTGAATCCGGGCGTGATCATCGACGACGACCCGAGCGCGCATATGCGCAACCTCAAGACGCCGGTGTCGATCGAGCCCGAGGCCGACCGGTGCGTCGAGTGCGGGTACTGCGAGCCGGTGTGTCCGAGCCGGTCGCTGACGCTCACCCCTCGGCAGCGCATCGTCGTGCGGCGCGCGTCGACCGCCGCCCGTGACCGCGGCGACGGAGCTCTGGCCGCGGAACTCGAGAAGGACTACGACTACGACGGCGTGCAGACCTGCGCGGTCGACGGCATGTGTCAGACGGCGTGTCCGGTGCTCATCAACACCGGGTCGCTGATGAAACGCTTCCGTCGTGAGGACGCCAACCCGGTGCTCGCCGCGGGCTGGTCGGCCGCGGCGACGGGCTGGGGAGCGATCACGCGGGCGGGCTCAGCGGCGCTCACCGTCGCCGACAAGGTGCCGCTGCCGCTCGTGCGGACGGTGACGGATGCCGCCCGCGCGGTACTCGGCACCGACACGGTGCCGAGGTACTCGGCAGAGCTTCCGGCGGGTGGGGCGTCGCGGAAGGCGCTGGGCAGGGTCGTCGGCCCCGCGGGCGTCGAGCCGAGCGCGGTGTTCCTCCCCGCGTGCGTGGGGAGCATGTTCGGCCCGGCTGACGGGATCGGCGCGACCGCGGCCTTCGTGGCGCTGCTCGAGCGCGCCGGGGTCGCGGCGATCGTGCCCGAGGGGATCGATGCGCTCTGTTGTGGCACCCCGTGGTCGTCGAAGGGCTACGCGAGGGGCCACGCGACGATGTCGGCGCGCGTCCGCGCTGCGGTGCGCACGGCCTCCCGCGACGGCGCCCTGCCGGTCATCTGCGATGCGTCGAGCTGCACAGAGGGCTTCGCCTCCACCCTCCGTGACGAGGGCGTGAAGGTCATGGATGCCGTGGCTTTCGCGGCATCTATGCTTCTTCCGCGTCTCATGCCGACGCCGGTGGCGGAGCTGCTGGCGCTGCATCCGACGTGCTCGTCTACGCAGTTGGGGATCGACCCGGCGCTGCGGGCGCTGGGAGAGGCGGTGGCTTCCGAGGTGCGCGTGCCCGATGCGTGGGGCTGCTGCGCGTATGCGGGCGACCGCGGCATGCTGCATCCGGAGCTGACCGAGGCGGCGACCGCTCCGGAGGCGGCCGAAATCGCGGGGTGGGGTGCCGACGCGCACGCCTCGTGCAACCGCACGTGCGAGCTGGGCATGACGAAGGCGACGGGGGAGTCGTACGTGCACGTGCTGGAGTTACTGGAGCGGGCGACGCGGTAGCTCTTACCGCGTAGTGTTCGACGTCCATGCCGATACCTCGCGGGCGAGCATCCGTGAGTGTGAGTGAAGGGGGCGGTCGCGCCTCCCGCCCGCGCGGGAATCGGCAACCGGCGGGTAGGAACGCGTCTCCATCGAGAGCGGCAACGGGAGATGAAGACCGGCGCTCAGGGCAACCCGCTTATCTGGGCATCGCATCGGGCATTTCAGCGGCCTCGAATGGGATTGTCATGGACTCTCATAGGGTGTCCAGAACGGCAATCCATGGTGGAACTGATGAGATACCCACAGTTCGTCTGGGGGTAACATCAAGGCATGACTTCAGCGACTCACCCGACCAGCGGGGCTGCAGCCACCCCGACGGGTAGGCCGCCCCGCGAAACTCTCCTGCTCCCGATGTTGGAGGGAACCAAGCGCGCCTTCGTTCCCGTTCGGCGAACGTTCATCCAGAAGCCGAAGGGAAGCGGGGGGACTCGCGGCTCCAGTCTGGCATTCCTTGCCCGTGACGGGTCTGCGCTCGATGCCTATCTGTTGGTGCATGCCCTGGCGTCGAGCAGTGAGCCCTACCAGGCGGTGTATCCCGCGGCGACGTGGGTTCAGCTCGCTCGACTGGACGAGGCAGCCTCGTTCGATGCAGCCAAGTCGCGATGGTCGAAGGTCGTGACGAAACTGACGCAGCTGCAGCTCGTCGCGAGGGAGCGGAAGGGCAACGAGATGCAGTATCGGCTCCTTGACGAAGCCGGTGACGGCACCCCTTACAGGCGTCCCAAGAATGTGTCTGACGGGCACTGGCTCCGACTTCCCCACTCGTACTGGCGCGAGGGTTTCGACGCCACCCTCACCCACCCTGAGAAGCTCATGCTCATCATTGCTCTGGATCAGGCTGACGGCTTCATTCTGCCTTTCAATCAAACCGCAAGCTGGTACGGCATCTCCGAATCGACGGCCCGACGTGGTCTGCGTGGTCTGGAAGCTCGTGGACTGCTGACGAAGACGAGTTCGTTCGTTCCTGCGCCTCGCTCGCCCACAGGGTGGGCGGAGGAGTTCCGCTACACCCTCCGGGGGCCGTTTTCCAAAGAGGCGGTGGATGCCGCGCAGGCCGCGAGTCGGCGGAAGCCCGGATTCGTCGAGTCGAGCGACACATGAGCATCTTGTTCGTCGACGAGTCCAAGACCAAGGGCTACACGATGGTTGCGGCTGTGGTTGCCGCGGGCGATCTGACGGTGCTGCGACGTGACGTGCGTTCGCTCGTCCTGCGCGGTCAGCGGCGCATCCACTTCACCAAGGAGGCGGACGACCGCAAGCGCCTGATCCTCTCGAGGCTCGTCGAGTTCGGAGCGAGAGCGCACATCCTCCACTGCGCAGCCAAGACGCAGGCGCGGTCACGAGAAGCGTGCCTCGTTGGACTCGTCACCCTCGCGAAAGCAAACAACCACACGCGAATCGTGATCGAGCGGGACGAGTCGATCGAACTGGCCGACCGACGAATCCTGTTCCGCGAGGTGAAGCGACAGGGACTGGGGGAGAGCCTCGCTTACGCTCACCAGGCCCCTCATGAGGAGCCGTTGCTGTGGATCGCCGACGCCATCGCCTGGAGCTACGCCAAGGGTGGAGACTGGAAGCGACGCATCGATCCGCTCGTTGCGACGACCGAGGTCATGCGGCCCTGAAAGCGCGAAGCTCGGCACACCGACCGTCCGGAAGGCTACCGAGCTCACTTCGTACCGCTAGTGCGGCACGCTCTTCAATAGTAGCTCAGGCATGCGGAGCTGGCTAGGCGGGGCAAGGTCTGCGGATTTCGCGTCAGTGGACACGGTACCCACCCCCTCACGTTGACGGGAGGTGCGCCCGTCTTGCGAGAACCTCTGCGTACGTTCTTGGAAGGCGTGCGCGCAAGTCCATGTTGGGGCGTGGAAGGCGACGCATGACGCCGACGCAGTATTACTGGGGTTGTATGGCCGGGTTCGAGCAAACCACTGGCCGCGACGCCCACGCCGGGTGTACGGGCTGCTGTGCCTACACCGGCGATCGAGGGATGTTGCATCCGGAGATGACGGGAGGCGGCGGCGCGGCGCAAGGTCGCCGGCAACGCCGGATGGGGCGCTGATGCCCGCGCCTCCTGCCATCGCACCCTGCGGGCTCGGGATGGCTGAGACGATGCGGTAGGGACCGGCTCGGTCTGTCTGCAATGTCGGTGGTCTGAGGCAGGATCGGGTGCATGACCGCTTCGCTCTGTGCATTCTGCGAGAGGCACTCTCACATGACCCCCCGGTGGGCCTCGGTGTTCCAGTCCCGGTCCGGAAGCGACAGTGGAAAATCCCTGCAGGCAGTGGCAACGTGCGACAACTGCGGCCACGCGAGCTTGGCTCTCGCTCACAGCTACGCACAGGCTGGGAATCCCTACGAGGGCTACTTCGACAACACCCCAGACGAGAACTTCGAATGGTTCCCGCGCGTCGGTTCGTCCCCAGAGTTCCCAGATGTCCCCGAGCACATCGCGCGGGCGGCGAAAGAGGCGCACTCGTCTTTCAGCATCAACGCATTCATGGCAGCGATTCTCATGGCGCGCACGGTGGTGGAGGCGACCGCGAAGGAGAAGGGGATCACGGCAGGCAATCTGTTGTCCAAGATCGACGCGATGGCGAGTCAAAACGTCATTCGCGAAGACACGAGGGTCGCCGCTCATGAGATTCGCCATCTCGGAAATGACATGGCCCACGGGGACATCGCGGATCTTCCCGTGGCTGAAGACGTAGCGGATGTCCTGTCGCTCATGGATGAGGTTCTGAACGAGGTTTTCCAGGGGCCCGCGAAGACCGCGCGCCTGCGGGCCCGCCGCAGCAGCGGCGCTGCGTAGGCGCAGCCCGCATCATCGGTACAGAGAGGCAACAGTAGGCGCGAGCCGCAACGCCCCCAACCCCGTGACCTCGACCCGCACGGCATCCAACCCATCCACCACCAGGTCGGCGACCAGCTCCTCCTCGGCCGTGGTGCCGGTGAGGGCGAGCACCGCGCAGCCCGCTGCGCGCGCGGCGGCGATGCCGGCGGGGGCGTCCTCGACGACGAGGCAGCGCGCCGGGTCGACGCCGAGGCGTTCGGCGGCGAGGAGGAACGGCTCGGGGTTCGGCTTCCCGTGGACGACGTCGTTGACCGTGACGAATACGGCGGGACGCTCGTAGCCCGCCGCGGCCAGGCGGGCCGTGGCGATCGGCACCGACCCCGACGTGACGATCGCCCGGCGGTCACTGGGTACCGAGGCGAAGAAGGCGGCGGCTCCGCGGATGGGGCGCAGGCCCACGGCATCCGTCACCTCGAGGTCGGTCACGTGCGCGAGCGCCTCGGCGTGCCGGTCGGCGGGGAGCAGCAGGCTCACGAGGGTGCGCGCGGGCTGTCCGTGGTTGGCGTGCAGGGCCTCCATCGACACGTCGAAGTGCTCCGCGAAACGGCGCCAGGAGCGGACGACGGATGCCGTGGAGTCCACGAGCGTGCCGTCGAGGTCGAAAAGCACGGCATCGAACTCGCGCGTGAAGATATCCGCGTCGGTATCGACCGGTCGGCGGAGGCCGAGCGCCGGCAGCACCCTGGCCAGTTGCTGCGCCGTGGAGAGCTCGGCATCCACGCGGAGAACGTCGATCGCCGGATCGACGGAGGGGGTGTCGGGACGGTGCGCGTCGCGGGACGCCCCCCGCGAAATGCGTCGGGATGCCAGGACGGCGGGGTCTCCGTCGACGTGCACGACGTGCGGCTCGGCGGGGGCGAGAGCCGCGCGCAGCGCCTCCCACTCGGCACCGCCCGCGAGCTCCGCGGTGAAGGGAGCGACGACCACGACGCGGCCGGCGGTGGACAGCGCATCCGCCGCCGTGGCGCGAAGCGCGGCGTAGCGTCCGGAGCGAATCGCGGGGGCCTGGGGGGACGCGAGCCAGTGCCCGCAGAGCGCGTCGGCGGGCAGGGCGTCGAGGAGCGGCGTCGTCACGCTGTCGAGGTCGACCAGGGGAGCGCGCAGCTCCGCCGCGAGGGCGCGGCCGAGCGTGCTCTTGCCGCTGCCGGCGGGACCGGCGACGACGACAGCGAGCGGATCGGGAAGTTGACACGGCGACGGCATGCCTCCACGATAGACGTAGCAAGTCACCGGTGTCATGCTCGAAATTCCGGGACTCGAAGAAGTTCCGGAAAGGACGGCCGCGCATGCAAGACACCGGTGACATGGCGACGGGCACCTCGCGCCTCCACGCGGGTATCGATCTCGGCAGCACGGGCATCAAGATGCTCGTCATCGACGACGCCGGAACAGAGATCGCCGCCGCGCAGGTGCCCACACCCTGGCGCGTGGGAGACGGCGGCACCACCGACATCGACGCGGGCGATCTGCTCGCCGCGGTTCGCGCGCTGATCGATCGGGTGGACGCCGAACTGGCGCCTCTGACCGCCGCCCCGCTCACCTCGCTCGCCGTGGCGGGCATGGGCGAGACCGGCATCCTGATCGACGCCGACGGTGCCGCAGCGGGCCCCGGCTTCGCGTGGTTCGACCCGCGCGGGTGGGAGCAGATCGCCGCCTTCCCCGCCGACGTGCGCGACGAGTTCGCCGGCCGCACCGGACTGCCGCTCGGCGCTCAGGTGAGCGTGGCGAAGCTCGCGTGGCTGCGCGACCACGGCACCTCTCTCCGGGGTCTGCGATGGCTCGACCTCCCCGAGTTCGTCGTCTCCGGGCTCGGGGGCGACGTGGCGCTCGAGCTCTCCCTGGCCTCGCGCACGGGCCTCATCGACCAGGACTCGGGCGCCGCCTGGCCCGCGATGCTCGACGCCCTCGGAGTCACCCCCGACCTGCTGCCGCCGTTACGCGGGGGCGGACTGCCCTGGGGCGTGGCATCCGACGCTCTCGGTCCCCGCGTGGCGGGGGCCGCCCTCACCGTCGCCGGTCACGACCACCTTGTCGCCGCTCAGGCGAACGGAACCCTGGATGCCGACGGCTACCACGTCTCCCTCGGCACGGCCGAGGTGCTGCTGCGCGTGCTCGACGCGCCCCTGGGCTTCGCCGCGCGCCAGCGTCTCGCCGACGCGCTCATCAACGAGGTGCGCCACGTCGTTCCGGGCAAGCACGTGCTCGTCGCGGGCGTCAAGACCGGGCTCCTGCTGCGCCGCGCGCTGCACGCCGCCGGGATCAGCGACCGCGCCGGACGCGACGCTCTCGATGACGCGGTCATGTCCCTCCCCTACGAGGGGGAGCTGCCGGCCGGCGCGATCGAGGTCACCGGCGCGCGCAACGACGACGGCGTTCTGCGGCTGACCCTGCACACCGAGGCCTCGCCCGCCGAGATCTTCGGGGCCGTGCTGCGGCACAGCAACGACGAGATCGCCCAGCTCATCTCTGCGATGGACCGCGAGGTCGCCCCCGCCACGCACTCCACCCTCACCGGCGGCTGGGCGGGCATGGCGTCCGTTCGCCGCGCCCGCGCCGAGGTGCTGCCGGAACCGTCCCTGTCCACCCGCGAGCAGGACGTCGCGTACGGAGCCGCCGCCATGGCGCGGCGCCTCGTCGCGGCATCCGTCCCCTCCTGAACAGACCACCCGCGCCCACCCGCGAGAGAACCCCAGAGAAGAGAGATCATGAACGCCCTCACCACCATCGAGCGCCGCGCGCTCCAGTCGATCAGCACCCCCGACGGCCACATGCTCATCGTCGCCGCCGACCAGCGCAACGGCATGAAGGCCGCCATCAAGGACGCCCCGAACGGCTCCGACGCCATCTCGCGCGAGGAACTCGCTGAGGTGAAGGCCGACCTCGTGCGCCACCTCGCCAACCACGCCCCCGCGATCCTGCTCGACCCCGAGGTCGCGCTGCCGCAGATCGTCGACGACGGCGTGCTCGCCCGCGACACCGCTCTCGTCGTCGGCCTCGACGCCTCGGGGGCCGAGACGGTTGACGGCCTCAAGTACACGCGGTACGTCCCCGGCACCACCCCGCACTCCATCCGCGAGCAGGGCGCCGACGTCGCGAAGATGCTCTGGTACACCCGCCCCGACAAGCAGGATGCCGACTCCCGTGTCGCACACGAGATCCGCGACCTCGTGAAGGCGTGCGACGAAGAGGGCCTGCTCCTCATCGTCGAGTTGCTCACCTACCAGCTCGACGACGAGAGCGATGAAGAGTACGCGGCGACCTTCGCCGACCTCGTCGTGGATGGGGCCGCCCTCGCGGTGGCCTGCGGTGCGAAGATCCTGAAGCTGCAGTACCCGGGCTCGGCCGAGGCCAGCGCCCGCGTCACGGAGGCGGCCCAGGGCGTGCCGTGGGCCGTGCTCTCGGCCGGCGTCGACCACGAGACCTTCATCGAGCAGGTGCGCACCGCCGTCGCCAACGGGGCCTCCGGCGCGATGGCCGGCCGGTCGCTGTGGAAGGACAGCCTCTCGATCGACGCCGACCGCCGCGAGGAGCTGCTCTCGGGCCGCGCCCTTCCGCGCCTGCGCGAGCTCGCCGACGCCGTCGACGGCCGCTGATGACCCCCTCGCCCGCCCCGCGTCGCGCGGTCGTCCCGCGGGTGCACGCGGTGCCGGACCGGTTCGACGCCGGGCGGGCGATAGGGTGGCGGGGCCGATCCGCCGCCCGACCCGACCCTGGAGGTGCCCTGTGACGACCATGCGCGACGTCGCCCTGCGCGCCGGGGTCAGCACCAAGACCGTGTCCCGGGTCTTCAACGACGACCCGCACGTGCTCCCCGACACCCGCGCGCTCGTCGAAGCGGCGATGCACGACCTCAACTACGTCCCCAACGCACTCGCCACCACCTTCCGCGCCGGGCGCGCGTCGGTGATCGGCGTGGCGGTTCCCGACGTGGTCGACCCGTTCTTCGCCGCGATCGCGCGCGCCGTCGAGGACCTCGCGCGCGACCGCGGGCTCTCGACTCTCGTCACGAGCCTCGGCGACCACCCCGCGAATGAGCGTCCCGCCCTCGAGTCGCTGCTCGGACGCCAGCTGACCGGTCTCGTGATCGCGCCGGTCGGCACCGACCACTCGTGGTTGGAACGCTGGCGCGGGCACACCCCGATCGTCTTCGTCGACCGCGCTCCCTTTGGGCTGCACACCGACACCTTCACCGAGGACGACGAGGCCGGCGCCCACCTCGCCACGACCCACCTGCTCTCGCACGGGCATCGTCGCATCGCCTACATCGGCGACATGGTGCACCTCTCCACCGAGACCAAGCGCGTCGAGGGGTGGCGCCGCGCGCTGCGCGATGCCGGAATCGACGTCGATGAGCGCCTCGTCGCCTCGGGCGTCTCCGACCGCGACTCCGCGGCATCCGCCCTCGAACGACTCCGCGGGATCGACGAGCCGCCCACGGCCCTGTTCTCCGCGAACGCGCGCTCATCGATGGCGCTCGCGCACGTCCTGCGGGGCCGGCCGATGCCGTACGTCGGCTTCGGCGACTTTCCCATGGCCGACACGCTGACGCCCTCGGTGACCGTGATCGACCAGGACCCCCGCCGCATCGGTGCGCTCGCCGCCGAACGGGTGTTCGCGCGACTGCAGCCCGAGGCCGGGGTCGACCTCGACGAGATCACCGTGATCGACGTGTCGCTCGTCGAGCGGGAGTCCTGCGGGCTCTGACGGCCGCCCGTCGCGCGTGGCGGGGGTGAGCTGTGCCCTGCCGTGCGCTCCCGCGGCGCATGGCGTCCCCGGTGACGGCCGGGCGGGG
>Ga0308161_1000699_pt1 | contig 47554 bp, 53 predicted proteins | sample PhyFR2_FD_201034 | JGI IMG/M metagenome (GOLD analysis project Ga0308161, IMG submission 201034) | Phyllosphere microbial communities from UC Gill Tract Community Farm, Albany, California, United States - DLSLF.R2 | ecosystem: Host-associated > Plants > Phyllosphere > Unclassified | place: USA...
TGCGGCACCAGTCGTGGTGACGGATGCAGGCCACGACCTTAGACGCCATGCCGCGCGGAGTTTTCCCGTTGAATTCAGGCTGATGATTGCGGTGCGTCTTCGGCTGGCCCCTGCGCAGCGAGTTGGACTCACCACGGCGGGAAGGACGGTACGCACCGGCGGGTGCTGTGGCAGCACCGGTCGGAGAAATCGTAAAGATACGTTCAGACACGGCTCCCTGCGCTTATGTTGCGCGGGGGGAGTTGACCTTTAAAAGGCATAAAACTATACTCCCTGCATAGAGCAACAAACTCTATACAGTTTTAGTGGGCCCCGTTAGTCTTCTCATCCCGGCAAGTTTGAGGAAGATTATCGGGGTTTTTGCTTTTTCAGGTCTGCTAACAACTAATCAGAACCTGTTCCCTGCCACCTTACGGCGTGGCCAACCAGTGATGCGATGTTGCTAATCTAGCATTCAATAGCGAAAGGCTCAAGAAAGTTATGTCGCTACGTTCTTGAGGTTTCTCTCTCTATCAAACATTCAATTAATTCAGCTTGGGTAACTCCCCGCGCTTCACACATTTCTACTAACTGATCTTTTAGTTCGTTACGCACGAAAATTCGTACTTCTTTATGTGTTTCGCGCTTTCGCGCCAAAGCTGCCTGCTGCCTTTCCGCAAGGCTTAAAGGATTACCTTTACGGTAAATACGCTTGGCTTTGACTGAGGGAGTACCGCTTTCAGTACGGTTTGACATTACTGCCTCCATCAAGATCAAGAAACGACCATTAGAGAGAGACTACTACAAAATCCGGTGGTTGGCAGTAAATGTTAAGAAATGCATGTCGTCAAGCTCTCATATTGCCGCATGAAAGTCTGATTCATTGAAAAATTATCCGTTTAGGCGATCAAGCCAGATTGATTTAGCGTAAAGGGGACCAGTCTGCCCCCATGTCCCAGCGGCTCTGCCAGTGGGTCAGGTATTGCTGCGCGACCGCAGGCATATCCTGCAGCAGCAGGGCGTTCTCTGAATTGTTCCGCGCTGCCGAACGGCTGAACTTATAGCTGCCCGTCGCCACGTTGCGTCCGTCAGTTACAATCACCTTGTCATGCATGATTTTAAACGAGCTCACCGTGCGGACCGGAATACCCGCGCCGTACAGCAGCGACATGGCCGCCTGCCCGCTGCGGTTGTCGTTACCTCTTTCATCGAGGACCACCCTCACGTCCACTCCCCGGCGCTTTGCCGCCATCAGGGCCTTAACCACCTCCGGCGCGGTAAACGAATACCCCATCAGCCGGATGTTTTCCCGTGCGTCATTTATCGTGCTGAGCACCAGCTGCTCCGCGCTGCCTTCGGGGGAAAAACCCACGCTCACGGACGGTGCCGCCACTACCGGCGCAGCAGACAGTAGCAGCGACACGCTGACAACAGCCGCGCACAGCGTCTGAACTCTGTTTATCATACTGATTCTCTTTTACGGCCCTGACCGGGCCGGACGGGCTGAGGCGTATCGCAGCGAAGCGAAGAACGAACAGCCCGTCCGGAACGGGCAGGAAGGGGTCAGGGCTTACCGGACGCGCGGTCGATGGCGGCCTGCAGCTGCTCTGCCGGAACGGCACCGCCCAGCACGGTGGTGTTATCTGCTGTCGCACCGGACAGCGGCATGATGATAAAGCCCGGCGTGCCGGTCAGCCCGATGGCCTGCGCCAGCCCGTCGTTGCGCTCCGTAATCGCCTGCGCTGACGCCGTGGCTGAAGCCGTGGGGGCAAAGCCGGCAGCGGTGCTGACCCGGTCAATGTCAGCCTGCGTGAGCTTCCCTTCATCGTGGCCCGTGGCGTAAATCCCGTTGTGATACGCCATGTAGGCTGCAGGCCCCTTCTGTTTCCAGACCTGCAGCCCGCGCTCCGCCGCCGTTTTCGACGTTTCCCAGCGGCTGGCAAAGATGGGCCAGTCCTTAAAAATGTACTTCACGTCAGGGCGGGCCTTCATAACCTGCTCCACCACCGGGGCCATCCGGCTGCAGAACACGCACTGGTAATCGAAGAATTCAATCACCGCGACCTTCGCACCGAACGGACCGACGACGGGCACGTCCGGGTCCGCCGTCAGCGGCCCCTGCAGCTTCACCGCCGCCGTGCGCATCGAGAGCGACAGGCGGTCGGCCTGCTGCGCCTGCAGCTTCTGGCTGACCTGCAGCAGGATTTCAGGATGCGCCAGCAGCCAGTCGCCGGCGATTTTGCCGATTTGCGCCTCCTGCGCGGCGCTGAACGCCGTCGCCGGCGCAGAAACGGCAGGTGTCTCCGCGACCGCAGACGCGGCGCAGCACAGCAATGCGGCCGTCATGGCCACCTTCAGTAAAGTGTGTTTCAAAGGGGTATCCTCAGCGCACGTGGCGCCACAGTGATTTGGGGATTTTGTCAAAGTATCGTCCGGCAACGATTTCCGCCCGCCGGTGGTCGGCGGCGTTAAACAGGCTAAGCGCGTCGCCGGTCAGGGTGTAATTCTGGTGCTCTGCCACCTTCTCCAGCGTGTCGGCACTCTGACAGCGCCTGAGCCGGTAAAGCCATTCCTCTCTCGTCATTTTTCCTTTCTTCAGCAGGTTATCGTTCTTTTTGATTATAGCGCTGGCCGTCATGGTTGAGTTCGCCGTGCTCCATCTCCCGCCCCCGCTCACCGGCCTGCGGCAGGCTGATGTCCTGACGCCGGTTAAGGTCGCGGGACGCGGCATCGAGCGCCTGCGTGCTGACGTTAAGGGCCGGGTCTTTTTCAGGTGACCTGAGCGTCTGCTGCAGTTCATCCTGCAGTTCGCGGATAACCGATGGCGGCACACTCCCCGCACTTTCCGTCCCGCTCCCTGCAGGCAGGGCCAAGTCAGGCATTTCAGGACGCAGCGCGTCTGCTGCCGACTGAATCGGGACCGTCGCTGATGAGGTGTTGCTGAGCGTACCCAGCGCGTCCCGTATTGCGGCTGACAGATCCGGCACGCTCCGCGCGGGAAGTTCAATATCCCCCGGCACCGCTGAACCGGCCGCCAGCTCATTTCTGACCTGTTGAAGGATAAAGGCGTCCAGTGCCTCACGCTTATCCGCCGCCAGGCTGGCGATATCCGGCACCTGCCCGCTGCGCTCGAGCTCTGCCGCCACGCCCCTGACCCGCGCCGCCATTTCCGCCGCCCGGTCCGGCTGCGGCACTTCCCCCCTGCTCATCCTCAGCATCTGCGCGGAGGGCGGTTCGTCTCCCGTCTGCCAAACCACCCCGGACTTCGGATTGTCGCGCGCAACCGTCAGCGCCTCTTCCAGCGACGACACCACCCGCGTTTCCCCGTTACGGCTGAGCTGGACCACCGCGCCCTGCGCGCGCTCCATCGCCACCAGTCTCACCGCTCCTGTCAGCTTCACCCCGCCGTTGGTGCCCAGCGGCTGCATCGCGAGGCCCGCCGTTTTGCCGTTGCCGTCATACACCGGCACGGCAAGGTGCAGCTCAGGGAAGCGCCGGGTGGACGGTATCACCCGCGCCGTCAGCGCCCCCTGCGCCAGCCCCTCCGATTTTGACCAGGTGCGTCCGGCGGCGGTTTTGCGCAGCGGCTGCCCCATTGCCCAGATGGCCTTCGCCTGCTGCCGTTCCTTCTCCGGTGCCAGCGCGTCATGGGCCGTTTTCGGGCCGTTGTCCCCCTGCGCCAGCCCCTCCGATTTTGACCAGGTGCGTCCGGCGGCGGTTTTGCGCAGCGGCTGCCCCATTGCCCAGATGGCCTTCGCCTGCTGCCGTTCCTTCTCCGGTGCCAGCGCGTCATGGGCCGTTTTCGGGCCGTTGTCCCCCTGCTTCAGCGTCTTCAGCCAGTCATTCACGCCGTCCGTCCAGATCTGAACGTGCTCTTTCGCACGCGATATGCTGATGTAGAACGCCCGCATCCCGCTCATGCGCTCACGTGAACCTTCCGTTCCCTCGAGTGCGATAACGTATTTACTGCTTGCACCCTCTGCACCGTATCCGGTCACTGCCCAGGCGTAGTCGATATGACGGTCGGCCAGCGTGTCCTCCGGGCGTACGGTTTTCACCTCCGAGGCGCTGCGCAGGGTCAGCGTGCCGTCCTCTTTCACCTTCTCCACGCGGTAGTGTTCATGCGCGCTGTGTCCGGCCGATTTCTGCGTTTTATTAAACAGCAGGCTGTCCCCCTCCCGCACCCCGATCGACTGGCGTTCAAAAACTTCAATTCCGGTAGCGTTCAGCTCTGCCGGTGAAAACCAGCGCGTGCGCCCGTCCTCGTCGCGCAGGATGACCTTATCTGCCCCCCGGTCGACGGCCATCACCGTAAGGTAACGGTCGTTTTCCAGCACCACCTGTCCCGCTTTCCAGTCGGCTGTACGGCTGAAATCGTGACGGCCACCGCCGATACGGGCCAGCACCGGCACGGTGACCTCCAGACTGCCCAGCTCCCCGCGCTGCGCCAGCGCCGCGTGAATGCCGGCGTTAACGGCCTGACGGTCGGCGTTCAGCTGGGTGATGATCATGGTCTCTGCCCTGGCCGCCGGCGTCCGGCTGACGTAATCGCTCACAATCTCCGCCACCGGATTTTTACTTTCCATCACTGATTGCGCAGGGGCAATCGCGCCGTCCTCACGCATCACGACGTCGGGACTGACGCGGTTGATTTGTTCCAGCGCGGTGGCCGCCCGGTTATCGATAACGCTGTAAACCGCCGACTTCAGGTCAGCGTCGCGCTGACGGACAATTTCCTTCATGATGGCCACGTCCGCCGGGCTGCGCTCCTGCTGCAGCCGGAACGCCTCGCCGCTTTCCGGTGAGGTCAGCTGCGCCACGTCTCCGACGGTGACCGCCCGTCCGCTGCCGGCGGTGATGGCCCGGTACGCGGCCGCCGTATCCTGGTTGCCCAGCATGGAGGCTTCATCGATGAGAAACAGCACGTTGCCGAACCGCACGTCCTCGCCCGCCGCCGTGCGCTGCTGCCAGTCCAGCACAAAAGACTTCATCGTCTGCGCCTCAATGCCCGCATCGCGCATCTCCTTCACCGCGCGGTGGGTCGGGGCCAGGCCGGTAATGACAGGCTTCTGTCCTTCCGGCAGCGTATCGGTCGCCGCTTTCACCGCCCGGAACTGCGTGGTTTTCCCCGTGCCGGCATACCCCTGCACCAGCGTGAACCGGTCCGCACTCTCCAGCACCAGCCGCGTGGCCGACTGCTGGCCGGCGGTCAGGCCATCCAGCACCCCTGCATCAACCTGCTTTATCAGTGGCGTGACGGCCCCCTTGCCGTCGGTGATATCACGAAGGATGGATTTTTCCATTTCCCAGGTGGCGCGCGCCACGTAGGTGGCATCGCTTCCGCCCCTGACGGCCATCAGGTCCCCGGACTTCACCTGGCGGGCAATCTCCTCACTGAGCGCCGGGACGGCATCGCTGAACGTCATCGCCTCCTTGAGTAGCCCGGTACGGGTAAAGGTCACCTGTGGCATCTGCGCCACGGCGCGGCTCACCGCCTTCTGCGCATCGTTCATCAGGCCCGCGTTCAGCGCCCTGATGCCGCCGTCAGGGGTCGCCTCTCCGCTGGCCTTCTGCACCAGCGTCAGCGGCGAACTGCCCGGACGCATGCGCGACAGGCGGTCCTCAGCCCGGTTCTGCGCCTCGCCGGTAAAGATTTCGGCGCGGTCCCCGGACTGCGCCAGCGCGTTCAGCGTACCGGCATTCAGCTCGCGGCTGTTCAGGCTGGCCAGCACCACGCCCCGTTCGTTATCCCGGCTCCCGGGTGCCGCCACCCAGCCGTGGGTGACGTACAGCGGCTGCCCCGCCTGCAGGGTCACCGCGCGGGAGCTGCCCTCCCGCATGACCGTGAGTTTCCCGGGCTCTGCGGCGGTAACGGTCATCCGATCGCGCGCCTTCAGCCCGCTGGCCTTATCGGCGGCCAGCGCGAACAGCTGCTCCCCCTTCGCCACGCTGATGTTCTCCGTGGTAAAGGCGCGCCAGTCACCGGTCAGGGCGCTCAGCTTCACGCGCGACAGCACCCCGTCGCCATCCACAAGGGACAGCATGCGGGTATCGGGATGAACCCTGTCGACCGTGTAGTGCCGGGTATCATTCTTCCCGCTGCGGTCTTCCAGCACCATCCCCGGACGGTACGACCCGGCCAGTCGCCGCGTTTTGGTATCAAGAAACACCGGCGTGCGGGACTCAACCGTGATCCCCTCCCGCTCCAGCTTGCCCGCGTTCTGCAGGGCGTCGCGGATAATGCCCGTCAGCTGCTTCTGCTCGCGCTGCCCCACCACCACGGCGGTTACCGGCGTGTCCGGGCCGCTGAGGTCGGCAAACCGCTCCGCCAGCGCGCGGTAACGATCGCGCTTGTCGCTGATTCTGATAACGCGCGCCTCCAGACCCGGTGCCGGCTCGGTCAGCGCGTGGCGCTCAACGCCCGCCGACTCCAGTACCGAAATGGCGCTGCCGTTGGCCTGCCGTCCGGCGCTGTCCAGAAACAGCAGCTGTACCTGCTTCTCGTGCGCCTCGCCGGTCAGGACCAGCATCTCCTTGAGGCCAAGCCGTTCAGCACCCTCAACGACCAGCGTGCTGTGCGGGGCCAGGGAGAAGGTCGCATCCTTCACGCCGCTGCGCGACAGCAGCCTGTCCTGCAGCAGCGGAGATTTAGCCATCGTCAGCCGGCGCTCTGCCGAACTGGTCAGCACCTGCACCTCACGACCGCGCGCCAGTGACATTGTCACCAGGTCCTCAGCCACTTCCCTCAGCAGTCCGACGGAGGAAGGCGCGTTCAGAATGGCCACCGGGGCATGCTCCACGCTGGCCAGACGGCCCGGTGCATCTTTTTCCGGTACGCGAAAATCCACCACGCGACCTTCCTTTACCAGCCCGTCCGCCAGCTGCTGGACCGACAGCTCGTCAAGCAGGTGAATGTGCGAGGTGAACACCCCCTTTTCGCGATCGAGCGGCACCAGCTGGTTATCGCGGATGGCTTCATCAATCGCGGCCCGCAGCGCCGGCGTTTCTTTCACGCCGGGTCCGGTTTCATGCGCCGTCATCAGCAGGTCACCGTAGGTGAACCGCGTGCGGGAATCGCTCAGCACCGAGATGGCCTCACGCACCGACTGCATCGCATCCGCCGCGACCGGTTCCGCCTGCTCACGCGCGGGCGGTGCCTGAACCGACGTCTGGAACGCTTTCAGGTCAAAGCCCAGCCCGAGGATCTGGCTGTTCCAGCGCTCCAGCAGGCGGCGGCGTCCGGCTTCGGTTCGTTCGCCCGGGGTCATCTCCTGCGCCTGCTCTGCGGTCGCGGCGTCATTCACCGGCCCGGATGCGGCTTTCGGCCTGTCGTCCCGCTGCGTCACCTCATGCTCAGGAACGTCCGCTGCCGGCTCATAGAATTCCGGCGCGCGCTTCGCCCTGCGGGTGTCCAGCGCCGCCACGTCGCGGCTTTTCAGGGAGGCATCTTCGCCCACCGCGCTGGTCAGCTCATGGTGGCGGGTGGAGAACGCCTCCAGCACCGTATCGGGAATGCCCTTTATTTCCCACATGTCGTGGGGATCTCCCGTCAGGGCCGTTTCGAACCCCATTCCCTCCACGCGGTCCTTCAGCCTGTTGCGGTAGATTTTGCCGAACGTCGTCTGATGGCGGTAAACGGTCTCGATAAAGCCGGCGCCGTGAACGTAGTCGGTCGCCAGCGCCTTCCAGCTGCCCTCCAGCTCCGTCACGTTGGCCAGCACGGCGTGCGTGTGTATCTGCGGGTCAAGGTTGCGCGAGGTGTCGTGCGTGAACAGCGCGGCCACCATTTTCCCGGTCGGGACGATGGACGTCACGCCGTCCTTCGTGTGCCGCGCGGAAACGTTCTGCTCGATGATGGCCAGCGTTTCCTTTACCGCCTCATGGTGCGCCTCCAGCAGCCGGCGATCGCCCCCGGCCAGAATGAGAAGCGACACGCTTTTCGGCGCGGAAAAGGTCAGGTCATGCCCGGGGCGGTGGACGTGGTTGCCCTGCACCTCCCTGCCGAGCTCCACGCCGTTAGGCAGGCGGCCGTGCAGAAGGTCCGTGAACGCGTCAAGGTCCACCGGTCCCTCAAGGCCCAGCTGCTTCGCGCCCTCGCCCAGCCACTGGCTGTCGAGGTCACCGAGAAAATAGTAGTTATCCTTGCTGCTGTAGTAGTCAGCCGCACCGGCAGCCGACGCCACGGGCGCCACGGTCATCATCGTTCAAAATCTCCGGGTTCATGTTGGTTATGCTGCATGGCGCTGTAAGCCTCCCAGTCGTCTGCAGGGTGGTGGTGAAGGATGTTTTTTTCGTCGTCGGCCATCGACCGGTTGGCCCGGGATGCGTCTGGTTTGCCGTCGGTCTTCTCACCGATCGGGGCGGACTTTTCCGCTCCCGCCGTGCGCAGGTTCAGGGTGCCGTCAGCATCAACTTCGGCCTCCATCACCAGCTCCGGCGCTTCCCCGCCTCCCTGTGGCGCTTCCTCCCCCGCGTCTTGCGCATCGGCATCGGCATCGGCCTTCTTACGGTGCAGGTTGAGGTAGTCGAGCGCGCTGAACGGGGTCGCGGAGCCGGCCGCCCTGCGCGCAGCGGCGGGCTTTTCCTGCGCGGGTGCGACCGGAAGGAGCGGCGGCGTGACGGCTTTCCCGGTTTCGCTCACGGCCCTGCCGCTGACGTCAGCCGGCTGCCGTTCCGGGGCGACGTCTTCCACCGCTGGCGTCTGCAGGGCGGGCGGTGTGGCCTTTTTCGCGCGGGGAACCAGAGTCAGCACCGGGGCCTTCGCGGGTGCGGGCGCAGCCGGTTCGCTGGCCGCAGCCGGAGGTGGTATCACGACTTCCTGCTTCGTCTCCGGCCCGCCTGTCACTGTCGTCGCCGCCGCTGCGGCCGTGGCCACCGGTACGGGATGCGGGGGCGCCATCTCCGTTCGCCGCCTGGCTGGCGCGGGGCTGGCCGACCCGGGAGCCGGGTGCTCCAGCAGCTCGCTGCCCGTCGGGAACGCAATGCCGGCGGCGCGTGAGCTTCGCTCGTTCTGCGTGATCATCTGTTCCAGTTCGGGGCTCAGCGTGTCGCGGATGTTGCGCTCCATCAGCGCAGGGTGATATTTGCGCTGCTGGCGGTACTTCAGCTTCAGCTTCACCACCGGAAACTCTCCCGGCAGGCGCATATAGAAGCTCAGGTTAGGCAGCCGCATCACCTGCTCGTAATCCACGACCGACTCGCGCACCTTGTCCTTGCTGATGGAGACGCCGTCCCGCACCTGGTCCAGGCCGTAGCTGTTCTGCTCGCGCGCCTCGCGGCGGCGCTGTGGCCCGAGGTCCTCCTCCACGATTTTGGCCACTTCGGCGCTGGGATTGCGCCCGTAGGCGCGGGTGTTGAGCAGGTCAAAAATGGTCCTGGCCATCTGCTGGCCGTAGGTGGTGACGAGCTGCGGGATGTTCTGAATGCCGATAACAAAGCAGCCGCCAAACTTGCGCGCCTCGGCCAGCGTGCCGGCAAGCGCTGGAATCTTCTGCAGCGCTGCCACTTCGTCCAGGATGAACCACACGCGGCGGTCGGGGTTTCCCCCCATGCTCTGCAGGTAGAGCGTGGCCAGCGACAGCCACATTGAGATAAGCGGGCGGACCGCCGAGCGGTGGCGCGCCGTGGTGGAAATAAACATCCAGCTGCTGTCGTACCGGGTGTCCGTCATCCACTCCCGGATGCTGAACTCCGGACGACCGTCCCGGTCCAGCCCCTGCAGGTAGCGCAGCGACTTGGCGTAGTTGGTGACGACGGAGCGGATGGAAATGGCCGTCTTTTCGATTTTCTCCTCGACCAGGTTGGCCGACGGCAGGTTTTTGAGGTACTCACGCAGGTCCTTCAGCCCCATCGACATCAGCGTGGTGAGGAACTTCTCAATGCTGCGGTCGGGATCGGAGGCCATGCGCATGGCGGTGTCGGCCGTGATGGTGCGCGCCGATGACACCCAGAACGGATCGGACTCGCCCTCTTCAGGCATCAGCCCCTCGGTCAGGTTGTCGTAGTCCACCGTGCTGGTGCATTCCCGCCACAGCACCCAGTTCGGGCAGCGCTCGTCGTGCGGGTTCATCACCACGTCGCGCCGCTCGTCGTAGTGGGTTTCGGTGAAGGTGCCGCCGGAGTCCCAAATGATGGCGCGATCGCCGCGCTTACGGATGTAGTCCAGCAGCCAGCGTATCAGCGTGGACTTGCCCACGCCGATTGTGCCGTGGATGAGGAAGTTCATCACCTCCGCGTGCTGCACCATATGCAGGCCGCCAATCTGCAGGTCAGACTTTTGCTTCATTTTTTTCAGCATGCGGTTCACGGCGGGAACGTCTTCCGTCAGGGTCATGCCGGAGATGTACTCGTCCTCGCTTTCCTTCCTGCCGATGCGGCCAACGTACCAGGCGATGATGCTGAACAGGACGCTGCAGAACACGGCGCTCACGGTGGCGCACAGCTTCAGGTTCACCCACAGGTTCGCCCCCATTTCCCGCATCCACGGGTCGGCGATAACCTGCGCCAGCGTCAGCTTTGCCCTGCACAGCTGCCCGCCGTCGCCGCAGTGGTACAGGATGTCCCAGGTTGCCGGGCTGGAAGGGTTCATCAGCGGGACCAGGCTTGAGAACATCCGCCCCGTCCAGTGCCAGAAGCCGTTACGCAGCGTATCGTCCGGGGTGATGCCCCAGAAGCTGAGGCCCGTCATCAGAACGAACAGCAGCAGGATCCAGTTGAAAATCCACTGGTTGACCTGCGCGAACATGCGCAGGCGGTAGGCCGTCATCTGGCCGCCCTGGGTAAGGTTCTTCGGTGTGAAACTCATGAAAGACTCCGGCAAACGCGCAGGCGCCGCCCGCTCCCGTCAGGGGGCAGGCTGGACGTCATCAGTAAAGGGGGTGGGCCGGATGAGGCCCCGTCGGTAAAAAAACGTGAGAGTCAGAATGCTGTCAGACGGCCCGGACGCGCGCACGCGGGTGCCGCGCCTTTAATCTGCAGCTTATCGTTCATCAGGTCAGCGTGGGGTTAACCGGAAACGCCCGCCGCAGCCGGGACGGTATTTTCGTCCTGGCGAGGAGGCGTCATATCACAGCAGGTCAGGCAGGCACGGTAGGGGCAGAACGCAACAGACTATCCTTCAGGGAGTTGATGCACAGTGCAGTAAACGGGAGGCAGAAAACGTGTTGTCCGGAGAGAAGGGTGTTCTCAGTGGCGCTCTCTGCCTCCGGGTTACTGCCCGGCAGTCCGGGCAGCACGCGTGGCGACAGCGCCGCCACGGGGGGATTACATGATGTTGGCGACAGATTTTGCCAGCTGCGCTTCCAGCACCGGCTTCGCCTCTTCGAACTTGAGGTTGACCTTGTTGGCGTTCGACACCACACGGGTCTGGTACTTCATACGGTTACCCTCTTCGCTGCTGGTCTGTACCTTGACGCCCGAGGTGCCCTGACGCAGCGCCGCCACGTTGTCGGTGGTCACCGTTGCCTTGCTGCGCTCGCTGATCTGCAGATCGGTCACCATAGTGAAGTTCACGTCTTCGACCAGTGCGTCGGCCGCCATGCCTGCCAGCCCCGCCGCCAGACCCACGCCCAGAATAGCGCCGCCGGAGTTGCTGTTGTAGGCAGTAATACCGGCACCGAGCGCCGCACCGGTCGCTGCACCTTCATAGCCTGAACCCAGCAGGCCCTGTGCCGTGCGCAGGTCCATCTTCTCGGCCTTCAGTACGTTGGCCTGGATCCAGTAATAGGCCGCGTCCGGTGATGCCGTTACGGTATAGCCTTTGGCGCGCAGGTCCTGCGCCAGCAAAGTCTGCAGGTTGCTCATGTCCTTATCGGACGTGTTGCGCACCTGGATGTACACGGTTTTCTCAGAGGAAGGTTCAAGCCAAACGGTCTGGCTCATCTGCGTTTTGACGTCAAGATTACGCTTTTTGATAGCGGTTCCCATTGCGCTGCAGCCGGAGAGAACGAGGCACGATGCGGCAACAGCCGCCACGAAGGTTTTGCGAAGTTGCATGTGTTTTATTCCTTGTCAAAAGATAGCGGGCACGCGTACCCGGGGCTCAGAAGGCCCTTAGTTCGATCGGTGTGGGTAAAAGCTCCCTCCGACGGAGTGACGGAGGGGTTATCGGCAGAGTGGAGTGAAACTTAAATCTTTTTAACTAGTGTGCTTAGTTTTTGCATTAGCGGCCCGATACCATATCGAGCAACCCCGCAATTAATGATGATTTGCATTACGATTAGGCTAATCAACATCATCACTGGCGCACCATAAAATGCGTTAGGATCTATAATACAAATTATTGCATACCCAAAATTAACTAAGGTAAAAAAACCACCTGTTCTTTTGAATCTTAAAGTCAAGCTGCGAATCACTATTGATTGTTTTCTGGCGGGTTCTTTTAACGCAAAAAAAACCAATGCTTGCCCATAAAAAACCCCAGTAATTGCAACTGCAAGTAAAGCTGTAAATACTCCAAATGCAAGCATTAGTCCTAGGTAGTGCATTAATGGGTTGATCCAAGGATTGTCAGTTGGCGGAGTGAAGTTCAGTACAATCCAAGCTAATGCAGTAGAGTAAAATAATAACCAAGACATAGGATATAATGCGCTTGACTTTAGTGCCTGTGTCGAAGAAGGCAAAGTCCATTGACCTTTTTCGATACGATCTAAAACCATATTAACGTCATTCTTTACTTCTATGCGATCCATTATCATTCACTCCTAGCCATTGCGTCTAAGGTCATTTAATTTTCTTTCAAACTCCGAACCTTTGCCATCCTGGGCTTTTTGCCCTTGCTCTTTCAGCTCCTCATCACGCCCTTTACTAAATGTCCGATGTGATAAGTTATGCTCTCCCTTAAATATATCACTGGATGCCTGAACAGTGTTTTTGTTTTCTTTAACTTTTTCACCATTTTCTCTTATGTTATCGGCATTTTCAGATCTTTGTGCTGCCACCTTTTCTCCAATGCCAGTTTTGATCCCGGTTCCCTCTGCCTGCTGCGCGATGCGCGCCTTCGCAGCACCGAAGTCCGACACCATTTCCCGGCCCACAACTCTGTTATCCGGCTTCAGGCCACCACCCGAAAGTGAACTGCCCGAAGAGCGATTTTCATGCACATCCGGACGCGCTTCATCGCGGTGCCCGTTATGACCTCCATGACTGGTCCAGGAAACGGGTTCTTCAACCTGCGCACCGGACGAATGAGTGACTCTGCCCGTTTGTACCTGTCGATCACCGCCCTGTCCGGCTGGCCTCTCAGACTGCAAATACCCTTCACCGCTGCCGCCCGCCGCATACGCCATACCCTGTGATGTTTCAGCAACCGGGCTGCTTTCAGGGTTCTCCCTGCGCTCAGACGGCAGTGACGCTGAAGGACTCAGCGGCGCCGCAGCGGTCACCGCCTGTGCGCTGCCGTAGTTGCTCATGATTTCCGGCTTCAGTCGCTCTTCGACAAACTCGGTCGCGGCGGTCCGGGCGGAGTTGACGTTGGTCAGAATACCCTCGGCGTCCTGCCCGTACTTCGCCGTGGTCCAGTCCACAAACTCCTGGTTGTAGTTGGCATCGAGGCTCGCACTCTGGTTCTGCGACAGCGTGGCCATGCGGCTGAATTCCTGGCTGCGCGTGCTGCTGTCGGTAAACTGATGATACTGACTTTTGGCATCGTTCAGCGTGGCGGCGAACTGCTCAACCCGCGAGTCCGACTGGTTGTCGGTGTGGTTGCCGGAGTCGCTGACGCGGGTGCTGCCCACCATATCCAAGCCCTGACGGAAGTCTTTCACCGCCTGACTGTTCTCATCATGACGGAAGTCTCTTGATTCGGAATTATTCTCCTGAGTTCCATGAGAACTGCCTGTACTATGTTTCAAGTCGGCATTGAGATGCGCCTCGCCCCCCACGCTAAGGCCGGTTGCCCACTTGCCCACTTTACCAGCAATCTGATCTCCTGAATCCCATTTAACATTAGCTGAAGTTCCAGCCCCTACAGTTCCCTGACTACTGATGTCCATCAGCCTGTTGTAGGCTTCCTGGGTCGAGATATTGTGCGCCTTGCCGTAGCTTTCAGCGGAGGACATCATCATGCTGGCCCCGCGCGAGGCGTTGGTCGCCAGGCTGCTGTCGCTGCCCTGAGTCAAGCTGTCGCTGCTACCCGACTGTCTGGACAGCTGCGACAGCTGCTGGAACCCGCTGGTCACGCTGTGGTTATATCCGTCCAGCGACGTCTGCGCCTCCTGCTGGGCCTGACGCGCCTGCTCGCTGAATCCGCTGCTGGCCAGCGAGCTGAGCTTCATGCTGACCGGCAGGGTCGAAATCGCCCCGCTGGTGTCATACACGTTGTGCCCGTCCGACGTCTGCGTGCGCATGCTGCCCCCTTCGAGCTGATGGCTCTGCTGGCCCTGCCGCTGCATCAGGTTGGTGTCGAACTTGTTCGCGCTAACGTTATCCATCGACATGTTGTTAAACGACCAGTTGCCGTCGGCCGTGGTGGACGCCTGCCCGCCGGTAGTAAAAGCTGCCGAGCTCAACGCACCGCCCACTGCCTGTGAGGCCACCGAGGCCGCGCCCTTTGTCAGGAAGAACGACATTATCGGTATCGATATGCTCAGGTAGCCCGCGATGTTGGCCACGTCAGAGTGCTGAAGCGCCACCCTGTCAGCGTTGGCCAGCACCAGGTCGGTGCTGCCCGTTTTGGTCTGAAGGTAGAAGGTTGCCAGCGAGTTCAGCACGGCGAACATGACCGGCCACATCTGGAAGTACAGGAATCCGCAGGCGTACAGCTTCAGCGAATTCAGACCAAAGATATTGTGGTTAACCAGTGCCAGCGCCACAACCAGCGGGAACAGCGCAATCAGGATAAGCATCATCAGCGACTGGAACATCGGGAGCGTGCGGGCTGCGATGGTCCCGCCGGCGGCCCAGCTCAGGCGCTGCTTGGTGAGGCTCGACTCTGTGGCGAGGTTCACCAGGTTCGCCGTATCGGAAGACCGCGCCGCAAACCCTTTCCAGCCGTCACGTACCGCTGCGTTGGTGACGTTGTTGCGCATGAGCTGCGCCGCGCTCTGCCCGCCCTTGTAGAAGAAGCCGTAGCTTTCGTTCATGGCGTTGCCCAGCAGCGCGTCCACGTTCACCTTGCTACCGAACACCCGCGTGGCCAGGTCGTGCCAGCTGGTGCCGCCGATACGGATATCCTGCCCCATCAGCGTTTTGATGGTCGTCGCCGCCTGTACGCAGGTGACAAACTCACGTCCGGCAGAGGTCGTCTGATAAAGCCCGCGCAGCGGACTCGGGTTGCTGGTAATGAGCGTCAGCGGGTCAGTGCTGTTGAGCAGTTCCGCGATGGTGTACTTGCCGTTCAGCAGGATATCGCCGATGACGCAGTTCTCCACGTAGTCGGTCAGGATCTGCGCCAACTGCGGGTTCTGGGTGCGAAAGTCTGAGCTCTGCGCCACAATCTGCGAGCCGAACAGCATGCCGCTTTTGGTGTAGGTCAGAGAGTCGGGCCGCGAGAGCGCGTAGTCATACAGCTGCGCCACGCCGAACCCCGCACCGGTCGTCAGACCGGCAATCACCGCCAGCCCCAGCGGGACGTTGTCGACCTCATACACGCCCGCGCTGTCGGTAATATCAATTATCTGCACGCTGCGCTTGGGCGCCAGCAGTGCGGACGTGATAATCATGAACACCGCCAGCCAGTGCAGGAACACCATAGGGTTGCGCGATTTGATGAATGACACCACCACGCCCAGTACCCCGAACAGCCCCACAATGCGCAGCAGTGTTTCAAAGGTGGATGCCCCCAGAATGGTGACGACGCCGTTAAAGACCTGCCGCCACATGTCACCGCCGAAAATCGTATAGACCTCAGTCATTGCTGTTCCCCCAGCGGTAGTTACCCTGATACGAGGTGGAAATAATGGTGGAGACCTGCTGCTGCAGGTACTGCATGTTGCGGTCAATTCCGTCCAGCGCGTTCTGGTCCGCCGCCGACTGCAGCTTCATGTCGGACAGCAGTCCCTGCGCGTGCGCCACGCTCTCACGCAGGTCGCGCGCCGCCTGCTCCGGGAAATTCTTGCCCGCCAGCGACTGGCTGGCCTGCTTCACCAGCTCCTGCAGGTACTGGATCATCAGGTCCTGTGCGATATAGTCCGCCACCTGAATGAGATAGGTGGGTGCCATGCCCATGCTCTGCGAATTGGTCAGATACTTGAGCACCGGTACCGCCGTGGTGTTCAGGAAGCCTTTCTCCTTATCCGTCAGGCCGGTATCGCTCGTCAGCTTGGCGTTAATTGAGACCATGATGTTGCGAACCTGCGTGACCAGCGCGTTGTTGCTGCTGATAGTCAGGTTGGCCACGGCCGGGCCGAGGCAGAGGTCTGCCTCGTCGCAGCCGTACATTTTCGCGGTGCCGCCGCGCATCAGCACGGTCAGAATGTCGCGGTTATCGGCCATTGGCGTCAGGATGGTGACCTGGCCTTCCTTATTAAAGATGATGGAGCCGACAATGCTCATCACCAGCTGCTTCAGCTCGCGGTTACCGTCAAACAGGCGGTTGCGCCCGAGCGCGTCCCAGACCAGATTTTTGTTCTTGAGCACCTGGTCCTTGTGCTTGTCCGACGCCTTGTTCGTGACACTGTCACCCTGCCCGCCCACCGTGCAGCCCTGACGCGACGCCGCCCAGTCCGAGAAGATGTTACTCTCACCCGCGATGTCCTGGCAGATTTTCTGGTTAGAGACCTGGGACACCGGCCATAGCCCGCCGATGATGCCCTGCGCAGCCTGACAGGAACTCATGTTTGACGAGTTGATGTCGGAGGCAATCTTCTGCAGATAGTCTTTTACCTGCTTGAGCTGCGGCACCATCGTCTGCAGGGCAAGGTCAAACGCGTACCCCGCGGCGTTGGACATGATCTGCTTGCCGAAGCGCTGGATTTCCGCGCCGCTGATAAACGAGAACGAACCGAGATAGGCGTCAATCCCGCCGCAGCCGGCGTTCAGGGACGGCACCTGCATTGAGATTAGCTGCACCTGTTTGACCGGATTGCGCAGGTACACAGAGCCCCCGGTCATGTAACCCGCAGCCTGCCCCTGCCAGGCCTGCGCCTTGCTGACGTTGCCGTCGTAGCCCAGGCTGCCGAAGAAGCCGTTCAGGTCGCCGTTTACGTCGGCCAGTGCCGGCGTACTGACGGCGAGCGCCATCACCACACCCGCCAGAGTATTTCGTATTTTCATTTATCCCGTCCTTCGCCCGCCCCTGTCGCATCTGACCCGGGCTGTGTTGCCGGCAGATCTCGGCAATGCCGTTCCTTCCGCTTTCTGCTGATGAACAGCTTCGCCACATTCAGTGTCGTGACGCACGCGCCTGTCAGCACATCGAGAATGTAGATACCCGCCCCCACGGCGAAGAGGCAAAGGCTCAGCAGGCGGGCGATGCCGTCGGGAACGTGGAGCAGAAGAGACAGCGTCATGCGGGTGGCATAGTCGTGATTTTCCGGCGAGGCCATCAGCGTGTTAAACATCGCGCCGGCAAAATGCTGCCAGCCCATCGCGAAAAACAGAAAGACAGGCGAGACCAGAATGAAGACAGTGCCGGTGTTAGAGAAGCAGCGTGTTTTTAGAAACATATGAGGAGCTCCGTTAAAATTCAGTACGCACAGAGAAACGCCTGCCGCATTTCTGAAGCAGGCGAAGCAGATAAGATTTGGATGGCTGTGAGCTGTTGCTAGTCGCTCCGGCAGAGGCATCCTTCCGTCATGAATTGCTGCCGGCGCAGCACAATGCTGACCAGCGCACCGCAGGCAAAGCCGCCCGCCAGCGACAGCAGAAAAATCAGCGGGTAGTCGCGCAGGCCGCTTAACAGCCAGCCCTCCGGCGCGTTGAGGCTCAGCCGCCCGGTCCCGGCGTACTGCAGGAACAGTTCTGATGCAATGAAAGCGTAAAGCGCGCCGCTGGCCAGCCATGAAGCGCAGACGAGCAGCAGCACCTGTTCTGTGCGCGTGAGCGCGAACGGTCTGGAAGGCATAGGTGTTTTTCCCAAAGCGATGCGGCAGGGCCGCCCGGCGGTTACTGCGGGGTCATCCCCTGACCGGACGGCACCGGGCCAAACCGGTCGGCAGAGACGTGGTCGAGGTCCGCTTCAATCATCTGCGCGATGCGCGTGCTGAGGGTCGCCATGTCCGTGTCCCCCTGAATCAGCGGGTAAGCGGCGTTGGTGTTCACGTTAACCATAAAGGTGGTCGGCGTGGCGATCGGCAGCCCGTTGCCGAAAAACGTCATGATTTCCCCGGCCAGCGGCTCATCAGGACCGGCCTTGCGCGGCACCAGCGGGTTCGGGAACGACGCGTCACCGTTGCCGTCGAGGGTATAGGGATAAACCTTCATCCCGTTCGTGTCGGCCCAGCTTTTCAGCTTTGGATCATACTTCGCGCTGTACTCGCAGTGCTGCTGCATGAAGACCACCAGGGCGTAGTCATTCAGATCCACCCGCCGGCCGTCCTGCAGCGTCATCGGGTGCGGCACTTTCGCCAGCGGTCCCGTCGGAAAACCGGGCAGCAGCTGAGGCGGATTCTGCGCCTTTGCCGCCTCGATGGCAGCAATCTCATCCGACACGCTCGCCTGAGCAAATGCCGGCAGCGCAAGGAGAAGCAGAGCAGGGAATAATTTCATCATTCGCTCTCCCGCTTCCGTGAAGCCGGACGCCGATCGCGCCACTCGGTTGAAAGCAGGGTGATGGCCGCCGCCGCGATAAAAACGGCCGCCAGCAGCCCGAGAATGTTCTGCGTGCTGCTGACCGACCAGTCAAGCAGCTGGCGCAGGCAGTTCAGTACAACTGCCGTGAGGAACAGAATGATGACGGTATTGATGTTTCTCATACGTTCTCCGCAAGAGTTAAGCTCATGTCATGAAAGGGGTCAGAAGTTGGGTCTGAAACCGGTTGCCACGTTCAGGAACCGCTTCGCCAGGTCATCCTGGGTCATAAAGCCGTATGCCAGCGGCCGGTAGTGACGCGACTTCGGCTCCACCAGGAACAGCGCAGGGAAGTGGTTAATACCCATCGCCCGGCTCTGCCCGTTGTCGGGCCGGCTGTCCGGCACCTGGGGGGATACCGTGCCGTCCACGCTGACCGGGATAAGCGAGATGCCGCGCGCGCGCGCAAAGTCCGCCACCACGCCCGCCATCTGTGCGTCAATCGGGTCCTGTCCGCGATAGAAGTAAAAGAGGCCGTACTCTCCCGACAGCGCTGCGATAGCCTGCGCCTGCTTCGACTGGTCCTTCGCCTGCTGCAGCGGCACCGTACTGTTGTAGTGCGGATGCTCCAGGTTGTAGTCAAGATCGGGATGGTTCAGCTGCGCCACCGCAAAAGACTGGCTGAACATCGAGGCCCGGTCGGTCCAGAACTTCTGCCAGCGCAGGAAGGTCGCGGTGTTTTCGCTGCTCGGGTACAGGATGGCGCGGTCCAGCGCCTCCTGAGTGAACCTCTTCAGGACCTTCGCCTGCTCCCCCGGGGAAAGCCGGCTGAAGTCCGGCACCTGTTCAGCAGGCTTCGGGGCGGGCGCGGGTTTTACCGGGGGCGCTTTTTTTGGCTCGTTGTACCAGTGCCAGCCGGTGAAGGGTTCAGCCGGAGTAACGACCTCTTCAGCCCCCGGCCCGGAAGCCTCTCCGGCATGTACCGGCAGCGCACACAGCACCGCCAGCACCATCAGTATTCGTTTCATTTACTGGCTCCCGTCTGCTGTTTAACCTGCGCCGCAATGCGGTCTTTGGCGATTTTCGTCATGGCGTCCGCGTCAGGTATTTTCTGGTTGTCCATGAGGTCGCTGTAAAAGTCGCTGAAGTTGATTTTGTCGAAGTTGATCCCCTGCAGTTCCGGGACGGTAATGCCCCGGCAGTTCGGGCTGTCGCCGCTGCCGAAGTCAACGCGCAGCTGGTCGCGGCGCCCCTGCTCCTGGATGATGCGGGCCAGCTTGCCGCCGAAGACGCAGTAGACCTGCTTTTTCTGGATACAGACGCCGAGCGCCTTTTTCGCACAGGCTTCGCCCACCAGAACCGTCACCTTCTTCGCCTTGGCCTTGCCGATGGCCATCTCCTCGCTGCTGCAGTTGGCCAGCCCGGCGCTGTTACCCCAGCCGGAGTCCACGCAGCAGTTGGAGAATCCTGCCATTGCCTTGCGGCACGCCATGCTCTGCCCGGTGAACGCCCTGATGTTGACCTGGTCGCCGTTCTTCACGTCTTCCCCGGCGGAAGCCAGCCCGGCGAGCTTCGCCACCGCCAGATCGAACCCGCTGTCCCCCGCGCCGCTGGTGTCGTCGCAGTCGCCTGTCTTGCAGAAATAGTCACCGCCGCACAGCAGCCCGCCCGAAGTCCAGGTCTTCTGGCACTGCCAGGTTTCCGACTGATGCGTGCAGACGCCGCTTTCCGTTTTCGTGCAGGCTGAACCGGAACGGGTGCAGTTTTTATCACTCATCAGGGTGGCGCAGTTGCCGGTCGACGAGGTGGCGGTAATGTAGGTATCGGAATACTGCCAGCAGTCGCTGGTTTCCGTGTACGTCTTGCCGTTCTGCGTGACCGAACGTGAACCGCCCGGATCCACGCAGGTGGTCTCCTTCTTCGCCAGCGCCGTTCCCTTATCAAAACCGCAGCTTTCGTTCCAGACGACGGACGATTTGGTCGTGTCGCGCTCGACCAGGAAGGGAACGGTGACTTTGATAACAAATCTTCCGGAGTTGACGCTTTTAATTATCGTATCCCGGTAGCTGTCTTCATGTCCGTCCGTATTGGAACGGACGCGCACGCTGACGATGTCACCTTTTGCCACCTTAAATGTCGTAAAGCTCATGCCCCCGGACTGGTTGTAATTAATGTTGCGTGACCCGTTCCTGAAGCTCACCGTATAGTCCAGGCGTCCGCCGTGGTAACCAGGACTACTGGGATAGTCAAAACTGACCGTTCCGGATGAAACAGTACCCGATTCCTTCATGACGAAGTCATACCGGACCACCCAGTTAGCTTCCTGTGTGACGGTCCCGCCGCTGGCATCCAGAACGAGCGTGGTCTGCTGAGTTTCCGTACTGCCCGTCACAGCGATACTGGCCGCCCTGCCACAGGTCTGCGCCACGGCCACATCGCGGTCGCAGCTGTAGCTCTGAAACGTGGTCTTGCTGACCACCTTCTCCGTACACTGCGCGCTGGTGCCGTCGACCATGTTTCCGGCGTTGCCCTCGGCGTTCTTTCCGGTCTGAATGTAGTCCGCGTTCGGATCCAGCGTGACGGGCGGGTTCTTCGTGGCCGAATCCGTCACCGCCTTACCGGCATCGCCGCCGGTGAACGCCGACAGACCCTTGTCAGTGATGCCGCCATCTCCCCCCTGTACCCCGCCGTAATAGCCGCTCTGGGGCGGACTCGCCGTGTAGCCCGGGATGAATGATGACGGGTCACTGCCTGACAGGGTGCCGGTGCCCTGACCGCTGCTGCTTTTACCGGTGCTGGCTCCGTCTTTATATGCGTCGCTCACCGTATCCGCATGAACCAGCGGACACAGCAGCAGCAACAGTGGAATGACCGTCTTTTTCATTTTGCCTGCTCCATCAGTTGTCGCGCGGCGTCGGCGCACTCGCCGCGTTCGGCCACGTTTTTCAGCGCGTCGGCCAGCGGCAGGCTGCCCCTGATAATGTCGTAGTGGCCCGGGCAGGTGACGACAAGGGCGGGCACGGCGCTGACGTTGTACTTCTGGTAAAGGGTGGGTTCGATTTGCACGCCCAGCGTTCTGTCCTCCCTGCTGAGGTCGAACATGGCCGATGCCGTTTTGCGAAAGTCGTTGTCAATCAGCCCCCGGATGGTGGCCGGGATGCCGAACCGCCGGGCATCTGACAGCATCGGCTTCAGCCCTTCGGGGGGAATGGAAAAGCTGACGAAGTACACGGCAGCGGGCGTGCTCTCCGGGCGGCCACCCGCTGACTGCCCGGCGGCAATCTGCCCCTGCAGGTCGTTGATCCTGTCCTGCTGCGCGGCGGGCAGCGTGACGGTCTTACCCCGGAGCGTGTCCTGAAACTCGCTCAGTTCTCTCTGCTGCTGCTTCATCCAGGCGACGTCGCCCGGAACCACTGACGGCTGCTCTGCCGCGAAGCCGGTAAATGCGCAGGACAGCAGCGCGCCGGCGAACAGCGCGCGGATACGGTTATTCTTCATTGCGTGTGCCTCACAGGAAGACGCAGTTGCGTTTGCGCCAGATCAGGTAGCCAAAGGATTTTTTCGTGGTCGGGGGGTTATGCATCGTCCCCCACGACTGGGTGCTGGCCCCGAAGGGATGGCAGGAAGCCGTATCCGGGGTCATGTTCACCATCTGATAGCGCCATCGCTCCTTGGGAATGATGGGCGAGGGGTAGGTATAACAGACGGCCGTATCTGCCCCCACCGAGTTCTGCACCAGCCCTTCCCGGTGCAGCTTGAAGGCCATGCGCTCGCTGACCTGCACGGACGCTTCAAGCGGAGAGTATTCGCTGCTGACGGTACCGGTCAGCGGGTACATCGAGCCCTGCGCACCGGCGCACCAGAACAGGGGGGAGAGCGGACGGCCTGCGGTGCTGGCGATGGCATCGGCCGCACAGGCCCCCTGCGCAATCAGGTTGCCGAACAGCGCCGCTTCGGGATTGATAATCATCGAGAGCGTGTCGTCTGACCACAGCGGGTCAACCTCTGAGAGGTAGCCGATATCCATATCGCCCGTCTGCAGGCACCCCGCGCTGGTAATGATGTTGAGCCAGTAAATCAGCGGATACTTGTACCAGTGGACGTGATAAAACCCACCGGACACCGCCCTGTCACTCTGCCCGGCGGTGCCGGTGCCGACCTTGCCCAGGTTGATTTTGAACCCGCCCATGTTAACCATCACGCCCGGCTCGCGGGTCACGTCGGTCATGGCCATCGGCTCCCAGTACCCTATCGCCAGGCCCACGCGATACAGAATCCCGACCGGGCAAATCTGTATCGGCGATCCCGGGTTGCTGGTATCCGGCAGGGGGCCGCCTGCCAGCTGGATACTGCCGAGCGACATGGGAAACAGGCACTTCCAGCAGACGTCGCTGATGGGATTCACCCAGCGCCCTTCGCCTGCATTCGAAGAGGCGGCGCCAGCAGAATGTGGTAGCAGCGCAGATAACAGGATCGTCAGCGCCAGCAGTAAGCGTTTCATGATGCGCATCCCTCACCGGTCACTGGCCGCAGCCAGACACAGACGGGACCGGCCTGCGTGTCGTGAATCGATCCCACAAACCACTCAGGTCCCGGGGCGACCGGCAGCCACGCGCTGAAGTCGCTGAACCCGTTGTCGTAGGCGGCCATCATCTCGTCGGTGACCTCGTTTTCCATCCAGCTGGCGGCGCTGCGCAGGCCGTGAAGGGTCAGCCACGCCCTGAACTCGGCCTCCAGCACGGGGCCGCCGTCGCTTTCGGGTACAAAGAATTCGGAATGCGTCCAGCAGCCGGATGCATCACGCAGCACGGGCTGCGCGGTGATTTTTTTTTTGATTGTCATGATCGGTTATCCAAAGGGCCGGGACAGGTCTGCCCGGTGGGGAAAGAGGTCGTTTAGAGCATCCTGCGGCACAACCGCCACGACGGATGGTAGATTCACGCGTGACGCATCCGGTAAGGTGAAGGCTGGCTCCGCGTCAGGACGGTGACACGATGGTCCTGAATGCCCATCCGTTATCATCATCATGAACGCATCCCCCGGTTTTCCCGTCGCGCAGCGCCCTGGCTACCTCATCGCGGAAAAACTCCTTCCCCGCGTCGCTGGAACCTCGCGTACCCTGTATGAGAATGCAGACACGTTCTGTGCCCTCACGATACGGGGACATGGCGAGCGGACCGCTTTCTCCAAACTGGTGGTCGAAGGCTTTATCCGAAACATGGTACCCGGCTCCATCTTCAAAAAACGATTTTCCGTCAGGCGTAACGCAGGAGAAAAGCTGCCATTTCACCACGCCTGCATCTCCTGTACTTCCGTCCGCGTAAGACTTCCGGTGCAGCGGCGTCTGTTGAATAAGATCCGGTATTAGCGTCGTCAGCGAACCCGGGGGGCCTTCCAGTACCATCGTCACCTGCCAGAGCGGCCAGGCGTGTCTGAACCAGCGCTCGTCAACTCCCGCCATCATGGCCAGACTTTCAGTGGCCGTCCCCGCCCCGTTTACCTCTGACGGGACAGTACCTCCCGGATCGCGCTGGCTTACCCGCCAGTGCGGACGGTCATCGGTGATGTACCACCCGTTTTGAGCCGCACCTTCCAGAAGAAGACGCAGCCAGGTGTGCGCGGCGCCGTCCCGCACGGCCTGCTCAGTGCGCCGTGTGCGGGAGTCCTCATCCTCAAACGGCGACATAACCCTCAGCCGGCAGTCTTCCAGCTGCCGGGCAATGTGATCTCTGTCTTCAGGCTGCAACCGCAGAGATTCATACGCATTGCGGGTGAGCGCATAGCCTTTCTCGTTCAGCAGGTTCTCCAGCACCGCAAGCTGATGGCGGTAAAACCCGGTGTTGACGTACTGATGCACCGCCCATGCCGTGTCTCCATCACGCCAGTCCGCAGGGCCGTGCTCCCTGGCGAGGCTGTCATTCAGCTGCTTTCTCCGCCTGAGCCCGTACAGCACCGCCAGAATAAGTGCCACGGTCAGTCCGCCGCAGATGGCGGGTAGAATCGGTGCCAGCGTGCCCGGCGTCACGTTCACGGCGTAGCATTCCTGATACAGCTTCAAAGGCGGCGGCCCCTGCTCCGCAGTCATTCTCATCACGGGTTCCTGTTCAGCTAAATTCATTTCAGCGCCACCTCTTCTACTTTTAATATCTGCCCGTCGCGGCTGATGCGCACCGGCGTATGGCTGAAGCCGAACTTCGTGGTCAGCACGCCCGCCTGGTCAAAGTATACCGGCTCGTCAAGCGCCTCGCTGACCTCGCGGATGTTGCCGTTCACCAGAATGACCTTGAAGTTCACCTGCCCGGCTATCTGCTTTTTCACCCACGCGGCCTGGGCAGGGCTGTCACCGTCCAGGAAGTAGAGCACCTCGCTGAACGGCACGCGGTCGAGCGGATTGACCCTGTCGCCCTGCCTTGCGATCACCCGCCCCTGCATGTCGGTGATGGTTTCACGCACCGTAAACGTGGGATCGAATGCAAAGCTGCGGGACGTGACGGCGGGCGACAGCCCGGCCACCGGTGCCGGACGCACGGCGTGGGCCTTTACACGCGCCTCGGTATCGAGCTGCATTTTCGCCATCTCGCCGCTGTCCTCCATCGCCTGCAGACGCTGCCTGATGAAGGTCAGCATGTCCGGCTCCGCGATGGTAAACAGGTGGCCGGTCGTGCCGAGGTCGCGGGCCTGAACCCCGGCGCTCAGCAGGCAGAGCATCAGAAAGCAGGCCGGCCATTTTTTCATGGTCCCTCCTGCATGCGCCGCGCAATGTCGGACTGTATCTCCGGCGTGATGTCGGTGACGGGCTGTACGACCGCGCCCGGCACCAGGATGAGGTCGTTGTGCGCGTCGCTGTACGCCGCCAGGCTGTCAGTCAGCGCGCGGCTGAACCGTTCCGTCAGCACCCGCGCGGCGTCTTCACTGACGCTTTTCTGCACGGACTGCTGTCTGAACGTGTCGATGGTGGCCTTCATGTCAAACACCACCGTACCGCGCTGCATGTGCTGAACGACCAGCGCGCTGGCCCCGGCGCAGCACGCCAGCAACAGCAGCGATGCGCCGGCGATGATCGCAAGCCTGCCCGGAGCGGGCGCTTTACCGTGCGGTTTCTGCTTTGTGCTGCGAAACCGCGCGCGGCCGCGTGCAGTTGCCCCCGGGAGGACCGCACGGCCGTTGTTTTTCTCACTCACTGCGTCACCTCTTCTGTTTCGTTCGTGACAAGCCCGGCCCACAGCTGCAGCTCGTGCATTTCCTGCTGATAGCGGTCGGGTTCGCAGGCCAGCAGCCAGGCCGCCTCTTCACTGGTGGCACCGTGCTGCTTCTGCAGGTTTTCCATAAACTGGAAGTCGTCCCCGCGCGTGCTGAACATGGCGCGGGTGACCGGGTCAACAAAGACGCGGTGGAACGAGCTGTTCTCCCCGGTGGAAATCATCACCGAGCTGAAGCCGGTATCCTTCGCGGGCTGGAAGCCCCGGATAACCTGCGTCTCGATTTCGGAAAACTGGTCGGGGTTGGCGTTAAGGTAGGTTTTAAACGCCTTCGCATCCTGCAGCAGGGTCACCTTGGTGCCGCTGCAGTCCCACGCGGCCGCAGCAGCCGGCGGAGCCGCGTGGTCTTTGGTGCCCGTGAAGTCCTTGATGCCCTGGGTGATGGTGATGAACGCGCCCTTGTGGCGGCGCACCGTGCGGTAGCCCGTCTCGATAAAGCGGGCGGCGTGCGGGTTTTTTCCGCTGAACAGGCGCCAGGCTTCGTCAATGATCGCTACCTTCTTGAGGTCACGCGGCGAGTGATACATCTTTTCCTGAATGGCCAGGATGAGTGAGTACAGGATGGCCGACAGCAGCTGCGGACGACTTTCCAGGCTCAGCAGCTCCAGCACCGAGAAGCGGGTTTCGCCGTCGAGCGTCGGGCTGTCGGAGTTGAAGTATTCCCCGTTAGCCCCCCACGTACACCAGGGATCGAGCAGCAGAACCAGCTCGTTGATGCGGTTCATGATCGTCGGCTGTTCGCCGTACTGGTTTTTTACCTCAGCGGACGTGAGGTAATCCACCACGTCGTCGATGCGCGCCCTGTTCCCGCTCGTCGCCCACGCCGCCATGACGCCCTTGAGCAGCACGGCCTCGCTGACTTCATCCAGCCTGCCTTCCGGGCTGGCCAGCACGGTGAGCAGACCGGTTATCCCTTCGGCGGACTCGTTGATGTTCGATACGTTGGCAAACGGGTTAAAGCGCAGCGTCGCGCCGTCGAGGTACACCCCGCCGGCCTGCTTACAGAAGTTTTTGTAGCTTCCCCCCATGTCGATTACCCAGCCAAACCCGCCGGAGTTCAGCACCTGGCGCAGCAGCTCCTGAATAAAGAAGCTCTTGCCCGCCCCGGTGGTGCCGGTCACCGCCACGTTGAAGTTGGTGCTGCCGTTGCTCTCGCTGAACATGTCGAAGAAGGACAGCTGGTTACGGTAGGTTGGCAGCGCACTGCCGGACGGGGACATCTGGCGTTCGGCCACAACGGGCATCAGGTTGACGGCATTGAAGCTTTTGCAGCGCAGCGTGGCCCCCATGTGAACCATGTCTTCCCACAGCCCCTCCTGCATCATGAACGGCAGGGTGCCGAGCCAGTTGCGAAGCTGCTGGAAGCGGGGAGCAGAAATTTCGAGGTCGTTCTTGCGAAACACGTTGATGGCGGACAGCTCGCAGGACTGCTGCTCACTGTCATCATCGGGAGTAAACAGGGTCAGGTTCAGGGTCACGTTGCACATGGCAATCTCATTGCTTGCCAGGCCCTGTCGCAGGTCGCGCCACTCCTCATAGGCCCGCTGAGTGCCGGGGAACAGCTTACCGTAAGAGGTGCCGGCCTTTTTGCCGAGGTCCTGCTCCTTCTTGAACGCGTCGTTCTGACTCTTCACCTGGTCCTCAACGCTGACCGTCCAGCTGAGGATGTACGGGCACGGAATGCCCAGGTCAGGGAAACGCATGTTCTGCAGGTTATCCGCGCCCTGCCAGAGCGCGAACTGCGCAGGGGCTTTCGTCAGCTGCATGCTCACGATGCGGGTGCTGGCCACCGTGGTGTCACTTTCATCTCCGGTGACGCGGTCCTGCGGCTGGCGGGCGGTGGTCATGCGCAGATGCCCGGGATGCACCTCCAGCTCGGTGCTGTGATCGACACACTGCCGGTGCAGCTCCTCGTCCGGGTTCCAGTGGCCTGAACTCCGGGTGACCTGGCCCGGACGGTAGTTCAGCTGCTCGCGCATGACGGAGAGGAACTCCGGCACGTCCACGCGGCGGGTGTCCATATGTGCGGCCAGCAGGGACACGCGCAGCGTCTCGCGCAGCTGCGCCACCTGGTCCATCGCGCGAATGCCGCCGCGCCCCGGGAGGGCGTAGACCAGGAAAACGCGGTAGTTGCGCAGGTACAGCGGAAACTCTCGCTCGTTTTTGAGCCCTTTCAGCGCGGCGCGCTCCCAGTATGCCCGGGTGATGGCGTTGAGCTTGTGGGCATGCTGTCCTTTCCACATGTCCTGACTCAGCCCCTGCTCCAGCATTTCGCCGACGCACTTGCTGGCGACCAGCAGAACGGAAATGGGCGTCTTACGCGGCATTTTCTTACGGATAAGGTCGTCCAGCGCCTGCACAACCTGCTGGTTTGCACCGGCCAGCGGGGCCACTTCCATAATGAAGCCCACGGAGCGGTTGTTAATGAACAGGTCAGTTTTCTCATCGTACATGCGGTACGGCAGCAGGCTGCTGATGGACGGGTAACTGAAGCTCTGGCGCAGCATGCTGGCCGCCGACTTCGCGCCGCCCTCGCTTTTACTGCCGGCGAAGATGCCTGCCAGCTGGTTAATCAGGGAATTACTCACCGGTACCTCCCGTTGTGGATGCGGTGTTAAGCCAGGACAAGGCGTCTGATTTCCCGGTGCCGTGCTCTGCAAAAACAATACGGAACGCGCAGTTGTTGAGAAGCGCCTCCCGTATTCCTGGTGCCTGAAAGACTTTGAGCGTTTCAGCGCTCGCGCTGGCCCGACAGAAGGCGGGCACGATGACTTTTTTTCTCATCATTCCCCCTCGCTGATAACGCGGAAGTCTTCATCCCAGCGTGACTTCTGTTTCACGAACTCAACCACGGCGGGCTGATGGAAGCTGTCCTGCTCGTCGACCCAGGGCGCGATCCACAGGCGCTGGGTGGCGTCAGGAATACGCAGGGCGTTGACGCGCCCTGCACTGGCGTAGTCGGAGGGTGTGACACCGACAGGCACGGCCTTAACCGGGACATAAGATGCTCGCAGTATGCTTCCCGACGGTGCTGGCGGTGCGCTCATAACCGGGCGCGGAGCCAGCGTCGCCACGCTGACCTTACGGTCTGGTGATACGGCCGGGCGGCTGTTCGGTGGCGTGGCCAGCGCCTCACCGGCAGGCTTTGGGCTGCTGTCTTTCTCCACCGAAAGGTCATCGAGGCTCCGGCCCTTTGCCGCCAGCTTGCTGGCGTCAGCCATCGACAGGCACTGGTCGGTGGTGGTTTTGTTGCAGTCGAAGTCAGAGTTCATACCGGCGCAGCCGGTGAGTGCGGCGCACAGCAGTGCGCCACCGAGTAGTTTAAACATGGTGTTATCTCCGGGTGCGGCCGGGCCGCGAGCGAGTGAATGTGAAAATGTTAACTGCTTCTTTTCAGGTGACCGGGTACGTAATGAGTAACGTCAGTCGTGTGTATCTCTGGCTTCAGGTTATCCGCTTAAAGTCATACCCTGACCTCCCGCCCGAGCACACGGAACCGTAAACCCTCTGGCCCCCTGCGTCCGCAGACCGGCACCCGGACCTCGCGGTTCATGATGGTCAGCAGCAGCATCGCCCGCTTTATTCCGTCATTTTCCAGCCAGACCGCCTCCAGCCCTTCATAGGCACCGTCGAGAATTTCCACCCTGTCGCCGTTGAGCGGGCCGTCAGGCGCGGGCGACAGGCAGTCGTGCGATCGCAGGCGCGCGACAACGTCATCAGGCAGCGGTGCGGGCAGCCCACCAAAACTGACCAGCGAGGAGATGCCCCGCGTGCCCTTGATGGTCGTGGTATGAATGTTCTCCGGGTCAAAGCGCACGAAGAGGTAGCCCGGAAACAGCGCCTGTGCCGCTACCGGCTTTATCGCGCCGTTCTTCATCACCTGCGCGGTATAGAGCGGCAGGAAGCAGTCTACGCCCTGATTCTGCAGATGAAGCTGAGCCCGTTTTTCCTGTGCATACTGCGTCTGTGCCACGTACCACTGTTCCATTTTTCGCTCCTCAGTTGATGGTGTCGCCGAGACGCAGCTGGCTCGCCTGGCGCAGCACCTCATCCGGATTCAGGTTACTCATCGATGCACTGACCGTGCTGGTCGCGGCTTTAGCCGGTGCTTCCACCGCTGCTGCGGCCTGCCCGCCGCTCGCGTTCGCCGCCAGCTCTTTTTCGTGCTCCACGTCCTCAATCGTTTCCAGACGGAAGCCCTGCTGGAACACGATGGTGACCAGGTTGCCGGCCCCGATATCAATCACCGGGTGATACTGCTCGGCGCGTTTAATCCAGTACTGGCTCAGCGTATCGGCGGCCTTACTGGCGCCACCGCCGATGCCCTGCTTAAGAATGTCCCCCGCGCCCACTGAGGCCGTGGCGCCGAGGCCCACGCTTGGCGTGGCGGCAGACTGAATGCCCTCACCGAAGCCTGACAGCAGGCCCGCTGCACCGGCGTTGGCGATGATCATGCCGTTACGCATCACCGGCTTGCCGCGTATACCCTGCTTACCCGCGTAGGCCGCGTGGCCTTCAAACGGCATGTCGATGTGCTTGCCGTTTTTCAGGATGCAGCTGATGCTCTTCGTCCTGACCTCGCCGCGTTCGCTGGAGATGTCGCCCCAGATTTCCCCGGTCACGCGACACTGGTCCATGCTGTAGGTTTTGCCGTTCGGCATTGAGACGTCACCAATCAGCGTGAATACAACGGCGTTGGTGTTCTGGTTGCCGGTGACGCTGGCGTTAGCATCCGCGCCCTCGATCATGACCGCTTCGGAGAATGACCCCGAGGGGATCCACGGCAGCTTCGTTTTCTTCGCCTGCAGCGAGGCGTAGGTGAAGGTCTGGCTGGTCATGCCGCCAGTGCGGGCGTGCGCCGCTGCGCTGCCGCCAGCCGGATAGGTTCCGGCAGCCTGCCCCGTACCCTGTCCGGGATAGAACTGGCTGCCCTGACCGGCGGCGGGTCCGCGCGCCGGGTTGTTGATATTCCACTGTGCCGGACCGGACGGCCCGGTGGCCACCGGGCCCGCAGCGGTGTTCGTGGCGGGCGGTGTTGTGGCAGGGGGCTTGTCAGCCTGCGACTGCAGCCTGCCCAGCAGGTCATCCAGCCGTGCCAGCTTCTGCTTCAGGTCGTCGTTCTGGCGCTGCATATCCGACTTCATCTGCATCACGCTGTTTTCAAGCCCGGCGGTCTTGTCCTGTTGCTGGGCAAGCACCGACGCGTTCAGGGTGTCGGTGAACGACGAGGTGACCAGGCCGGTCATGTCGGCCTTCGGGGCCGGAGCCGGGTTTTTCAGCGCGGCCTGCTGATGCGAGTACCACCAGATGCCGCCGCCCAGCGCGGCAGCGACCGCTGCAGTCACCCCCGCCGCCATCCACTGCCTGCGGCGCGCAGCCGTGTTGATGTTGCTCATGCGCCGCCCTCCGCGTCGGTGGAGAAGATGATCCAGACGTAGCCTTCACCGCCGGCGTACAGCGTGCGGGTCGAGAGCATCACGGCGCGAACGCCCTTCTGCCAGAACTGCTTCTCGGCGAGCGACTGCGTGATGTAGCCGCCGTTCTTCATTCGGTAGCGCACCACCCGCAGGTGGGAGCCGGCCAGCTGACGTTCGGCGGTCAGCGTGAGCGGCACGCCCGGTGTATAAGCAGGCGCGCGGCTGGCGGGCAGCCCGGTATAACTCTCCGGCACCCCGCCGCTGGCGACCGTGCGGGCCACGCTCACCAGCGTTTTTTCCCAGGGCTGACTTTCCTCCCACGCCTTCGCGTCGGGGTTGGGCTTCACCGGGCCGGATGCGGGAATGAGGCGCAGCGTGCGCCCGTCTCCGGCTTTCGGCGTCACGTCAATCGAGGCGCCAATACCGCCCGCAGTTTCCAGGAACAGCGTGAAGCGTTCACTGGTCAGCGGGGTAATCAGCAGCGCCCCGCCCTCGGTGTTTTCCTGAATGAAGGCGTTTTCCGGTCCGGTCACGCGCGTAATGAGCTCGCCGTCGATGATGATTTTGTTAGGACTGGTATTACTCATCTGCGCCTTCAGGTGCGCGTCGTTTTCGAACGGCGTTCCGGCAGGGCCGCTGACGGCGGCCTGCGCGGCGGAGGACAGCAGCGCAGACGTAATAAGCAGGGAGGAAAGGGTTTTCTTCATGGTGCTATTCCCGGTTGGTTTTGTCTGATACCGGCGTCCACGGAACTTCCGGGAAGGCGGTCAGGCGGAGCAGGCCGTCGACGTAGCCCACGCTCAGGCGGTAGGACTTGTTAACGTCCGGCAGCGGCAGCAGCACCGAGCCGTTAGACGTGCTGGCAGAGAGAACGCCACGGACGGTGATGTCGCCGTTCCCGGTGTCGGTGGTTTCGTCGTCGATGCGAAATACGGTGGAGACGCCGTTCTTTTTGACGTACTCAGCCTCGGCGGCCAGCGCCTTTTTCATCTCCGGGCGGTCCTCCGACGGGACCCAGCGCAGCAGCGCTGCGTGCTGTCCGTCAACGGTTTCCGGGGTGACGCTGAGGCGAAGGTTAATGAGGGAGCGCACCATCATGCTGTTCAGTGCCGCGTCGCCCTCTGCTGAGGTCGAGGTAAAGGCCCGGTCAAACATCATGGGCGTGGTGATGGTTTTCTGCGTGCGCCAGAAGTGCCACGCCAGCGAACCGGTAATGCAGTTGCCGGCAATGCTCAGGGCGAGCAGTGAGGTGAGCGACATCAGCATCACGACCACCACCCTGTTCCGCGTTTCTTTAACCTGAAATTTCATATGCCCTTCCGTCAGGTAAATAAAAGGCGCCGCCCGGGGGCGGCGCGGTTGTTACTGCATCCAGTGCCGGTTGGCCGAATCAGGCACGCGCCTGAATTGCACGCGGAACAGCACCGTCGGCAGATACCAGTAGAGAAGGTTCAGCAGCCACCAGGACCCCTGCCCCTTCTTCAGGTGCCGGAGCAGAAGCCAGGCAACGCCGCCGGCGCAGAGCATCACGATCAGCATATCGATATAAAAACCGGTGATGCCGAAGCCAAGAAGCACGAAGGCTTCTTCCGGCGGGAGGCCCAGGAACCGTTTCTGCTCGTTGAGCGTTTCCGGGAACCGGTACTTTGCCGCGTCGCTGTCCATGCCGGTCAGCTGCCGGCGAGCGCGAACAGGGCGCGGGTGGCGAGAAGCACCATAATCATGCCGGTGAACACCATCGGGTTGCGCGACTTAATGAAGGCCACGACCGAGACGACGATTTCGCCTACGTAGAGCATGTACTCCACGGTGCTTCCGTGACCAAACGTATCGGTCGTGTCGGCCTTCTGGGTTTTCAGTAAATCCGTTGCGCCGGCAAAATGCGGAAATACCACCACCGTGAGCATCAGGGCGAAATAAATAAGGTTGCGCTGTGCGGCGGGTGAATTTTTCAGGGAGTGTTTAATGCGGAAAAATGAAAATAAATTAAAGCGGGAAAGGAAGCTGCCGATATTACCCGCCTGAATTTGTTTTTCTTCAGGCATAGCTACCGCGGACCCCGCCTCCGTAATGGAGCCAGACAGGACTGGTTTCATTGTAAAAATCCCTCTAATTGGGTTAGGAAAATGTCAGTTGAAGTAAACAGATGTAATGCAAGCACATTTTACAATGAGTCAAAAAAAAAAAAACTGTGACTCATGTCGCACTTTTTTATCTTGATTAAGATATTTCTTAACGGCGTACAGGCGTAGGCTCACTGCTCACATAGTTCATGAATCCTGTGGAGTAACGCCTAATATCATGAAAGTAAAAGAGAAGCTGGGCGAAAATCGCGGAAGGCCCCGCAAATACAGCCCCGGCGAGGTCCGCTACCGGGTCCTCTGGGCACCGGAAAATCTGCTGCTTGAGCTGCGAATTGCGGCCCGCGTTCGCGGTGTGAGCATGAATGACGAGGTTGTCGGGCGTCTGGTTAAGTCGCTGAACTTCACTCCCCAAAAGCCTCTGATACGCACCGAAGAGGGAGAAAGACTTCTTGCGCTTGCACGATTATTTGACGAGTTTATTCAGGCGAGGCTGGATATTATTCGCGAGGAGTATGCGCGCGCACATCCGGTTTCTCAGGGTGAGCGTGAATTTATTCCGGGGAAAATGCGTCGGTTCAGCAGCAGCTTTCCGGTTAATCTAAAAAAGGATATGGAAATCAGCGCGAGGTTTAACCGTCGCAGTATGAATCAGGAAATTGTACAGCGGCTTCTCGGAACGCTGAATTATTTTACGGAACAGCAGCTTCCTGAAAACGAGGAGGTGCAGCGTCTGCGCTCTCTTGCCATCCTGTTTGATGATTTTATTAGTTCCCGCGTGGCGGTTGCGGAGAACCCGCTGGCGAATGAAGGTGAGCCTGATAAATAACCTGCGAGCTTCCGTGATCTGAAGGCCGGGCGGAATCGCCCGGTTTTTTTATTCCTCGTCCTTCAGGAAGTGCCTGCTTTCCGCCTTATCCTCTGCCGTGCTCATGGCCGTTAAATTAGCGTCCATCATGTCCTCAAGCTGTCCCGTCGCAATGCCTCCGCGCGAGTTGAGATACATTTCCGACAGCATGGCGATAACGATCGACATTCCCTCTCGCGTGCCGGAAGCTTTTCGTATCATGTCCTGATTGAAGGTCTTCAGGTCAAATTCCTTTTTTCCTTCCTGATGTTTTTTCAGCATCAGGCCCAGCCCGGTCAGCTCGTTAACAAGGGAAGAAAAGTTAACGTCGCTTTCTGACGCGCCGTTCTGTCTCTCAAGCATGACGTACTCTCTGATTTCATTCTCAATTTTATCTTTAAAGTAGATGTTGTGGCGAGCCATATTTGTATCCTGTCTGCACCTGCATGGCGCCTTTCACCCTGATATTAACTCAGTGATTTAATCTCATTCCGGTTGGCGATATTGTCGGGGTGCGGGTTGTTGAGAGTGAAAATATTATTCACCTGAAATACGGGGTGTGTCAATCCGGCACTGCTGGCGCAGATTTCAGGGTGTGGGGATGCGGCACTTGTGGGTTAAAACAGGTGTGTGCTTGCAGCACTGATCGTGATTAAATGCTAATTAATGACAAATATATGGTTTAAAAGGTGTGTTTATACGGCACTGCATGAGGTGTGGGGATCCGGCACTACCACGCATAACTTACTGAACCATAATGACTACACACAAACCCCACACCTGAGCAGTGCTGCCTGGGGTGCTGCATCAGCACACATGACGGCACTGTTCAGGCCACAATGCGGCACTGTCAGGTGTGTTAATCAGGCCACATATTACGCGATACTTGTTAAATTACTCTCAAAACAAACATTAACCACATGAATTACAACACAAAAACCGCAAGATGAAATCTTGCGTGGGGTGTGGTTAAGTAATCACTCAAAAAGCGGCTTGTGTAAATACCCCCTCCAACCGTCATTTTTATTATTTCGCCAGCGTCTTACCACGCATCCTGAGCGCACCAGAGCGCGTCTGTATCGTTTTTTCTTGCCATACCCTGACCGCCCGGCGTATTTTATCGCGAACACTCCCCTGCGCTTGTGGCGCATCCTGTGAAGGTAATAAATATGAAATGGTTTGCGCTTCTTGCGCTGGCGGCGACATTCACCAGTCAGGCGAATACCCAGATGTGTTTTACGCGCGCCGGGAATGACTACGGAATTGATCCGCTGCTTCTTGCCGCAATATCCATTCAGGAGTCCAGCCTGAACCCCCGGGCGGTTAATAACTCCTATTCTGCGACACAGGAAGACGTATGCGGGATGCAGGTCAACAGCTCGCATTATGGCGAACTTAAAAAGTTTAATATCACGCGCGAACGGTTGCTGAACGAACCCTGTATTTGCACCTATGCGGGAGCGTGGGTGCTTGCCAGAAACTTCAGGTCATACGGGAAAAACTGGGACAGCGTGGGAATATACAATGCGGGTCCCAGACAGAAGATGATGACAGTCAGAAAATCCTATGCCAGAACAATAAGCGGAATATACAAGGTACTTCTGGTTAGAAAAAAAATGACGCAGGATTACCTTATTTCAAAAAATATCAGCACAACGAACAATCCGTTACTCAGCGCGGAGAGCATTGCATCGGAAGCAATAAAATACCCGGTCAGGTGACCGGGTGAGTTACGTCTTCACCACTGATAGAAAGGCCACCCCTCAAGGGGTTCACCGTCGCGATCGAAGCAAATACTTTCCACGCCGTAAATTTCCCGCGCCTGCGTCATAAGCCGGATGGCACTTTCAGATAATCCCATATTCCTGAGCGCCATTGCGGGGACGGCCAGTAAGCCGGGGCGCGCGATATACCCGTAAAAAATATCAACCACCCACCGCGCCTGTGGCTTATCCGCAAGCAGCCGTGACTGTTCTCTTAATATCTCCGCATCAGCCCGGGTGATATTTCCGGTTGAGCACGTCAGCATTCTGTTAATTTCCACCATCAGCAATCATCTCTCAGCCTGCAGAGCCTGATGACTCCGCGTAGTTGTTATTATCATCCGCAAGCAGGGGTGCCCGTAAATACCCCCCTGCAGCCCCCGTTCTTTCAGCCCCGGCTGAGTTTTACGTTATACACAACGGACCAGTCGCCACCGTTCGGGTACTCGACAACTGGTTCGAGTCGCGTCACGTTCTCTGCCTGGCGGTTCATCACCATCACCCGTTCCACCTCTTCGTGCAGGCTTTCCCCTTCCTGGCGGGGGAACCATAAATCACTGTTGCTGCCGCTGAGTAACGGGTGATTGCAGAAGTGAAAGGCCCGCCCGGCCCCCATCGCACACTCCAGGATGGTCACTTTTGCCCGTGCGTCGAGCGTGCCCGCCGTGCTGTTCAGGCGTTCGGTGATGTCTCCCCAGCACCATTCCCCGACAGGTTCCGGGAGTTCCAGCCGTTTGAGCGACACGCCCAACGCTGCCGCCGAGAGCCGCCCCACGTCCGCCAGGGCGGGCGTTTCTGCCAGCTCGCTGATGTAGTCACCGTTGATGAACAGCGCCTGATCATCGTTGTCCAGTACCAGAAGGCAGACGCCAGAGAGCGCCGTACATACCGGGTTTTTGCGTAACGTCAGATTGAGCATGATCGGTTCTCCTTACTGCCGCCCCGGACGGGGCGGCACTCCGTGGTTCAGGCAAGCGCCCGGGTTAATTCAAGGGAGCGCAGAAACTGCCCCCATTCGCTGACGCGCATTGCGGGCACGCGCACGGCCTGGCGCTTTTTCGCAGATCGGGCGACATGGCGACCTCTTGCCCGGATTTCCGGGGCGATATCCTTCGCGGCAATGCTGGCGCGCGTTATACGGATCTGGCGTGCTGACACGTCTGACTTTACATATCCCGCCGTTGGTGCAATGATTGTGGCTTCAGCAAGTTGCATGGTTAACCTCATTTGATTTTGTTGATGATGGCCAGCTGTTAGCGCAGCTGACCGTAATGAAGCAGAGCCTTTGCTCTGCTTTTTTTACGCCTGCTCCCGGTCAAACACCTCCTTCTGAATACGCGCCACGATGTCCTGATGTGACAGGGTGCAGCGGTCACGAAACTCAAAGAAACGCCCCTGAACGTGGGCATAGATATTCGTAACGTTTCCACTCCAGTATTCCGACATCTTGAACGACTGCCCCTGCCCTTTGCCCGGAGACTGCCAGTCCTCCGGCGGCAGTACCTCCAGCTGGTCGATAAACCGCTCTTCGTCGATTTCCTTCACGGAGGTATAGTGCCGGGCATCGGACAGGGCCTGATACTCACTCAATTTTCCCAGCACCATATCCGGCCAGGTCTGACGCAGTTCGTCCAGCGTTCTGCCGTCGGCTCTGGTTCGCCATTTACCGCTTACGCGCACCGCGTGCCAGCCGATAAACAGCGATGGGCTGAAAAACACCTTTTCAGGGCGGATTGCTACTGCGGTCTGGTTCTGTGTCATGCTGCGTTCCTTCTGTTTCTGGCCCACCGGAGGCGGGCCGGGTTCGTGTGATGTTTGTGGATCAGGCGATGTCGGCTTTGCACATGGCGTAACCGACGCTAAGTTCAGTTTTCAGATAGTCGACCGCATAGCTCCATGCCGCCTGGCCCAACTCCCCGTAAAGATTCAGCGCAACTTTCCGAGCTTCAGCCCAGGCCTGTACGGATGAAAGTGGCATGACAGGGCGCGGCATCGACCAGTCGGTGACGGTCCTGCACACGTCATCAGCTATATTTCTCAGCATCCCTAACAGCAGCTCCTCGCGCTCACATGCCAACATGCGTTCCTCACGCCAGATTTTTAGATATTTAAGACGTTCAGCCAGCGCAGGGCTGACACCCCTGATTTCCTGCCCTTCACCCCATCTTTCGGAAGATTCAGAAGCGGCGGTTTTGATGTTCTGTGGGTTCATGCTGGTTCTCCTGTTGTCGGTGGCTTATGCCATCTCTCGGTGAGTTCATCGCGGCAGAGGGCAAAGGAGCAACGACGGAGAGAGGGCATAAAGGGGCGGCGGCGAAAAGTTTTTGCGGCCCCAGGCAAAAAGTTTTGGGCGACGTGCATTTCACCCCTTTCTGCCCGAACCGGCGGTGCTACGACCAGCCCTCCGCGAAGAACCGCCGGGAGTGGGGGCACGGATGTTGAGATGAGCACGAACACACCCGACACGGCGGAACGGCGTGGCGTCCTCAGCGGCCGCTGCGCGGCCAGTGAGTGCGCCGGCGACAGCCGGCTGCGGGGGTTGACCTTGACGTTGCCATCAGACCCCAGCCGTCAGGCCCGAAACCCGCCTGCGGGGTTCAGCGGAGCTTAGCGGCTTGCCGCTTAGCGCAGTCGGGCTTGACGACCCGCCCGGAACGGACGGGGAGCCGAAGGGGGCCATGCTGTTTTTCTTTCAGGACGTGCAGCTGCAGCACCACGCCACAGACAATCGGTCAGGAGGCATTACCTGCACGGGCAGAAGTGATTGAGTCAGGCAACAGAAGAGAGAACTTTTATTCCAGCTGAAACATGTGAAATGAAGAGGATGTGAGATCACAGAAGTTGCTATGGAGGCGGGGTGCAATACGCGCTTGAAACATGCGGGACTATGCGCTTACTGCACCTTAACAAATCTGCCTGTTCGGCAGTAGGGTGTACTTCAAATATTTCTAAGCTGCCTGTTCGGCAGTAGTATTCAGATCTTACTGGTTATTTCTAAGCTGCTTGTTCAGCAGTTTTTTTAACTTACACTGCTGAAGGGTCGTCTTCAATCAGTTTTTCCTCTTTCAAGGCATCGATAAAGTCCCGCAAGGCCTTTTCCGGCATAGGGCGAAAGTCGCGATTAAAGTCCCCTGCACGCTTACTCCATGCGTTGATTTTGGCCCGGCTTACATCCCCCCCCTTCCTGATAAAGAGTTCCTCAATATAGTCCTTATCCTTGTGTAGCCGGAGAATGAGGCACAAATCTTTAAAAACGTCATTAGTAGGGATCGTGCTGACAGACATAGAAAATCTCTCCATCATAAATTCTGGCCGTGAACTGTGATTTAAGCTGCGCCGCTTTCAGGTTTTGTTTAGAACGGGATATCTCAAGATTGTGGGTGTTCAGCGGCCTGCCGTCATCGGTCACGGCATTGGCCAGCTGGATTGATTTACCCCGCCCGGCGGCAGTGGTGCAAAGGCCAATGACTTTACCATGTTGAAGGACGGCGGCTTCAGTGGCGCCCTGATTTTCCAGCGCTGTTCTGACCTGCTCAAACTGGCAGGCCCGTTCTGCGGCGGCATCAGCAGCCATTGAAAGATGCAGGCTGACCTCCTGTGCTAACATTTCCAGCGTGGGATAGCCGCCCTTATAGCGATCGTCTTTCCACAGTTCGAACAGCGTCGCACCGGTAATGACGTCCATTCCTATACTGCGGGCGGCAGTCTGAATTTCAATAAAACTAGCGGTTTGGCTGATATTTTTCATGATGACATCCTGTATGGTTATCAATTGATTTTAATAGTCTGCCTGCACGGCAGTTTACTTAATGAAAGAATAAAAAATTCATCCTTAGCGGTCCTGAAAGACAGCTGCCTGCTATGCAGGCCAGCTGATTCAGTTTTAACGTGGGTCAATCAGGTCCACAACCATTGAAAGGATCTCATCCATGATATGCGGCTCTACTTTAGCCGCATAGCTGGCCTTTCGCGCGGTCAGATCGAGAGAGCGCAGCTGATAGCACAATGCCACGCCTGTCACTTTCCCGTTGTCGGTACTGTCCCCGTCCAGGTATACCGTGACGGCCTTCGAACGGGCTGCTGCTCCTCCGCTCGTGACCGGGACGCATACGGCCGTTCCCAGGGCAGCGACCAGCTCACGCGGTGAAATGACAAGATAATAATGCGGTCCCCTGAACTCTCTTCCTTCGACGGGGTCGCCATTGACGTGCCAGATTTCGCCTTTCTGTGGCACCTTCCTTGATACCATCAGATCGCCTCCCTGCCCTGCGGCTCATCATTCAGGCCGTCACTGACGTCCTGATTAAACTGGCGGATCTCTTCCTCGTCGATCCCCTGTAGCAGCTGCGAGAGTGTTTTACTTCCCCTCGCCATGCGGCCTGATGGCTTAATGCTCACGGCTTCGCCATCCGCAGTCACATCGAGCAGGGTGCCTACACTCCATCCCGCCTTTGCCGCGATGTCGCTTGGAATGGTCAACACCACAGCACCGCCCTGTTGCCGTAATCGGGTTACTGACATATCGCCTCCAGTGTGTAACTTTGTCACACTTATAATACCATAGAGTGACACAAAGTCACACTTTTATGGAGATTTTTTCATCATTTCATCCTGAGTTATTAACCTCAGACGGTTTTGACTGAAGTGAGTTTCCAGCGAGCTAAGCCAGTCGGGAGTATGGCTGTTACCGTCGTTCAGGGCGCCGATTACAAACCAGAGGGGATTGCCCATACCTTCAAGTGGCAGCAGGCGCTTAAGCGAAGGAAACCGTTTTTGCCACCGCCAGAAAGCGCCTTCGAGCAGTTCTTCAGGCAGTTCCCTTTCCCACCTGCTGTACCACGCGCTGACGGTCACCGGCGTGCAGAAGTTCAGCTCAGACGCCACCTGCCTTGCCCGCCCCTGAAGCAGCATGTACTCCCGCGCAGCCTGGCTGGCTTCACGCCGGGCCGCCGCGTGCATGGACAGTGCCCGTTTCTTCTCACGGCGGTCATCGAGGGCGAAGCAGTATTCGGGAAACAACTGCTGCTGCACGCTGCCCGACAGCGGCAGCGGGCAGTGCAGCCCGTGGCTTTCCAGCAGCACGTTCAGCGCGTGCTCGTACTCGCTGATGCTGGTCATCCGGCTGCGCGGATCCCACATTATCCCGGCGCGCAGCAGGCTCTGCCCGCTGGCACGGCCAGCCCCTGAAAGGTGATGGAAGAACGCCCGCGAATACGGCTGGCCGGACAAACGCCGCCCGTTCCGGCGCCTGTCTTCCACTTCGGCAATCGCATCCATCGCGGCGCGGCGGGCATCGCTGACGGGAACCAGCGCACGGCTGGCGGATATGACGGTCAGTTCCTGGCTCATTGATTTCTCCTTAATGCCGCCCCTCCCGGGGCGGCCCGTGGGTTATGCGGCGCGTGCGTCCGGGGTGGTTTCTTCGCTGGCATCGACGGCGGGCTTCATCCACGCCGGGAGCCAGCTGCTGGCCGCCAGTTCTTCAGCGGCCAGCACGGCGGCATCGCCCTTCTTCATTTTTTCGGCATCGCTGGCCGTGCCCGTCAGTCCCGCCCCGCTCATCGCCGCGAAAATCTGCGCCTTTCCGATGCGGCTGAAGTAGTTTTCTGCGGTCGGCTGCCACCAGTCGTAAAGGTTGAATGCCATCGCGACCTCCAGCCCGTCGAGGCTGCTGCGCTGCGTGCGGCCGTGTTCCCGGTCCTGCATGCCGTCGACTGACAGGGCAGACATAAAGCCCAGCAGCGCGTTTCTCTCCTCCGGGGTCCAGGCCAGCAGCCAACGCATGTCGTGACGCCAGTCGTCCGGCAGGCGGGCCTCCCAGCGGGCTTTTTCTTCCATCAGGAAGCGGTACGCCCTGCCGTTTTCACAGGATAAGGATTTCTCGCGCAGCACGTACTGGTTGTCGTTGAGCTGAACGCGGGACGGATCCGGACCGCCGCGCCCGGAGGTGCCCCCCCCTTTGCCAGATGCCAGGTCAGCAGCGTGACCGACATATCGGTCTGCGTGCAGAGCGCGGCCTGTACCGCCAGCGTGCGCTCGCAGGACATGGCTTTCACCAGCGTGGCGGGGAACTCATCGGCCTCAACGGTCGGCTGTGCGTGCGTGACGGCCGCAACCGCTGCGGCCTGGCGGGCTTCGATGGCGGCGGCTTCTTCTTCGGTGATGTGCGCCAGTCCGCGCTGGATATTGATCACGCCGTGGTCCAGCGATACCACCACGCCGCAGAGCTGGCGCGTTGCTTCAGGCCACGCTGCCGCTTCCCCGGCGTCATGGATGGCCGCGACTTCGGCATCGAGCGCGGTGCGTTCGTCGTCGCTGGCCGCGTCCATCAGCGTTTCAATCTCCTCCAGGCGGGACGCCTGCTCTGCGGTAAATACGCGCTCAGGGAACGGATAGTGACGATACGCCCTGGCATCATCGCCCCACGTCATGATTTGAGTCAGCCGCGCCTCGCTCCACTGCCAGCCTTCGCGCTGCGCAATCTCAGCCCCGATGATGGACAGTTTGTTCAGCGCGGCGCGTTGCAGCGTCAGTGAATCGACCCAGCCCTCGTTTTCGTCGCTGAACAGGTCGGTGCGCAGCTCGCCGCCCTCTGCGAGATACGCCTCCAGCCCGGTGAAGCGGAACAGATCGCTGCCTGACGTTTTCACCTCGCCCGAGGTCACCAGGCTGCGGATCATCTGCGGGGACGGAACGTCATATGAGCGGCTGACGGCGCTTTCCCAGATTTCTTCCTGGCGTTCATGGGTGTCGGCCAGCGCCAGCGCGTGGCAGTGGTCGAGCTGAATGCGGTCTTCGGACAGCAGGCACAGCAGCGAGGGTGCCAGTCCGGCGAGCTTCATGCAGCGCTCAACGTGGCGGGTGCTGTAGCCCATCAGGTCAGCAATCTGCGCGTTCGTTTTGCCTTCTTCCGACAGCTCGCGGAAGCCCTGAATCTGCTCAGCCGGGTGCATGTCCCGGCGTCTGCCGTTCTCGGTCAGCGACACGGCTCTCGCCATATCCTGCGGCACGATACGCACCGGGACCAGCTGGTCGGGATGCCAGCGACCTTCGCCCTGCAGCAGCACCAGCGATTCCAGGCGTCCGCCTCCGGCGCAGATACCGATCTGGCCATCGGCCATTTCATGACCCGCCAGATTCTGGATAAGTCCGACCCCGGCAATGCTTTCAGCCGTGTCGCGGATATCTTCAGGGGAGTGCGGCCGCTTGCGGGCCTGAAGCGGGGACTTCACCAGGCGGGAAAAGGGGAAGTAAGCGAGGGTAGCCTTTTCCAGCACCGCTTCAACGGCAGTCGCTGACTTTTTCGCAGCGCGGGTTTTCTTTACTGATGATTCTGTAGGCTTCGCTGTCGCGCCTTTGACGTTTTGCTGTGACATGCTGCTTCTCCTTCTGTGGGTTAAATGATGTTTCTGTGAGTATTCGCCGTCGCAGAAGGGAAAAAAGCCGCACCGGGGAGCGCTGACAAGGCCGCCGCAGGCGTGCACTTCAGCCTTGTCAGAAGGAGCGAGGCGGTGTGGCGCAGTTCCCTGCGACGGAAATACCACGGGAACATCGGCCACCGGTGGATGAGCATGGCACGGCCCCGGACGGCGCTAACGCGGTCCGGTCCTCAGCGGCCACGGCCGTGGCCAGTGAGTGCGGCGGCAGCATGCCGTCTGCGGGTGTTGCGTCAGTCGATGGAAACCCGTCGGCCCGCAGGGCAAGGGCAGAGACGGCTTGCCGGCTCGGTGCGAAGCATGACAGCGCGGCCCGGAGGGAGACGCCCGGGGTAAAAGAGTCTGACTGAAAGCGATCGGCGGACCAGACCACCACCCGCCCCCACGCCAGTACCAGAACCAGTGCGAGTACCAGAACCAGTGCGAGTGCCAAAACCAGTGCCAGTGCCAGTGCAATAAACCATGAGCTGCTGACTGACCTGCACTTAGATATCTCCAGAAAGGAGGCGGGAACGTGGCGCCGCAGGCGCCGTTCCCCCGCCCCGCCCCAGGCGGGCAGGGTTTTTCGCGGGCTGTCAGCGGTCAGGGTACGGGCCTCCCTGCCCGTTTTTATCTCACATCACCAGCTTTCTGACGGCTCCAGCGCATCCAGCTCAAGGGGGAAGTGCCTTCTGGCGGCCCCCTCCCCTCCTTCAGCTTCTTCCCGGCGGACATACTCCCCGGCAAGCCTGGCAATCCTCTCCAGCGTGCCCGCCGTCACCCGTACTTCACGGTCTGCGCGGGCTGATTCCCGCACGTTTTCCAGCATCGCCCGTAGCGTTTCCTCGCCCGCACCGTACTCGTGCACGGAATCAAGCTCGCTGATGTTAGCGTTAATTTCGTCGGCTTCTTCCGGGGTGATGCCTTCCCCGTCAAGCACGTCTGATACATTCGCGCTGGTCCAGACAATCAGCGACATTCTTTCACCCGGCGCAAACTGCTTAAGCAGCTGTATACAGAGTTCGTTCGGCGTTCCGTACATTTCATATCCTTACGGGCGGCGGAGGCCGCCGCCCGGCGTTGTCAGTTAAGCGCGCGCCAGATTGCGCCGTATTCAGGGTGTGCGGAGATAAACCCGGTCAGCTGGCGAAAGCGCCCGCAGTAGTGCTCACACAGCTCCGGCTCGTCATGGCGGTCGTAGAACCAGCTGCGGTGGTTCAGCACCATTGCGGTGATGACGATGCCCGCCGCCTCTGCCGACAGGGTCATTTCGGCCCCGTTGTCCGGGTTACTGAAGTGCCATTCGTCGCCATCGGGCTGCATGAACCCCCCGCCGTTTTCCAGCGCAACAAAGTTCCACTCGCAGCCGTCATAGCCTGTGAGAAAGCGGCTGGCGTAAAGAAAAACGTTGTGTTCGGCGCGCACGTAGTCGTGGGAAAAGAGCATCGGTAAAAAACGCAGGGTCATTAAGCGACCGGACTGGGCGGCGGCGGGGGGCTGTATGTTCATAGCATCTCCACGGTTAGCATGTGATACGGCGCGGGCTTGCGCCGTGACCACACCAGAGACGAGCGCAAAGCGGAAAGCGCAGGAGCGTCCCCGCAGGCCGCAGCGCAAGGCCGTTGCGGGCTGAATGCCCGTGACGGGCGCGAACGGGTGAGGAGACGGCGCAGCGGACTCTTGCGATTGCAGCGGCCCGGCTAAGGTTCGGGCACGGCGTAAACCCCCACGACACGGCGGCCTCATGGCGCACCGTTTTACCCCGTGGGCAGGCTCAGCCTGCGCCCTTTGCGGCCCCGGCACTGCCGGGAACTGCCGCGTGGCGTTGGGGTACGGGCGGGGGTTCGATGCCCGCGACCGTACCTGCCGCTCCGCCGCCGGCCGGTCTCTCGCAGGTCCCGTACCCGTCCGGAAGCGACGGACTTCGCCGCCCCCGGCAGTAAGGCTTTGCTCAGCGTCAGGCGGCCAGCAGCGTCAGCATGCGAGCCACGTCGTCCAGGCCCTCGCGTACCCCCGGCGGGCAGTCACTGCCTGCATCCCAGGCGCGCCCCTCCTCTGACAGCAGCGCGCGCTGCGCCCTCTCCGTGATTTTTTCAGCAGCGCTGCGTCCGCCGTCACCGTCTGGATTGTTTTTCTGTCAGACCACAGCCATTCGCTCAGGGTATGGCGCGAAATCCCCTCCGCAGCGTGCCCGTAAAACGCCACCCCGCCGATGCGGCACAGAAGCCGGTCAGCCTCGGCGTCGGTCAGCTCTTCGTCAATCACGTCCGTCACCGTTTCCCGTGACCAGACCGGCACGGCCAGCGGTTCGCTGTTGGTGAATGCGCGCTTCAGCTTTTCGTTAATATCTTTTCGTGTCCCGTACATCATTTTCTCCGGTTTTAATGGTGGCCGGGCTTTCCCGGCCGGATACGTCAGTCTTTAAAGCAGGCGTTCAGGGCAAGCGCTTCGCGGTACGCCTCCATGTACAGGTCCCGGATGCGGCCGATCGCATTGCGGGCTAGCAGCTCCGCGACCGTTTCGGCATCGTGGTGCTTTGGCGATTCCAGGGCTTTCAACCTGGAAAGCAGCTCGTATATGTCGTTTGCCAGCACCGTCACGTCTTCGCGCAGCGGTTCCAGACCTGCGTAGTTCGTCATGCGGCCTCCGGCAGCCAGTCGCCGTTGGCGGCAGGTTGCAGCATGGCGCGCTGTACGGCCGCCAGGCGCTGCTGCCCCGCGCGGTGATACTGCTCCATCAGCTCGATGCCGATATAGCGACGGCCGGACTGGAGCGCCGCAACGCAGGTCGAACCGGAACCCGCGAACGGGTCGAGCACGATAGCGCCCGGGTGCGTGAATGACTCAATCAGGGGTTGCAGGCTGGTCACGGGCTTTTCGGTCGGGTGATACCGGCTGCCGGTGTACTTCCAGCCCTGCACGTCGGGCAGCGGATTATCCGGCAGGCGCGGGCGTCCTTTGGCCAGTACGTAGGCGCATTCGTGCGTATAGCCGACATAGGCGGATTTTGACGCGTAGGTCTTGGCAAATACGAAGTGCCCGACAATGCGAAAGCCCGCAGCGGTCCAGGCGCTGATAAAGCTGTCGGCGCGATTCCAGCCGTAGAAGCTGACCATCAGCGAGTCGTTTTTCAGCACGCGGTACATCTCATGACAGGCGGGCTGGGGCCATTCGTCCGTCTTGTCGCCGGCTATCGTGCGCCCGGCGCGGTCCTTAAAGCCGACCAGGTACGGCGGATCGGTGAGAATAAAATCCACGGCCTTATCGTAAGCGTCTCGTTCACACCGTCTTCCATTTCTGGCCGTGTTTCCTACCATGGACACTTTCGCGAACATGGACACTACCGTGGACAGAAATACGCCTTATATCAGCAGACCCTGGATCATCACCGCACTCAGCCTGCGGTTTAACGATGCCCTGACTTACCGTGAAATCGCAGAGCAACTGAACGTCAGCTCTTCTGCCACGCATAAAATGTTCAAGCGTTTTCGCCGCACGGGTATTAAATGGCCATTGCCGGAGGAATACACGCCTGAGCGCCTCGAGGAGGAGCTTTACGCCTTCAATCTGGAAACGAATCTGCCTGTCAAAAAACGCCGCCCGGACTGGCCTCTGGAGTTCAAAATCCGCATGGCGGAGCTGAGCCTGCAGCCGGGTGCCTGTGTGGCAGAACTGGCTCGGGAACACGGCGTTAACGATAACCTAGTATTTAACTGGCGTAATCTGCATCGTCAGGGGCTGCGGGATCCTGCCAGCAGAGCAACACTTATCCCGGTCACCGTGGAGCCTCTTTCGCCGCCACCCAGGCAGACCGGGGCCGTATCAGCAGACCTTCCACCGGTCATCAGTTGCAGGCTGACGCTACCGGGCGGCAGCCTGAGCCTGACCGGGCCACTGACGCCGGAGCTGTTGCGCGCACTGGTCAGCGAACTCAGGGAAGGTGAGGCATGATTAACTTTCCTGCAGGGGCGCGCATCTGGCTGGTCGCCGGCATCACCGACATGCGCTGCAGCTTCAACGGGCTGGCGTCGAAGGTGCAGAACGCGCTGCGGGATGACCCGTTCAGCGGGCATCTGTTCGTCTTCCGCGGCCGTCGCGGCGACATGATAAAGGTGCTGTGGGCGGACC
>Ga0308161_1000700_pt1 | contig 47542 bp, 43 predicted proteins | sample PhyFR2_FD_201034 | JGI IMG/M metagenome (GOLD analysis project Ga0308161, IMG submission 201034) | Phyllosphere microbial communities from UC Gill Tract Community Farm, Albany, California, United States - DLSLF.R2 | ecosystem: Host-associated > Plants > Phyllosphere > Unclassified | place: USA...
ATAAGCAAGTTGACTACCTCTCTGGGCATTCCCCTTCATCTTCATCTTATGTACTCTACGGAACTTGGTTCTTTTTGGTTGTAACATAATCTCTAAATTTTAGATTTTAGATTTTAGATTTTAGATTTTTTTTATTTTAAAAAAGTAACGGTAATTTAAAATTCAAAATTTCTAATCTAAAATTTTAATTATTATTGTTATTGTTGTTATTTTTTCTAGGTCTTCTGTTGTCTCTGTCTCCTCCTCTGTTGTCTCTTCTGTCAGACTGACCTCCTTTTTTCTGTTGTCCCACTAGTGGAGAAAGTTCTCTTTTACCGTAAACTTCACCTTTCATGATCCAAACTTTTACTCCTAGTTTTCCGTACTGAGTCAATGCTTCACCGATATGGTAATCGATATCTGCTCTGAAAGTAGACAAAGGAATTCTTCCGTCTTTGAAAGATTCTGATCTTGCCATTTCAGCACCGTTCAATCTACCAGAGATCTGAACTTTGATACCTTCTGCACCCATTCTCATTGTACCTGCCATCGCCATCTTAACAGCTCTTCTGTAAGAGATTCTGTTTTCAATTTGCTTAGCAATGCTGTCTGCAACTAATACTGCATCAAGCTCAGGTCTTTTGATTTCGAAGATGTTGATCTGAATATCCTTTTTAGTCAATTTTTTCAACTCTTCTTTCAGTTTATCAACTTCCTGACCTCCTTTACCGATGATAAGTCCCGGTCTTGCGGTAGTAATTGTAACTGTTACTAATTTTAATGTTCTTTCAATATAAATTCTTGAAATCCCACCTTTAGATAATCTAGCTTCAAGGTATCTTCTGATTTTGTAGTCTTCCGCGATTCTGTCTCCATAATCGTTTCCGCCAAACCAGTTAGAATCCCATCCTCTGATGATACCTAATCTGTTACCAATTGGATTTGTCTTCTGTCCCATACCTTGATTAATTTTCTTTATTACCTAAGATTAATGTAACGTGGTTAGATCTTTTTCTGATTCTGTACCCTCTACCTTGCGGAGCTGGTCTTAGTCTCTTCAATTGTCTTGCACTATCCACGAATATTTCTTTAACGATAAGGTTTGCTTCCTCGATGTCTGCACCTTCGTTTTTTACCTGCCAGTTGGCAATTGCAGAAAGAAGTAATTTTTCTAATTTGTTAGAAGCTTCTTTCTTAGAATATTTAAGGATATAAAGAGCTTTATCTACTTGCTCTCCTCTAATGATATCAGCAACTAATCTCATTTTTCTCGGAGAAGATGGGCAGTTATTTAATGAAGCTTTCACAACGTCCTTGTTAGCTTCTTTTCTTGCGATTGAACTATCTTGTTTTCTTGATCCCATGATTATCTGCTTCCTTTGTTTTTGTTACCACCATGACCTCTGAAAGATCTTGTTGGAGAAAATTCGCCTAACTTGTGACCTACCATGTTTTCTGTAACGTAAACAGGGATAAAAGATTTCCCGTTGTGTACAGCAATAGTTTGTCCTACGAAGTCCGGAGAGATCATCGATGCTCTAGACCAAGTTTTGATAACTGTCTTCTTACCAGACTCTATATTTGCCTGAACCTTCTTATCTAAAGTATGATGAATGAACGGTCCTTTTTTAAGTGATCTTGCCATAATTATTTTCTTTTAGATACGATGTAACGGTTAGACACTTTGTTTTTCTTTCTAGTTTTGTAACCTTTAGACGGCATACCGTTTCTAGATCTTGGGTGACCTCCTGAAGAACGTCCTTCACCACCACCCATCGGGTGATCTACAGGGTTCATTACAACCGCTCTTGTTCTTGGTCTTCTACCTAACCATCTGCTTCTACCTGCTTTACCTGATACCGTTAACTGGTGATCTGAGTTGGAAACCGAACCGATCATTGCCATACATTCAGTAAGGATCATTCTTGATTCTCCTGAAGGCAATTTGATGATCGCATATTTTCCGTCTCTTGAAGTTAACTGAGCTGAAGAACCAGCACTTCTTGCTAAAATTGCACCTTGACCAGGCTTCATTTCAACACAAGAAATTACAGTACCCAATGGAATATTTCTCAATTTCATTGCGTTTCCTACGTTTGGTTCTACATTTTCTCCGGAAACTACTTTTTGGTCTACTTTGATACCGTTTGGAGCGATGATATATCTTTTCTCTCCGTCTGCGTACTCTAATAAAGCGATGAATGCAGTTCTGTTTGGATCGTATTCTACAGATTTTACTGTTGCTTCAACATCGAATTTGTTTCTTTTGAAGTCAATAATTCTGTATTTCTTTTTGTGTCCACCTCCGGTGTAACGCATGGTCATTTTACCTGTTTGGTTACGTCCACCTGACTTTTTAATACCAACTGTAAGAGATTTCTCTGGTTTGTTGGTAGTAATTTCCTCAAAATTGTTTACAATTCTGAATCTCTGTCCCGGGGTGATAGGTTTTAATTTTCTAACAGACATTACTATTATTTATAATTATAATTAATTTACAGCAAAAATATCGATAACCTCACCTTCAGCAAGTTTGATTACCGCTTTTTTCAATTTGTTTGTCTTTCCAACCTGAAGACCTTTCTTAGTATATTTCGCAGATACTCTAGGAGCATAAATCATTGTATTTACGTCTGCTACTTTTACACCGTAAGCCGCTTCCACAGCTTTTTTAATCTGGATCTTATTCGCTTTGGTATCTACCAAGAAAGAATAAGTACCTCTTAAATCCGTAAGGTAATTAGCCTTTTCTGAAATAACTGGTTTAATAATAACTGACATGATTTATTTCTTTAAATTTTCCTGGAATTTTTCAACTGCACCTTCAAAGAATACGATCTCACCTGCATTTACTAAATCGTAAGAACTTACTTCGTTGAAGTTCATTACTTTAGTTTTAGGTAAGTTTCTTGAAGATAAATACACATTCTTGTTAGCTTCAGGAAGAATGAACAAAGATTTTTTACCGTTTAATGTCAATGCATCTAATAAAGTAATGAAATCTTTAGTTTTAGGAGCGTTTAAGCTCACATCTTCTAAAACTCTGATGCTGTTGTCTCTCATTTTTTGAGATAAAACAGATTTTTTAGCTAATCTCTTAAGCGCTTTGTTCAATTTGAATCTGTAGTCTCTTGGTTTTGGTCCGAATACTCTACCCCCACCTCTGAAAGTTGGAGATTTAATATCACCATATCTAGCAGATCCAGATCCTTTTTGCTTCTTAAGCTTTTTAGTAGAAGCTGTAATTTCGCTTCTTTCTTTTGCTTTATGAGTTCCTTGTCTTTGTGCAGCAAGGTACTGTTTAACTTCTAAGTAAACCGCATGCTGATTTGGCTCAATTCCGAATACTGATTCGTCTAGAGTTACTTTTCTTCCGGTCTCTTTTCCTGATGTATTTAATACTACTAGTTCCATTTTCTGATAATTACATAAGAATTTTTAGCTCCCGGAACAGCACCTTTTACTACTAAAAGATTTTGTTCTTGATCCACTTTTAACACCTGAAGGTTTTGCACAGTTACCTGCTTGCCTCCCATTCTTCCAGCCATTCTCATCCCTTTGAATACTCTTGAAGGGTCTGAACCAGCACCGATAGAACCTGGAGCTCTAAGTCTGTTGTGCTGACCATGAGTTGCCTGCATTACACCTCCAAAGCCGTGTCTTTTAACAACACCTTGGAAACCTTTACCTTTAGAAGTACCTGTTACGTCAACGAATTCACCTTCAGCAAATAAGTCTACAGTCACCTCTTCTCCTACTTTTACTTCATCAACGAATTCTCTGTAGAATTCTACCAATTTAGCTTTAGGAGCAGAACCAGCCTTTTTAAAATGACCAGCTAACGCTTTACCAACGTTCTTCTCACTCTTGTCATCGAAACCTAATTGAACAGCTTTATAACCGTCTTTTTCTAAGGTTCTGACCTGTAAAACCGAGCACGGACCAGCTTGAATAACTGTACAAGGAATGTTTTTTCCTTCTTCGTTAAACAAAGATGTCATACCGATTTTTTTACCAATAATACCTGACATTGTTTATATTATAATAAAATTTATCCTTTATTTATCACTATTTTCAGGAAGTCTGAAGTAATTTCTACGTTTGATGTAGGCATACTACGCCCCTAAAATGAGTGTGCAAATTTATGAATATTTTTATAACTGACAAATATTTCACACAAAATATTTTGATTTTTAATCAATTAGATCATTTTTGTAAAATCAGAAAGAAAATTCGGGAGGATAATTTGTGAATAATAAAATTTCTTATTGCGATCAATCTATAGTTACTGTAATTTACGGTTTGATTTTTGTTAGGATAAAATTATTTCTATAAACTTTCTGATGAGATGAAAAACACATATAAATTACTTATTCCGCATCTGAAGAATGCGTTTAATAATCCGTTTAATTTTTTTGAAAAAAATATAAGTACTGCTGTAGAAGCAATAAATTCAGCCTTCACTTCTGATATTGATTTCTATCAATGATGAAAATACTCAGATCCTTATGTATTATGCTCCTTATATTTTCATGCAGTAAAAAAGAAGAGCACGCATACACCTTTTATTATTGGAAAACCAGGCTTACTCTTAATCCTGAAGAAAAGAAAGCCCTGCGTAAAGTAACTGTTCCGTATTTATACACCCGTTTTTTTGATGTAGATAAAACTGCGGAAAAATTTCAGCCGGTAGGTGTTATTACAAAAGATAAGAGTTTCGAGGCTCATCAAAAGATCGTTCCTGTTGTTTTTATAACCAACCGCACTTTTCTATATATTACAAAAGAAGAAATTACTTTCCTTGCTCAGAATATCAGCGCACTGATCCAAAAGAAAGCTGCAGATTATCACCTGAATATAGCTAAGGAAATACAAATCGACTGCGACTGGACCTCAGGAACACGGGATGATTATTTTATGTTTTTAAAGGAACTGAAAAGAATTTCCGGAAAAAATATTACCTGCACACTTCGTCTCCATCAGGTAAGAGACAAAGCAGAAACAGGAATTCCGCCTGTAGAAAAAGTATATCTGATGTGCTACTCTACTTCTTCACCTTTAGAAAATTCTGATAAAAATTCTATTCTTGATGTTTCTATTCTGAAAAGCTATTTGGGGAATATTGACCAATATCCAATACAAAAAATAGAGGTGGCTCTCCCGATCTATTCGTGGGGAATAGTAACGAATTATTTAGGAAAACATAAACTGATTAATGCTTTATCTGAAAAAGATCTGCAAAATCCCGATTTCAAAAAGATTTCCGATCACGAAATTGAGATCTTAAAAGACGGTTTTTATTTCGGGAATTACATGAATAAAGGTTTCAGGATTAAAATTGAATCTATTTCCGACAGTCAGCTTTCAGAAGTTGTGGACTTTCTGGACAAAAAAATTTCTCATTATCCTATTATATATTATCAACTTGACAGTAAATTTGTTAAGAATCGCAATTTAGATTTTTAACTGCCATCAAAATCAACGATAACCCAACACCGCAATACAATGAAAAAATATCTTCTTTCACTCGCCGTCATTTCGCTGCTTTATACGAAATCGGAAGCGTGCGCATGGTCTGACCCGGATTATGAATACTTTAATCTGTTTACCCAGAGTATTATTAAAGATAAATCTTATTTGCCTTTTCTTCACAGCTATTCTACAAGGTTTTATACAGATTTTAAGCCTTCTATGATTCCCGATGAAAATATCGATTCATGGAAAAGATATTTTAATAACCAATTGAGCTATGCCCAGACAGAGTACCTGGTGAATAAAATGAATATTAATGATCTTAATGCTTTAAAAAAGGGCAGTCCAACCAACCAGCTTCTTATAACATTGGGTCCGGGATTTTATCAGAAATATAGTGAAGGAATCGATTATCTGATTGAGGCCAAATATCTTGAGCCTTATATGAAAATCAATTATATTGAAAGCGGTGATTCATTTTATTACAGGGAACCGGAAACAACCGGAAAAAATGCAACGAATCTTGATTACAATAAAACTGTTTCTGCACTGACATCCTTATATAATGCTGCAAAAAACCCGGAGATCAAACAGCGATACGGTTACCAGCTTGTACGGTTCAATCATTACACAAGAAATTATGATGCTGCGGTAAAAGCATTTAAAACTTACGTAGAACCTTTGAGACTTAAAGGGGCATCCTATATTATGGCACTTGACCAACTTGCCGGTGCGCAAAGGGGATTAGGAATGAATACCGAAGCCAACTGGAATTTCTTTCAGGTTTTCAGAGACAGCAAAAGCCGTAAAGAATCTGCTTTTGTATCCATGAAACTTTCGGATACCGCTTCTTTTAATAATATTCTTAAGCGTGCAGCAACGAATGATGATAAAAATATGGCTTATTTCCTTTTAGGATACGAAGATTTTAATAATCCGATCCCCGTAATGGAAAAGATGTTTGAAATCAATCCCGATTCGGAGATCCTGAAAGTGATGGCGGTGAGAAGCATTAATGAATTAGAAAGAAGTTATCTTCCTATTTATTATTATACTGACGATAACAGTAATGCCGTTCAGAAAAATACAACAGATAAAAGCAGAAAACAGGATATAACAGAAACTGCAGAGCCTAAGAAGGAAGAACTTTCATTCTGGCAGAAAATTGTGAGATTCTTTAAAAACCTTTTCAGCAGTAAAAAAGATAAGAGTTCTACCGATGGGAAAGCAGATCAAAGTGATGATGAGCTTCTGGATAATCCAGACAGGATTCCGGTATTTACAAAAAACAATTACTGGTATGATGATAAAACCAAAGACTTCTTGGATGACCTGGAAGAATTCACCTCCAAAACAAAGGAAAAATCTAAGGATGAATACTGGCAGATTGCTGATGCCTATCTTAAATTCCTGAAAAAAGACTATAAGGCAAGCACGGAAATTCTTGAGAATATTAAAACTTCCAATCCTGAATATCTGGAAGAAATTAAAAGAATGAAGGTCTTGAATGATATTGTTTCCCAGCCAAAAATTGATGCGGATTACGAAGATCATTTAATGAAAGACTATGCAGAATATTTTACAGAGAAGCCGGAGGTGAAGAAAGACAGCACCGAAACAGATGAATACGATTACTATGGTGAAGTTCCTTCCACGGCAGACTTCCTGAAAGATGTTTTGGCCAACCGTTACTTTCTTCAGGGTGAAGATGGTAAATCTTTCCTGATGAATAATAAGCTTTCTGATCTTCAGTACAATCCAAATTCAAGTCTCGTGAAAAGCGTGGAAGATTTTTACAGAAAGCCTGATAAAACCCAATTTGAACAACAGATTATCGCCAAAAACATTAATGATGTAGGAAATATTGAAGCATTCTTTGCCGTAATCTATGGTGACAGGGCAATGAGGCAGGCAGATTTTGAAAAAGCCAAATCTTACTATACCAAAGCGCAGGGCTTTACGGGAATCCCCAGATCAGAATGGAATTATGAAGAGAAAAAAGTTGCTTCCCTGAAATATCCTGCAGAAGCTTACAACGGATTCAGCAATATTTCTGATTATGTGTTTGGGCACAATGTATGGGAAAGTTACCAAAGTTCACCTGAAGAAAGCATGAAGAAAGAAGATTATTCCGCATTTCCATTTATAAAGCCTTCCATGAATAAACTGGAACTGGCAGAGACATTAATTCAGCTGAAAAAGATTGGGAGCGGTAAAGATGAAAAGTCTGCGGCGGCCAATCAATTAATAGGAAATCTGTTGTATAATACTTCTATTCTGGGATATTACAGACAGCTTTTTGTAATGGATATTGATAATACCAACGGTGGTAAATACGACTTCCAAAGTACAGAACGCCAGAATCCTTATCAGTATTACTATAAAAACTTTCTCAACAGAACCTATATTGAACCGGACAATTTTGATCTTGCGATTAATTATTACAAAAAGGCATTAAATATTTCTGCTAATAAGGAACAGAAAGCGAGAATTCTTTTCCAAATGGCCAGCGCGGAACAAGGAAAATACTATCAGTATGAAGCTAAAAACCCTTCGAAAATTGATTATTCTGATCCGAAATGGAGTGAAAAAAGTGATGCATACCAAAAACAGCTCGATCAAATTAAAAATCAAAAGTACAGAACGTACTTTGCTCTGCTAAAATCTCAATATTCCGATACGGAAACAGCAAAAGGCCTTATGGGAAGCTGCTCGTATTTCGGGTATTTCATGAAATGATAATTCAACATCAATCCAAAAAAAAAACCTCTGATTACTCAGAGGTTTTTTATTTATCTTACGTTACCTTTTTATAAATTTAGTTTTATAGAGGGTTCCTTTTTCATCAATGCTAATAAAATAAACACCTTTAACCAAACCTCTCACTACAATTTTACCATCACCCACCGATCCTTTAGTAATCAGCTGCCCCGGAGCATTGTAAATTTCATATGTTGATTTGGATGAAATATTCTTAACATTCAGCACATCATCAGCCGGATTAGGATAGATTTCTAAACTTTTCACATTGCCTACTTCAGCAGTTGCCAATGTCCCGACATTGTTCTGTTTTACCGCATAGAAAACGTTACCAATGGCCGAAACTCTTATATGACCGCTTTTTCCGGCTAGAGCTGCGGGAACAAATACACTTGCAGAACCCGAGTTGGGAACAGATGCTGCTAAAACAGTCCATGTATTTCCTCCGTCATAAGTATAATCAATCTTTACATTGGCAACATTATACGGAGAAGCCGTTGTTCCGGAAACGACCCATGTTATTGTTGAATTGGCATTAGGAGTCAATGTTGCCGCATTTACTGTAAATGCCGCTGCAGATCCTACAACGATTGTTTGAGTAGCATATGCAGTCTGGGCCTGTCCGCCAATTTTATTATCCCTTACGGTTACTCTGAAGTTTGTAGTTCTTGCAACAGTAGACGCAGCTTCAAAATCAGCAGTATTTTTTACCGTTCCTGCTAAGACGGTTGATAATTTAGGAAAATATCTTGTAGGGTTTGATGTGGGAGACCAAGATCTAAAACTTGCTCCGGAAGAAGTATTCCCAATGTTACTTGTTGTAACCCCATTAGTTAAACTGCTTGAATTTACCTGTTCCCAGCAATATGTCAAAGGGTCTCCGTCCGGATCCGTTGCGTTGGCTGTTAATACAAATGCCGTAGATTTAGGTATAGTATAAGTGGTCGGCATTGAAGTAACCACAGGCGTATTATTGGTGATCGGCGTTTCAACATCAGCGGTTACAAGTGTCATGTTTGCTTCAACCTGATCAATACTCACACTATGGAAATACGGGTCTGAATGATGCTGAATATCTGTAGTAGGACCCGTAATACCGGCATAGCCCATAATGGTTGATCCCGAACCAGGTTCATCACATACACCAGTACCTTCATTGAAGCTATAAGTATGGTTATCCCCTAACTGGTGACCCATCTCATGTGCTACATAATCTATGTCATAAGCATCTCCACTCGGAGGCAATTGAGTGGTACTAGAAGAATTCCATGTTCCGCTGCTGTAGTAATCTATTCCCGGAGATGTGATCCCGCTTCCTTTATAATTATCTGGCGAAATATAAGCATAGCCACACCCTCCTGCGCTTGCACTGTACGATGTTGTAGAAACATCATTGCTTCCAATACACCCTATACATCCCGCATTTCCGCCACCTCCGGTAGCCCCGAATAAATGTCCAATATCAAAATCATTATCGGTAACTCCATAACTGCCACCATGTAAAGTATTCATCAACTCATAATTCCATTTGCACATTTGGCTTGCGGGGCTGTAAGGATCACTATTCGCATCAGCAAATATGAGAGCGGGGGCACTAACCATATTCATATGGATGTTAAACTCCTGTTCAAAAACACCGTTCACACGGGTCATGGTAGCATTTATTTGAGCCAGAGCATTAGCTACCCCTCCAAAGTAAGATGTATATTCGCCTGTAACAGATATCGCCAGCCTAAGTGTATGGTATGTCTTGTTGCTTGATTTTGCAGCTAAGCCGGATTCCATCATTTCTTTTATTTTGGCTGTAGCTACCGGGCTTTCTTTTGTACTACATACGAATGCATGTCCTTCTCTACTTGTCTTTCCGTGCACCGCATAAACAGTTTTATCTGCAGAAGCAGGCTCAATAAACTCATATTTTCCGTTACTGATCACCATCGATTGAAAATCATTGGGAGCCACACTAAACCTGATGTACTTTTCAGGATCATCAATTCCTTTACCTACATAAGATCCCAACTGATATTGATTGGCTAGTACCTCATCAACTACAGGAAAGCTGTTAACCGCAAATTTCTCAACCTTACCCTCTAATGTGGGAACATTAATTGTTATGGTATTGCCGCCTACTTTCTGAGCTCTCAACAGCTGGGTTTTAATCATATCAATATCCAGCTTGTAATAGACAGCATTATTACTTTTTTTGATGATAGATTTTGTAGGAGCAGTTCTATTCCATTGTGCATTTACCATTGTTGCTGTAATAGCCAGCAACAAAATGGGTAGTTTTGTTTTCATATTAAAATATAAATTAAGGCAACAAATTTATAATTTAATAATAGACAGCAAATAAAAACATATAAATTATATAGAATTTAACAATTAAATAAGATATATCTATTAAAACAGCTTAACATTATTGATTTTAATAATTTATCACAATAGTAAAGAATCTAAATCATTTCCCTTTATTGATCTTTCTGTTGCCACTCCTGATGTCTTTTCCTGAAAAGCTTATCTTTATAATCCTGATTCCGTTGAGCCGCGTCAATAGAATGGGACGAATGAATATCGTCGTCTTCTTCTGCAAAATCTGCTAGCTTTTCATAATAGCAATGCAGCTGATCCAGCTCTTTTTCGGTAAGATCTTCAATGTCTACAATTCTGTTGCTGGCTTTTTCATTTGCGGCAATAAGCTCATTCAGTTTTATCTGAATTGCTTTTGAATCTTTATTCTGCGCTTTTTGAATTAAAAATACCATGAGAAAAGTAATAATTGTGGTACCGGTATTAATGACAAGCTGCCATGTTTCGGAATATTTAAAAACAGGACCCAAAACAGCCCATCCTATTACTATAATTGTTGCTCCTATAAATGCATAGGAACTCCCTGTAAACTTTGTTGCCCAATTTGAAAATCTTTCAAATATACTTTGATCTGACTTTGACATATTGCTATATTTTTACAATAAACAAGCAGCAAAAACTCCGCCGAAGAGATTGCTCTTTAGTTTTAATAATTTATATTAATTAACAATTTAGGATTTTAAATTGAATTATGTATCTTTTCTTATAAACAGTAACTTATTTATAATTTATTTAACTGAAATGGGACATCGTCTGCATTTTAAATTACTATCCGAGAAGGCACTAAAATCTATTATTAAAAAAAAGATTCTGCGAAGTAAGCTGCATTAATTTTATATAATTTTCCACAATCTTCTGGTGAAGTTCATTAAGCTGTATTTTTTTCTCTGCATACAATATTTTATTATCAAGTAAAATTTCAAGCAGTTGGTTTGTCATTTGAGAATTTACTTTTATAACTTTCAATTTATCTTCCAGTTTGGACAGGAAATCTTTGTATAGCCGGAACATCTTTAACTGGGTTTTTATTTCTAAGACTATACTTTCTGTTTCTACAGAGAATTTTTGTTTCTCTAGCGAAAGCATGTGGTTTAAATAATTATTTTCCATTTCCAGTTCTGCAAGCTTTATATCTTTCTTTTTGCTTGCAGGAAACAGAAACCCAATTCCAACAACATATTCTTTTCTAAAATCTGCCGATTCAAAATCATTCAGACCCAATTCTACATAGTCTATAATTTTTTTGTAATTGGATTTTTCTATATTATACTCAAAAGTATTAGATTCTATTTTGCTTTTAATTGTCAGCATGTCTCCCGAAAAATGATCTTCCGGTACTAATTCTGATATATTTTCCTCAATTATTTCAGCGGCTATATAATTTTCTATACTCTTGAAATCTATAGTATTTTGCATATTGAGTTGAGTTGCCAATTCTTTTTTTTGAGTTTCCAAATTATACAACTTTGTCTCTTCATCAAGTTCAAGGTCTAATATTTTCAGCTGTGTTTCATTAATATTTTTAATTTTAGCAGGATCCGAAACTATAATTTTAGTTAAAAGTTTTTCTTTCTCCTTACAGGCTTCAATCAATACAGTTAATAAGTCAGACTGATTGTGAGTAAAATAAATATTACTCCATAAAAGTACGGTCTGACATAAGTTTTCTTGGGAAGCAAGCTCAGCAGTCTGCTGGAAATTCTTTTCCTTCCATTTGATATATTCTGTTTCAAACTTTCTGGCTTTCAGAGGTGCAAAGTTTGCCCTTAAAGAGCTTCTCTGTTTAGAAAACTGAAACTGATCTGTCTTTGTGCTCAATGATACTTTTTGTATTAACGGTGAAGAAAATGAATATTCCAAAAAGCTCTTTGAAGGCTGTAGAAAAGTTTTCAGATGATCTGCAAACGTGTAATCCTGTGCACTTATTTTCGACAATAGTCCAACAAAAATTAAGGTATATAAAATAAGTTTCATATTCCTCTGCCTTAAAATTTTAAAGAGAAAAAGCTATTTTTCTTTTTTGCAAAAGTGATCATTACTTTTTCATTTTGTAATAATTTATTATTCTTGGGAACTTCTATAGAAATATCTCTTCCGTAAGTAATTACCTCTTGTATTTTTCTTAGTCTCGGGGGTATTTCCACCAGCCTGGAGCCAATCTCATTTATTTTCCCCAGATAGGATCTTTCGTTATCCCGTATAGACTGTACGATAAAGAAGTCTCCTTTTTTAGGATCCAACGGAATATCTTCATAAATATAGCCCTGCACACTGGAAGCCGTAAGTTCCGAAAGCATCAGCAACAACTGAAATGAAGGTACATTTTCACCCTGCTCACATAAAATATTTCCTACAATTCCGTCTTCAGGAGCCAATATTTCCAACTGTGTTACTTTTTTTTCCAGTAGAGAAGTTGTGTTTCTTAAAGCGGAAGATTGTACTTTATTGATTTCCTGAACCTGATGAATCTGTGTATCTAAATGCTTTTCTTTAAGACGGGCAGATTGTAACAATTCATTTTTTTGTTCTTTCAACAAAGTAATCTGAGTATCTATTTCTGAAAAATCTAATGTATTTTTATCTACGTTTGAAAACTGCTCAACAAGTTTTATTTTATTCTGTTTTTCCGTTTCTAATTGCTTAATCTGAAGATCAAGCTGTTTTATCTGGTTGTAAGAAGTGAAGTTGGATGAGTGTAGTTCCGAGTCGAGATTATGCATATTCTGCATATTGAAAAGGGTGTTTTCTTTTGCCTTTAATTTGTTGTTCGTAAGTTCATTATTCAGTTCTCCCTGCGATACAATAAGCATTACATCTCCTTTTTTTACTTTTTGCCCCTGCCTTACCAGGATTTTTTCGACACGGATATTTTGTTCACATTTTATGTCGGTTTCCCTCTTAATTGCCACTCCGTAAAAAACGATACCTTCCCGATTGATGCTTGCAAAAAAATAAGTTACAATGAAAATGCTGAAGAAGGCAATGATATATACAAGATTATTCTTAAATAATTTCATCTTATAAATAATTTTGATTCTGGTTCTCGTTAATAAACCTGAATTTTATATCTTCAACTCCCTCAAAAGCTTCAATTTCTCTTACCAATTCCATAATCTCATCTTCTTTCCGAAGCTCAATCCAGTAATATCTTTCAAACGAATCACCGCTAGGTATTTCACCTGTTGTTTTTACTGTTTTAAAGTCAAAAAATACAGTATACTTACAATATTTTTCTAATAAAGATTTCATGTCTTTTTCCTGTTGAAAGGCCCTATTGTGAGTGAACTGCAATTGATATTCTGCCACTTTAAGAATACTGAGAGGAGAATACTTAAAAATAATGGCCAGTAAACAAAATGTAACGGTGCCTATAATTGCCATCACAACCCCGAATACTCCGCAGGAAATCCCTATCATGATTATGGCAAACATAAAAGCAACGTTTCGTGGGTTTCTTATATTTGTACGGAACCGTATCATAGCTAATGCTCCCATCAATCCCAATCCTCTGGCCAGGCTGTCGCCAATTGCCATTACAATGGTCGTAGAAATAACGCCTATAAAAATCAATGACTGGATAAATTTATTGGTATCCGGATTTTTCTGGGTAGTAATCTCATACGTGAAAGCAACCAGTGAACATAAACAAAAGCTTAAAATGATAATAATTAAATTATTGATCATGCTGGGTTCACTGCTGTTTGATTTTAATAATTCTAACATTATTGTGTTTTAAAAAAATTATAAAGAATAATCTTTGATTATTACGGAAGTCTGATACAGAAAGAAAAGTATTGAATATTTTTCCAATACTTTTCAACTGTAAGTAAATAAAGATCAGTTTATCTGATATATACAAGAAATCGTATCATAAAAGACTATCCGTTTCCAGATAGTCTTTTGGTTGTATTTAAATTTATCTTTTGATAATCTTGAATGTTTCTGCTTTATTATCAGCAGCAACGATCCTCATAATATACATTGCTGTCGGCAAATAAGCTATATTAACTATATTCTGTTTTTGTTTCAGTTTTGTAGTAAATTCTAATTTACCCGACATATTATATATATACACTACAGAATTCTCAACAGGCATATCAATATGAAGTTCTGAAGAAACCGGGTTTGGATATACTTTTACATTTGCTTTCGGCTCAATTTCTACTTTATTATCCTTGTCCTTTTCTTCTTCTTTTGGTTTTTCTTCTACCGCTGTTTTAGCAGTTGAATTATTATTGTTAATAAGTACTGCCTCCCAACTTTGCGGCAATGCATTATCAAGGTTATTATTAATGAGTTTCAGATAATATCCCTGTCCGTTTGCCTGAGTTGGCCATGGCGAATTCTTACTATACGTTACTACATCTGCAACAGTTCCCGTTGCATCTTTGAATGTTATCGTTTCTCCGTCGTTACTCAGGCTTCCGCTGGTCCACTGATATTTCGGAAGATTGCTGAAACCTGTGATCAGAGAGGTATTTTTCACTAACATCATCGTCTGGTTTGGCGCTAAAGTAGTTCCTGCCGGGAATATATAGTTGATGGCGTCTGAAATGGTATAACCTGTTAAATCCAAAGGTTTATTTCCGGCATTGCTCAACAGTAAAAACTCGGCATCGGCATTACTTTGAGGCTTATAGTTAATCCCTGAAATTACCAGCTTACCTGCTATTGCTTTGGTAACTTTTACAGCCTGATACGTAATAGGCCCCCAGTTGTTTGTCGTAAATGCTCTTGAAACAATGGTATGATTTCCTACAGGCAGTAAAAATCCGGCAGTATACAATTTAGCATCCGGAGAAATAACGCCATCATTTCCCATAGGATCGCTGCCGTTAATCGTATAATAAACTTGTGTTCCTGAATTAGGATTTGTGATCGTTACAGGTACTTCATCAATAATCTCTGCTGCAGAATTAATAGTTGTTTTGGAAAGCGTATGCGCAAGTCCGTTTGAAAGCCATTTGGCGATGTTATAATTTACACGCTCCGGCATTTCATTGATAATTCTTACATTACTTTGTTTCCACAAGTTATAAGCATTGCTGGTAAAGCCCAGCCAAGCAGCATCCATTTTATAAACCAGATCGAGTTCCTGAGCGGCGCTTTGCACTTTCGCCTGTAACGCGGCAGCTGTAAGCGGAGCTCCGTTTGTCTGCATCTGCATAAGAACCTGATCTTTTACCAATGTTCTGAATTCAAGATTTCCATTGTTTCCAATGAAAGGAGAAAATAAGGTTCCCGGACCATTCAATCCATAACCTGGTATTGCCCACTTCGTAAGATACGTACCTCCATTTACCCCATTCTCCTTGAAAAATCCTCCATCAGTATCGTTGATCATAAATCTGAATTTGGTATAATTAGGCGCATCATTATGTCCTATTGCTATAGCTTCATTTTCTGTGTCGCCCATCATATACATCAGCATAAACTTGATATAATCATCAACATCTACTTTTTGCTTGAAAAGCTGGAAGTTTTTTGAAGCTGCTGCGTTTCTCACTTCACTCCATTTCTGAGGATCGCCATCTCCGGAATATACTACACCAAAAGACCAAAGGCCATCCTGCATATTGACGTGGGTATAATTATGACTGTCATCTCCAAAATATTCTTCCAGATTTTCTTCACAGAAATCATCACGCATGGTTTTAATACCTTTATAAACACCGTTTACATACAGATGAACAAACTTAGTATTCAAAGCAAATTTACCCATCTGCTTTTGGGTATTCATAAATACCTTCTCGCTGAAACGTGAATATCCTAATCCAGAAACATTTCTTGACGGCCCATCCTGTCCTTCTTTTAACTGAATTGAATTGAATTTATTGGATGGGGGATAAAGATCTCCAGGAATCGCCTCAAAAAAATTATATTCCGCTTTTTTTACATTCCAGTCTTTATTAAATTTAAATTTGATACCTGGATTTGGCCAATAGCCAGAACTTTCCTGTCCGAATATTGTGACCCCTGCATTGCTATAGAAAGTTTTGTTATTAGGGTTAATATTATTATCTATATATTCAAAAGAGCTTCTTTGATAAGTACCATTCATTAATGAAGAGTTTGTAGATACGGACACAATTGGTATCTGGGATAAACTCTGTGCATACTCTGAAGATGTAATATTGTTTTTGTATTGCCATCCTGTTTCATTGGCAAAGCCATCGGATAAGAAATAGGAATTTGCTATAACTCCGGAGTTATTACCGTTAGCATCATAGGCATAATATTTCACTACCGAATTTTTGTTGATAGGAATTGGCCCTGTATAAACAGTTCCGACTGTTTCGGATGGAAATGCTCCGTTTACAGTATATCTGATTGTAGATCCTGATGGTGCGGTAATGGAAAGATTAAATCCTGTGGGATAAACTCCTCTTTTATGGCTGATTCCTGTTATCAGATTAAGTTTTGACAGCTGATTGCTCTTATTATAAGAGTCTTTGATGAAGCCCGTAAAAGAACCTGAACCATCCTGCATGCGACCATAGCTTTCATTAAACGGCATTTCCGGAAAGTCTACATAATCCTGCTGAATGACTGTCCCGTTAACTTTTCTGGATAAATATAATTTCTCCCCGGAATTTTTTAGCTTGAATTTCAAATGCGCGTCTCCTGTTTCTGGTTTTTCATCGGCAGATACTACCAAAAATCCTTTGGCCGGGACGCATAAATTTTTAAGCTCATGAAGTGTTCTGTCTCCATTTTTATTCGAAATGTAAACTCCACTGTTTTCATTATTAAAGTATACGGGATAATTATGATTATTGTAAATCTCAACCCAATCTTCTCCCTGGCTCAAAGTCCCCTGAGAAGACACTTCATTAATATACAGCTGTGTCATGTTAGCCGGATTCTGCTCTATACCTTCTATGGTAAGCGGCTCTGTAGTACCCGCTAATGCAATCTTCAATTTGGGCTGTAAAAATTCGTTTGAGTTTCTGGAATGGGTAATCATGGATCCTTCGACCGTCTCAAATTTGAAAGCTAAGTTTTGTCCTGATTTCCATCCATCCAGAATATTCTGATGAATAATATTTTTTAAGTTAGGCGTTTTATAAATAGCCTGGTTGGAAGCATTGTTTTCACTCACAGCATTCCATTCTTGTTGAATAGTAGTATAATCTCTGTTTGTAATTGAATTTCTTACTGCTGTATAAATCTCTGCATCCCTTAATTCCGAGGAAATCTTAATTTTTACAGGAGTCGTAGAATTCCCGTATTTATAAAATTCGATCCATGCATTCACTACTTTTGCACCTTCAGGAATAGAAACATTGTCAAATTTTACGGTATTAATTTCTGAGTTTGCACCTGTATTAAAATTAAGAAGCCCGTTCAAATTTACGTTACCCGTTGAAATATTTTCGGCAGCGTCATTATCAGAATTTGCTACGTAATAAATCTTTTCTTCATCATCAATCTGAATAGGACTTGCTGTAGAGCCTACTATTACGCCAATTGTATATTCTATAACCAGACGTGGCTGAAGAAGTTCATTCCCGTTTCTTGAAAAGACATTCAATGGAGATGTAGATTCCGGAAGGGATTCAAATTTAAATGCCAAACTTTGTCCCGGCTGCCAGCCTTTTGACCTATTTTCGTCTATAATTGTACGCAAATTCGGAGTCCTGAATTTTTGTTCATGCTGAATAGGAAAATTTAAATTAGTTGCAGAAAGTACAACCTGATTGGCAGAATAATTCCTTCCTGTCACCTGATTGACAGTATTAGTGTAAACCGACGGATTTCCGATTTCTGAATTAATTTTTATTTTGGATCCGGAAGTATTGGTAATTCCGTATGAAGAAAACTCGATATAAGCATCGGTAATTTTCGCATTGGAAGGGATATCAATACCATCAAATTTGATCGTATTTGTCTGTGGAACGGCAGGAGTACCTCCGCTCAAAGATAATACCCCTAAATTAACATCAACATTCCCTAATGCCAGATATTGTGTTGCATCATTATCGGTAAGTGCGTTATATCTTGTTATCTTTCCTTGGGTAGGCATTGCTCCTACGCTTGGTCCCTGATTGTTATTTAGATATTCAACAACCAAACGCGGACTGTAGTTTGCCCATCCATTGGAAGACCATGCATTGGCAATCCCTCCATTTCCTTCTATTAAGAAGGCCATACTTTGACCGGATTGCCATCCAACCAAACGGTTTTCTTCTATAATATCCTTTAAATTTGGTGATGTCTGCTTCGTATTTGCAACATTCCAGGAATTTGTAATTCCCCAGCTCACTTGTCTTTGAGAATATCTTCTTGAAGTAATATTCTGCCTGGCCGTAGTATACGCTAATGAATTTCCCAATTCTGTTCTAAACTTCAGCTCAGCATTTGCAGCATTGCTTCCATAAGAATATAGCTCAATATAAGCATTGACAACTTGTGCATTGTTGGGGATCTGTACATTATCAAAACGCAGTACACTTACTTGCGGGAAAGCGCCAGATTTCCCTCCTAACTCCAAGACGCCACTATCCAAATACATATCGCCACTGGTAAGTATCTGCTCCGCATCATTATTTCCACCTGATATGACTACGCTTGTAGATCCTGTTGCTGACCAATAATCAATAACCAAAGTCGGGCGATATCCCGCAGGCGCTGAAAAAGATTTTACGGTAAAAGCTCCCTGCTCATTTCCCGTAAAACGAAAAGCAATATTTGCATTAATAATACCAGAAGGAAACATTTGTTGTAAAAGACCTTTCAGTTCCGGTGATTTATACTGCTGATTCACAACGCAGGTAGTAGTTGTCCAGGTTACCGACGAAGATGTATAATTTCTGGATTTAATATTAAGGCCTGTGGATGCAGCGGTGGATGTGGGATAAGGAAGCGAACTTCCTATTTCTCCTTTAATATTAATCACAGTACCCGAATTACTTGCCTCATCGCCATAAAATACAATATAGGCATTGTTGATAATAGCATCAGACGGAAGCGTAACTCCTTCGAAACGCAAAAAGGTTTCCTGAGAACTTGCTCCGTCTTTGCCATGCAATTCTAAATCTGAACTTGTGAAGTAGGCAGTATTATTGTTCTGGCTAACTTCGACGTCGTTATTCTGACTACTTAGTTCAATTTTAGCCTGGTTTTGGGCTAGAATAAAAACACCGTAGCACATTAATAACAACATGTTAATTTTTTTTCTCATCTTCAAATAAACTTAGTAAGGTAATAAAGGAGAAAGCAGACTTTCTCCTTTTTAAAGAATAGCATATCAGCTATTCTATTATATATAAATATTTGTGTTTGTAAGTAAGGGAAAGGTTTAGTTTCCGTAAACCGGAACATTTCGCAATGCCCAGGCGAAAACATTGGTGAAAAGCTGGGCAGTTGCCACATCACTATTATCCCCATATTTATCTCCAAAAATAAAAACTCCGGAATTATTATCTATGTCTGCAACCATAAGGTTTCTGGAGGTATTGCTGGTCATTACCCCATATTTAACCGTACCGGGAATATTGGTTGCTATATATGCTCCATTGCTCCCTTGAAATGATATGGAGGTAGGGGTAGTATAAGGAAGGGTATATCCTGTAGGAGATACAAAAACCTGGCTTAAGTTTGCAGGAATTACGGTAGCCGTACCACTGCTACCTGCTTCAACAAAATACCCTAAAGCTTCAGAAAATGGCAGCTCATCAGTTTCGTCACCCTGATCAATTAAAACTCCTTTTCCTGAATTTGCCCAGTCCTTAACCAATGCAACAGTAGCACTGTTATATTCACTGCTGCTGCGTCCGTTCAGATATACAATGGAAGCTGTAGCAAGAGCATCACTGATGGCAATTACTGATGTTGGACTTACACATTTCACCTCAATACTTTGTGTACCGGCATATGATAATGCAGATCCAACCGATCCTCCTGCAGGGGCAGCTCCACCATTAAGCCATGTCCCTATTTTTCCACCAGCCTTACTTGTACTACTATTACAACCCGAAATCAAACCCGTTGAAAAGTTGCTTCCGTTAATATTTACAACTACCAATTTGGAAGAGGCTCTGGTAAGAAATGTTACCGGCACATTGGCACATATGATTCCATTTGCATCAGTAATCGTAGGCTTTATCGTAACCGTTGCATTGTACGTACCTACAGCACCCGGCGTACCGCTGCTTGGATATAAGATAACATTTTGATTGCCAATACTCGTAAAGCTTCCTGAAGCAATGAATGTGATCCCGTTTACGGTAGCCGTATAGTTATAAACTCCCAGTTTTGTTACTCTTACTGGTATATTAATATAAATATTTTGTTGAGATATTGGTTTGTTGATATCATATACTCCTGATACAGATATAAGATTACAATCCGTAAAATCTACATTTCCCTGTTCCTGGCCGCATAAACTTTTCCAGTCTCCTGCAGCAGTGGCTGTATCCCACACCCAAATATCGTAGCAATTGGAGGTTGTATTAAAAATTGTTAACCCATTCTCTGAAGCTCCGGGAGCAATATTATCTCTTTCCGTTGTAGTAAGACGTGTTAAAAGAGTACCTGTATTCCTGTTTTTAGAAACTACATCAAGGGCTGATTTTGAATTGGGAGTAGTTGTGTTGATTCCTACCTGAGCATTTGCTGTGAATGCGGCTAAAGCTATAGCCACAAATAATAATTTTTTTTTGATCATAATGGTTTTTTATTTTTTTAAGAATGGGCAAAGATAAATCGAAAATCGAAAGCATATTTTCATAGCTTAAGTGAATACTCATAAGGACTCATTTTCTTACGATGTAAAAACAACCTGCTATATATCAATAAGATAAATAAATATTTTATAAAATCACTTATCATCAAAAGTTTTTTTAAATTTGCAACATCCCTTAATAAAACAACACAAATGTCAGATCAAATTATCACAAAAGCACAAGCAGCTTATCATATCCAAACTGAAAATGCGGTACGAAAAAAATTTTTGATACAGTTTCTGTATTCATTAATTGTAATGTCATCTGTTTTTGAGGTTATATATTGGATTTTCGATTTTATAGTATTATTTCTGATTAATGCTATCGGTTTGATAATGCACATATTACTTTTAATTTATTTTTACAATTTTAGATTAACAATTATAAAACTATTTGCCAATCTTTATCTTATTTTCATTTCTATCTTTATTACTGTATTCGTTATATTATTATGGAAGATTGAGTCAGTTATTTTGATGTGGTATATTCTTATACCATTAGGAGTAATAAATCTCTTTTCCTACAAAGCTGTAATAAAATGGGGTATATATGTTTTAGCTCTTGCAATTTTAGTTTTTATACTGCCATTTGATCAGTTTTATGCTATAAAAGTTGCCGATCAGCACTTTCTTACTTATTTAAGTATTTTTACCTTTATCAGTATATTATATCTGGTATGTCTTATAATTTATTATAAAGAAAAGATTAATATGTGTAGCTCTGATTTCTTACCCATATCAGAAGATGAAGGCACAGACTGTGAATTGTCAAAGAAAACCTTAACCACCGTATCTTCCGCAGATGAAGACAGTAATAAGTACAATGAATTATTTGAAGAAATAAAAGTTTACCTGGAAAAAAATAAACCCTTTAAAGATCCTGATTTTAGTATACAGCAACTTGCCGCTGAACTAAATAGCAACAGTACTTATATATCTCGGGCTATTAATATAAAAACTAATATGAATTTTAAAACTTTCATCAATAAATACAGAATTAATCAGGTAAAACAGGAGCTAAATAATATTGACAATGATAAATATACTCTTATGTATATATATACCAGCGCAGGTTTTAAATATCAATCTACTTTCAATAAAGTTTTCAAACAGATAGAGAACATAACTCCTTCTGAGTATATAGCACAAAAAAATAAAGATTCGGAAGGTCAAGATCCACAATAATATATTTTAAATAGAAATATTAGAACGGTTTTACATCGTTAATTTCTAAGTTTGATCTTCATTATTGAAAAGTACTTCATAGATACAGGCTGTCCTAAAACAGTCAAATAAATTTGATTATATTTAAAAACTCCGCGAAGCCGCGGAGTTTTAGGTTAGTTAAATGGTAATGAGATTAATTATATCGTATTGCTTTATCAATTTCTATAGGATTATTATTTCTCTTAATATTTTTCTGCATCATTTCAGAAAGTTCCTTGAACTGTTCAGGACTTCTTACTTCCACTCCCATCACCATAAAACGTGCGCCAGGACTGGTATTGTTTTTATAATGCTCTTTAAATGTATGAAGTGGATCGTTATAATAGTCAAGCATCATCTTTTTAAGCCTGGATTCAGGAATTTTAATGGGATTCTGGCCACCGAATTTTTCCAGGATCTCAAGTGTCTCATAGGTCTTAGGAATCTTATAGCTTTTTACTAAGGAAAATTTAAAGTTGTCTTTATCATCATAAATTTCAAAGATCATTCCAGGCAGACCCCTGAATTTATACGGACCTTCATTTAAGCTGATATCTTTTGTGAACCAGGCAGTCCAGTTTCTGCCTCCAAACTTCGCAGTCGCTTTCTGTACATTATAACCGCCGATTGTTTTGGTTTCGTTATCAAGATCCCAGTCAATTTTATCATTAGTTTCTACCAAGAACATATTCTGAATCATGATATAATTTGAGTTTATGGTAGAATTTCTTTTTCTCGTAAGTGCCGGAGTGTCGTCCCAAATTACATTATTCTCCCCTCTCGTTTTATTAATAGAATCGGTAACTACAAAATCATAATTATAGAACTTCACGTTCTCCGGATTCACATCCAATACCATACTTACTTTTCTTTTTTCTGACGTCGTAGAATCTGTTTTAAAATGGTATTCATAAATGAATCTATGTGTTTGTGCGGTAAGTGATATGCTAAACATTATCATTACAAGGAGTAATCTTTTCATAGTAATTTTTTACAAATATACACATTAAATAGAACCTTGCAATACATAATACTAAATTATTAGAATATTTTTCAGCTGCTTTATGTAAAATAAAAAATCCCTTTTCTTTCGAAAAGGGATTAATATCATAGCACGCTTCGACTACGCTCAGCGTTTGGAAACTCAATTGTGAGGACCAGAAAACTTCATCATTCAGATTTCCGTTTTCCAGCATATTTATCACACTTTAATTTCTACGTCTACACCAGAAGGAAGTTCTAATTTCATTAGAGCGTCCACTGTTTTAGAAGAAGAAGAGTAGATATCCATCAATCTCTTGTGAGCTGATAACTGAAACTGCTCTCTTGCTTTCTTGTTTACGTGGGGAGATCTCAACACAGTGAAGATTCTCTTGTTTGTTGGCAATGGAATAGGTCCGTTTACAACAGCACCTGTAGCCTTTACCGTTTTTACGATTTTCTCTGCAGATTTATCTACTAAGTTGTAATCGTAAGATTTAAGTTTTATTCTGATTCTTTGTGACATTTTAATCTAATTTAATATTAACCTTTAGCCTTAGCGATTACTTCTTCAGCAACGTTTGTAGGAGCAGCTTCGTATTTCTCGAATTCCATAGAAGATGTTGCTCTACCTGAAGATAACGTTCTAAGAGAAGTTACATAACCAAACATTTCAGAAAGCGGAACGAAAGCTTTGATAACTTTAGCGTTATTTCTGTCATCCATACCGTTTACAGTACCTCTTCTTCTGTTAAGGTCACCTACGATATCACCCATGTACTCTTCAGGAGTTACCACTTCAAGCTTCATGATCGGTTCCATGATAACTGCTTTAGCAGCTCTACCCGCTTCTTTGAATCCCATTTTAGCAGCTAATTCGAAAGAAAGCTGATCGGAGTCAACCGCGTGGAAAGATCCGTCCTTAAGAACAATTTTCATTGCCTCAACTTCGAAACCGGCCAAAGGACCGTTCTTCATTGATTCTTTAAATCCTTTCTCAACAGCAGGAATAAATTCTCTAGGAATGTTACCCCCTTTAATTTCGTTGATGAATTCAAGACCTGTTTTACCTTCGTCTGCAGGACCGATTTCGAATACGATATCTGCGAACTTACCTCTACCTCCGGATTGCTTTTTGTAAACCTCTCTGTGGTTAGCTTTTTGTGTAAGAGCTTCTTTGTATTCTACTTGTGGCTGTCCTTGGTTAACCTCTACTTTGAACTCTCTTCTCATACGGTCTACGATGATATCCAAGTGAAGCTCACCCATACCTGAGATGATCGTTTGTCCTGAAGCCTCGTCAGTTTTAACCTGGAACGTAGGATCTTCTTCAGCTAATTTTGCTAAAGCGTTACCCATTTTATCCTGGTCAGCTTTCGTTTTAGGCTCAACAGCGATACCAATTACCGGATCCGGGAATATCATCGATTCAAGAACGATTGGGTTCTTTTCATCAGATAGGGTATCTCCTGTTTTAATATCTTTAAATCCTACAGCTGCACCGATATCTCCAGCTTCGATATACTCAACCGGATTCTGCTTGTTTGCGTGCATCTGATAGATTCTTGAGATTCTTTCTTTATTGTTTGAACGGGTGTTCAATACATAAGAACCTGCATCAAGTCTTCCTGAATAAGCTCTGAAGAATGCTAATCTACCTACGAACGGGTCAGTAGCAATTTTGAAAGCTAATGCAGCGAAAGGCTCATCTACAGATGGTTTTCTTTCAATATCAGCATCAGTTCTTGGGTCTGTTCCTTTGATATTATCCTTATCCAGTGGAGAAGGAAGATATTTACAAACAGCATCAAGCATAAACTGTACTCCTTTGTTCTTGAAAGAAGAACCACAAGTCATTGGGATAATAGAAAGGTCGATAGTAGCTTTTCTAAGCGCTTCGTTGATTTCTTCTTCAGAAATTGAATCCGGATCTTCGAAGAATTTCTCCATCAAAGTCTCATCATAATCAGCTACCGCTTCTACTAATTTCTCTCTATATTCAAGAACTTCATCTTTCATGTCTTCAGGAATCGGAACTACTTCATAAGTAGCACCTTGTCCGGCTTCATCCCAGATGATTGCTCTGTTTTTAATTAAGTCTACAACTCCTTTAAAATCTTCTTCAGCACCGATTGGTAAAACGATTGGAACTGCATTAGATCCTAACATTTCTTTTACTTGTTTTACAACGTTCAAGAAGTCAGCACCCTGTCTGTCCATTTTGTTTACGAATCCCATTCTCGCCACTTTGTAGTTGTCTGCAAGTCTCCAGTTTGTTTCAGACTGAGGCTCTACACCGTCTACAGCGGAGAAAAGGAATACCAATCCATCTAGTACTCTCAAAGATCTGTTAACCTCTACTGTGAAGTCAACGTGTCCCGGTGTATCGATAATGTTGAAGTGGTAAGGCATTGTTTCAGGTAATTTCTTACCTTGATCTGTTGGGAAATTCCAGTTACAAGTAGTTGCAGCAGAAGTAATGGTAATACCTCTTTCTGCTTCCTGTTCCATCCAGTCCATTGTAGAAGCACCATCGTGAACCTCCCCAATTTTGTGGTTTACACCTGTATAGAATAAAATCCTTTCTGTAGTGGTCGTCTTACCTGCATCAATGTGAGCAGCAATACCAATATTTCTTGTAAATTTAAGATCTCTTCCCATTTCAGATTAGAATTTGAAGTGTGAGAAAGCTTTGTTTGCTTCCGCCATTTTGTGAGTATCAGTTTTCTTTTTGAAAGCAGCACCTTCTTCTCTTGCAGCAGCTACTACTTCATTAGCCAATTTCAAAGCCATAGACTTATCATTTCTAGCTTTAGAATATTTGATTAACCATTTCATTGCCATAGAAATTTTTCTATCAGCTCTGATTGGCATTGGGATCTGGAAGTTAGCACCACCTACTCTTCTGGAACGTACTTCTACGTGAGGCATAACGTTTGTTAATGCATCTTTCCAGATTTCAAGGGCTGTTTTTTCAGTATCTCCTTTTTTAGTTTCTACAATATCCAACGCATCATAGAAAATTTTGAATGCAATTGACTTCTTACCGTCAAGCATTAAGTTGTTTACGAATCTAGTTACCAACTGATCATTAAATTTCGGATCTGGTAACAACGGTCTTTTTTTAGCTTTCGTCTTTCTCATTGTCTTATTCCTTATTTAATGATTATTTTTTCTTTCCTTTAGCTGGTGCAGCTGGCGCCTGACCTGGTTTAGGTCTCTTAGCTCCATACTTTGATCTTCTCTGTGTTCTTCCATTTACACCAGCGGTGTCTAAAGCACCTCTTACGATGTGGTAACGTACTCCCGGTAGGTCTTTCACCCTTCCGCCTCTCACCAATACTATCGAGTGCTCTTGAAGATTATGTCCTTCGCCCGGGATGTAGGCGTTGACTTCTTTACCGTTAGAAAGTCTTACCCTTGCAACTTTTCTTAGTGCAGAGTTCGGTTTCTTAGGAGTGGTAGTATATACTCTCGTACATACACCTCGTCTTTGTGGACAAGAATCAAGGGCAGCCGATTTGCTCTTCTTGGCAAGCGTGGCTCTTCCTTTTCTTACTAATTGTTGAATAGTAGGCATTTAATTGCTTTTTATTTTAGGGTGCAAAAATAATAATATTTTTTTAATTAACAAGCAGTTATATAGAAATAATATTTTTATTTAAATTTTAATTAACAGACACTTACGGTTGGGCCATGATTGTAACCTCAACATTTCTGTTCCATTTAAAGCTTCTGATATTTTCCTTAAGTTTTTCAAGATTATTTTGATCCACAGCATAAATAGAGACCTTTTCTCTTGCTACGGCAATCGGGTTTTGGATTTTCAGTTCAGCTACCTTTTTCCAGTTTTTTGGAATATGGTTTTGCAGCCAGGCATCGTAAATGATCGCAATATCATACCGGTTATTGATGGTATAACGACTCAGAAAATCTTCAAATTCAGCATCCGGGGACCTTTTATTTTTATTAAACCTAATAGTTTCTACAGAACCTAATCCTGCGGTATCCAAAAGATGAATATTCGTAAAATAGCTAATGGCCCCAATATCATTAGCCACAATTTTTGACTCATTATAATAGGTATGCAGAAATTTTGCAGACTGCATTTGCTGTTCATAAATATTCTTCCCGCCGTTTTCCAGCATTTTGTGAGCGAAGGAGAACTTATACATCAGTAAAAAGACATTCATCATTATTATTCCGGCAATGATCTTTTCATTTTTAATATAACTTCTGAAATTTTCGAAAAGCCCTTTAAGTTTAGGAATAAGAGCCATTGAAAAGCCAGTGAGAATATAAGCTTCATACCTGAACAAACCTTTAAGATCTGCAAACATGGAGTGACAAATCATCAGCAATGACATTACAATCAACAAAAAATTGCTCCTGATGATCTCATGAAAACTTTTCGTTTTATAATCTCTCACAACGAAAATCACACTTAACAAAATAGGAAAAAAGCCTATTTTATAAAAACTTACATTGAATAAAAAGTTATCCAAAAAAATTGTTTTTAAATGAATTGGTAATTTAGAATCCAGACTCAACGTTGTTCCCTTTACCATTACGGAATTCGGAAATAAATATCCATCGTGCTGATAATTAAACCAACAAAACAGCATGATCGGGATAAAACCTGTTAGCAACACCAGAAGAACTTCTCTCCATTTTTTAATCAATGCAAATACAAATGCAAGAATGACAAAATAAAACATACTTTCGAAGCGCACCACTCCCATCAGCAATAATGAAAGATAAAATCCCGCAAGTGAATATTTATTTTGAAGGGTTAATAAACAGTATATATTCAACACCAATAAAAAGACATGAAAAACATGCTCCATACCCGACAAAACCTGAAGATGCAACACTGAAAAAAACAATGTAAACAAAATGGAAATAACAATATTTTTATTGTCACTGAATATTTCTGAAAAATACCGGCTCAGGACATATATTATCGCAAAGCCGAAAACAACATTAAAATACAGAGGAAGATGGTCATCATTTCCGAAAAGACTTATTAATACACTGATAACATAAGTAAAAAGCGGTGATGAAGAAGTTGACGAAAACTGATATTTGGTAACTCCCCAAACATCGTACAATGCAAAATTCTTAGCTATTGCCAGATGAATATAGGCATCATCAATAGGATAAATATACTGTCCGTCCGTTTTGGAGACAGAAATAAGAAAATATACTGAACATATCACCGTAAAAACAACAGTAGAAATTAAAAATCCTTTTACAGCAAACTTCGGATTGCCCATCATATAAATTAATTCTAAGAATTTCAAAGATAAGTATCATCAATCACGATTTTACTATTTCGGCATAATATTTACTTAAATTTGTTGTACAAAAATAAACTATCTACAATATGAAAAATGCTAATATTATAGGACTTCAGGAGGAAGACTGCCGAAAAATAGCAGAAAAGCTTAATGTACTTTTGGCCAACTATTCAATATTTTACCAGAATACCAGAGGCTCTCACTGGAATATTAAGGGAGATCAGTTCTTTACCCTACACCCGAAATTTGAAGAACTGTACAACAATCTGGTATTGAAAATAGACGAAATCGCAGAAAGAATACTCACCTTGGGCTCAACACCTGCCCATAATTATTCTGACTATCTTAAGGTGGCAACCATACAGGAAAGCCAGGAAGTAAGCGATGCAAATAAAAGTGTTGAAAACATTCTTAATTCTTTCAAGGTAGTGATCGACCTGCAGAGAGAGCTTCTCGACATTACGGATCAGGCCGGAGATGAAGGAACCAATTCTCAAATGAGCGACTACATTACTGAACAGGAAAAAGAAGTTTGGATGTATAATTCTTACTTGGGTAAATAATAAATTACACACCATAATTAAAAAAATCACCTTACATTTAGGTGATTTTATTTTTATTAATTATATTTGCGTATAAATTACACAAAAATGCACGACGTTCGACTGAATTCCATTTTAGACAATGATTTCTATAAAATTACCATGCAGAATGCAGTGGTAAAACTATTTCCAGGTTCTATCGTAAAATATGAGTTTATCAACAGAGGAAAACATCAGTTTCCTCCTGGTTTCGATGCGGCTTTGAGAGAAGCTGTTAATAAAATGGCAGAGCTTAAACTTACCAAAGAAGAAAAAAAATACATGGCAAGAACCTGCCCATATATTGACCTGCCCTATCTTGATTTTCTGGAAGGATATCACTACGACCCGTCCGAAGTCAAAATTCACCAGCAAGGAAGTGAACTTTCTGTCATTGTAGAAGGACTGTGGTACAGGACGATTCTTTGGGAAGTCCCTTTGCTGGCATTAATCAGCGAGCTTCATTATGAGATGAACCATATGGAAAGAGATTCCAATGATGTGGTTATGGGCAGAACCCTTGAAAAAGCGGCCACTTTGGAAAAACTCGGAGTCAATTTTGCAGAATTCGGAACAAGAAGAAGACATTCCCATAAAGTACAAAATCTGGTAATGGAAGCATTGACCCAGAATAAAAATTCAACATTTATCGGTAGTTCCAATGTACATTTTGCCATGAAATATGGAGTTAAGCCCATCGGAACACATGCCCACGAATGGTTTATGTTCCACGCAGCAGAATACGGTTTTAAAATGGCCAACGAACTTGCCCTGGAACATTGGGTAGATGTATACAGAGGTGATCTTGGGGTCGCTCTCTCAGATACGTACACAACCGATGTGTTTTTCCAGCAGTTTGATAAGAAATTTGCTAAGCTATTTGACGGCGTACGTCACGACAGCGGAGATCCGCTTGAATTTGCAGACAAAACCATTGCTCATTATCAAAGACATGGCATCAATCCTTTATTTAAATATATTATTTTTTCAGATGGGTTAAATCTTGAAAAGGTGGAAGAAATCACCAATTACTGCAAAGGAAAGATCGGCGTTTCTTTCGGAATCGGGACCAACCTGACCAATGATGTTGGCCTAAAACCTATGAATATTGTGATGAAATTAATAGGAGTTCAGGCCCCGAACTGCGAGTGGATCCCTACTGTAAAACTTTCCGATGAACATGGAAAATATACGGGAGATCCTAAAATGATTGAACTTGCTAAAGAGTTTTTAAGAATAAAAAATTAATAATGAGAAAATTTTTAGTCCTGCTGTCCCTATGTTCTCTTCTTTCGTCCTGCGTTATTACAAAAGGTAAAGACGGAGAACCGGGAAAACCCGGAAAAAATGCTTCAAACACAACTTCCTCAACTACATTCAACCAGGAACTCGCCACAAAGCTTGGTGCCGACAAATATGGCATGAAGCCATACGTTATCGTAATGCTCACCACCGGCTCTGCAAAAGTTGAGGATAAAACCAAAATGGGAGAGTTAATGAAAGGACATTTAGCCAATATCAGGAAACTTTCCGACGAAGGGAAGATTGTTGTTGCAGGTCCTTTTTTAGAGAAAAGTAAAGAAGACTATCGTGGTATGTTTATCTTCAACACCCAATCAAAAGAAGAAGCAGAACAATGGGTAAAAACTGATCCTGCTGTAATGGCCGGAGTTTTCAGTTATGAAATTTTCCCGTGGTATGGATCGGCTGCGTTGCCGATGTACCTGAAGTACCATAAGGAAATTGCAAAAGAAAATCCGTAAATCAATGGGATTTTACAGTAAATTTTCAGAACAAGACCTTATTGAATCTTATAAAAATCAAATCGACTATCAAGGTAAGCCAAGTAAAGAACTCATAGAAGAGATTAAAAAAAGAAGTTCTTTGAAAGAATTTCAATTAAAAGTTGAGGATCAAAAAAAGACATTGGATGAAAGAAATAGAATTATTAGGGAGATTCATCAGCATTATATGAATAAATCTTCTGAATTGGAATGCCTCACACAAATCAATTCTGATATATACACTAAAAAAGAAATCCGTTTAATGATTCATCAGAAGTATAATCACATCAGCCAGAATGTTGAAAATCTAAAAGTCGATTCGGACACTATTCTATTTAGCATATTAGGAATTATGATTTCAACGATTGCAAGTTCTGTCATTCTTTTACTATGCTTATACCAATTTGAATTCCTTGCAATATTTCATTTTTATCTGATTATCCCGGTCTATATCATCAATTATCTGATCATAAAATCTATAACACGGAAAACAAGGGATAATCTCGTGGTCTTCCTCGCAACTTTTATAGCAACTATTTTGAACGTTTTAATATTTATTCTTTTACTGAGATAAAAGATTCTTACAACTGTATAGTTACTTAAACACAGCCTCGCATAATTTGTGAGGTTTTATTATATTTATTAAAAAAAACAAACCATGAAAACCATTGAAGAAGTTTTGAAAAAATTAGACGACATTATCCTTTGGACAAAACAAAACCAAAGTCCCATCGGATATTTTGCCTGCACCTACCGAATCATGACTGCAGCGGTTCTGAAAGGAATCCAGCAGAAAAAATTCGAGGACAATCCCAGGATGATACAGCTTGACATTGCCTTTGCCACCCGCTACCTTGATGCATGGGAAGCATATTCCAAAGGAAAAAAATGCACCAACTCATGGTTTATTGCCTTTGAAGCAGCCAAAAATAAAAACCTGCTTATCCTACAGCATATTTTTCTCGGTATGAATGCACACATCAATCTTGACTTAGGAGTTTCTGCAGCTTCGATTATGCCCTACAGGAAAATTAATCCCCTAAAGAAAGATTTTGACACCATCAATACTGTTATTGCATCAATTAATCAGAAGGTTCAGGATTCATTGAATCAGATCTGCTATCCCGTAGATTTAATTGATAAAATTTCAAACGGAAAAGACAATACCGTCCTGGATTTCGCCATTTCAAAAGCAAGAGAAACTTCTTGGGCATCGGCAGTCATCACTTCAAACACGCCCGGCATTTTACGGGAATCCGTCATCGGTATTATCGATTATGCCGCAGCAAAAGTTGCCACACAGATTATAAACCCGAAAGTTCTGACACCGGCACTGCTTAAGGAATTAAAGAAATGCGAAAGCAGTGATATCGTGAAAAACATTGAGATCCTGGCTTCAACAAAAAATACATAAGTACCTCATTACTTTATATCCAGCCTTTTCAACAGAATAGACTCCATTTTTTCATATCCTTTTGCAGTAGGATGAATTTCATCTTCCGTATAGATCTTATCCAGTCCGTTTCGTGAATCTTTCATTGCAGAATGATAATCCACGTAAGGAATATTATGATTTCTTGCGTAGCTCTCAATCATTGTATTGAGCTCGATCACCTTTTGTGCCGGATACATATTCTTTCTCCATCCAAAATCATATGCAGGAAGAACAGAACATAGTACAACTTTAATATTATTTGCTTTAGCCAGCTCTGCCATTGAAACAATATTTCCAAAAACTTTATCCAGCGAAATCGGACCCTGATTTTCAGCAATATCATTTGTTCCGGCAAGAATAATTACCCGTTTCGGTTTCAAATTAATAACATCCTGCCTGAATCTCAAAAGCATCTGTGAAGTTACCTGTCCACTGATTCCCCTCCCTACAAAATTATGTTTTGTAAAGAACAACGGATCTGTAGAAAACCAACCTTCTGTAATAGAATCTCCCATAAATACAGTGTTGGGAGCTATATTTTGCGACATGATCTCCTGATTTTGTTTTTCATATTTAGCATAGTTGGCAAAATCCTGCCCTGACAATACGACTGAAAACATAATGGCTGCAATACTTAAGAATTTCATTAAAGAATGTTTTAAATTTAAAATGACAGAATAATGAATAATATTTACAAATATACGTTTTGAAATGATCTTAAACTTTACTACGAACTATATTTAAAAATTTTATTTTGAATTAAAAACTTACGGTTTCCCGGAAAAGAAATCATCTTTCCTTTTTGTAATTTTGGAAAATGGAGATCACATATTTAATAATCGGATGTATCGTCGGCGGATCTATCGGGGCGCTCATTCAGTATTTCGCCGTAAAGTCATCAATGATTTCAAGAAAATCTTTTGATGAACTCAATAATCTGTACATCAAAAGTAATTCTGACCTTGAAAATGCCAATCTCAAAATTCAGGAGCTTAATCAGCATATCATTACTGATAAAGAACTAAATCTGCAGCAAAGCGATCTGATGAATGATTTAAAAAACGAGTTTGCAAAAATCTCAGCAGAATACTCTTCTCTGAATGCCCAGTTTCTGGAGCAAAAGCAGGTGCACCTTAAGCAGTCTTCCCAAATTGAAAATCTTCTGACAGAAAAGCAGGCTCTTTTTGCCAAGAATTCTGAACTTTCTGCAATCAATGAAAACTTACATAAGTCTCTGGAGACCCAAAAACTGGAGATTACGAAAATCCAGGAAGAATCCAAACTGCAGTTTGAGAATCTCGCGAATAAGATTTTAGAGGAAAAAGCGGAAAAATTCACGACTTTAAATCAACATAATCTTAAAACCATTCTTGAGCCTTTTCAGGAAAAAATCACCGACCTCAAAAACCGCGTCAATGAAGCTTACGAAAAAGAAAACAAAGAACGTTTCTCACTGGCAGAAAAGGTAAAAGAACTTGCCGAACTGAATCAGCAGATTTCCGAAGATGCCAAAAAACTGACCCGCGCTTTAAAGGGTGAAAGCAAAACGCAGGGAAACTGGGGAGAAATGATCCTGGAAAGCATCCTGGAAAAATCCGGACTGGTAAAAGGCAGGGAATATTTCCTGGAACATGAGCTCAGAGATGAAGACAACAAAGCATTGTTTTCGGAATTCTCGGGGAAGAAAATGCGTCCGGACGCGGTCGTCAAATATCCGGATGAAAGAAATGTGATCATTGATTCTAAAGTTTCCCTTACCGCTTTTACCGAGCTTGTAGATGAAACCGATCAGGATGTATATCGCATCAAACTAAACCAGCATTTGTCATCCATAAAAAATCACATTTCCCAACTGAGTCAGAAAGCTTATGACGATTATGGGAAATCGCTGGACTTCGTGATGATGTTTATTCCCAGTGAACCGGCTTATATCGCTGCCATGCAGGCAGACCAAAACCTATGGAATTTTGCGTACGAAAAAAGAATTTTACTGCTCAATCCCAGCAATCTTATCACTTCTTTAAAACTGATTGCCGATCTATGGAAACGTGAATACCAAAACCGGAACTCTATGGAAATTGCCGACCGCGGTGCTCGGCTGTACGATAAATTTGTCGGTTTTATAGATAACCTGGAAAAAGTAGGAAAGAATCTTGATATGGCCAAAAATACTTACAATGAAGCCTACAAACAGCTTTCTACAGGAAACGACAATCTGGTACTGCAAACCCAGAAACTAAAACAACTTGGCATAAAGAATAAAAAAGAACTTCCTCAAAGTCTCATCGAAAGTTCTCAAGCATACCTTGATCTTACGGGGGAATAATATTTTTTTAATTTTACCAGCCTCAAGCTCCGGCCGAAGGCCGGAGCTTGAGGCTGGTAAAGGATCACACCAAGCCATTTTAAAAAGATTTTACATAATTTTGCAGCATGGTAATAGAAAGCTTTCAGAACGAAAAAGTAAAATACATCACCAAACTCCTTACCGACAACAGATTTCGTAAAAAGTCGGAAGTTTTTGCGGTGGAAGGACAGCAGGAAAATGACCGTGCCCAAAGATTCGGCTTTGAACCTGTAGAGTTTTTCATCTGTGAAAATATCTTTCAGCAGGAATTACCGAAAGGTAAGATTCATCTTGTAAGTGATAAAGTGTATGAAAAGATTGCTTACCGCGGAAGTTCGGAAGGAATCATCGGAGTATACAAAACTAAAGAAACCGATCTGTTTTCTTTTGAGCCTAAGGAAGACTCTACGATTATTGTAGTGGAAGGCGTTGAGAAGCCCGGAAATCTGGGCGCCATTTTAAGAAGCTGTGAAGCTTTCGGCGTTGACGGACTTATTGTTTCCGATGGGAAAACGGATTTTTACAATCCCAATGTCATCAGATCCAGTGTAGGCTGTCTTTTCGGAATGAATGTATTTCAGGCAGAAAATGAGCAGACCATGGAATTTCTGGATAGAAATGGCTACAACATTTACACTACCATTATGGATGAAAGTTCACAGAATCTTTACTTAAGGGATTTCAGACAAAAATCAGCTGTTATTTTCGGGACCGAACATTCGGGGCTTAGTGAATTCTGGTCGGGAAAGGGACAAAACACTCTTATTCCGATGGCCGGAAGCATAGACTCACTCAATCTGAGTAATGCCGTAGCAATTACATGCTATGAAACTCTGAGACAGAAAAGCTGACTTGCCTAAGTCTATTTTATATAAGCATAAAAAAACCGCATCACTAGGTGAGCGGTTCTTTTATTTTAAAGCGTGCTTTAATTATTTTTTAGCAGCATCTTCTTTCTTAGCGTCAGCTTTTACTTCTTCTTTAGCTACGTTAGCGTCAGCTTTAACTGAATCTTTAGCAGCATCAGCGTTAGCTTTTACTGTATCTACAGTAGCGTTAGCTGTAGAATCGATAGCAGCAGTAGCTGAATCAGCTGTAGCGTTTACTGAATCTGTAGCGTTTTCAGTAGAGTTAGCTTCAGTTTTTTTACAAGCAACTAGAGAGATAGCAGCGATAGCAGCTACGAATAATGACTTTTTCATAATAAATTAAATTTAATTTTGTTAATATTGTTTTATAAAATCTTTTCTCTGTTCGGTTATTTGAACAAGACAAAGGTATAGCAGATAGAAAATTTGTTTAAGAAAAATAATTGTAATACCTTTGTAAAATAGTTTTACAAATAAATATACCTGATAATCAATAATTTAATTATTTTAAAATAAATTGACTGATTTAGATTTATTACACTTTGAGCAGCTGAAAAAGGATGTACAGGCTCAATATCTGAAAGAACATACCCCTTCCTATGATGATATATCTAAATGGAAGGGAATTGATATCATCTATTTTCAGGAAGACCTCCGCAAAAAAGCGAAAGGAAACATCAGTGAAAAATCTTTTTATACCTACTTTAAAAATTCTCCCGTTACCAAATTACCAAGAATTGATATGCTCAATTTATTGAGTATTTATGCAGGATACGACTCATGGTACGGATTCAAAAAGCAGCATCTTTTTGCCGGAGAGTTATTAAAAGATGATGAAGATATCAGCGATGAAGATCTTACAGAAATGGAAAAAACAGTTTCCGGATCTCCTAATCTCCCAATAACTGAAAATCCGGCACAAAAACAGCCTGAAAACGTAGCTGACAACACCGATTTACAAAAATACACATCTGAAAATCAACCTATTAATAAAACAGAAGAAATAACAACAGTAAGTAAAACCAACGAGCAAAAACCTAAGAAAAATTTCATCAGAAAAAATGTCTGGGCGCTTGTAACTTCTATTTTAGTTATTCTTACCGGTCTTTTAGGATTCAAAGATGTTCTTTTTTCACAAACGTATAAATACTGTTTTACGGATGCAGACCGAGGCGTTGGTGTTGTCAATACACTCGAAATAAAAGTCATTAAAGAAAATGAATCGCCGATTCTTTATAAAATAAAACCAGGAGAGTGTTTTTATTATTCTACAAAGGATAAGAATCTGAAAATGCAGATCAGCTCGCCATTCTATGAATATCTGGAAGTTAACAGAAGCCTGGAAAACGCTCCTGACGAAGAAATTATAGAGCTGAAACCGGACGATTATAAAATGGCTGCCTATTATTTCTCTATTAAAGACGCCAACGGCGATCCTGAAGAGCTGAAGAGAAAAAGAAACCAGCTGGAAAGCTTAATCAGCAAAAATGCTGTTATCTACCAGATCTATGACAATAACATCTACGGAATAGAAAGACTGGACAAACAGAAATATATTACACTTGTCACCACACCGACGACTTCTTTAAAGAATTTGAGTGTAATAGAAATGAAAAAAGATAATAACGGAAAGATCATCTCCATCAAATTTAAAATTGCAACAGATGAAAAGAATAAATAACTTTTTAATTTTTACGGTATGGCTTCTTGTATTTGTTTCCTGTAACAACAAGAAAACGGAAATAAGTGATCTGGATAAGCTAAGAAACAGTAACAATACCAAAACCTACCCAGCTGTTCAGATGGACAGTGCACAGGCGATCAATTATATCACAAAACAGAAAGTCCAGGAGCTCCTCGATCTATCAACACTTTATCTGTCCGGAAACAGAAACACAGAAATCGACACTGTGATCTATTCACAGATGCAGAGTTATTTCCATAAGCCGGACAGCCTTACTTTCAAAAATCTGTTTCATGAATTGGACAGCCTGAAGGTAAAAGCAGTGAAGGTTAATAATCTGGAAGTCTATAAAGACCTGCACAATCAGGATACGCTGGATTTTGCGAAATTCAGTGTAGAATATTTCGACAATAAGAACAAATCCTTGGGTACATTTGAGAAAAATGCGCAGTACATCCTTGTTTCTACACCCAATACGAAGAAAGAATTCAAATTTTTCTTCCTGAATTTTTATTCCAATCCGTTATTGAAGAAAGACAGTACCTCTGTAGGAGTCACCAGATAGTCTACGGGAATATCATTTTCCCAGACATCATCAATATTTTCATCGGGGTTAAAATAATTAACCCCGATTTTTTTTGTCTTTCCAGAAAGTGTTTCAAAAAAACCGTCATAGAACCCTTTTCCGTAGCCAACCCTGTTTCCGTGTCTGTCACAGTATAAAAGTGGCGTAATTACAAAATCAAAATCTAAAACTTCTGAATTTTCATTGGAAACCGGTTCGGAAATTCCCCAATTATTAAGTTCAAATTTTGAATCTGCAAATATTTCTACAGAAATCAGTTTTGTATCGACAATTTTTGGAACAAATATTCTGATATCCCGACTTAAGAAGTAATCTATGTAAATCTGAGTATTAATTTCCTTAAATTTCTCAATCGGAATAAAAATATGTACTTTCTGACCTGAAAAAGGCTTAAAATAATTAATGAAATTTTTAAAAATATTTTCTGACAACAAGCTAACCTCATCAATGGACAAGGCCTTTCGCATTTCTAAATATTTTTTTCTAAGTTCAGACTTTTTCATAGCCAAATGTATAAAAAGATAGCGCTCCTACGGAGCGCCATTTATAAAATTGTAAACTACACAGATAAATTCTGCAGAATTTCTGTTACTTTACATCTATTAATCTAAAATCTTGTACAGTTTATCCGATAAACGCACTCTGAAAGGCAGTTCAAAAGTAATCTGATCTCCTTCTTTCGCCGTATCGCTGAAGTTTCCATTAACAAAAATACTGGATACTTCAACTTCCTGATCTCCTGTCGTAGGTCCGGAAATCAACACTTTATCTCCTACAGAAAGTCCGTTATTTTCAATTAAAAACTGAGCAATTTTAGATTTTGAATAATAATGTTCTGCTTTCCCGATTAATACTTTTTTAATCTTGATTTTCTGGCGGATGTCTTTGGTTTCAGGTTTTGCTGCTTTTGCCAACGGCTTGTCCGGAAGATCTCCTGATTTTTTAAATTTTAAAGCTTCGGATTTTCCTTTTCTGAAGACTTTATTGCCCACCTGCAGACCTTTTCTCAGCTTTACCTGCTCTTCCCATGGTAAATGAATGGTTTCCTGACATTCCGTTGAACAGCAATTTTCCATCGCCGCTTTACATTCGTCACACTGGATAAACAGTAAATGACAGGCATCATTTGCACAATTGGTATGGTTGTCACAAGGTTTTCCGCACTGATGGCACTGTGCAATAATATCGTCGGTAATTCTCTCTCCTAATCTGTGATCAAATACGAAGTTTTTACCTATAAATTTACTCTGAATTCCCTCTTCTTTAATCTGGCGGGTATATTCAATAATTCCACCCTCAAGCTGGAAAACATTCTTAAAGCCCTGGTGTTTAAAGTATGCACTTGCCTTTTCACAACGGATTCCTCCGGTACAGTACATTAAAAGGTTTTTATCTTCTTTAAAATCCTGTAATTGTTCATTAATGATCGGCAGACTTTCTCTGAAGTTTTCCACATCAGGCGTAATGGCTCCTTCAAAATGCCCTACTTCACTTTCATAATGGTTCCTGAAATCTACGACAATGGTATTCGGATCTTCAAGCAAAGTGTTAAATTCTTTTGCTCTTAAATGAACGCCTTTATTGGTAACATCAAAAGTCTCATCGTTCAGACCATCGGCTACGATTTTATTTCTGACTTTGATGGTTAATTTTAAAAATGAATGATTATCCTGCTCCACTGCCACATTCAGACGAATGCCCCTCATGAAATCATAAGCCTCAAGCGTTTCGCGAAATGCCTCGAAATTGTCCGCAGGAACGCTCATCTGAGCATTGATTCCTTCATGAGCAACATAAATACGGCCCAATGCATCAAGAGCATCCCAGGCTATAAATAAATCGTCACGAAATTTTTTTGGGTCTTCAATTTTGGCATACGCATAGAAAGATAATGTAAGGCGCTCTTTTCCGGCCTCATCTATAAGTCGAGCTCTTTCTTCTGCGCTTAAGGTGTTGTACAGTTGCATGCTATAAACGTTTTAAGTGAGAAAATTTTTGCAAAGATAATTATTTTTCAAAGATGGAAAAATATAACATTTGTCAGGTTCCGATGGTAATATTGGTATTCTTTTGGTGTCATTTAAGTTCAGAGATTATTTAACTTTATGACAATACGAGCATCAATATGTCAGAATGTCATTAAGAATTTTTTAAGTTTCGTTAATTAGAATTTGAATTTTGCGGGATGTTACATAAATTATTACAATTGCTGTTAAATTTTAGTTAAAATTGAAACAATACATAACAAGTGCATACCTATTTAGCATTAAATTTGTTCACAATAAAACAAAAAAAATCATTTAATAATTAAATAAGAAAGATATATAATGAAGAGTACTTTAAAAAAACTATTGCCATTTGCCGTAGTAGGAGTGATCTCAGGAGCTACTACCGTTGGAACTTTACAATATTTTAATCACGACTCCAACAGCGCAGATCAGTCATACTTTACGAAATCTGCTTCTGATGTAAGCTTCGCAGGGATGAATTCTTCTGCTGTAGGCGATGATTTTGTGAAAGCAGCAAAGACGACAGTACCTGCCGTTGTTACAATTAAAAATTATCAATCCCGATCTGCAAACCGTGCTTCGGAACAGGATCTTTTTGATTTCTTTTTCGGGGACCCTTTCGGAGGAAGGGGCCAGCAAAGACAGCGACAGCAGCAACAGGCTCCTGATAACATGCCTTCCGGAATGGGTTCAGGGGTAATCATTTCTCCTGACGGTTATATCATTTCAAACAATCACGTTGTGGCAGGAGCCAATAAACTGGAGGTTGTTTTAAGCAACAAAAAATCTTATATCGCAACATTGGTAGGCACTGACCCGAACACCGATATTTCCTTGCTGAAAATCGAAGAAAAAGGACTGCCGTACCTGAACTTTGCAAATTCTGACAATATTGAGGTTGGCCAATGGGTACTTGCCGTAGGAAATCCGCTTGGCTTGAATTCTACGGTTACAGCAGGAATTGTTTCGGCAAAAGGTAGAGGTATCGGAATTTTAAGCTCACAAGGTAAAGCAGCCAATCCGATTGAAAGCTTTATCCAGACTGACGCAGCGATCAATCCCGGAAACTCAGGAGGTGCTTTGGTGAATACAAATGGTGAACTTATCGGTATTAACTCAGCCATTCAATCTACCACAGGTTATTACCAGGGATACGGATTTGCGGTTCCTTCTAATTTAGCGAGAAAAATCGTCGAAGATATTAAGAAATTCGGTATTGTACAGCGAGGTTTCCTTGGAGTACAATCTTTAGATTTATCCAACGATATGCAGGTGGCTGCCTATAACAAGGAGAAGAAGTCCAATATCAAAGCTGGTTCCGGAGTGTATGTAACCGGTTTCGGAGATAACAGCGGCGCTGAAGATGCAGGATTAAAAGTAGGTGATGTTATTACAAAAATTGATAATACGGCAGTAACGGATTTTGCAGATCTATCGATTGCTATCGGAAGCAAACGCCCGGGTGATAAAGTAGCCGTAACCTATTTAAGAAACGGTAAAGAAAACACTACTACTGTCACTCTGAAAGACCAGAAAGGCGGAACCTCAACGAGAACAAAAGCTGATTTGAGCGTTACTGAAAAAATCGGAGCCGAATTCAAACCTCTTGATGAAAGATTTAAAACAGATTATGGATTAAATAGCGGTGTCATAGCCACGAATGTAACAGAAGGAAGTGAGATTGCCAAAATAGGAATCGTAGACAATTATATTGTTATCGAGGTTAACGGGAAACCTGTAAATTCACAAAAAGATGTAGAAAAGATTCTTGATAAATATTCAGGGAATGTATCGGTAAAATTTGTGGATGCTTACGGACAGATTTATACAAGAGGATTTAAAATGCCTTAATATCATTAAGCATATATCTAAAAACGCTGCCAATGGCAGCGTTTTTTTTATGATTGATTTACCTTTTCGGAGATTCTTTTTTTGTTTTTACGTTCATAAATAATTTCAACAATCTTTCCGCCTATCCAGGAAAACGGGAAGAACGTGAGGAAAATAGAAATTTTATAAAAGGTAGGATGATAAGGAAAAACAATAACATCCAGCATAGCCAGAAATAGCATGATAAAGCCTATAAGTATTGCATAAGCCACCTTGGCATATTTAACGATCATCGCTGTGGCTACCCCTCCTACGGTTGTCCCCAGTCCTGAAATAAACAAAAGGAAGCCAAAGAACGCATCATCATTCTGCATGCTTTGAAGAAATCTCTGCCAATGCTCAAACGGAGCAAAAGCTTCGAAAGTAACCCATTGCGGAAATACTCTTATACCAAGAGTAATGATGAGCCCGGCAATTCCAAGACCTACAATAACCGCAATTGTATTTCTTATAAAGTTCATTAATCCTGATGAGCGATCATAGAAATTTCGATATCCACATTTTTCGGCAGGCAGGAAACCTGTACCGTTTCACGGGCCGGGAAGCTTTCTGCATCAAGGTACGATGCATAAATATCATTCATTACTGCAAAATCATCCATACTTTTAAGGAAAATTGTAGCCTTAACAACATTTTTAAACGTCATTCCTGCTTCCGTAAGAATTGCTTCAAGATTTTTCATTACCTGATGTGTTTCTTTTTCAATTCCTTCCACCAATTTGCCTGTTGCAGGATCTACAGGAATCTGACCCGAAATATACAAAACTCCGTTTGCCATGTTAGCCTGTGAATAAGGTCCGATTGCTGCAGGAGCATTTACAGTGTTGATTATTTTTTTCATTAGAATTTATTTTGGGTGCAAATATAAAATTTATATTCTATTTCTATAATCAAATATCAAATCTAATGCTAGAATGGTGCATTTGGCTGTGTAAAACTTCTGTCTTTGTATTTCAGGGCATCACTTAAGATATTGGCTTTGATACCGATAAAGAAGTCATACACCTTATATTGTCCGAAAGGAACCCAATTGAAATTGATGGTAAAACTTCGCTGGTCCCTCGAAAAACCAATTCTTGTATATGCCAATTGCTTGGTGACCATATCATAATGTGTGCTTCCGTTGATATTCCAGAACGGAGTGAGCTTAATGCTTCCGTCAAGACCCACCGAAGCCAGTCTTGTAGGAGTTCTTGAAGCATAGCTTTTGGTATAGGCATAATTAGCATTTACATTCAGGGTCCAGGCCTGGTCAAAATGAGCGTAATTATCATCATCAAAATAATAATTTTCGTTCCTGATCTCCCCTTTCGACTGATATTTTTTTGAGTAATCTGTTTTCTCCCCGAATATTTCGCTGCTTAAAGGATAAGAAAGCTGTACATTGAATCCCTGTACACTGAATCCTCCCAGATCTTCAGTTCTGATTCCTGTATCCTGCCCCGGTAAATAAATGATTTTATAGGGATCTAATGATAAACTTGTGTTTACGCTTAATTTATTATCAAAGAACGAAGACTGCCCATTGATCGTAATGATGGAAAAAGGGTGATCTTTTGCAGCAAAATTGTAATTTCCTGATAGGTTTAAAGATTCAAAAAGTTTAACTTTTTTTACTCCCGTAGAGTCTTTTTTAGATCTCACCTTCATTTCAACATTATTTCCGATATTGAATCCTAGCGCACCTACCATTCCGCTGCTCGGCGTTCCTACAATCCCTCCTTCAAAAATAGAATAAGGCGTTAAAGCTCCGTTGGCGTCATAATAATTTTTGTAATATCCGAAGCCTGAACCTCCAAAATCCGGAGAATAGGTAAATCCGATACTCGGTGTAACCATGTGCCGGATGGCTTCAATTGCAGAACCTTTCTTGAAATTTGCCTGTCCGTATAAGGTCGTCTGAATACTTGCTGTGGTTGAAAACGTAGAATATCCTGCTATTCCTTTATCAGTTGCTGTTACGGGTTTATTAGCTATAGGATCGTAATATTTTTTAATGGTTTTAGTAGTTAAAGCATTATCTATATTCGCTCCTAAGCTGAATGTGAAATATTTCGCAATCGTGGTATTGGTTCCCAAAGCAATATTATTTTTAAGCCCGGTCTGCATTTTTTCCCACATCGCCGCAGTAAAAAGCTCTCCTTCATTGGTCTGTACGAAATTCGTAAGGTTAAGCCCTGTATTTACAGTAATATTCTCAAGCAAACCGGTTCTGGTCCCTGTTTTAGATCCGAAAAGATAAAACTGATTGATGGCCACGTTCATCTGCGGAAGACGAAGATCTGCCAATCCGGTAGCAAAGTTCTGGGAATAAGATGCTGTCGCCGTAATGGTTGCCGGAAGTCTTAAAAATCTTTTGGTAACGGTTACCGTTGAGTTCTGCTGGGTATTTAATACGTTTTGATTTAGAATGTAATTATTGTTTAGGGTATTATTGTAGAACTTTGTGCTTACAATATCCACAGATGCGGAAAAATTAAGGAACGGATTTGATTTCGTATCCTGCGTATGTCTCCATGCAATTCTGTAGGTACTTGTTTTGCCATAATCGTCAAGCCCTTTGATCCCTCGTACTGCTGTTCCGATATCAGCAGAAAAATTCCCTGAATACCTGTACTTTTTTACGTAATTCATTTCAGGGCGTAAGTTCCAGCTTCCTTTTGTATATATATCAGCAAGAACCTTAAGGTCAAAATGTTCTCCGATGGGCTGATAATATCCTATTCCATTGAGGAAAAACCCTACATCCTGTCTTTCCCCGAAACTGGGAATCAGGATACCTGCCGACCTTTTATCCGAAAAAGGCAAAATCGCAAAAGGCATGATAAGCGGCGTCGGAACCTGCTCGATATACATCTGGATCGGTCCGGAGATAATAGAAGATTTATTTTTTGTTTTAACCAATTTTATATTTGATGCCCGCAAATGGTAATCTGCCGCGGTATCTTTCTTTTTAATAAAATAATCATCGGTTGTATAGTTCGCCCGTCTCATAGCAAAAACGGAATCGTTGTATTTTTTTGTTTTCTCAGCGACAATTACCCCTTCATTTTCTTCGGTCCTGGCATTAAATGCAACAGCCTTCTTGGTTTTTGTATTGTACTGAAATTCGTCTGTTTCATATTTTTTCCCTGCCTGAGTAATTACAGCAGGTTCTATGTATTTTCCTAAAGAATCCTGTTTTCCGCGGGCATACATAAGGCTTTTGCCCTCATCGATGGAAATATAATCTGCATCAATCTGAACATCCTGGTATTTTACCTGAGCATTTTTGTTGAGATAAATCATTTTTTTCTGAAAATCCCGGCGGTTATAGTCTGCCTTGGTCTGAAGGACGCTTTCGAGAGGTTCTTTTTTCAGAACGATCGTATCTTGCTTGGGAATAGTATCATTAACCGTATTCTTAGTCAATTTTTCAGAAGTTTGCTGTGCTAAAAAACTGTTAAAAATTAGGATAATTAAAATTTGTAATATATTTTTGGAGACGGTTTTGGCCAATTTATTTGTTATATTTATGATATATAATTAAGGCTCAAAATTAATATAATTTTTAAAACTGTAGGATGCACAACGTAAATTTTAAAATAATTTTATCATTTCTCCTTATTCTTTCGATCAACTTTATTTTTTCGCAAAAGAAATTCACCATTGTTCTTGACGCAGGACACGGAGGAACTGACCACGGAGCCAACAGAACCTATGATGATATAGGAAGGATTGCTGAAAAAGATGTTACGCTTGCCATTACTTTAAAAGTAGGAGCAATGCTTGAAAAAAATAAAGATTTTAAAGTAATTTATACAAGAAAAATAGACGAATACCCTTCGCTCTCAGACCGAACCAACCTTGCCAACCGAAGCAAAGCCGATCTTTTTATTTCCATTCACTGTAATTCTTCAAAAAAGCCAACGGCTTACGGAACCGAAACTTTTGTACAGGGACCAGACCAGAACGATACCAACCTGGAAGTTGCCAAAAGGGAAAACGATGTGATCTTCTTGGATGAAAAAGATAAACAGACATTCGGTTCTTATGATGCAAGCTCACCGGAATCTTTGATTGCCCTGAAACTTCAGCAAAGCAAGTATCTTGAATCCAGTCTTCTACTGGGAGGGCTGGTGGAAAACAATTTTGTAAATAAAGATAAGAGAAGCTCCCGCGGTGTTTTCCAGAAAAATTTGCACGTTCTTCGTATGAATGCGATGCCTTCCGTACTTATCGAGACAGGATTCATCAACCATCCGGAAGAAAGTCACTACCTGGCTTCCGAAAAAGGTCAGGATGAAATAGCAGAAAGTATTTATAAAGCAGTTATTGATTATAAAAAAGCCATCGACCGTAAATCAGGATATATTGCCTCTGCGAAAAAGCCGGAACCGGAAAAACCAGTGGAAGTTGCCCTGAAAAATGATTTCAGAATTTTACTGCTAAGTTCTCCTACAAAATATAATGATGGCGACCCTGCCCTCAAGGGATTAAATTACATTCTTCCTATTAAAGAAAACGGACAGTACAAATATTATTACGGCGTGACCAATCTGGCTTCTGTGAGAGACATCAACATTAAGACAGCTAAAGATGCAGGATTCCGCAATGCATATGCAGTAGGTTTTATGCCGAATCAGAAACTGAGCAATGGTTACTATACCATTGAAGTCTATACCGGAGATAAACTAAACGGAAACTCATTTATTCTTCAGACCCTGAAAGATGTAGATAGAAATAAGGAAAGCGGCGTTTTCTACTATACTTACGGAAAAGTACAGACCCTGGAAGATGCAGTAAAACTTCAGAAAGATCTTGAGGCCAAAGGCATTAAGAATACGGTCATTCAAAAAGTATCCAAATAAAGCAATATAATTTTGAAGTTAAAAAGTTAATGATTACTTTTGCAACCTCAAAATTCGGCCTATTCGTCTAGTGGTCAGGACTCAAGATTTTCATTCTTGCAACAGGGGTTCGATTCCCCTATAGGCTACGAAAAACAACAATTAATCTCTGATCTGAAAAGGTTGGAGATTTTTATTTATATATGAATTAAACTTTCTATCATCCGTTTGCTTTTTCCTGTTTTAAACAAACATTATGTTAAAAAAAATCACGCACATTGTGAGCAGTTTATCATAAAAAATATCCCAAACTGCCCAAAGGTATTTTATTGAAAAGAAAAAAATATTATCTTTGCCCCGCTTTAAAGGAGAATGTTTTTCTTTATAAAAGCCACAAATGAATATCATGCCGGATTTAAAAATACAGGAAGCGAAATTGCTTTTCAAAAAAATCCACTCTAACCCAAAAAGTTACGATTTAAAAATCAATGAAGACGGGATAACAGGCAGTGATGATGAAATAAGTTTCAGACTTTACAGGAGAGAAGAAAGAGTCGATTTTGCAGTAACGATTGACGGACTTACCTTCACCAATACTACTGGAGAATGAAACAACGCGATGGCCATGCTTACCGCAACCATCAAAAAATTAGAAAGAGAAGAAGAGAATATTAAAATAGAACAGGCAATAGGAAAACTCCGAAAATATTTATCAGAAGAAAATTAAAAATTTTTAA
>Ga0308161_1000704_pt1 | contig 47456 bp, 34 predicted proteins | sample PhyFR2_FD_201034 | JGI IMG/M metagenome (GOLD analysis project Ga0308161, IMG submission 201034) | Phyllosphere microbial communities from UC Gill Tract Community Farm, Albany, California, United States - DLSLF.R2 | ecosystem: Host-associated > Plants > Phyllosphere > Unclassified | place: USA...
TCAGGAGAAGAAAACGATTATCCGGTATTAGCTACCGTTTCCGGTAGTTATCCCAGTCTGAGGGGCAGGTTGCCTACGTGTTACTCACCCGTCCGCCGCTAAGTCTCAAGGAAGCAAGCTTCCTATCGACTCCGCTCGACTTGCATGTATTAGGCACGCCGCCAGCGTTCGTCCTGAGCCAGGATCAAACTCTCCATAAAGTGTTTGACTTGCTCATTCGTTGCTGACGAGAACATTGCTGTTCTCTATATTTTGAAGAACCGAAGTTCTTCTACTCACTCGTTGTTCAGTTTTCAAAGATCAAAGTCTTTTTCGTTACCACTATGTCTCTCGCAGCAACTCTTATATCATATCATGTTCGTTTTCATTTAGCAAGCACTTTTTTTAAGAAGTTTTCTTAATGTGTAACTCGCTGATGTGACTCTCATGACACTTTATCTTTCATTGTCACTCGTTCGTGACAACTTTTATAATATATCATGTGAGTTTGTTTTCGTCAACACTTTTTTTGAAATAATTTTGTTAGCTCTTATTTCTATGAAGTATTGACTGTTAGTCATTAAAATAATGACCGTTGCTTAATATATCATGGTTTTTTTATAGAAGTCAACTATGTATTCAATATTTTTGTTTTTTAGATTTGGTGGTCGATTTAACATGGTTTGCCTGCTTCATACTTTCTTACTCTTTGTATCACAACAGAGTATTTGTACACTCTATCGATTAAACTAAATCGCTGATGGATGTTTGAGTACGGTAAAGGATGCTGCATTGCTTTCTCACAATATATGATGCTAAAGAGGAACAAAAACAGAGTTCTTCTTTTTGTATTTCGCCACTCATTCATGTGTTCGCATCATTTACACACAGCGTAGGCTGCGGATCTCTTTCATAGGAAGATATTTGGTAATCTACCGACCTACTTTTTGACTCGGTGATGCTCGATCAAGTAGCTTTATTTCCTTTTCAATTCAATTAGCTCTACTACTCCTACAATTATCACTGACAAATTCAGCAAATGACTGAAATGAATCAATCCATTGAGGCTATGGGCAACCTCGGTAGTCTGGACTAGCTAATACAGTATCCCGTAGCTAATAATAGACAGACTCTATTAGCCCTATATCATAAAAAAAGGCATCCGTTTCCCATTTATGGGTGAACAGATGCCTTTTTTGAAAGACTTTATAGGTATATAAAAAAAGATTATAGTTCTCTGCGCCCTTCCAGTGCTTTGGACAGTGTAACTTCATCTGCATATTCCAGATCCCCGCCGACTGGCAGTCCATGAGCAATACGGGTTACTTTGAGATTAAACGGCTTCACCAGACGCGAAATATACATAGCTGTTGCTTCGCCTTCAATATTCGGATTGGTTGCCAAAATTAGCTCCTGTACCCGTTCATCACTCAGACGATTCAGCAGTTCTTTGAGTTTGATCTCATCAGGCCCTATACCCTCAATCGGTGAAATAGCGCCATGCAGTACATGGTAGTAGCCATCAAATTCACGGGTACGCTCCATTGCGACCAGATCCTTGGGTTCCTGTACCACGCAAATTACAGAAGCATCTCTCGTTTTGTCCTGACAGATCCGGCATGGATCTGCATCGGTAATATTACCGCATACGGAACAATAGTGAAGATTCCGCTTCACATTGACCAGTGCTTTGGCAAAATCGATCACGTCATCCTCTTTCATACGAAGAACGTGAAAGGCAAGCCGACCGGCTGTCTTCGGCCCTACTCCCGGCAAGTGCGTAAAAGCATCTATCAATTTAGCAATCGGTTCGGGATAATACAATACAGCGATCTCCTTTGAGACCGGTCATTTGGCTAATGCCGATCTGTTATTTTAGAACAGGCCAGGAATCTTCATTCCGCCTGTGAATTTACCCATATCCTGGTTTGCCAGCTCTTCTGCTTTGCTCATTGCATCGTTAACTGCCGTCAGTACCAGATCCTGCAGCATTTCTACATCATCCGGATCTACAGCTTCTGGCTTGATGTTAATAGATATAATTTTTTTGTGTCCGTTGACTTCAACAGAGACTACACCGCCACCAGCAGTACCCGATACGGTTTTGGAGCCCAGTTCTTCCTGTGCTTTCAGCATTTGCTCCTGCATTTTCTTCACTTGCTTCATCATTTGATTCATGTTACCCATTCCAATCATCTCCTCTAATAAAGTATAAGTGTATCTATCATTATTCCTTGATTACAACAAGTTCCTCGCCAAACAGCTGAATAGCTTCATCCACTAGAGCATCACTATTGGCTGCTTCCTCATGTTCAAGCTTGAGTTCTTCACCAGGCTGCTCGCTTGTTCCTTCAATAGCGTCCATCCAGTCTTTTTGCATCATCGTTACGAGACGATAAGAACCGCCCAGTATTTCATTTAATACCGATTCGATAACTTGCTTGTTGGCAGACTTCTCGATCGTCTCCCGGTGCATATCATGTTTGAAGGCTACCAAAACAGCATCTTCGTGGAAGGATACAGGGTCACAGTTTACAAACCAGGCATGGATGGTAACCTTAACTTCCTTGACACGCTGCAGCACTTTGCTCCACGAACCGGAGATTTTGGCAAAGTCCTCATGATTACGGTTGGAGACATAATGTGGCATTTGCGATGGAATCTTGGCAGCAGCAGATATTCTCGGAGCCGGTGCCCGTCTGCCGGTATTACTGGAAGCAGCTTCTCCTCCAGTAGAGATACCCGATTTGAGCGCTTGATCCAGCTTTTGCTCCAAGGCTGCCAACTGCTGCTTGAGCTGCCGAATCTCACCGGCATCTGCCGAGCCCCCACTAGTGGTGACTACTCCAGCTGAATTCTCAGAAGCATTACCACCCGGTATACTACTCAGCTTGAGCAGCGCCACTTCAAACAGCATCTGTGGCTGCGTAGCATATTTCATCTCCGTCTGATAGTGATTCAGCGTATCGATCATGGCAAACAGCTGTTCTTTGGTAAAAGCAGCCGCCGTCTCTCGGAAATTTTCAGGGTTCAGCATGCGTTCTGTCAGGTCACCAGCCTGCGGAATCATCTTGATCATCAGCACATCACGGAAATAGTATAGCAGATTCTCCATGCATTTCTCTGCGCTTTTGCCTTCCTGCATAAATGATTCTACCATATGCAGTACCTTGCCTACATCATTCTGCAATAATGCCGAAGCTAATTCGGCAAACTGCTCCGAGGCGATGCCGCCGGTCATCTGGAGTACCTGCGGATAGGTGATCTTACCTTCAGTAAACGAAGACACCTGATCCAGTATACTCAGCGCATCCCGCATTCCTCCATCGGACAGTCGAGCGATATACTCCAGGGCATCCCGCTCCGACTCCAGACCTTCCTGCTCGGAGATCAGCTGCAGACGTTCGGTCTGCTCTTGCAACGATACCCGGCGGAAGTCAAACCGCTGACAGCGTGAAATAATCGTCGCTGGTAGACGATGAGGCTCTGTTGTTGCCAATATAAATACCACATGGCCTGGCGGTTCTTCCAGTGTCTTGAGCAGCGCATTGAACGCTTCCGTCGTCAGCATGTGGACTTCATCTATAATATATACTTTGCGCCGGACTTCGGTAGGCGCATACTTTACCTTTTCTCTAAGATCCCGTATTTCTTCTACACCCCGGTTGGAGGCAGCGTCAATCTCCAGTACGTCCATAATATTGCCTGAAGTGATCCGTTTACAGGTCTCACATTCATTACAAGGCTCAATAGCCGGGCCTTTTTCGCAGTTGATTGCTTTGGCCAGTATTTTGGCGGCAGATGTCTTGCCCGTACCTCTGGGACCATTAAACAGATAGGCATGTGAAATACGCTCTTCCCGAATGGCATTCTGCAGTGTCTGAATGATATGCTGCTGTCCTACCATGTCCTGAAACGACTGCGGCCGCCAAGCACGATAAAGTGCGATATGTTCCACTTGCTTACCCTCTTTCTTGTATATGGCTACCTTTGACTTCACTACTTGTCAAAGATGATCTGGCATAAAAATAATGTTATAAAAACAAAAGAACCTACCTTTAATTATACTATAAATCAGCATCAAGCAAAACCTGCACACCCTAATTTTACAAACAAAAAACACCTGTTGCAGTACGCAAAAGGTGTTATGAATAGCTTAGTTATATACCGTGCACCTGTCTTCGATAATTGCGATCCAAGCGGTTCTTCTGAGCGACAGCTCAGGGTAGGCACTCCCTCGGCACAAGAACGAAACTGCTTATGGCTGCTTCCTTCCGGACCTGACCAGGTTCACAGGTGTTCCTTGCGAAGGACCCATCCGTCAACACTGCGCTCAGATACCTGCCTTACATCGACAATACCTAGGACAGGAATTCAATCTCGCTATAGCGGATTGCGAGTTATAGGGCACCGCTACCTCCCCATCTAGCACGGCATTAAGTAATTATACCTGACACACGTAGACAATGCAACTATCCATTAGATATGTTTTGCCAGGTCAGTTGGTTGTCGCGGAAGCCGTAGTAGAACGTGTCGTACGTCTGCCTGTACTGCCAGAGCCAGTGCTAGAAGATGTAGATGGTTTCTTGGTACCGGAACTGCCGTTTTTGCTATCTTCCCGAGTATCAAATGTAGCAAGGAACTCCTGATTGGTCTTGGAATTGCGCAGCTTTTTGAGGAAACCTTCTACAAAGTCCTGGCTGTCGTTCATATTTTTACGGATATGCCAGATCGTATCCAGTTCTTCCTTGGCAAGCAAATCTTCTTCGCGGCGCGTACCGGAACGACGAATATCGATTGCCGGGAAAATACGACGCTCGGACAGTTTGCGATCCAGATGCAGTTCCATGTTACCGGTACCTTTGAATTCTTCGTAGATAATATCATCCATACGGGAACCAGTGTCGATCAATGCCGTAGCCAGAATCGTCAGACTGCCGCCTTCCTCCACATTACGCGCAGAACCGAAAAAGCGCTTTGGACGATGGAATGCTGCCGGATCGATACCGCCACTGAGTGTACGACCAGATGGTGGAATAACCAGATTGTATGCACGTGCCAGACGAGTGATACTGTCCATCAGGATAACAACATCCTTTTTGTGCTCTACAAGACGCAGTGCACGTTCAAGTACCAGTTCCGCTACTTTGATATGATTCTCGGGCAGTTCGTCAAATGTGGAAGCAATAACTTCACCTTTGACAGAACGCTGCATATCCGTAACTTCCTCCGGACGCTCATCAATAAGCAGCACAAAAAGCTCAATCTCCGGGTTGTTCGTTGAGATGCTGTTCGCGATTTCTTTGAGCAGGAGTGTTTTACCGGCTTTGGGAGGTGCTACGATCAGACCACGCTGTCCCAGTCCGACTGGAGCCAGTACATCCATGATCCGTGTAGAGAGTTTGTTGGGAGCTGTCTCAAGAACCAGCTTCTTTTGTGGGTAAAGAGGAGTCAGCGCAGGGAAATGAAGACGTTCTGCTGCCTGTTCCGGACTAACACCATTGACGGCGTTTACCTGAAGAAGTCCGAAATAACGTTCGTTTTCTTTGGGAGCACGGCATTTACCGGATACGAGATCACCGGTACGCAGATCGAATTTGCGAATCTGTGAAGCCGAAATATAAATATCTTCTGCACTTGGCAAATAGTTAATCGGCCGCAGGAATCCATATCCTTCTGGCAGTATTTCAAGTACGCCTTGCATGAACATCAGTCCACTGCGTTCAGCCTGCGCACGTAGAATTGCAAAGATCAATTCCTTTTTTTTGAGCTGTCCATAATACGGAATCTGGTATTGCTTGGCCAGTTTGTATAAGTCGGTCAGCTTCATTTCTTCCAAATCGGAAATTTGTAAATCCATACAATAACCACCTATTCAATTTTATAGAGAGTGTTGAGACAACCGATAGAATAATGTTGGGAATAATCAGAAGATTGAATTATACGGAGTGGATACTTCCAAATTCATTCATAGGATAGCATTACCCATTTTGGGAGGAGATATTCAAGAGGTATGTATTTTGGGAAATACAAGTGAATTCTCCTCCCTGTAAGAGGGACAATCAAATTAAAGAGTACGCGTTTCCAGCGTCTCTCTCCATACATTGGCACCCAGGTTACGCAGGTTATCTACAATGTGGTCATAACCACGATCGATAAACTCTACACCGGATACTTCGGTTACGCCTTCGCCAACAGTCAGACCAGCAATCACCAGCGCTGCACCTGCACGCAGATCCATCGCTTTGACTTTGGCTGCATTCAGTTCGCCGCCTTCAATAATAGCCGAACGACCTTCCACCTTGATCTTGGCACCCATACGCGCCAGCTCTGGCACATGCTTGAACCGGCTGCTGTAGACGAAGTCACTTAATACACTAACTCCCTGCGCCTGTGTCAGCAGACTGGTCATCGGAGATTGCAGATCCGTAGCAAAGCCCGGATACGTAAGAGCCTTGACATCTACGTGGTTGTAGGAAGCCTTGCCGAGAACACGGATACCCTCATCCAGTTCGTCGACATGTACACCCATTTCCAGCAGCTTGGCTGTTACTGCTTCCAGATGCTTGGGAATAACATTGTCAATCAGAACATCACCGCGCGTTGCCGCTGCAGCGATCATATACGTACCTGCCTGAATACGGTCAGGAATAATGGAATGTCGACAGCCATGCATTTCGGAAACGCCCTCAATACGGATCGTCTCTGTACCTGCGCCCTTGATACTTGCGCCCATGGCATTCAGTAATGTTGCTACATCTATAATCTCAGGCTCTTTCGCCGCGTTTTCGATAATTGTATGGCCTTTGGCTCTTGCTGCCGCCAGCATAATGTTAATGGTCGCACCCACACTGGCTACGTCCAGATAGATTTTGGCTCCACGGAGCTCTTTGGCATATAAATGAATCGAACCATGTTCGTTGGTAACTGTTGCACCAAGTGCTTCAAAGCCTTTGATATGCTGATCGATAGGTCTTGGTTCAAAGTTGCAGCCGCCCGGCAAGCCGATCGTTGCTTCTCCAAAACGTCCAAGTAATGCACCCATCATATAATAGGATGCCCGCAGCTTTTTGACAGGTCCGTTGGGCATTGGAATAGATCTGACACTGCTTGGATCAATACGCATCTGGTTCTCTAGCTCATGCCAGCTTACGCTCGCACCCAGATTCTCGAGAATTTCCGCATAAACTGCCACATCGCTCAGAAGGGGCAAGTTATCCAGCACGACTTCTGACTCGGCGAGCAATGCCGCAGGAATAAGCGCAATGGCACTGTTTTTTGCACCACTGATGGTGATAGTTCCCTGCAGCGGACGTCCGCCACTGATCATCAATTTTTCCATAAAGCTTAGTATCCCCCTACGTGTTTTGCAGCCGATAAAACGACACGTGCTGTTGATTTTTTGGCGGTTAAAATGGAAAGACACCGGCTCAGCGGTGTGCTCTCCATAACAACCTATTTAATTAGACCTTCTCCAGCTGGAAAAGTTCCGGTTCATTCTGTTTTAACTTCTGCATACTGTAATATACACTACGCCTATTCAAAAAGCCAATTACGCTTTGTTGCTTGTACCAAACTCGCGGATTTTACCGATAACGGTTTGTTTGATTGCATCGCGACCTGGAACGATGAAAGTACGTGGATCGTAAGCTTCTGGTTTGTCAGCCAGTACTTTGCGAACCGCTTTTGCAAATTCGATCTGGTTCTCGGTATTCACGTTGATTTTGGAAGTACCCAGAGAGATCGCTTTGTCGATATCGTGTTTAGGGATACCAGTACCACCGTGCAGTACGAGTGGCAGTTTAACCGCGTCACGAATTTCTTCCATTTCTTTGAAGCCCAGGTTAGGCTCACCATGGTAAGGACCGTGTACGGAACCCAGTGCTGGTGCCAGTGTATCGATACCTGTTTCTTTAACGATGCGTGTGCACTCTTCCAGGTCAGCGTACATGATACCGCCGATAACGTCGTCTTCCTGTCCGCCTACAGTACCAACTTCAGCTTCTACGGAAACGCCTTTAGCGTGTGCATATTCAACTACTTTTTTCGTCATTTCGATGTTCTCATCGATTGGGTGATGGGAACCGTCGATCATAACGGAAGTAAAGCCAGCATCGATCGCTTCTTTACATTTGTCAAAGCTAGAACCGTGGTCCAGGTGAATGGCTACAGGAACTGTAATTTTCATATCGTGAAGCAGACCTTCTACCATTTTGACAACAGTAGTGAATCCGCCCATGTGACGTGCTGCACCTTCGGACACACCCAGGATTACTGGTGATTTTTCTTCTTCCGCTGCACCCAGAATCGCTTGTGTCCACTCCAGGTTATTGATGTTGTATTGACCAACTGCGTATTTACCTTCGAGCGCTTTGTTTAACATGTCTGTCATAGATACTAATGGCATAATGACATCCTCCTCAAAAATGTTGGGTATGTCCCAGAATGTGTAAGCCGCTACTGCATACGTGCCTATTATAACATAACCCACTTCAAATACTAAACAAGCAATTTGAAAAGAGATATGCGCCTTCGCACATTCAAATCAAATGGTTTGCAGCCATAATACAGGCTTATTGATCCACACTTGTGCCGCGAAGACACTGGTCAACTGCCTTACGCATATCGTCAATATCGAATGGCTTGGTAAAATGTCCAATCGCTCCCAGATCCTTGGCTTTCTGGATAATATCCAGCTCGCCGTAGGCAGTCATCATAATGACATGAATCTGCGGATGTGTAGACTTGATATGACGAAGAATCTCCAGCCCATCCATACCAGGTATTTTCATATCCAGCAGTACGAGGTCGGGAACCTCCTGTTCTACCACTTCCAGCGCCGCCTTGCCATTGGCTGCCTGGAACATCTGATAGCCCTCATTACTGAATAATTCAACTAGCAATATCCGAATTCCATTTTGATCATCGACAATTAATATTTTTTTCTGTTCCATGTGTCACCTTTCCCTTCGTCTGTGCTGATCGGTTCTCCTGTTGGTACATTGATCCACTATTCAGAACGATGACGAGCTACAATGATTCTGTTTGGATTGAAATGTAAATCCTTACTTTGAATAACATAATATACACTTTCGCTTTTTTTCGCGTAAATCCTGCATCATTGCGAAAAAGACAATGCATACTACGACAAAATATGCCTGATATGCATTTACCGAAGCTCCTTAATGACTAAGTATGAAAAGGATATATGTCAACAGCCTGTTTACCGTGTATCTATTCATGCAGTTTCATTATACAAAAAAACCACCTGCATCTTCTTCAAGATACAGGTGGTTGCCAAAAATAAAAATTAAACGTATAATCTTAAACCCGACGCTCTTATGATTGATGAGCGATGGAAGCTTTGACGAATTCACGGAACAACGGCTGTGGACGGTTCGGACGGGATGTAAATTCCGGATGGAACTGTACAGCCAGGAACCATGGATGATCAGGAACTTCCACGATCTCTACCAATCGACCGTCCGGAGAAGTACCGGAGATTTTCATGCCGACTTTTTCAATCTGTTCGCGGTACTGGTTGTTGAACTCGTACCGGTGACGGTGACGCTCGTATACCAGCTCTTCGCCATAGCATTCCATGGCCAGGGAACCTGGTTGCAGCTTACAAGGATACAGTCCCAGACGCATCGTGCCGCCCAGATCTTCGATATCCTTTTGTTCCGGCAGAAGGTCGATAACCGGATAAGGCGTAGCCGGATTGATTTCGGAGCTGTTCGCACCTTCGAGACCTGCAAACGCACGTGCATACTCAATAACAGATACCTGCATACCGAGGCAAATACCGAAGTAAGGAATCTTCTGCTCACGAGCATAGCGGATTGCATTGATTTTGCCTTCAATACCACGATCGCCGAAGCCGCCAGGAACGAGGATACCGCCGATGCCGCCAAGCTTCTCAGCTACATTCTCGTCTGTCAGTTCTTCTGCATCCACCCAGCGGAGTTTTACATCTGCATTGGCATGGTAACCAGCATGGGACAGGGATTCTACAACACTCAAATATGCATCATGCAACGCTACATATTTACCGACAATTGCGATTTCAACGGTTTTTTCCAGGTGCTGAATACGGTTCAGCAGTGCTTCCCATTCCGTCATGTCCGGAGCTGGTGCATCCAGTTTCAGATGATTCACAACGATATCGTCCAGACCTTCTTCACGCAGATTCAATGGAACTTCGTACAGTGAAGATGCATCACGACACTCGATAACTGCGTTGGCGTCGATATCACAGAACAACGCGATCTTGGCTTTCATGTCTTCGGACAGCTCATATTCGGTACGACATACAATAACGTTAGGCTGGATACCGATACTGCGCAGTTCTTTGACACTGTGCTGAGTTGGCTTGGTTTTCACTTCGCCAGCAGCTTTGATATAAGGGATTAGTGTTACATGGATATACATCACATTGTCGCGGCCTACATCACTCTTGATCTGACGAATAGCTTCGAGGAATGGAAGGCTCTCGATATCACCAACCGTACCACCAATCTCGGTAATAACAACATCCGAATTTGCTTCGCGACCAGCGCGGAAAACGCGTTCTTTGATTTCATTGGTAATATGCGGGATAACCTGTACTGTACCACCCAGATATTCACCACGACGCTCTTTGCTGATAACGGAAGAATATACTTTACCTGTCGTTACGTTACTGTTCTTGGACAGGTTAATATCGATAAAACGCTCATAGTGTCCCAGATCCAGATCGGTCTCGGCGCCATCATCCGTTACAAATACCTCACCGTGTTGATAAGGACTCATTGTTCCCGGGTCTATGTTAATGTAAGGATCGAATTTCTGGATCGTTACTTTCAAACCTCTGTTTTTGAGCAGTCTGCCCAGTGAAGCAGCTGTAATCCCTTTACCCAGTGAAGATACAACCCCACCTGTTACAAAAATATACTTTGTCACAATATAACCTCCTAATTATTATCCAGACATTCAAATCAGCATCTCACCACAATAAACTCTACTTGGTTCTCATAACAACCAGCAGAACCCATATAAAACCTTCTACCAGCTTATCGATCCATCGTAATATTTTATCGCAATAAGGATGCTCAGGGGGGAGATATATCCCAAAAAAAACAAAAAAAGTGACACCCGTAGCCACGGGGCACTTTATTTATTTCAGCAAATTATGCGCTGCATATATGTTGATTTATAGTTTGATTCATAAGCCCATGCAATAGTTTACTCTGTTCTGTAATGCTGTGTCAAGACATATCCCGAGAAAGATGAATAGATATTTACTTTGATGTCTTCGGGACTGCATAGCGCCTGTACGGCATTTATAGATATGTCTTAATTCGGTTCATTGGATATTTATTTATAGCATTTACTTATAAAAAAACCTGCCCTCTACATAAAGGGCAGGTCAGGGGATTAACGGTCTTCGTCCGTGTCTTCCTCTTTGAATTCGGTGCTTTCCTCGTCTTCGTCGAAGTCTTCGTCCTCATCTTCGTCTTCAATGACCAGGTCTTCACTATCTTCTTCATCCTCGGAGAAGATCGCTTCATCGTCATCGTCGTTTTCATCTACATCGTCGTAGTTGTCATCTTCGATCTCATCATCTTCATCGTTGGTATCGGCTACATCTTCGTTATTGAACTCATCATCTTCAATATCATCATCGTCGTTATCGTCGTTGATAATACGTGGACGTTTGGCGTTCGCTACCGGATCTTCAGCGCGCTCCAGTGGATACCAGCGCTTGAGGCCCCACAGGTTGGTACCTACACAGGCAAAACGACCATCAATATTCAGCTCGGTATACAGCTGGGCGATATATTCATTAATTTGCTCTTCCGTATAACCGCGCAGTTCAGCAACTTCCTTCATCAGGTCACGGTAATACAAAGGTGTATTAATTTTTTTCAATACCGCAAAGGCCAGATCCACCATAGGGATCTCATGCACTTTCTCCGGATTGATCTTTAATTCTTGCGGTGTGCTCACTTACGGACACTTCCTCTCGGATCCAATTTCAGTCTGCTTATTTGATTCTATCCCGACATTCTACGGATAGGAATGAAAAGGCTCTACGATACATTATACAAAATGCTGAGTTAAGTAAACCCTATTTAACTGTAAAAATCAAGTTTTTTACAAAAAACAACAGGTATACTCCATGATCGTAGGGTAAAGCACATAAAAGCGGCTAATTCCGCCTGCTTACATACGGTCCGGTGCAGATACGCCAACCAGACGCAGTACATTGGCAATAACGATACGCACACTATCCAGCAGGGCCAGACGAGCCAGCGTTTTCGGCTGATCTTCGGTCAGGGTACGCTCTGCTTTGTAGTAGCTGTGCAGCATGGATGCCAGTTCATATACGTAGCGGATCAGGCGATGCGGCGCAAAGTTGTCCGCTGCCAGTGAAATCTCCTGTGGCAGCTCACCGAGTTTTTGCAGCAGTGCATATTCGTGCTCGGTCGTCAGCTGGGTGTAATCAATCTCGGACAGTTCCGGCAGTGTAATCCCCTGCTCTTCAGCCTGACGGAAAATACTGCAAATCCGCGCATGCGCATACTGCACATAGAATACCGGGTTCTCATTGGATGTAGAGACCGCCAGATCCATGTCAAAGTCCAGATGGGAATCAATACTGCGCATCGCAAAGAAATAACGAACTGCATCCACGCCCACTTCGGCCATCAGATCTTCCATCGTTACCGCTTTACCGGTACGCTTGGACATTTTCACTTTTTCACCGTTCTGGAACAGGCTGACCATCTGCGCAATCAGCACGGTCAATTTGTCCGGATCATTACCAAGTGCCTGCATTGCTGCTTTCATACGCGGAATGTAGCCATGGTGATCGGCTCCCCAGATATTGATCATACGATCATACCCGCGGCCGTATTTGTCTTTGTGGTAAGCGATATCGGGAGTCAGATACGTGTAGGTACCATCGTTCTTGATCAGTACACGGTCCTTATCATCGCCATAAGCTGTTGTGCGCAGCCATGTTGCGCCTTCTTCTTCGTACACTTCGCCGCGCTCGCGCAGTTCACCCAGAGCATCGAGTACCTGACCATTTTCATACAGGGACGTCTCGCTGAACCAGATGTCAAAGTTCACGCGGAAGTCTCCCAGGTCACGCTGGATTTTTTCCATTTCCTTTTTGAGACCGTAATCACGGAAAAAGGAAGTCCGTTCACTGGAAGACATGGACAGCAGACTATCACCTTTTTCAGCTACCAGTTCTTTTGCGAAACCGCGGATATCTTCACCGTGGTAGCCGTCTTCCGGCATAGATGCATCCTGTCCCAGTTCCTGCAGGTAACGAGCTTCAATAGACAGGCTCAGATTGGATACCTGATTACCTGCATCATTGATGTAGTATTCCCGGGTTACCTGGTAACCGGCAAAATCAAGCAAGTTGCAAAGGGAATCGCCGAATGCAGCGCCGCGGGCATGACCCAGATGCAGGCTGCCTGTTGGGTTGGCACTAACAAATTCGACCTCTACCTTGCGGCCTTGGCCATTGTTGGTACGTCCGTATTTGTCGCCCTGCTCGTGGACGGCCTGGATGACTGGATACAGGTAATTTTTGTTGAGAGTAAAGTTGATAAAACCCGGACCTGCAATCTCGGCATGCTCAATACCACCCTGCTGCAGATTCAGGTTGGCAATAATACTTTCTGCCAGCATGCGCGGATTCTGCTTGGCAATACGAGTCAGCTGCATTGCAATATTAGTGGCCAGATCGCCATGATTTTTGTCTTTGGGCACTTCAAGCGTAACCTCCGGCATCTCTTCCGGACCTACAATACCTGCTGTGAGTACAGCTGCATGTACGGCTTCCTTGACGGAATTACGGCTTTGTTCCAATGGATTAACTGTCATTGTCTAATGTTCCTCCTGTATCTTGCACTTCATAAGATTAATTCTCCGGGTACTGGCTGTGCTACCGGAGATTATTGCTATCGGTCTATGCGTTGGGGCGATCACCGGTAGGGGCCTTAGCCGCCTGTATGTCCAGACTGACCTTGAATGTACCGTTCAGCTGTTCATGTACATACAGTTCATATTCCCAGGTGACTTTACCCATATATCCGTTCAGTTCGTTATGAATCAATGAAGTATGGGTAATCAGGGCGAAACGGGTAAAAGGCGATCGGTAAAATCCGGTCAGCTGTTCTCCCTGACGGAAGGACTGCTCCGCTTCTACGCCGCCGTGACGCATAATCTTGATCTCATCCTTGCTGATCCTCACTGTTGTACGGACTTCCTGCTGTGTGGATTCGGGTGTTTCGGTATAGCGAATATAAATGCTGCTGCCTTTCTCAAAAGCCTGACCGGTAAAATGGGTGATGACGCTTTCCCCATTCTGGTCACTGCGCAGCGTCAGATGTACCTCGTTCGATTCTGTCATAAAACCCAGCTCCATTTTTGGTATGACTCCATCTTGGCTTGTTGAATATAGAACATTTTCACGATAAATTCAATAAGCACAGTCCCTTCTATTGTACCATTATATTGAAGCGAAAGCCGCTTTTTCCGACAAAAAATAGCAGTTTTCTGCTGATTCGGTATTTGTCATTCATTTCATATGGCCAAAGGGATCATGCCAGAGTGATGCGTGAATGATCCCAATCAATATTTACGCAAAAAAACCTGTATATCCCGGCGATAACGCAGGATATACAGGTCTGTTGTTATTTTACTTGCACAGGTCTTCGACGAACTTAGGCAGCGCAAATGCTGCTTTGTGCAGGCGTGGGGTATAGTATTTGTTACTTTCCATTTCCGGAATGGAAGTTTCATCCACTTCCAATGGATCGTATTTTTTACTACCCATGGTGAATGTCCACAGTCCGCTCGGGTAAGTAGGAATGTTGGCTCCGTATACACGAACGATCGGGAAGATTTCTTTTACGTCTTTGTTGACCTGCTGAATCAGATCCGCTTTGAACCACGGGTTATCTGTCTGAGCAACGAAGATACCGTCTTCTTTGAGCGTCTCGTAGATTCCTTGATAGAATCCTTTTTCGAACAGTGGAGCTGCAGGTCCTACAGGCTCTGTAGAATCAACCATGATCACATCATACGTATTTTTGTTCTCGATGATGTGCATGTAACCATCCGCTACCATCACTTCTACACGAGGATTATCCAGTTCGCCAGCGATTTCTGGCAGGTACTTTTTGGAGTACTCGATTACTTTGCCGTCGATCTCAACCAGAACAGCTTTTTCTACTCCCGGGTGCTTCAGCACTTCACGGATTACACCACCGTCGCCGCCACCGACAACGAGTACATGCTTCGGATTCGGGTGCGTGTTCAGGGCAGGATGAGCGACCATTTCATGATAAACGAACTCATCTTTGACGGTTGTCATTACCATGCCATCCAGCACCAGCATGCGTCCGAACTCTTCGGTATCGATCATTGCCAGATCTTGAAAATCAGTTTTCTCTGTTACCAGAGTCTCGCGGATTTTGGCTGTAATGCCGAAAACCGGCGTTTGTTTCTCGGTATACCATAATTCCATATTTATTACCTTCTTTCGCGTATATTCAACTGAATCAAGGGGATAGTCCTTATCATTCATTTCGCATTATACGCGATATAATCCCGGACTGCAAAAGGAACTTGAGCAGCTTGGGAATGCAGGACTTTTATAAGAACAAGCAGGGATTTTCGCGGTAATTATAGACACCGGATTTGTCGTTCTATTCATTCGTTACAAAGGAGCTGATTATAATGAACGTTCACGAAATTGTACAGCTGACAGCACTCGAAGCCGCTCCGCGACTACTTGGTAAAATTATCAGCAGAATCACCGAAGATGGCGAGATCCGCTGCCGGATTATTGAGACTGAGAGCTACGGTGGCGCTGAAGACAAAGGCAGTCATGCCTACGGTAACCGCCGAACTGCGCGTACGGAAATGATGTTCCGGCAGGGCGGTTATGCCTATATTTATCTGATCTATGGTATGTATCATTGTCTCAATGTGGTTACCGGTGAAGAGAATGATCCGCAGGCCGTGCTGATTCGGGCAGTTGAGCCCTTGACGCCCAAGGATGAGCAGCTGATGCTCAAACACCGTCCGGCTGCAACGCGTCAACTCAAAAACATCTCCAATGGCCCCGGCAAATTGTGCCAGGCTCTCTCGATCGATAAATCGTGTAACGGATTGCATCTGCTGGCAAGTGGCGGAACACTGCGGCTGGAAGATACACCGGAGGATATCTTTTACGATATCGAATCCGGTCCGCGGATCAATATTGATTATGCCCAGGAGTATGCAGCCAAACCGTGGCGTTTCTATATCAAAAATCATCCATATATCTCTGCCAAAAATACCACTCCCCTTCCTTATATCCTCGAACGTCCACCAATTTTGTGATTGCCGATCAATGTACTGTAAGATGATTTTAAAAAACCGCTGGAACGGAGTCATTACTCCGCCAGCGGTATATGATCAGCTGATTGCTCCAGCCATTGATTCATCTGTTCTACGGTCATAGGTTTGCCGTAATAATATCCCTGCATAATATAACAGCCCTTGGATTGAAGAAACTGAATCTGCTCGATCGTCTCTACGCCTTCTGCAACCATCTCCATATTCAGGTTATAGGCGATAGCGATAATCGTGCTAATAATCGACTGCTTGGATGCATGATCAATGTTACGGACAAATACCTGATCGATTTTGATAATATCGACCGGCATCTCGTCCAGACTGCCCAATGAAGAATAGCCTGTACCAAAGTCATCCAGAGAAATTCCTACGCCCTGCTGCTGAATCTGCTGCAGCTGGTCAACGGTACCTTCAATACCATTCATAGCAATCGATTCCGTGATCTCCAGTTCCAGATATTGAGGCTCGAGACCGGTATCAGCCAGAATCTGGGCGATACGTTCAGGAAATGCGGAACATTCAAACATACGTGCTGACATATTGACCGAGATCGGTATATGAATGCCTGCAATCTGCTGCCAGATCTTGTTCTGCTCGCATACCTTTTCCAGAATCCAGTCTGTCATTGGGATAATAAGCCCTGTCTCTTCAGCAATGGGGATAAATTCGCCCGGAGATACAATTCCCAGTTGCGGATGCTTCCAGCGCAGCAGTGCTTCCATACCTGTAAGCCGGTTATGCCGGGAATCCCATTTGGGCTGATACACGATAAAGAATTCTTCCTGCTCCTGTGCATTGCGCAGATCCTTTTCCAGCTCCATTCGGCGAATCTGGCGCTGATTCATATCTTCGCTAAAAATGCTGTATTTGTTCTTGCCCGTATTCTTGGATACATACATTGCCGTATCCGCAGCCCGCATCAGAAAAGTCCGTTCGAATCCATGCTGGGGTACAAGCGAGATACCAATGCTACCTGTAATAAATAGCTGATTGTTGGCCAGATGATACGGCTGCTTGATCGAGTCCAGAATCGCCTCGGCCAGTTGAATCGTCGTATCCACTGAACCGGTACTGGAGGCGATCAGGAATTCGTCACCGCCAAGCCGGAAAACGATTCCCTGGTTTTTCACGCACTGCTGCAACCTTTTGGATACTTCTACGAGCAGTTCATCTCCTACATCATGACCCAACGTATCATTAATGGACTTAAAACGGTCCAGATCAAGAAATAAAACGGCTCCTTCTGTCTTCTCTGTAAATTCCTTGGCAAAATAACGCTGCAGTCCATGACGATTGGGTAAACCGGTAAGCGGATCACTATATGCCATACGTTCCAGTACATGCCTTTCCACAAATACCGCTGCCCAGGAAGCCGCCAGAATAAACAGGGTTACAATAGCTACTGCAGAGATCAAAAGCATCTGTCCTGCGGGAGGCGCTCCCTCCAATTCCTGCTGTGTATAATGAAACTGGGCCGCTGCCATACCTACATAATGCATACCGGAAATGGCGAGCCCCATCACAATCGCACTATAGAATTTCCAAGTGCTGAAGCCCGGATGATTACGAAAGCGGCGAAACAACAGCAAGGCGGCGTAGGAAGCTATCAAGGCAGCAGCCAGCGACAGCAGCCAATAGACCGGATCATACGTAATCATTACGGCTGTATGCAGAGCTGCCATACCTGTATAGTGCATAGCTACAATTCCAGCTCCCATAAGCGCGCCACCCAGACTTATTTTCCAAAGACGGGTTACTGCTTCCAATGTCACATAAAAAGCGATCAGCGAAGCCAGAATACTAAATACAGCGGACAGAGCGACCATTTTTAAATCATAGCTCATACTGAGGTCTGCCTCCAAAGCCAGCATCCCAATAAAATGCATGGACCAGATACCGCTGCCCATGACAAAAGCGCCCAGACTCATCCATAGGGTTTTGTTCCTGCCCGTGGATTGGCCAATCTTACCAACGATATTCAACGCTATATAGGAAGCCAGAATAGCGATAAGAACAGATAGCGCTACGATGTACGGATTATAGTGTGCGTGTATATATTCCATTGTTCATCTACCCTCCTTTACTCCAATTACAATCATACAAACAAAGCGGAAAACTAATCCGCCATTAAGTACAAAGCAGAATTACATTCCTGCAAAGGATACCGCTACTTCTCCATTTCTGCTTACTTACTAAACTGTATAGTATATAAAACGGCATTATCATGCCTTTTTGTGATAGTAGATTGTTCTGGGCTATAAATATAGGAAGCTATGAAATGAAAAGAATGGTGAACACCCTTAGGTGTCCACCATTCTTTTACAAGCTATAGTATTGATATCAAAATTACTCGGTAATATTGAACTTGGATGACATCCGATCCATCAGACGAGCAATCACGGTTGCTGCTTCAGCCCGTGTAGCATTATCAGTCGGAGCAATTTTACCACTTGGTCTTCCGACCAGAATATTTTCTTTGACTCCTGTAGCCAAAGTATCTCTAGCCCAATCAGAGACCTGCTCTTTATCGCTGAAAGCACCCAAGGTCTGTTCGGAATCTGCAGCGAATGAGCCAGCAGGATCAAGATAATTCAAAGTGTTACTAATGATATGCGACATTTCTTCACGTGTAATTTGCTTATCCGGTTGATACGTACCGTCTGTATAACCATCTGTAATACCTGTTGCACTTACAGCCGAGATCGCATCATGATGCCAGTCATTGGCTTGTACATCCTTGTAGCTGGATGTACCTGAAGATGCGCTGTTCAGCTGCAGCAAATTATCGATCATTTGCGTAAATTGCGCACGTGTAATCAGTGCATTCGGATCGTATTTGTTATTGCCTACACCGTTCAGGATACCCAGATCCTGCAAACGATCGATGTTTGCCTTAGCCCATGAATTATTCACATCTACGAAGCGGGTTTTGGCAGCAGACTTCAGCGTAATAACAGAACTATCTGCAGTATCGTTCAACTCAGCTGCTGTTCCTTCTCCACTAGCTGCGGTTACCGTATTGGTATCTGCTGGTGCTGCAGCTGCTGATCCGCCACTACCACCGCCAGTTCCCACTTCGGCTGCTGGTGTTACTGCTCCAATACCTGCTGCGCTAGTTACACCATTATCGGCCGGAGCTGGTGTTGGTGTTGTAGCAGCTGGTGTTCCACCTGTTGGTGTGGCTGCAGTGACAGGATTAGTTGCTGCTGGTGTACTTGGTACAGTTCCTCCTGTTTCACTTGGTACAGTTCCTCCGTTTTCACCAGGTATGGTTCCTCCTGTTTCACTCGGAATACTACCAGTGGTTCCGCCATCGTCATTACCGGAACCAGTTCCTGGGTCGGTTGTTCCTCCTCCAGTTCCTGGATCCGTTGTTCCTCCTCCAGTTCCTGGATCGGTTGTTCCTCCTCCGGTTCCTGGATCGGTTGTTCCTCCTCCGGTTCCTGGATCAGTGCCTCCCGGAATTTCTACTCCATCGTAAGGAAGTGTTGCAATTTCAGTTTCAGTGCCATTGCTGGTTACTGTGACAGTCAGTTCACCTTCTGTTGTTGGGAAAGTAAAGTTGACTACTGCTTGACCATCTCCATCTGCTACTTCTGTACCGAGCAGGTTCCCTTCAGTATCATAAACTTTCACCGTGTCGCCAGAAGCAACATTGGTCACTGTAACTGTTCCTTGATCACCAGCTACATCACTCAAATCTGCTGCTGGAGCTGGTGTTGCTGGCAGATCTACTCCGCTGTATGGCAGCGTTGTGATTTCGGTCTCGTTTCCATTAATTAGTACAACTACTGTCAATTCCCCTTGTTCATCCGGGAAAGTAAATGTCAGTGTAGCTGTACCATTCCCATCTGCTACTTCGCTTGCAAGTACCTGATTATCGGTGCCGTATACAATAACGGTATCACCTGAACCAACACCTGTTACGACTACAGTACCCTGATCACCACTTACATCACTAATTACTGCGTCAGGTGTTGAAGGTGTACCCGGGTTATCGATAACAACATCTGCATAGTCAATGGAATCTACCAGAATCACCGAACCATTACGCTCCAGACGAACAACCAGTGTGCCCTGAGCCTTGGTAAAAGTAACTGGAATACTCAATTGTCCATTTGCAGTAGCTGTAGCAGTCCCCATCAGTTCATCATTCTCGTCGTATACATTAACAACATCGCCTGCTTGTACTCCATCTGCACTTACAGTTCCTTGATCACCTGTTACATTTGTAAGTTCAGCTGTCGGCGTTGGAGTTGCCGGGAGAACTATTCCGCTATATGGCAGGGTAGCAATTTCTGTCTCTGACTCACTGCCAGTTACGGTAACTGTCAATTCGCCATCTGTGGTTGGGAATATGAAATTCACTACTGCTTGACCGTTGCTGCCAGCTGTTTGTGTACCCAGCAGATTACTGTCGATATCGTAGACTTTTATAGTATCGCCAGCAACGATGTTGGTAGCTGTAACGGTTCCTTGGTTACCATCAATATCAGACAAAGTAGCTGTCGGCGTTGGGGTTGCTGGAAGATCTACTCCGCTATATGGCAGGGTAGTGATTTCTTTTTCAGTTCCATTGCTGGTAACTGTAACGGTCAATTCGCCGCTTGCTGTTGGGAAAGTAAAGTTCACTTCCACTTCACCGCTGCTGCCAGCTACTTGTGTGCCCAGCAGATTACCATCGGCATCGTAAACTTTTACAGTATCGCCAGAAGCAATATTTGTAGCGGTAACTGTTCCTTGGTTACCATCAATATCAGACAAATCAGCTGTCGGTGTTGGGGCCGCTGGAAGATCTACTCCGCTATATGGCAAGGTAGTGATTTCTTTTTCAGTTCCATTGCTGGTAACCGTAACGGTCAATTCGCCACTTGCTGTTGGGAAAGTAAAGTTCACTTCCACTTCACCGCTGCCGCCAGCTACTTGTGTGCCCAGCAGATTACCATCGGCATCGTAAACTTTTACAGTATCACCAGAAGCAATATTTGTAGCGGTAACTGTTCCTTGGTTACCGTCGACATCAGACAAATCAGCTGTCGGTGTTGGGGTTACCGGGAGAACTATTCCGCTATATGGCAGGGTGGCAATTTCTGTCTCTGGCTCACTGCCAGTTACGGTAACTGTCAATTCGCCGTCTGTAGTTGGGAATATGAAATTCACTACTGCTTGACCGTTTCCATCGGCTGTTTGTGTACCAAGCAGATTACTGTCGATATCGTAAACTTTTACAATATCGCCGGCAAAGATGTTGGTAGCTGTAACGGTTCCTTGGTCGCCGTCTATAGTGGTCAGTTCTGCTGTTGGATCTGTTGTTGGGAATACGATTCCCTGATAATCGAAGCTGCGCACTGTTGTTTCTACTCCTCCAGAAGCCACTTTGGCAAAGAGTCGTCCCTGCGCTTTCAAGAATTTGAAGCTTACTGCTGCTTTACCGCTTCCATCTGCCGGAGCAGAACCAAGCAATTGATCTTCATCATCATAGACCTTGGCAATATCACCTGCATTCATACCTGTTACGGTAATAACTGCCTGATCTCTCTGTTGGGAATCTACAACGATATCGGCTACTGGTGCGTTGGCTGGTGGAACTTCTTCAGCTACATACGTTACTTTAACTATATTGCTATCCATCTGATTGCGTATCAGTTGTACCGATACCTCTCCGCCTCCCGGCAGCAGTTGAACCTGCAGCATTACCCAGCTAAATGAGCCAGCAATATCACTGCCCAGCAGCGTTCCATTCGCATCATAGACCCGAATCATATCGCCTTGCTGCAATCCCGTCACCTGGATGGTATCTTCGTTACCTGTCAAATTGTTAATACTAATGCTGGATGCAGACAATACTGGACCCGGCTCAGCTGCATATATTACATCTGTAGAGACGCTGGCCAGACCACTATGCTCTCTTGTAAAAGAAAGTGTACCGCCATACGGCTGCAGTGTCAGCCCAGCTGTAATATCGCCGTTGGTATCTGCTTTTTTGGTGCTGATCACATTATTGCTTTGATAAATGGTAACCAGGTCACCTGCTACCAGATTCCGGATATTGACGTTATCCATATTTCCTTCATTATTCAAAATCGTAATGTCTGATGCTGGAATCGGAGGTACGATTTCGGCTCCATACGCTACAGATACCGGATTACTTTCGATTCCCAGATAAGTTGTACTCACCTGTACAGCTCCGCCTGCTGGGATCAGGGTCAATCCAATGACCACCTTGCCACTGGCATCGGCTTTACCCGTACCCAGTACTTCATTATCCTGATAAACCGTAATGGCCTGATCTTCTTTGAGATCTGTTACAGTAACTGTGTCCTGATTGCCATAATTATTCTGAGGTTGAACCTGACTTGCATCAACTGCGGGTACAACAATGGAACCGTAATTGATTTGTGCAGTCGGGCTCTCTACTGTATTGCGAACCAGACTGACGCCTACTACGCCGCCATTAGGAGCCAGATCCGTATTCACTGCAGCAACTCCATTACTGTCTGCAGTACCTGTGCCCAGTAGTTCACCATGAGCATATACGTGAATGATATCGCCATTTTGCAGACCATTTACCGTTACTTTGGATGTGGCATTGATCAGATTCTCTACTTTGATTGCAGCTGGCAGAAGAGGATTGACTACCTCCGTGCTGTAGCTGACCAGTGTTGGAACACTTTCTACGCCATTGCGTACCAGAGCTACGCTAAGGCTACCACCGATAGGAAGTAAAGTTACGGGTACTTCCAGCGTCCCATCTGCTTGCAATTCGGCACTGCCGAGCAAATCTGCGCTGCCATATACTTTGACTACATCACCCTGTTTAAGACTGCTGATTTTGACAATATCCTGACTGCCTGTGTTGTTATCGATATTTAGACTCGCTACTGCCAGTGCCGGTACCATTTCTGCCGGATACAAGACTGGTGTTACGATACTCTCTACACCCTGCGAAGTTACACTGACACCGATTACACCACCTACAGGTACCAGTGCTGCGTTGATTACAGCTTGACCATTACTGCCTACAGTCGCTGTACCCAGTACTTTGCCGTTACCATATACTGTGATCAGGTTCCCTTGTGTCTGACCGGTAACTGTAACTGTATCGTTATTGCCGGAAATATTGCTTACTGTAATATTCCCGGTTGACACAGGTGGTACTATAACTGCTCCATACGTGATAGAAGTAGCTGCACTCGCCAGGCCATTACGCAGCAGCTCCACACTTAGACTTCCGCCCTGTGCATTTACACTAACCGGAATACTAACTGTTCCGGAAGCATTCGCAGTAGCTGTGCCAAGTACTGTACCATTGCCATATACTTTGACTACATCGCCATTATTCAAACCATTAATGCTTACATTCGCTGTTCCATTCAAAATAGCAGACAGGGAAATCTGATTGCTCAAAATAGCAGGAACAATCTCTGCTACATATACAACTGGTGTTGCCAAGCTCTCCACGCCTGCATGATTCACACTTACGTTGACTGAACCGCCTACAGGAAGCAGTTGTACAGGAATAGATACTTTTCCTTGTGCATCTACTGTACCTGTGCCCAGTACACCTGTGCCGTCATATACAGTCACTGTATCTCCTGCTGTCAGATTGACAGCAGCAACGACATCTGCATTTCCGGACAGATTTTTCACTTGGATATTACTGGAGAGAATCGCTGGCACTATAATAGATGGATAGTTAACCGTCGTTGTCGCGCTTTGCAGAATTCCCTGCTTTACACTGATATTGAGACTGCCACCAACTGGTTCCAGCAGAACAGGCAGTGTCAATGTATTGGTAACTGCCGGTGCAGTTGCTAGAACAGTACCATTGGCAGATACAGTGACGATATCTCCAATCGACAGATTTTTTACAGTCACTTGGGAAGTTCCGCCATACGAATTGGTAACCGTTACATTACCGGAAGCTACCGGCGGAATAATTTGAGCCGGATAACTGACTGGAGTTGCTGCGCTTTCTACACCGCTGCGCTTACGGGTCACATTAAGGTTGCCACCTTCCGGTGTCAGTGTTACGGCTACTGTAACCGAACCATTACTGTCTGCTGTGCCTGTACCAATCGCGCTGCCATTGGAGTAGACAGTCACCAGATCGCCTGCAGTCAGCTCCGTTACAGCTACTGTGTCCTGATTACCATATGAATTGCTTACACTGATATTGGCTGCCGGAATAGGGCTCAGTACAGCCGCTGTATAGATAAAGGAGGTCTTGGCACTCTCAGCTGTACCTCGCAGCGCGCTTACCTGAATGGTGCCGCCTGCTGGTACAAGTGCTACCGAGACAGTTGCCTGTCCAGAAGCATTGACTGTACCCGTACCAAGAACTTCATTTTTATCGTTATAAATGGTTATGGTATCTCCCGGATTCTGACCGGTAATATTAATAGTCGAATTGCCACTGATTGCATTACTTACACTGATCTGTGCTGCGGTCGGTGGAGGTACTGCACCGATCACAGTGAAGGTTCCCTGTTGGGTCGCTTCCCCAATCGTAACATTCAGCAGATTTTTAACAGAAGCTCCAAAAGAGTAATTGCCTGCTGCAGGCAATGTCTTGTTATTTAAAACTAGCGTATTGGAAGCTAACAAGTTGAGTCCCACTAAGGATGCGTTTAATGTTATTGTTCTTCCGTCACTACTGATTGCGTTCGCCGGAAGACTCATTCCGTTAAACTTATCTGCTACAGTAGCTGTCAGTCCTGCAGGCAGTGTAAATACAGTACTGCCGGCTAGACTCAATTGGATGCCAGGCACATACGTAATCGTTAAATTGGTTTTCTGTCCTGCCACATTCTGTCCGTTTGCTGAAGATATACCTAGTGCTCCATCTGCTGCCTGGACATGCCCTGGCCAGCTAGAGAATACCAGAGCCACCACTAATAACATAGTAAACAGCGTATACCCTTTTTTCCTCATCTTTTTCTCTCCTTTTGCATGATGTCTTAGGTGTCATTCGAATAAAATAGAAGCATTTTATATGACGTATAACGTTACTTTCGCCTTTATTTTCAGCACGGATTATAGGTCTTTTCTCCTAATATAAAGTAATTATGTATGATTCTACTTTATTAGATTATTTACGACAAAAATAGAGCACAAAAAAAGACCACCTTATTTGCAAGATGGTCTTTCGTTTATACATTTGTACTTGTCCGTACAACTATAGCTCAATAAGGTAAAGTGTTGAGTTATCTACCCTATACTTTTATTAAATACTGCAGCAATCGCCTGCGCACGATCGGTTACACCCATTTTATTGAATATATTGGTCAAATGGTTCTTTACCGTATGCTCACTAATAAACAGGGTGGCTGCAATCTCTTTGTTACTGGACGCTTTGACAACCAGCTCCAGAACTTCCTTCTCCCGCGGAGACAGCCCAAACTGCTTCACAATCGCATCCAGTCCGCGGCCCTCTGCTCCTTCGGCGGTAAGAGTTTTGGTTGCCGGTGCTTTCTCTTCCACCAGATTGATTTCGGTCTGAAGCGTGTGTCTGCTCAGTACAAACAGACGGAATTGACTGACCAGTCCCTGATCTACACCATTAATCTGCAGATCATTTACCACACGCATATCATGATCCCCTGCTGTTGCAATAGCAAAAGCCAGTGCCATAATTTGCCCACCTTTGGAATAGGAACCGGTGCCAAGTATACTCTGGTCGTCCTGAATATGCTTGTAGTCTTCGATCATTTCTGCTTCCTGCTGGAATAAATGCGGGAAGCTGCGCAGCATTGAAGGGTCGGTGCAAGACATCAGGCAGGCACGGCCAATAACTTCCGCTTCTTCCTTGATAATGCCACCCCACATAGCAAATTCTTGCACAATTTTCTGAGCATCGGCTGTCAGCTGATAATGAGCGACATTCCATTCCCGAATAGCTTCATGCAAAATATGGGCAAATCGGTTGCTGTTCGACAAATACTGCTGCCGATCATGTACAGATTTCATCACAACACTGCCCATCATCGCCAGCGCCGACAGAATCTCGCGGCATTCTTCACCTTCCTGCTCATTGCTGACCGCAACGCACAGAACTGCTCTTGTCCGATCAGCGTAGACGATTGGATACTCCAGCATCAGCGAGAATGGCGTACTCGAATTAATGAAGGAACTCGCACCAGGTTTATCGCTATTATCGAGGTAGCGACGAGCTATGTCCTTGGCATACGTTTCGCCTTTGGGACTCTGCATTCCGCGCGCGACCATCTGTATTTTTCCATCTTCTGAAGAACGGTGTACTACAATGGATGCGGACGGATTCCACACCAGGTTCAGGCTCATGTCCACCAGCATGAACATGACACGCTGGATATCCTGCACCGATATAATCATGCGTGACAGCTCAATCAGCGGCTTAAAGCGCTGCAGCTGCTTTTCCATTTTCTCGTACGTAATATGATTGCCGATATACCAACCCATCAGAGAGATCATCGTCTCTTCAAACTGCGGATTGATACTTGGGGTAGAGCGTTCCTTGAAACTCAGACCAAACAACAGTCCGTAGACTTCATTCTCATAACGAATCGGGAAACATTGTACTTCATAGACCGAATCCAACCCTTTTTGCTGGAAAAAGTGATTCCTGGGATCCCGTGATATATCTCTCCAGCGGCTCGGCTGCGGACTGAGTACCGCCTGTCCGAGGAAGCCTTCACCTTCATGAAATATTGATCCGCCGAGTGTACCCGAATTCATCCCCATACTATTCATAATCGTATATTTGCCCGGAGCGGTCTTGAGCGCAAATCCGAACACATCGGCCAGATCGCTGCTTGCCAGCACTGCTCTGGTAATCTCTTCAATCGGATTCCCGATATTCTGATCGGTAATCAATGTTTCATTGAGTGCATTCAGACGCTGAGTCAATCGATTTTCCTTAAAACTGGATTTCAAAATAAGAGATAGCGCTTTGGCGAATTTGGTAATCTTCTCACGCTTAAAAATCTCCTGATCCGGAGAAATTTCGCCGGTATTCTGAATCCAGCTACGCATTAACTCAATAAAGTCAGCAGGTGCACCGCTTTCCGGTTGCAAATAATTGGGATGCGTAATAATCGACTGCAGCGTCCCCTGCTGAATGAGTATACCGCCCCATACATACATGCCTGTATCGGATTGATCAACTGATACAGGAGCAATGAGCCATTTCACACCTGGTACCCATTGGTCAGACAAAATAGTATGACGGATGCCTTGCAGCTTATCGATCTCTGTTTTGAACATGTTTTGCAGTTCACTGCCATATTTGTCAAATACGGAGGCATCGTCAATATTGGAAGGAGCCGTTATCAGCTGACCCTCATGGTTGGTCACAAAGACCAGCAGATTGGTCAGCTGGGCATACGTATCCTGAAGTTCCTGGCAAATCTCTCTGGTGTCATTCATCATGTGAGTATCAATCATAAGCATTCAGATCCACTTCTGTCTGTATATAAGGAGCTTTATACCGATAGATCGCACGCATCCCCTGTCCATTCTTTTCCAGAATAGACATCTCCGCCAGACGGTTCAATGCTTGTTCCGTTACCTGCTGGCTGCGGCCAAGCCGCTTGGATAAGCCGCTGCTGGTCTCGATCGCATACGGGTTATTTTCAAAAAACAACGTGCATTCCATCTGTAATGTAATCACATCACTTTCTGCCACCATAAGGTCCCAATCCCTCCTTATATCAGTTGTACGAAAGGTTTCTCGGCTACATTTGCGATAATGTGTGGAGCAGATACACGTCCACTCGGAGATTTGGTTACCTGCAGATATTGGTAATTACCATCTACCCAGGTGCGAATCACACCATTACATGTGCGCTCAAGGAACGAAGCCGTTTCCGTACCAATCTCGGCAAAGTTGCAGTGTACTACAATGGTAATACCCAGTGAGCGCCACATCGACATCTCTTCCGCAAAATAACGAAGCAGGAAATCTTTTCCTCGCTCGGAAATAATCGTATTCAGATCATAATATACAAACCAGCGCTTGTCACACAAATCTTCACATTCAAAAATCGGATTCAGCCGCTCGTTAAGCACCTGTGCATATTCTTCATTGGTTACTTTATCCACACGAACAATAGCTTTCTCCAGATCCGATTCCACTGCTCTGCGATAATGTTCAATAAAGAAAGCTTTTCCTTTGCGTGCTGCTTCTCGCAGTGATACACCGAATAGCTCGATCGTATCTGCAAAGGTATCCAGCGATGTATTACCGGACATCATCGTCACCGTACAATCGTCATCTTTGATACGCTGGGAATAAATCGAAGACAGCAGATACCGGTAATTGGCTTTGCTGTTCGTATCAATCATAAATACGCTGCCCCGTGGAATACCACCTGCCAACAAATCATCCAGCGAATCGATACCGGTGGACAGCACTTCGGCTTCCCGAATCAGCATCTTGTCTTCCGCCATGGACAGAGAAGGCACAATATATACACCATTATGGATAAATTTGTAGGTATGTTCACCTTCCAGAATACGAGTGCCGCGCATTTTCAGCACTTCAATCGTCCGCTTGCGGTATTTATCCATCAGCGGTTTCAGGGACAGGCGTACAATACCATCACAGATATAATTCTCAAAAGGCATGCTCATACCTTCAAACTCGGAATATTCCCGGATAAAAAAGGACGTAAGCGAATGCTTGCGCATAATGTTACGGATGGAATACACATTCGTCCGTACGTGTTCTTCATCTCCCACCATTCTAAAAAGACTGATGCTGTCGATAACTACCCGCTTACAGCCGATCTCCCGGACAATCTGCTCGAACAGGCCATGAGGCTGGAGCATTTGTTCCAGCAAAATATCCGGTTCCATACAAATGACGCGCAGCTTGTTTTGCCTTTCCAGGTCCCGTAAATCCCAGCCAAAGCTGGTCATATCATCATAGATCTGCTCCGGAAGTTCCTCGAATGTAATATAAATTCCTGGTTCATCATGCTTAATCGCGCCCTCTACCAGAAATTGCATACCGAATGTTGTTTTGCCGGTTCCCGGTTCACCTTCCAGAATAACTACAGCTCCAGGCGGAACTCCACCATATAGAATATCATCCAGACCTGGTATACCTGTATGAACAGCCTTCTTTTTCTGCATATATTGCTCCCTCCATCTGTAGAATATTTTAGTCAAGCAAGGGGTAGCTTTTCCTACGAAGATGACTGTACAGCAATTATAACAACCTATCATGGTTTGGAGAAAGGTATTTTCCATTTTTGTAGAAATAGAAAGGTGTTTAATCAATTATACCCTTTTTTTCCAATTATCAATGAGGTATTCACAATAAATTATTCTGCCCCGTTCCAGCGTCATCGATATTCTTCGATAGCTTCCCTGCTCAAAGAAAAAGCCGGAAACCATCCAAGATTTCCAGCTTTTGCCTTATATTATTGTTACGCACAATCGCAGTAAAAAGATTAAACTTTTTTACCTATTTTTTCATTATTATGATTGAGGCTCCAAAGCTTTCTTCAATTCATCGGAAGAATTGTTCCACCACTCTTCATTATGGCTGACCAGCAGCTGACGGAGAGCTGCTTTTGCTTCTTCATCCATTCCTTCCAGCATGACACGGCGTTTAATGGCATAGTCCAGCTTGTTCACATGCTCGGCGAGAATTTTCCAGCCTTTTTTTTCTTCTTCATTAATCCACATCTCACAGGCAGTCGCTCCCGCGTAATTAGCACCCTCTGTCAGTTTGTCTACGGCTACCCAGACCACCCAGACCTGACGGCCGCCTTCCACCTCTTCACGGTTTGGTGTAAACTTGATACCGCGCTCTACCTTGCTCTTCGCATGCATAGCGCCAATATCAATACGCGCTTCGCCACGATCTACTATTATAGGAGAAACATTATTCAGATTAATGGCACCTGCGCCAAATCCTTTATGTTTGCTGCTTTTGGTGCTGCTGCTGATAATATTAAGCGATACTGCTTTTTTACCCGGTTGGTTTTGTTCCATGAGTCTACTAACTTCCTCTCTGTATTGGATATATGAGTCATAACTGTTTATAATGGTAAAGTGAGTTTGTCCGGCTGTTTTCATTTATTACTGTACATAATAACATCATCATTATTGTAACGAATATTAGTTTAAAAGCCAACGAAAGTCGATTCCTGTCACTTTTTCAGAAAAAAAGAGATTTAATTGTCTTAAATGTATAAAGTTTACAAATTTATAACCGAAAAAGATTAAAGAACAGGCAAGCATAATCCCAAATAAGTACGAACAGTCACCAAATGACAGACAAAGATTAATTTTTTTTAATAATTACAAAGCTGATAGTGACGGGCTTTCTCGCTTGCTAACGCATTCATTTACCAAGTTATCCTTAAAAAAGGATGAATAAACGTTTGCCAAAGTAAAAAACCTCTGTTAAAATAAATCCAGCGAGTTATTAGTAACAACTTTGTAAACTTTAACAATAAAGCTTGTAACTTTTGTCAGAAAAGATGAAATTTGTCGTGAATCGAATATGGACTACGGTGCAATCAATAAGTGTGAAGCCAAATTCCGTGGCACCGGGAAGCGGGGGAACCGTTTTGGGTGAATTGATCTTGTTTCGGAGGGATCATAGGGGAAACCTTCTACCGAATCCTTAAGCTAACCTCGCAGGCATTGGAAGGGGACAAATGATTTTGAATATGAAAAAGAAACTAACCGCCGCAGTAATGGGATTCGCAATTGCGTTTACTGTTATGGGGACTAGCAGTGCAAGCGCAAATTCCAAAATGGACCAGATCATCGAACCAGCCATGGGTACACCATATCGTATTGGTGGAACATCCTTCAGCGGTTTCGACTGCTCCGGATTTACTCAATATGTATTCGGTCAAATGAACATCGATCTGCCTCGTCAATCGACTTCTCAATACCAAGTCGGCGACGCTGTATCCAAAAATGATCTGCAAGCTGGGGATCTGGTATTCTTTAACACTACAGGGGCAGGCGTTTCTCATGTGGGCGTTATGGTAAGTAGCACTCAATTCGCACACGCTTCTACATCCAAAGGCGTACGAATTGATAATCTTGATATGGACTACTACCAAAACCGCTATGTGGGCGCTAAGCGTGTAATGAGCAACTTCTCTTACAGCAGCTATGCAACCGAGTAATTAACAGCTATTCTATCTTTATATACATTTCAATTACCAACCGTGAGAGATTCCCGCCAGAATCTTTTGCGGTTTTTTTATTGCTTACTTATAAGACGTAACAACCTGGGAATAGGTTACATATTTTGAGGAAATAATTACTATCATTTATAAGCCGACTGTTCAGGTAGTTATGTCTACTATATAGTACCCTGATCGTAATTATGGTAAACACTTTTTCCAGTAAAAATTAATATTTAATTTCTTTATACAAATGTGTTGGTGCTCTAATAAAATGACCATCTGCCGGTTCCTGTTTATTTTGGATTATGAATAGTATTTCAATGTTAATGATTCTCTGCCGAAAAGCTTGAATGTCAACCGGACCACTTTTATAATTTGTAGTAAATACAAAGGATACGGTCTAAGCAAGCGAGATACCATTTATATACAAGGAGGAGATGCTGCTATGAGTCACCTTTCTACCCCTTATTTTCATACTGCTCCCCTCAATGAGCAGCAAGCTGCCGAAATATGCGAATGGGTGTATGAACCTCCCTATGATATTTACGGATGGATGTCCTGGGATCAGATGCAGGAGCTGGAGATCGAATTTGGAGATCCCGAACTGAGACAGCAGCAGTATCTGGCTGTATTGGATGCCAAAGAGGAATTAGCCGGATTTGCTCAGCTTTTCCCTTTACAACAGACTATTCGACTGGGTATCGGCATGCGGCCTGATCTATGCGGTAATGGATATGGTACAGAGTTTACGCTTGCAGTTGTGAGGACAGCTATTCAGCGAAATCCGGAGGCAGAGATTGATCTGGAGGTACTCATTTGGAATCAACGTGCCATTCGTACCTACCAAAAAGCAGGCTTTCATATTACCGATACGTATACACGGCGTACACCCGATGGCATGAAGCCTTTTTATTGCATGGTGTATAACAAGCAGACTTCCTGAACCTATCTCCGGCAATAAAATTTGCTCATAGTAAAAAGCACAGTTCGCAGTCTATATGCTGCGAGCTGTGCTTTTTTTGCGCGGGCCGCCGATATGCCGCGACCCTTGATTGTATGATTCAATAGCGTATATAAACGCACATCAATGATCGGTATTAGATCAGTGATACAAAAGTCATCTCTTCTTCACCAATCAGAATATTGATCCGGTGCGTATCCGGATCATGAATAACAATCCCACTGCCTACATGAATAACAGGCTCCGAACCCAATGCATAGAAAAGATCTTCTGCCAGCGCTTCCTGTACTTCACGCTTCTCACTATCTTGAAGCGCTTTCCATTCTTCGGATTCCATATGAAAAAACATATAGCTGTCCGGTATCATATCCAGTGCTGCAGTCAGATCTGTCAGAATTTCCTCGTATTCGCGACCATGTTTGACTCCCATACCTTTCCTCCTTTCAACTGCTCATATTGTCACAATTGCCAACTTCTTTCCATTATAACTCAAAAAACTCTTAACAAAGTATCATATTCTGTCGATAAAAAAGTATCAGCTTTTTAAGTAACGCCATCATTCCATGGAAGAGAATGATGCAGGAAATAAACTATACTCATGGACGAGGTGTATTATGCAAATTTCAACAATTATTGGCCTGGCACTCGGGTTTCTATCCCTGATTGTCGGGATGATCCTCAAAGGTGCTCCATTGGTCAGTCTGGTTAATAACCCGGCAGCTTACGTTATTATTTTCGTAGGTACTGCAGGAACCATCTTTATGGCCTTCCCAATGGTCGAAGTAAAACGTATTCCCAAGCTTTTCGGTATTATTTTCAAAGAAAAACCGCTTATGAGCAAAACAGAACTGGTAAAAATGTTTATGGAATGGGCTTCCATTACCCGCCGAGAAGGACTGCTGGCGCTGGAATCCAAAGTCGAAGAAATTGATAATACATTCCTTCGCAATGGTATGCGTATGATCATTGATGGTAATGATCAAGAGTTTGTTCAGGACGTTCTGATGGAAGATATTAATGCAACCGAAGAGCGTCACCGCTCCGGAGCTTTGATTTTCACCCAGGCTGGTATGTACGCTCCTACACTCGGCGTACTCGGTGCCGTTGTAGGTCTGATTGCTGCACTGGCTGACTTGAGTGATATGGGTAAACTGTCACACGCGATCGCCGGTGCGTTTATCGCAACCGTTCTCGGTATCTTCAGTGGTTATGTACTGTGGCATCCAATGGCCAATAAATTGAAGCGCCTATCGAAAATAGAAGTCGAAGTGAAGCTGATGATGGTCGAAGGACTTCTGTCTATTCAATCAGGCGTATCAACTATGGCCATTAGCCAGAAGCTGTCTGTATTCCTGACTCCTACGGAAGTTGCTGCTATGGACGCAGACGGAGGAGGTGGAACCAGTGAGCAAGAAGGGTAAACGACATGAACCCCATGAGGAACATGCCGACGAGAGCTGGCTGCTTCCCTATTCTGACTTAATGACTCTGCTGCTGGCCCTTTTCATTACGCTATTTTCCATGAGTTCCATGGATGCTGCCAAATTCGAGCAGATGGCCCAGGCCCTTAGTGCTGCATTTTCCGGTGGTTCAGGTGTACTGAATGAGAATGCGATGGCTCCGACTGCCGGTAAAGTACCAAACAAAGATCCGCAGGATTCTACAGCATCTGCTGCAGCTGCTCCCTCGCAGGATACTTCCGCTTCTTCCAAGCAAAAACTGCGTGAACAGCTCAAAAAGCAAGAACAACAGGATCTGGAGAACCTGAAGCGCAAACTGGATAAGTATATCAAGGAAAATGGTCTGAAATCTCAATTGACTACCAAATTGAATCAGTCCGAATTGAGCATTACGATTAGCGATAATACCCTGTTCGCTTCTGGACAGGCTACCGTCAAAACCGATTCCCGAAAACTTGCCAAGTCACTCTCCACAATTCTGCAGGAGATTCCGAATTATGATGTCATTGTCTCCGGTCATACGGATAATGTACCGATCTCCAATTCCCGTTATACTTCCAACTGGAATCTGAGTTCAGACCGGGCACTTAATTTCATGCAGATTCTACTGCTCAATAACAATCTGGATCCACGTAAATTCAGTGCGATCGGTTATGGTCAATACCGTCCGATTGCGAGCAATGATAATAATGTAGGTCGTGCTAAGAATCGTCGTGTTGAAGTCGCAATTGTCCGCAAATATGTAGACAATGATGTTAACCCTACGTTGCAATCTCTGACTGGCAATAAGTAACCAAGCATAAACTATGCAATAACCTGCTTTTGAAAACAGGCAGATACAGAGCATTCTGTATCTGCCTGTTTTTTTGATTTTCCGACTGACTCTTTGCTTATTACGATTGAAAAGAAACAAAGGATTGCCTACAATTATAGAAGGGCAAAAATAGCGATATTTCGACTTTTTTGACGATTTAATTGCGTATATTTATCCACAGAACGCTTACACAGCAAGGTTTTCCACAGCAAAATATAGTTATCCACAATTTTATCCACAAGCTGTTAACAACGAATATTTGTTCGATGTACAAGTACGATAAATCGCTATACCAAAAAGGAAGTGTTTTCAATTTTAATGGAACAACATACGCACTGGATGAGAGAAGCCATTCGAGAAGCAGAGAAGGCAGAACAGCTTGGGGAAGTTCCCATCGGTGCGGTTATTGTCAAAAATAATGAGATTGTTGGACGCGGTTATAATCTGCGTGAAACGACCCATGATGCAACTGCTCATGCCGAGATTCTGGCCATTCGGGAAGCAAGTGAATCGCTTGGTTCCTGGCGGCTATTGGATTGTACATTGTATGTAACGCTGGAGCCTTGTCCGATGTGCGCAGGTGCTATTGTGCAGAGCCGTATCCCTAATGTAGTCTATGGAACCATCGATCCCAAAGCCGGTTGTGCAGGTACTCTCATGAATCTGCTTCAGGAGCCGCGATTCAATCACCGTACCCAAGTGCTGGACGGTGTTCTGCAGGAAGAATGTGCCTGGTTGTTAACCCGCTTTTTCCGTGAACTGCGCTTGCGTCTCAAAAAGCCGAAGCCACTGCAGCCAGAGTAAAGGAGGTTCTAGCTATGTCGATTGAACTGTATAATACCCGTAAAGGAATCCATATCCGTCAGCTTCAGCCGGATGATGCCAAATCCCTACTGGAGCTTCGTCTGCAAAGCCGTGAGGCGAACCAGCAGTATGAACCGCAGTACCCGAAGGACTTTTTCACCTTAGCTGGTCAGCTGGATCTGATTTATCGACGTCGTCAGGAGGCAGCTGAAGATCGCGCATATCTGTTTGGCATATTCATCACTGAGAATCAGGAGCTGATCGGTACTCTTTCGCTAAGTCATATCGTTCGCGGTGTAGGTCAGTTTGCCGAGATTGGATATTCGATGAGTCATCTTCAGCAGGGCAAAGGATATATGACTGTAGCTGTCGAGCTGGTACTGGAGTATGCTTTTCGCTCTCTTGGTCTGCATCGTATCCAGGCTGGCATTATTCCGCACAATATCGCTTCACGCCGTGTAGTGGAGAAATGCGGCTTCCAGGCAGAAGGAATCGCACGCCAACTGGTTAAAATTAATGGCCAGTGGGAAGATCATCAGATCTATGCTATTCTTGCCAGTGATCTGGAGGAAAAGTCTTCTTCTATCTCCTACGAAGCACCTGTGTCGCTTTCCGATCCAAAGTCCAACTAAACTTGCTATTTAGCTTGAATCCGGCTGGTATGCTATATCCATGAATTAGGCATACCGCAGCACCGGGATTAAAGCACATTATACATTTTTCCTCAAAAGACAAAGCAAAAACCTCCCTGTTCGCCATGAACAGGGAGGTTTTTTTGAGACTGTTGAAGATACATATCTTTCTCCTACAGGCTGCTCTATTTATTCTGTGGATCTTAGTAACCCATTTCTTTTTGCAGCTGGTCCATGGTTACTACATCAGCACCTGTTGGGATGCCCAGAGTAAATGCTTGTTTTTCGTTGATTTTGGAATACTGGCTACTTCCTTCCAGTGCTACTTTAACATTTTCTTTGGTATCCGGATTAGCGAATACAGCATCCATTACCATTTGTTGATATACCGGGAAGTTATCATCGTTGATTGCTGTATTTACATGGAACTGGTTCAGTGTCATGTATTTATCCAGCTCATTCACGGATTTGGTAAATTCGTTCTGGGAATCTTCCGATTGAAGCGACTTTTTCACTTCATCAATATCGGATTGTGTAATGTTCAGTGCAGAACGGTATTCTTCTTTGGACAGTACATCCAGTACAGCTGGCAGTGCCTGTTTTACAAAGATCGTTACTGCTTCTTTGGCATTTTCGTTGGTTACTGCGAACTGAACAACTTGCTTGGCATCTACGCCTTCAGGCAGAGCTGCATCTTTTTTATCTACATCTTTGAAGTATTTCGCTTGGTCGTATTTATCCAGTACTGCACTGGACAGCTCCTGGGACAGTTTTTGGCTGGTTTGTACGCTCAGCGGTTTGTACTCCTGTCCTTCCATCTCAGCCAGTTCTTTCATGTCCAGCTTGAGGAATTTGCCGACTATCGTCTCTGGCAATGGCAGCATAGGGATTTGCGGGATTTTGACATACAGTGTGTCCTGCGTCATCACCATTGGAACTTTGATATTGATTGCGCCATCACTCAGGTTAACGTTCATTGTCATTTCCGTTTGCATTGGGTTACTCTGATATGCACCGGTCATAGAGATCTGTGCATTTTTCAGTGTATTGGCAATCTGCGCATTGGTTGGATCTGTTGATGCTGCGCCGTCAGCAGATGTGAATGCCAGATTCGTAATTTTAAACTGAGTTGTCATTGCATACGATGTCATTTGTGCAGCATTGGTTACAGCTGCTTTTACGGCTGTTTTCGGTTCTTCTTTTTTCGTACAGCCTACCAGTGCCAGTGTGAATACCAGCAGGATCGCCAAAAGGCTTCCAGTCAATCTTTTGTTCATGTTGTTACCCCTTTCGTTTGTGTCCATCAATGAAGTATTGCTCCATGTCTCGCAAGCAAACGTTTTACGGACTCCGCATCCATGATAAACCATTTTGACAGTATTTTAAATGACAAACCTAAAATTGGTTGCAAATAATTGCAAAATGATCAAATTTCACCTAAAATTTGGCTTTTTACCGACCGATTCCAGATTTTGTTTCATGCAAAAGACGATGCAGGAATCTCTAGTGAATATCCCTTTTCTTAAAACGTCCACCTTTGACATCATGAATATTACCTACTGCCATAAACGCATTTCCGTCAAAATGATTGACGATTTCCTTGAGCTTGGCTTCCTCCAGTCGGGTAATGACACAGAAGATAACCTTCTTCTCTTCTCCCGAAAAGCCGCCTTCTCCGGATAAATAAGTAACCGTTCTACCCAACCGACTAATAATCGCATCGCCTATATCATGTGTACGTTCGCTGATAATCCATACCGACTTGGATTGATCCAGACCATCGATCGTAATATCAATGACCTTGGTCGCGATATAGTAGGCGATAATGGAATACATCGCTCTGTCCCAACCAAATACGAATCCTGCTCCGCACAGAATAAATACGTTCAGGATCATTACAATTTCTCCTACAGAGAAAACCGTTCGCCGGGATAACAAGATAGCAATAATCTCTGTTCCGTCCAGGGAGCCGCCGGAGCGCAATACAAGCCCTGTACCCAATCCGAGAAACATGCCTCCAAATACAAAGGCCAGTACCGTTTCTTTGACAAAGGCTTCGACCGGATGCAGCAGCAGCGTGCCGGTCGACATGACGGTAATCCCCAGCAATGTAGACAATGCAAACGTCTTGCCAATTTGCTTGTAACCAAGAATCAGAAATGGAATATTGAGCAGAAACAGAAATACTCCCAGCTTCCATCCCGTCAAATAGGACATGATGATCGATATCCCTGTAATTCCGCCGTCTGTAATGTTGTTAGGTACCAGGAACAGCTCCAGTGCAGCGGCTACTGTGGCAGCCCCCAGAATAATCAGCAGCGAGCGAATCAGCGTACTTTTGAGTGAACGTCTTCCGTGTTCTACCGGTGTGAACTCGGATACCGGAGGTTGTTTTACAGCCATGGCTTTCCTCCTTTTTCTATGTACGTAATTTCATGCTATATGGTGGCAACTTTTTTCCAGCTGTCCGAAAATGCAAAACGTTCACCTTTATATTATGGCATAAAATGGATGATCATCCTATATAAATCAAGCTATCTGCCACAAAACACAAAAAAAGCCGTTCCTGTTAGGAACGACTTGGTTATTGTAGATGTATGGCGGAGAGGGTGGGATTCGAACCCACGTGGGCTTGCACCCTAACGGTTTTCAAGACCGCCCCGTTATGACCGCTTCGGTACCTCTCCATTAAATCCTAATATTGCACAACACAAATATCATAACATACATCTTTGTACATGACAACTTTTATTTTGTTTTGTTACCAATCACTTCTACACCGCGCATATAAGGACGCAGTACTTCAGGTACGATTACACTTCCGTCTTCCTGCTGGTAGTTCTCCAGAATCGCTGCTACGGTACGTCCTACAGCCAGTCCCGAACCATTCAACGTATGCACGAATTCTGGTTTGCCTTTGCTGTCTTTGCGGTAACGGATACTTGCACGACGCGCCTGGAAGTCCTCTACATTCGAGCAGGAAGAGATCTCACGGTACATATTGCTTTCCGGTAGCCATACTTCCAGATCATACGTTTTGGCCGCACTGAAGCCCATATCAGCCGTACAGAGTGCCAGTACACGATAAGGCAGACCCAGCAACTGAAGCACACGCTCGGCATTGGCTGTCATTTTCTCCAACTCTTCATAAGAAGTCTCCGGTTCAACCAGCTTAATCAGCTCGACCTTGTTAAATTGATGCTGACGAATCAGACCGCGCGTATCACGTCCGGCGGCACCAGCTTCAGAACGGAAACAAGAGCTGTACGCAACATAATGCTTGGGCAGATCTTCTTTGGACAGAATCTCTTCACGATGATAGTTGGTTACCGGTACTTCAGCTGTTGGGATCAGATAATAATCGGAATCCGTCAGTTTGAACAGATCCTCCTCGAACTTCGGCAGCTGTCCTGTACCTACGAGGCTATCGCGATTAACAATGTATGGAGGCAGAATCTCTTCATACCCATGTTCTTCACTGTGCAGATCCATCATAAAGTTGATCAGCGCGCGCTCCAGGCGTGCACCCATGCCTTTATAAAAAGTAAAACGGGAACCTGTTACTTTGGCTCCGGCTTCAAAATCCAGAATACCCAGATCCTGAGCTACATCCCAATGTGCTTTTGGTGTGAAATCAAATTGACGGGGTTCACCATCACGTCGGATCTCTACATTATCGTCTTCCGACGCACCTACAGGTACACTGCTATGCGGCAGGTTGGGAATAGACAGAGTCATTGCATCGATCTCTGTCTCGAGATTACGAATCTCCTCATCCAGTGCTTTGATCCGATCAGAGACCTGACGCATCTCCAGAATCAGTTCTTCGGCATCCTCTTTGTTCTTTTTGCGCTGAGCCACTTCTCCGGATACGGTATTCCGGCGGTTTTTCAGCTGTTCTGTCTCTTGCAGTAGTTCGCGGCGCTTGGTATCCAGTTCCGGGAAACCTGCGATCAGGTCCAGCGACTTACCACGATTTTGCAGCGCGGTAGCTACGCGATCATAGTCATTACGCAGTATTTTAACATCTAACATAAATAACCCCTCCTAATAAAATAACCTTAACTCCCGGTTCTCTTTTTCGCCGACAGGGCAGCTCTTCCGCAGCCACCTGTATAGGCGGTAATCTGCCGGAAGCGCAATACACTGTACCGGGCAAGCGAGAACTTGCCGCCATCCGCAGAGAATCAAGTTCTACCGGCGGAAGCTGCCAAGAGTTAAGGTATGGTCAATCCTGTATATTCCTGTTTGCATACATTTCTCTATACATTATAAGTCCAATAATCGATCCTGTAATGCGTTAATAAGCCAATTATTGGGCAGCAGCCAGAGACTGTGCCACCATATCCACAAAGTACTGATGAAGACGATAATCATCGGTCAATTCGGGATGGAAAGAGCAGGCTAGCAGGTGTCCCTGTCTTGCTGTGACAATCTCATCGTGATACACAGAGAGTACTTCGACTCCTTCGCCAACGTCCTGGATAAGCGGTGCACGGATAAATACCGCACGGATCGGCTCATCAATTCCTTTAACATCCAGATCGGTCTCGAAGCTCTCACGCTGTCTGCCAAACGCATTACGGGATACGGTCATATTCATGAGGGACAAATGTGCCTGATCGTGACCGACGATTCGTTCCGCCAGTACAATCAACCCGGCACAGGTACCGAACAAAGGCTTACCCTGAGCAGAAAACTGCTGCAGTGCTTCAATAAATTCATATTGGCGCATCAGCTTGCCGATTGTTGTGCTCTCTCCACCGGGAATAACGATCCCGTCGATCTCTTCCAGCTGCTCAACACGCTTGACAGTAACAGCTTCCGCTCCTGCCAGTTGAAGACTTCGGATATGCTCTGCAACGGCACCCTGTAGTGCCAAGACACCGATTTTCATATGCAATCCTTCTTTCTTACCAGCCGCGATCCTGCATGCGCTCACCTGGAGTTAATTTGGAGATTTCAATACCTTTCATTGGAGCACCCAGATTTTTGGATACTTCTGCGATCAGCTTGTAATCATTATAGTGCGTAGTAGCTTCTACAATCGCACGGGCGAATTTCTCAGGGCTGTCGGATTTGAAAATACCGGAACCTACGAATACACCGTCAGCACCCAGATGCATCATCAATGCTGCATCCGCTGGTGTTGCCACGCCGCCTGCCGCAAAGTTAACGACAGGCAGTTTGCCGTTCTCGTGTACGCCGATCAGCAGATCATAAGCAACACCCAGGTTTTTCGCTTCCGCGTACAGTTCATCTTTGGACATGTTCTGTACTTTGCGAATCTGGCTATTGATATGACGCATATGACGTACCGCTTCTACGATATTACCGGTTCCCGGTTCGCCTTTGGTACGGATCATGGATGCACCTTCACCAATACGACGCAGTGCTTCTCCCAGATCTTTGGCACCACATACGAATGGTACTGTAAAATCATGTTTATCAATATGGAATACTTCATCAGCCGGAGTCAATACTTCACTCTCATCAAGGTAATCGACACCCAGTGATTCCAGTACTTTAGCTTCTACATAGTGACCAATACGTGCTTTGGCCATAACAGGAATGGAGACCACTTTCATAACTTCTTCCACAATGGTAGGATCAGCCATACGTGCTACTCCACCGGCAGCGCGAATATCAGAAGGTACACGCTCGAGAGCCATAACCGCTGTAGCACCAGCAGCTTCGGCTACTTTTGCCTGCTCCGCATTCATGACGTCCATAATGACGCCGCCTTTTTGCATTTCTGCCATACCTCTTTTAACTCTCGATGTACCAGTTTCCATGTCCATGCCTCCTGATTATTTCTATAAGCATTGTGCATAGCATAATGCTGACTTCCTGATAATGATGTGATTCTGTCAGCTTACGCCATGGAAGTCATACGCACTGCCAGCGCGGATTGCAGGACAGAATCTAACTCATAATTTTACATGACACTTCTGCAATATACAATACATTTACTTCGAGCAGGTAAAGTGAAAAAGCGGCTATGAAAGAGAAACAGAACGTCTTTCCAATACACACTGTACATCTATTTCACAGCATGGTATAGGTTCAATTAGAACATATTTTTAACAGAGTCAAATAGATCGCCAAACAGATCACCGATCGAGCGGAAGAACAAGCGCAACCAGCTTCCTTTTTCGACGGGTTCAGCAGCAATCAGGTTAACCGTAGTGACCTGATCCTGAGCGATACTGTCGCTTTTGTAAGTGTATGTGATTGTTCCAAGCGCTTTGCTTGCTGCGATTGGAGCAGTACGTGCTGCTTCATCAGATTGAGCTACAGTGTACGTTACGTTTTTTGGCTCTGTGCCTTTTGGTACGACTACGTTAACAGCTGCATCGGTAACAACAGGCACTTCTGTTGCTGCACCTTTGACTACCGGAATAGTAGCTAGACCCGATACAGCGGATTTTGCACCAATGATTTGTTTGACTTCAAAGTTATCAAAGCCATAATCAAGCACTTTTTTGGTTTGTTTGAAGCGCTCCGGTTGTGAAGTTGTACCCATAACAACACTGATCAGGCGCATACCATTACGCTCAGCTGTGCCTGTGAAGCATTCTCCAGCAGCCTCTGTATGACCTGTTTTCAGTCCATCCAGACCTGGATAAGCGTAAGCTTTGAAGTTAGTAATAGACGAATTAGATTCCAGCATCCAGTTCCAGTTCACTACAGGATCTTTATCCGTTGGACGGAATTTAAATGATTGAATACTGGTCACATCTTTAAAGTCGGGATGATCTTCGACAATATGACGAGCGAGGATAGCTGTATCCATTGCTGACATAATGGTTTCTTTACCATCTTCAGGACGACTTGCTTCCGGCATATCGGCTACATTAAGACCTGTCGAGTTAGCAAAGTGGGCTGTTTTCATACCAAACTCTTTAGCTTTGGCATTCATCAACTTCACAAAGTCTTTTTCGGTGCCACCAATTTGTTCGGCCAGAGCTACAGAAGCATCATTGGCAGAACCAATTGCCATAGCTTTATATAGATCCAGTACTGTATGTTTGTCTCCTGCTGCCAAGAATACACGCGAGCCAATCTGAGCTGCGGCATTCTCGGATACAGTAACTTCATCATCCCATTTTAGTTTTCCCTTTTTGACATAATCGGACACCAGGTATTCTGTCATCATTTTGGACATACTTGCAGGTGGCAGAGCATCATCGCTATTAACAGACAGCAGAATTTTTCCGGTTGATGCTTCCATCAATACCGCCGATTTGACATTTAATCCAAGAGACTCCGCAGTAGGTACTGATCCTGTTTTAGGATTGGCTACTTCTGTCGATTTCGTTTCTGTTGAAGTATTAGTGGTAGAAGAAGCTGCCATAGCAGCTGTAGGAATAATCGTGGACATACAAAGCATATTTACAAGCATCAGTGATGCTACACTTTTTTTGATCAATTGACGTTTCGACTTCTTACCTTTTTGCGTTAATAACTTGCGTTCCAATGTATTAATGCTCCCCTCAAAGTCATAGCTTATGTTGTTCATGTAATATACAGTATTCGGCGTTTATGCATTTTAATGATGCAATCATCGGTAAATCTCCAGATCCGAATGATTACAGTCATCTCTTCCCGGATAATTCAGCTATTCAATAGACTACCTAATAATCTATTTTGTACAATAGCTGCTTATGTAACAGGCATAACATACGGAAAAGCCCAATATCACAATGACTTTCTAATTTTAGCACACGCCGCCATGCAAAAAAAGACAAGCTTGCTGAAAATCACAAGCTTGTCCGAACGTCAATAAAAATATAAAACGCTAGCCATGTCGCTTAATCAAATTTTGTAACAAAAAGAGAGTATATGGAACGTGTATACTTCTTCTATACCACTTTTGTTACATCATTTTATAAATATGACCTGACTGACTATTTAAATTTCATTTCAGCTGCTGTCCATTATAAATGCTGTTCATCACAAGTAGTCAGTACTGCTCTGCTAATAATAGCTCCTTTGTGCTGAGATTCTATTACAGAGAGTAGTTTGGTGCTTCTTTTGTAATTTGAATATCATGCGGATGGCTTTCACGCAGACCTGCACCGGTAATGCGAACGAATTGTGTATCATTGCGCAGCTCGGACAGATCCGCTGTACCGCAATAACCCATACCTGAACGCAATCCACCAATCAGCTGATGAACCGTATCGGACAATGGTCCTTTGTAAGCTACACGGCCTTCAATACCTTCCGGTACGAGTTTTTTGTCATCATCCTGGAAATAACGATCTTTACTGCCCTGCTTCATCGCAGCCATGGAACCCATGCCACGATATACTTTGAAACGACGACCCTGATAGATCTCGGATTCGCCCGGGCTTTCTTCCGTACCGGCAAACATACTTCCCAGCATAACCGCATCAGCGCCTGCTGCCAGTGCTTTCGTAATCTCGCCGGAGTACTTGATACCTCCATCGGCAATGATCGGCACACCATATTCACGGGCCACGGTTGCACAGTCATAAATAGCTGTAACCTGTGGTACGCCAATACCCGCGATAACACGAGTTGTACAAATCGATCCTGGACCAATACCTACTTTGACAACCGAAGCGCCTGCTTGAATCAGATCGCGCGTAGCTTCACCTGTAGCTACGTTGCCCGCTACAATTGTCAGTTCAGGGAACATGGAACGCAGCTTACGAACTGCATCCAAAATATTAATATGATGACCATGTGCAGAATCAACCACGAGCATATCAACACCCGCTTTAACCAGTGCTTCGGCACGTGCAAAAGCGTCCTGGGATACACCAACAGCTGCACCGACCAGTAGACGCCCTTGAGCATCTTTCGCTGCATTTGGGAATTGGATCGCTTTTTCGATATCTTTGATGGTAATCAGACCTTTGAGGATATTATTCTCATCCACCAGAGGCAGTTTCTCGATTTTATGCTTTTGCAACAATACTTCCGCTTCCTGCAAAGTAGTACCTACCGATGCAGTAACCAGATTTTCGCTGGTCATCACTTCACTGATTTTCATATTATAATCATGAATAAAACGCAGATCACGGTTTGTAATGATACCAACCAGTGTATTATTTTCATCTACAATAGGTACACCGGAGATGCGATATTTAGCCATTACTGCTTCAGCATCAGATACCATTTTGTCCGGAGTCAGAGAAAATGGATTAGTGATAACGCCGCTTTCGGAACGTTTTACGCGATCCACTTCTTCTGCTTGCTGTTCAACTGACATATTTTTGTGAATGACGCCAATGCCGCCTTCACGTGCCATAGCGATAGCCATTGCAGCTTCCGTTACTGTATCCATCCCTGCACTGATCAGAGGGACATTCAATTTCACATTTTTACTTAGTGTTGTAGCGACACTCACTTCTTTTGGCAATACTTCAGACTTACGCGGCACTAACAAGACATCATCAAATGTTAGTCCTTCTTTAGCAAATTTTGTTTCCCACACGAGGATGTTCCTCCCTTTATTTGATTTGATTCCTATTGTACTGAATAACTCATTCCGCTCGCCTACTCTGTACAGACTTCCAGGATCATCTATAACAAACCCTCTGAAATCTTCCGTTAAAGCTATTTCCAGAAGTATTCAATCAACCGGATACTCTATTAAAACCCTTAAATACCAAGGAAATGTACGCCTTGAAAATAAGTTTCTGAAAATATATTATTGCCATCTTAGCAAAGGGGTTATAGGCTGTCAAGAATGTTCGGGGAATATCGCTTAATTCCAAGTCTTTGCTCTTATAAGGAGTACTTTTGTCCACTCTCCAAGGACATTTCTGTTCATAATTCTTTTATGTATCTAAAGCGTATCATTTCTATGGCGTTTATAATTATTCTATAGCTACTCTGTATTTGCCCTAACTTAGCTACCTTTATATGTATTCTTTGACAATTATTTTCTAATTCTTTAATGATTCTTTACTCGTTCTTTATTTGCTCTTTATGAGCTTTTATCGGCTTTTTTGTATTTTATTTATGCTCTATCTATGTTGCATCTCATTTTTAATATAATCCTGTTTATCTCTCGTCTTTCCACCTCTATTTTAATTTTTACCTTATGGTATTTTCCATTTACCATTAATGAACTACAAATCATAATCCAGCTCATAACTTTTGCTAAATAATTCATTATACATGTATTATCATAAAAACACTTTCAATTTACTTCACTGCCATTATCGATTAAAAGTTTATCCAATTTTTTTCCATAATTATGAATAAGCACTATAATATTGGGTACTTTATAAACAAACCACTTTAACCTCGAAAGGAGTTTGATTATGAAAAAGGGTATTGCTTCTTTACTCGTTGGATCTGCTCTATTGATTGGTACAGGTACTGGTGCATTGGCGGCTACGAACATGGAGGAAGTAACTGCATATTTGAATGATCAAATCAAAGTAGAAGTAAATGGAAATCCAGCAACATTGCAAACAGCTAATGGTACTAAGGTAACACCTCTTACCTATAACGGTACAACTTATCTTCCTGTTCGTGCAACAGCCGAGCTGATGGGAGCCAATGTCGTATATAATGCTGCTACAAGTACGGTTCAACTTACTACTGCTACAGGCAATACGTATGCAGGTAATGCTGCTTCAACGGGCACCACTGATACCAGTGGTACTACAAATAATATGAGTGGAACCACTACAGCTCCTGCTACAGATACAACTAATAATGCAGGTACAACAAGTACAAATACGGATACTACCGGCACTACTAATTCATTCACTGAGACCACTAATAGTGGTACTGTAAATGGCAATGGCGGTACTGTAGATTCTACTACAGGCGGTGAAGTAGAAAGTCCTGCATCTGGAACAAATGTAGATTCTACAACTGGTGGATCTACTAACCCGAGCCAGGATGACGATTCTATAGGCGAAGATAATTAATATATCCAATTTAGTTCTGATGATATTATAAATAAATGAAATATGAAGTAGTTAAATATACTTCAAAATTTCATATGAATACTAATTAGTATCACAATAAGGCTCATTCCTGATGGAAAGAGCCTTATATTTATAATCCTATTCAAAAAATATATACCTATATCTATCTGCCCAAAATCTCGAAGAGTCTATATGAGCTTACAAAAGCAAACAAAAAAGACGCTATCCAGTGGATAACGTCTTTCTTTTTGCGTCGCTTGGCAACGTCCTACTCTCCCAGGACCCTGCGGTCCAAGTACCATCGGCGCTGGAGGGCTTAACGGTCGTGTTCGGGATG